>Ga0157372_10006692_pt1 | contig 12263 bp, 12 predicted proteins | sample C55metaG_FD_115307 | JGI IMG/M metagenome (GOLD analysis project Ga0157372, IMG submission 115307) | Corn rhizosphere microbial communities from Kellogg Biological Station, Michigan, USA - C5-5 metaG | ecosystem: Host-associated > Plants > Roots > Rhizosphere > Soil | place: USA: Michigan... | reverse complement strand
TAGTTACTTTTCCTGTAATTACAAGGCAAGCCAGAGGTCAGGGACAAAGAGGGCAAGGTGGATTTGGCCAGAGAATGGGTGGACAGCAAGGACAAACTGTAGATTCTGCAGCTTTATTAGAGAGAAGGAAACAGCAGGTGGCGCAGTTTAAAGAGATAAAAGTATTAGGAGTAGAGGGAGTTACAGATACCCTCATTTCTATCTACAATGAATATGAAATTAAAGCAGCCCTTAATTTTGATATAAAAGGGTTATGCACTTATGAACTTTCTATTCCTTTAACAGCCTTAAATATCAATATAGATAAGCCAAAAGAATTTGCTTACAATATTCAGGTAAATGGTCGTCAGTTGGGTGGAAATGTCAGCGTGAGAGTTGGTGACGGAGGCGGTTTTGGTGGAGGAGGCTTCGGCGGTGGAGGTTTTGGTAACGGTGGAAACAGAGGTAATTTTGATCCATCCATGTTTGAACCTACCTTTTTCTGGGGCAAATATTTACCTGTAAAACAATAATCACCTATACCTAAAAAAATACATGAAACGACTTCTACTTCTTTGTTTCTTTCTGGTTTCTTCAATAAAAATATTTGCTCAGCGTGAAGTAAGCGGAATTGTGAAAGATAGTACCGACAACTCGGTAATTGCTGCTTCTGTAACGTTAACTTCTGCTAAGGATACCTTAAAAACGGTAACTAATGCTGATGGTATTTTCATCTTTAAAAATGTACAGGCCGGACAGTTTTTAATTTCAGTTAAGAGCCTCGGTTTTGCCAATTATAACAAGCGCTTTTTGTACAGTGATGCTACAAAGAGACTGGTGCTTGATCCTATCGTAATGAAATCTTCGAATACGATGCTTAGCGAAGTAAAGATCAACGGAACTCCAGCCATCACCTACAAAGAAGACACCGTAGAATACAGAGCAAGTGATTATAAAGTGCGTGAAAATGCTACGGTAGATGAACTGTTGAAAAAAATGGAAGGCGTAGAGGTCGGCACAGATGGTTCAGTTACTTTCCAGGGACAAACCGTAACAAAAGCTCGTTTGAACGGGAAGGATTATTCTGGCGGGGATGTAGCTAATGCGATACAAAATCTTCCTGCAGAAATTATTGAAAAAGCTCAGTTTGTGGATGATTATGGAGATCAGGCTGCCCGTACAGGAATTAAAGACGGTGAACCTCAAAAGGTGCTGAACCTTACAACGAAAGCAAATCGATCTGTTGGAAATCTGGCAAGGATAAATGCAGGAGCGGGAAGTAATGAACGTGTAGAAACCAATGTATGGGGACAGCGAATGAGTGGAAACCGTGTATTAACTGCGAGTACCGGCCTTGCAAATACAGTGCTTGGTATTGCTGGAGGAGGTAATGCAGGTTTTACTGGTGGCGGAAATAACAGTGGAACCAATCAGGGCGGCAACCAGGGAAACAGAAATAATACTACTGGAAATGCTAATAGCAGTAGTTTTTCAGGAGGAGGAGGTAACGTTGCTGGTGGAACAAGCAAAACCGGAAATGTATCTTTTGGTTACAGGGATAAAATAAATCCCAAAATGGATTTAAATACGGGCTTGTCTTTCAGATTTAATAACAATAATTCAACAAGTAACAGTATTACGGAAACGTTTCTCGATAGTGTTAATACGCTCTATACTCAATCTATTGGTGGAAGAGACGTTAATAGTCAAACAGGTAATTTAAATCTGGATTGGGAGTACGATATAAATAAATCAAATTATTTAAGGATTCAACCTACTGTAACATATACTTATAGTTTAAATGGTACTACATCTAACCGGGCTCAGTCTCTGCCAGGCCGTAACAGACAACTAACTGTGGGCGCCAATTCCACAGACAATACAACTCCAAGTTTCGGAGGAAGCCTTTTATATCAACATTTATTTGCTAAGAAAGGAAGGAATTTTTCCCTGAATGTTTCTTATACAAATAACAGAACTGATATTGAAACAAATCAGGATAATAATATTCTTTACTATAATCCTTCAACAACCGATGATATAGTAACCAGAGATTCTCTGATACAGCGAATAATTATGCGTAAGAGTTTGAATAATACGCTAAGAGCGAGTTCTACCATTTCGGAAAGTTTAAGCGCCAAGTCAAGAGTTGATTTTAATGCGCAGGTAAATAGAAGAGAGTACGACAATAAAGCTTTTACCGATAATACTTTAGGTGATCAGCTTGTCCGTATTGATTCTTTAAGCAACGTTTTTAACTACTCATTTACTGAAACACGTTTATCACTAAACTACCGGTTCACTCAGAAAAAATACAACTTTTCGCTTGGTGTAACAGCTATTCCAACCATATTGGATGGCCAGAAACAAAAAGTAACAGGGCAAGACACAAGTTTTGTAAGAACTAATTTTTTTATAATCCCAATTGCAAGGCTTGAATATCAGTTCTCTCGTCAGCATCGATTAAGTCTTAACTACACGGGAAATGCGCAGGAGCCAAGCTTCGATCAGATTCAACCAGTACGTGATGTATCAAACGTTAACAACACAACTGTAGGTAATCCTAATCTGAAAGCAGCTTTTAACCATACCGTCAATTTTGCTTACAATAATTACATAGCAAATTCGAGATTAAATTATTCGGTGAGTTTAAATGCTCGTTTTGTAGAAAATGCTGTAGTTTCTAATTCCACGGTAATAGGTGATAGGGTCTTAACCTATGAGACCTCTTACGTAAATGTTAATGGAATTAGAAATTATTCTACTAATTATAACCTAAGTAAGTCCTTTGCTGATCGTAAGTATAGTCTAAGATTGAACGGTACTATAAGCCAAAATCATGGAATTACTTTTAGCAGAGCCAGCAAATCTGAAGGACCGAATGCAAAAGGTCAAAAAATAACTTCGGAAAGTTGGAATTATAATCAACGCTTAAGTCTCCAGATAAATCCCTCAGAGAAATTTGAATTTAATCCTAATGTTAGTTTTGTTTATACGAAGGCAGATTATTCGGTTTCTACCCGAAATACATGGAGCCGAAGATGGGCATTCACAGCAGACGGGAGAGTCTATTTACAAAAAACGACCTTTGTTACGTTTAGTGCAAGTCAAAACTTCACAAGTGGTTTAAGCGCAGCTTTGGTTTCCAACCCTTTAATTATTAATTCGTCAATACAAAAACAGTTCTTCAAAAGGAAAAATGGCACTTTGGGCTTACAGGTTTTCGACTTATTGAAGCAGAATAACTTTAATAACCTTACAGTAACCTCAACTGGTCGTACACAAACGCAATCAAACGCATTAAGTCGTTACTTCATGATCAACTTCCGTTGGACACCTTCAAAATGGTCAGGAACACCAACAAGAAACGGACGTCAGATGATGAGAAGGGGAGATGGTAGCTTTTATTAGTTTGGAGTTTGCAGTTGAGAGTTTGGAGTTAGTTTGGAGTTCGCAGTTGAGAGTTTGAAGTTGCCGTAGACAGTCGTTTCAAACGCTGTCTGACGGTCGCGATTTTGTTTGGAGTTTTCAGTTGAAAGTTTGGAGTTGCCGCAGACAGTCGTTTTAAACGCTGTCTGACGGTCGCGAATTAGTTTGGAGCTTGCAGGTGAGAGTTTGAAATACGTCCCAAATAGCCAGATAGATGGTTAGAACCTTTTACCTTTCAGCTTTCTCCTTTCACCTCTATTTCCCCTTCTTTCAAAAAATCAATATTCCTTTTTAACCCTGAAAATTTAGTTCTTTTCACTGCTGAATTCTTGAAAACTCTGGCAAAAACTTCCTCAGTGATTTCTTCCCAATCCCGCTTGGTCATTGCTGCTAAACTAGGATGAGGATTAAAGGCTGCTTCGTTATGTAAAGTAGAAAAGCGGTTCCACGGGCATACATCCTGACAAACATCACAGCCAAACATCCAGTTATCCATTTTGCCTTTAAACTCAACGGGAATTTCCTCTTTTAGTTCAATGGTTAGATAAGAGATACAGCGACTTCCGTCAACAATATAAGGACCAACAATGGCATCAGTAGGGCAGGCATCGATACAACGGGTGCAAGTTCCGCAATGATCTTTAGTTGGCGGAGTATCGTATTCCAGCTCCAGATCAATGATCAGTTCGGATAAAAAGAAGAAAGAACCTACATTTTTATTAATCAGGTTAGAGTTCTTACCTACCCATCCTAATCCGGATTTTTTAGCCCAGGCTTTATCTAAAACAGGAGCCGAATCAACAAATGCCCGTCCGCCAACTTCTCCAATTTGTTCATTGATAAATTCGAGTAATTCTTTAAGCTTTTCTTTAATTACAGAATGGTAATCTGCTCCATAAGCATATTTTGAGATTTTGGGAGTTTCCTGATCGGTTTGAATAGAATTGGTGTAGTAATTATATCCCAGTGAAATAACCGACTTAGATCCATCCACAAGCTTTGTTGGGTCAAGGCGTTTGTCAAAATGGTTTTCCATATATCCCATTTTGCCATTGTAGTTTTTGTTTAGCCAGCTTTCAAGTCTTGGAGCTTCTTCTTCCAGAAATTCGGCTTTAGAAATTCCACAAAAGATAAACCCAAGTCGTTTGGCTTCATCTTTAATAATCTTGCTATATCTCCCGGCTGCCGAAAACATCAATGCAAAGTTACAGATTTGATTTTTCGCAATTGTAAGATTCGCATACTGTTATGGTAATTGCAAAAAATAAATTAATAAAAACCTCTCATTCCTTAGAAAGTTAAACAGTTACATCAATAATTAAAGCTATGAAAACACAAATGTTAAAAAAGGTTGGATTATTTTTATGCATACTGGCATTGGTTGTGCCAGTATCCGCACAAGAGAAACAACAAGAGAAAATTCAGAAGGCCACTGAAATTCTAAACGAATTTAAGAACATGAAGGAATCCATTCCGGAGCAGCTATTGCAACAAGCTCATGGAATTGTGATTATTCCTAATATGATCAATGCGGGTTTAGGTATTGGTGGAAAAAGAGGAAAAGGAATAGCCATGGTTAAAAATGCAGATGGCAACTGGAGTGATCCATTATTCGTGACATTAACCGGAGGAAGTATCGGATTTCAGGCTGGTGTACAATCTGTAGATCTTGTATTGGTGTTTAAACACCGCTCAACATTGGCAAACATTGTACAAAGGAAGTTTAGCCTTGGTGGCGATGTTTCCGTAGCAGCAGGTCCGGTTGGTCGTAGTTCAAGCGCTAATACTGATTTAAAACTGGATGCTGAAGTGTATTCCTATTCAAGAAGTAAAGGTTTATTCGCAGGTATCAGTCTTAACGGAACTGTTTTAGATGTTGATAATAGCGATAACGCTGCTTTTTATGGAAAAACAGTAAAACCATCTTCTGTTTTATCCAGATCCTCATCTTCACAATCTTCAGTTAAAGATCTAAAAGAAACATTAAACACGTTTTAAAAAAGAATCTCTCGCAGAGACGCAAAGACGCAAAGTTTTGAACTTACTCTTTGCATCTTTGCGACTCTGCGAGACAGTACTTTCGGCAAGTCATTTCACGTCCTGTCATTTCCTCTTTCTCTGTTTGCAAAAAAATATCCACTTGGATGACAAACGTCAATTAGATTCCTAGCCTTTCACAGTTTCCAACCATGCAGAAGCCATTAATCGAGCTCCAGCAATACTTGGATGTACTCCATCGTGCGACCAATATTCACCTGGCGCAACCTTTAGGGCATTGTTAAAAATTCTTTGGTAAGGAATAAATGCAGCATTAAATGTATTAGCAATTTCCTTTGCTGCCTCCTGATACTCAGTAAAAGCAGGGAACCAGCTAGAATCAACCGCCGAACCTAAAATTGCAAACGGCTCCCCTATAATTAATTTTAAATCAGGGAATTTCTGTTTCGTTTTATCGAGTAATGCTCTATAGTCATTTCTATAGGTTTCAATTGTTCCGCTATAACTATGCTTCTTCATGTGCCAGAAATCGTTCACGCCAATTAGTATGCTAAGAACATTTGGCTTCAGATCAAGTGCATCTTTTTCCCAGCGTTCAGCAAGCTGATAAACCTTATTGCCGCTAATACCACGGTTATAAATTTTAAGAGTTTTTGTGGGATATAAATTTAAAAGGTCGGCAGCTGCTAGAAATGAATATCCCGATCCTAATGCTTTTTGGCTATTAATACCTGCATCATCTTTAGCTCTTCCTGCATCAGTTATCGAATCTCCCTGGAATAAGATAATATCGTTCTTATCAAGAATTATTTTTTTAGTTTTTGCATTGTCTTCAGCGAAAGCCGAAACGATTAACTGAGGAGTTGTTAAAGCGGCCAAAGTACCTAATGAAACTTTCTGAATAAAGCTCCTTCTGTTGTTAGCGTTAGTTTTCATTTTATAAGAATAGATCGGAAAATTAAGTATGTGTTCGTTTAATAATTAATGGAACAATTGAGTCCTAAATATAAGAGTTAAATTAATAGTATGAAGTTTAGATACTTTCTGGTTTAATATGTAATAGTAACTTTACATGCTCGATATAATACTTGCCCAACATGTTATTTGCAAAAATTCTGCTCACTACACTGGTAGTTATTCTTCTGATTCTTATTAGAACGAGAAAGGTGAATAAATAAGCGTCGTTTACTTTGGCTCAGCCAGTTTTACTATTAATCATAGCACAACGTTCGGTTCAGTTTTTGTATATTTGATAGACATATTTTAAATATGGAAGCTATAGGTAAAGTTGATGAATTAATCAGGAATTTAACCAATCTTCACGAACTTGGTAAGCAGAAAGCCTTTGAATTAGGCAACCCTTACTATTCTGAACGAAGTAGTGATGGAGGTTATCTTAGGAAAGAATTGCCAACTGGAGAAGTTTTTCTTGCTTTGGTTGAGTATAAGTATGATGAGAATGGTTATCCAGTTGAGGTAATTGATACCTATCTTGCTCCAATAAATGAACATACCTGAACTTGTTTTCGTTACCGGACCTAATGCTGTTGGTAAATCCAGTTTTATCAGATCCCGTATAGCTCAACTTGATACGTTCGACATTCTAATGACTGATGTTTTTAAAGGTCGGATTTTTGAACTATTTGATAAATCACTTAAAAATAGAAGGGATATAATACTAGAAACTGTTTTCAATGATTCAAAATTTTCCGAGTTGGTAAATAAGGCGAAACAAGAAGGATATTTTACCCAACAAGTGCAATTATTTCTTGATACGCCTAATAAATCTCTAGATCGCGCTAACAGAAGAAGAATTTTAGAAAATGGATTAGCAATCTCTAAAGATACAGTACTCTTAAATTTTAACGAGAACTTCAGAAACTTTTCGCATTATTACTTCTACTTTGATCGTACAGACTTAATTTATAATGGCGGCTTAAATGAAGCCCAAAATTTGATAACGTTTAACAGGATGGATCTGGTTAAATATCAAAGCAATCCTTTCAATTATATTCAAAAATTTGCAGAATTCTCATTTAAACAAGATAGAATGGATAAGGAGGTTTTTGAGATTATCATGGCTAATAAAAACTACTTAAAAAACGGGCAAGATGAAAATTTGAGACGCTTTAATTTATAGGAGAATGGATTTTTGTAAAAAGTATTAACTTATCTAAACTACAATTATCTCCACTAAAATCCTTTTATGATATTCGACTTTCGCCTTAAGGTTTTCTATACCGTAGCAACTAAACTTAGTTTTACAAAAGCTGCTGCAGAACTATTTATCACACAGCCAGCGGTAACCAAACATATTCGAGAGTTAGAGCAACAAACTGGTCAGCGCTTGTTTAAACGTAACGGAAATTCAATTACGCTAACAAATGCGGGTGAACTACTTCTTCAATACGCAGTTAAGATCTTCGAACTTTATTCTGCTTTAGATTCCGATTTAGCACAACTAAATAACACTGTAGGTGGAGTACTCAGAATAGGAGCCAGTACTACCATTGCTCAGGCTATTTTGCCTAAGATCCTGGCTTTATTTAAGAAGGCTTATCCTTCAGTTTCGTTTACTTTTACAGAAGGGAACACTGATTTTATCTCCCATCAGATTATTGATGAAAAGCTTGATATCGCCCTGGTTGAAGGTAATTCTCATTTTCCTCAATTAACCTATTCAAATTTTATAAAAGACGAACTGGTTTTAGTAGCCCGAAGCGGTAGCAAACTGGCTAAACTATCAGAAATAAGTCCGAAGCAATTACTTGAAATCCCCCTGGTGAAAAGAGAGCAGGGATCTGGTACTTTAGAAGTGATCCACAAAGCGCTTTCTGGTGTTGGTATTAATCCTAAAGATCTATTGGTTGAAGCCCGACTCGAAAACTCTACTGCAATAAAGCAATACCTTCAATACTCTGATGCTGCGGCTTTTCTTTCGGTTCAAACTATAACCAACGAACTTAAGTATAACGAACTTGCCATTATTGATGTAAAAGGTCTGGAGATCTTTCGAACTTTTCAGTTCATTCATTCACAAGGAAATATTAGTAATCTGATCGCCATGTTTAAACGTTTTTGTAATGCTCATTATAACTTAAAGTAATTAAGGATAAGTTTTAATGATTTGATTTAGCTTCGTATTGTTCCAACATTTGTTTCATCAAAAGCAAATAATTATGGAACAAATCATTACCGACATTTGCATTATAGGCGCTGGACCCGTTGGACTTTTTGCAGTATTTGAAGCAGGTTTATTAAAAATGCGCTGCCACCTTATAGATGTATTACCGCAGGTTGGTGGTCAGCTTTCCGAAATATATCCCCAAAAACCCATTTATGATATTCCCGGCTACCCGGTTGTTAACGCTCAGGAGCTGGTTGATAATCTGATGGCTCAAATAGCTCCTTTCAACCCTGGTTTTACTTTAGGCGAAAGGGTAGATGAGCTTCAAAAACTGGAAGATGGGTCATTTATCATCCGAACAAGTGATGGTACAGAAGTACAAGCTAAAGCCGTAGTAATTGCCGGAGGTTTAGGTTGCTTTGAACCCAGAAAGCCTGTAATTGACAACTTGGAAGCATTCGAAGGGAAAGGGGTAGCTTATATGGTGAAGAATCCGGAACTATTCAGAAATAAAAAAATTGTACTTTCTGGAGGTGGCGATTCTGCCCTCGACTGGACTGTTTTTCTTGCAGAAATAGCCGAAGAAGTAACCCTGGTTCATAGAGGTGATACTTTCAGAGGAGCGCCGGATTCAGCTGAAAAAGTATTTGAGTTGGCAAAGCTGGGAAGGATCAATCTTGTTCTTCAATCTCAGGTTACAGCAATTTACGGAGATGATCATCTAAAAGAGGTAATCATTACCGACAAGAACAACGAGAAGTTAAGTGCTGATGCGGATTATTTTATCCCCTTATTTGGTTTAACTCCCAAGCTTGGGCCAATCGCGGATTGGAATCTGAACATAGATAAATCAGCTATTGAAGTAAACAATTTTGATTACTCTACAAATGTAGAAGGCATTTATGCCATTGGCGATATTAATACTTATCCGGGCAAGCTCAAATTAATTCTCTGCGGATTTCATGAGGCTGCTTTAATGGCTCAAAGTGCTTTCAAATATGTTTATCCTGATCAGAAACTAAGTTTTAAATATACTACCGTTTACGGAGTTAATGCTTTTTAAAATGATACAGATTACTGTTGAAGATAGAGAAGGCGATGTAAAGGTGCTTGACGTAGCCGGGAACATCGACCTCAATTTGATGGAAACCCTTAAAACTTTTGATTATGACATGCGTGCTACTTGTGGCGGGATGGCATTATGCGCCGATTGCCACTGTAAGGTTATTGATGGCGGCAATAATTTACCGATGCCTGAAGAAGCAGAACTGATTACGTTAGATACAAGGCCTGACGCAACAGCATCAAGCCGACTGGCCTGCCAGTTAAAAGTTAATCAGGAAATCAGTGGCCTTCATATCAAACTAATGGGCTATCAATAGCTTTTGCTCCTTTCTTGAACCTTGATGTAACCCTGGTTACAAAAAAAGCAGGTTTAGTGTATGTAAGTCGTAGTTGAATATTTCTTTTAACAATGTATCTGTTGTATATAAAGGTATTCAGGTTTCTCTCTCCATACTGGTAAAAAACAATACTTCCTAAACTTACTACCAGTAAGGAGATGAAAATGTACATGTCTCCGTTACCGATTCCTGATAATTTGAAAATTTTCATGCATATGGGTATTAAAACTGTAGTATGCAGTAAATAGCATGAATAAGAAGCATCTCCCAGCATAATAAAAATTCTGGGAGTTTTTATTTGATAAAGATTTTCAAGTAATACAAATCCGGTAAGAAAAATAGCGCAGGGAAGGCCCCAAACAAACGTTCTGAAAGCAGCTATACTCGGATTATCTGATACGACAGCTGCATCGGCAACGTTGGAGAATCCTGTAAAGATACTTAAGATCATCAAGCCCAAGCCCATTATTGTTGATGCAATTATCCCTGTTTTCAAATATCTTTTGCTATTAATATTTTCAATTAAGTTAGCTCGTTTGAAAATTATACCGGCTACTATACCCAATGCAAATTCCAATAATAAGGGGCTAGTTAGAAATTTAAGTAGCTGATGAGTGGGTTTAAACAAATAGCCAGCTACCACGAGCACCATTAAAAGTGTAATTAAATTTTTGTAAATGTGCTCTTTGTTAGAAAAAACAAGTAATGCGGCTATTAGTGCATAAAAATAAATTTCTAGCGAAAGCGACCACCCAACAGGTATTATAGGAAATACAAAAGCCTCGCCGTCAAAAAAAGGTATAAATAGGAGGGTTTTTAATATTTTTTCTCCAGTAAACGTCGCTCCTTTTGCAACAGACATTACAACCGAAAAGACTGAAAGCAACCAATAAAGCGGTATTATCCGCAGAGCTCGTTTTACCAGGAAATCTTTCCAATTCTTGTTCTCGGTATAATTAGGAGCTATGATTGTCATAATAAACCCACTAATAACAAAGAACAGATCAAGTCCGATAGCTCCCCAGTTTTCCAGATAATAAAAATTCTTTTGTTGAGGATTGGCAAAAACTGAAGAATCAAGAATGTGAACATATACAACTAATACTACAGCTACAGCACGTAAAAATTGAATAGAGTCCACCTTTAGGGTAGAAGGTGTTTTCATACAGACAGATTTTACAGTTACAGATTTTGAGAGTGATGAAAAACATCGCACCCAGTCATTTACATTTTTTGTAAGATTATTACAGTTTCCTTAGGGTTAAAATAAATAAACCATGTTTTTTGTTTCAAAAGGTTAATTCTTTTGTGCAGAAAATTAGATTATGTAAAGGAATATTTAACATCATTGAGCACTGCTTATTTAAGGTAAGTTTCCTAATAATATAACTTATTGAACCTTAACAGCTAAATAGAAATAAAACAAAAAAGCGTATTGTGATATTACAGAAGTAATTTAAACTTAAATGTATGGCTAAAGAGAAGAAAGAAGAAGAAAGCGGAATAACAGCTTACTCCGTAAAAACAAAAACCAAAAACGTTCCCATGATCGATCCTGTGATCAATCTAAAATCGGGAAAATATATCGCAATTGGGAAAGATAAAGACGGTAACAATATGTCGGCTATTTTAAGCAAGGCAAAGGCCGAAGAGTTTATTCAGGCTAAAAAAGCTAAAAAAGGCGAAGGCTGGGAATAAGGCGGTGATTGCTTACCTAACATCAAAAGAGGCTATCCTTCATTGTGGTTTGGTATAGCCTCTTTTGTTTGTACTAGTGAGTTTCCCTGAATTGTTTGTTATGCCATCCGCCGCAGTGTTTGAAGTTGTGTTCATTCCTTCTTAAAATAAGAATAACTCCCAGGCCGGTTATAATCAAAGGAAAGATAAGTTCGTGAAATTGATATCCAGGAATAAGCTTATCAATCAAAAAAACAGTTCCAATTAAGATCAGTATATAAGAGCCGGGTTTCTTGAATTGATGTTTTATTCCTGAAAATATTCCTATCGCAATTAATAGAACCGGCCAGCTGGTTAACCAGAAAGGTATTTCCAAACCTAAATTTCTTCCCATTAATAAACTCCCGAAAGTAATTAGAATTAGTCCCATGCCGATTTTAGCATTGCGATGTTTTGGTGTATTTGAATTCGTTTCCATGATCTTTTTTTATCAAAAGTATATTGATAAACTGCTATGGGCTAGTGGAATTAGGTTAAGGAAATTAGTTTGTCGGTGAATAGGGGAAATATGAAGGTGAAAGATATTCTTTTCTCTTTACTTGTTCGGAATGTATAGTTAATAATTACTGTATTTAATTTACTATATGGTG
>Ga0157372_10006691_pt1 | contig 12263 bp, 11 predicted proteins | sample C55metaG_FD_115307 | JGI IMG/M metagenome (GOLD analysis project Ga0157372, IMG submission 115307) | Corn rhizosphere microbial communities from Kellogg Biological Station, Michigan, USA - C5-5 metaG | ecosystem: Host-associated > Plants > Roots > Rhizosphere > Soil | place: USA: Michigan... | reverse complement strand
GCCTGATCCGTGCTCCGCTTCCTGGTCGTTGTCGCGCAGTTGGCGTCGACGCAAGCTGCCCCGCCGGATACAGCGACGTACAGCTCCGAGGCGCTTCGCAGAATGGTCGACGTGGCCGCGGAGTCCAATCGTCTGCCTCCGCCAAGCCTGCGCGGGTATCGCAGTCGCATCGAAACGGAAACAGCGCTGATCATCCGCGACACGCTTGGTCGAGAGCACAGCGCGGAGATCGAGCAGCTCGCGTCGGAAGGACGCTGGTCGCGCGATGGACGATACGAGCTCCACATCGTCGGCTACCGCTCGCAGAACATCGGTGTGCCCTACTCTACGTTGAGCATCGTTCGCGCCTGGACCGTGCCGACCTTGTACGGCGAACGACTCTCGCTCGGCGCGTACTTCGCGATGGCGAATCGGAGCGATACGATCGTCGCCGTCCACCCGTTCGCCGCCGATCGCGAGCGCTTTTACAAGTTCTCGGGTGGAGACACCGTCACCGTCCTTCGCATCGGCAACCGGAACGTGCCGATCGCGCGCGTACGCGTTACGCCAAACGTGCACGGTGACGCTCGTTGGGGGGTGTTCGACGGAGAAATCGATCTCGATGCCGATCGCCACCAGATCGTGAGGATGCGCGGCCGGTTTCTCGCCGCCGGCGGAACGAGTCGGCGTTCCGATCGTTTTGCCCGGCTGACGGGCATTGCCGGCGCGGCGTTCGTGGAGTTCGTGAATGCGGAAGTCGACGGCAAATACTGGTTGCCGGCCACGCAGCGAACCGAGTTTCAGGTAACCTTCCCGTTGCTTGGTCAGGCCCGGCCGGTATTCCGGATCGTCTCGACCATCAGAGACATCGTGGTGAGCGATTCAGCAGGGACGCCGACGGACGCCGCCGACGCGCGCCGCGTGATCGTCTCCTGGGCGCGAGGAGATAGCGCAAGCCGATTCGCCGACTGGAATCGCGAACTGGGAGTGCAAAGCGGCAGCGTTCACGCGGACGACTTCGCCGACATGGCGCCCGAGGCGTGGCGAACTGACGGACCGCCGCGACTCGATCTTTTTTCCACGCGAGCGTCGAGATACGTGCGATTCAATCGCGTGGAGGGCCTCTTCCTCGGACTCGAGCCGACGATCGACTTTCGATCGGCCGCCCCAGGGCTGTCGGCGGGGATAAGCGCCGGCTGGGCGTTCAGCGAGGAAACGGCACGCGGTGGCGCGCATGTGTCGCTGCGTCGCGGAAGACAGGTTGCCACGCTTCGCGCCGAACGAACACTGGAGACTACCAACGACTTCACACTGCCGTTGAGCGACGATCCAGGATTTGGGGCGGCCATCAGCTCTCTCGACAACTACGATTACGTCGATCGTCGAACGTTGTCGTTGGCCCTTACGTCGGTCTTAGGAAACGCGGAGACCGCGATCGCCAGTGTTCAGCTCGGGATCGGGTCCGACCACGCCGAGCCGTCGCGTTTGCACCACGGACTCTTCTCGACGCGCGCGTTCGAGCCGAATCGGGGTGCGTCGAGTGGCAGTTATTCAAAAGCGGCCGCCGATTTCGAATGGCACCCGAGCGTGACGGGTGATTTTCTGCGACCAGGCGTCGGGGCCCGTCTGCACTACGAGGTTGCGGGCGGAGAATTGGCGTGGCAGCGCATCGAAGCCGGCTTGGCGGCGCGGCGACATCTCGGAAACCTGTCCCTTGTGATGCATACGGACGCGGGCGCCGCATTCGGAAATGCACTTCCGCCTCAGGTCCTGTTCGAGCTGGGAGGAACCGAGTCGCTTCCCGGCTACTCATACAAGGAGTTTGTCGGCGACCGTGCCATCGTGTTCCGGTCATTCGCCAGCTATCGGCTCGGCATGTGGGAGCGGCCGATTCACGCGGGCAGAACCCTCATGTTGCCCGGCTTGAGCCCCGGGCTCGTCACCAGCATCGAGGGCGGGTGGTCGGATCTCACTTCCGACGCCGCGCGCCGCGCGGCGCTCGAGCTCGGGACAACGGAGACGGGCGACCCCGTTTCACGGCCGACCGACCGCATCCGTTCAACTTTCGGGGCTGGACTTAGTTTGTTCGGCGATCTCCTGCACGTAGGTGCCGCGCGCCCGCTCGACCACAACGCGCCCTGGCGATTCACCGTCGGCTTCGGCGCATTGTTTTGAGGTTCAGAATTCCCCGACGAACCCGATTTCCGGCTCGAGGTGAACGCCGTGCTGCTTTTCGACGGCTTGTTGGGCGATCTCGATCAGCCGCCGCACATCCGCAGCGGTGGCGTGGCCAAGATTGACCATGATGTTTGCGTGGATGTGCGAGATCTGTGCGTCACCTTGCCGCAGGCCCTTTAGGCCGCACTGATCCACCAGACGACCCGCTCCAACCCCTTCGATCTTCTTGAAGATCGATCCGGCGCTCGGATGCCAGTCCAACCATGGGTGTTTCCCGCCGCGCCAACTGAGGTTTTCCTGCATGATGCGATGCAGGATGCCTTGATCCCCGCGGTCAAGCCGGAAGGTCGCGGCTAGAATTATGTCGCGCCGATGGTGAAAGACGCTGTCGTCGTAGCCGAAACCCACATAACTCGAATCCACCACGCGACGCTCATTCTCTTCGGAGAGGATCTCGCAGCGGTCAAAGATTTCGGCGATGAACATGGTCCGTTCCCGGGCGGGCGCGGGCGCGAGGAAATGCAGGTTCTGCCAGATTGCACCGCCCACGGTGCTGGGTATCCCCACGTAATGCTCGAGTCCCGACCACCCACGCGCGACGGATTCCTGAATCAGGTCTTTGACGATCGCGCCGCTTTCCGTCCAAAGCAGACAGTGGTCGCCACTCTCGCGAAATTCATGATGACGGGCGGCGTTGCGGATCACCAAACCGCGGAATCCCCGGTCGCCGACAAGGATGTTGGCACCGAGACCGAGAACGAAGTACGGTACGTCGAGGCCGCGCGCCGCGAGCACGGCATTCGCAAGCGAGTCGGCGGTAGTTGCCTCGAAGAACAAATCGCCCGGACCGCCGATGCGAAATGTGGTGTATGGCCCAATGGGCTCGTTGCGGCGCAGCTGGCGCTGGTCGAGCCTCGAGGCAAGTCGGTCGAGCTTTAGCTGATCGGAGTTTTCCATTGTCGAGACTGAAAGAAATCACGTTGCTTTTGCTTCTGCCAACGGCCGCGATCGCGCAGCGGGCGGAACTGGAGCGCCACATTCAGCGCACGACGCTTCCGAATGGTCTGGAGGTGATCGTCGTTCAGAACCGCGGCGTTCCCCTCGTGACGATCGAGGCGGACGTAAAGAACGGATCGTTCACGCAGGCGCCGGAGTTTTCGGGTCTTTCGCACTTGTACGAGCACATGTTTTTCAAGGCGAACAAAGAATACCCGATGACCGACCAGTTTGTCGCCAAGGCATCGGAGCTCGGGGCCGAGTTCAACGGCACGACGAGTGAAGAGCGAGTGAACTACTACCTCACCGTCCCCGCGGACAGTGTCGAGGGCGGGATGCGCTTCCTTGCCGCGGCCTTGGTCGACCCTCTGTTCCGCCCGGACGAATTGGAGCGCGAGCGGCAGGTCGTGATTGGTGAGTACGACCGTAACGAGTCGAATCCGATGTTCGGCTTCAGCCGTGCGATGGGGCAGGCGCTTTGGACGACCGAGTGGAGTCGAAAGAATCCGCTCGGCGAGCGGAACATCATTCAGACGACGACGCCGGCAAAGATGCAGGCGATCAAGCAGCGCTATTACGTCCCGAACAACACGGCGATCATCATCACCGGCGATGTCGTCCCTGACCGGGCGTTTGCTCTCGCACGCAGCGTGTTCGGGAGCTGGGCGCGAGGGGCGGATCCATTCTCGAACGACACGATCCCCGACCCACCACCGCTGGCGCGCGATTCGGCGGTGATCGTCGAGCAGCCGATTGGAAGCATCGTCGTGATGTTCCAGTGGCCGGGGCCGAGCGCGACCAAGGACCAACCCGCGACGTACGCGGCCGACGTCTTCTCCGACGTGCTGAATCAACCGGGGTCGCGATTCCAGCGGCGGCTCGTCGACAGCGGGTTGTTCGAGTCGATCACCGTGAACTACTACACACTCAATCATGTCGGACCAATCACGATCGCCGGCGAGACCTCTCCGGAGCATTTCGGCGAAGCGATCAAAGCGTTGCGCGAAGAGATCGGAAAGCTCGGCGACACGACGTACTTCTCCGACGACGATCTCGCTTCGATCAAGCGTCGCCGCATTGTCGGGACGGAGCTCGGTCTCGAACGCGCCTCGGGCTTCGCGCACCAACTCGGCTTTTGGTGGGCCGTGACCGGTCTGGACTACTTCTATGGATACGTGGACACGATGGCGAAGCAGCGCCGCGGCGACCTCACAGCGTACGCGAACAAGTACATCGTCGGAAAGCCGCGCGTCGTGGGCGTGCTCCTTTCACCCGACAATCGCCGCCTGCTGGGCCTGACTTCGCGGACGCTGCTCGGCACGGGAACGCAACCGTGAGCCGCGGACATTTCGTCACCGCGCTGCTGGTCGCGTCGACCAGCATTCCCATTTGCCAATCGGGCGCGCAAGCCGACACCGGAACGTCCAATTTCGAGATCAACGGCCTCCGGGTAATTCTTCGCCGCAACACGGCCAACGACGTCGTGGCAGCGAACGTCTATCTGCTCGGCGGAGCCCAGCAATTGACTCCGGCGACACAAGGGATCGAGGCGCTCCTGCTCGCGTCGTCCGAGCGAGGAACGAAACGATTTCCGGGCGAGGCGGCGCGCTCTCTAACCGCGCGGCTCGGGGTCACCATCGTTACCGAACCCACCGAAGATTGGACGATGTTCGGCTTCACCGGCGTGCGAGCGACGTTCGACTCATCGTTCATGATTCTCGCCGACCGGCTTGTGGCGCCCACACTCGACTCGGTCGAAGTTGAACGCGTTCGCGCGAGGATGTTGACCGGTTTGCGCCTCGAGGCAAACACGCCGGATCCGATCATCACTCATCTCGCCGACAGTCTTGCCTACGTAGGCCACCCGTACGGCTTCGCGCCGCAAGGAACTGACGCCACGATTCAGTCACTCACACTCGGCCAGCTGCGCAGCTACCAAACGTCGCAAATGGTCACGTCGCGAATGCTGCTCGTCGTGGTCGGCAACATCGAGCGCCCTCGTCTCGAGCAGCTGGTGCAGCAAACGCTGGGTCAACTGCCGCGGGGCAACTACACATGGAGCCCGCCGCGACCACCGGGCGCGCTTGGCAAGGCGTTGCTGATGCAGGAAGCCCAACTGCCGACGAATTACATCCTCGGTTACTACGCCGGCCCGGTTGCGCAGAGTCCGGATTACAACGCGCTTCGCGTGGCGACGGCGGTTCTGTCCGGACGATTCTTCACGGAAATTCGTTCGCGGCGAAATCTTTCGTACGAGGTCGAGGCCCCGTTCGTCGAGCGGGCCATCGCGACGGGCGGCGTGTATGTGACGACCGTCGCACCAGATACCACACTGGCGATCATGCGCGCCGAGATCGACCGGCTGCAACAGGAGCTGATCGATCCACGCGGCCTGGAGCGGCTCGTTCAGCAGTTCATCACGGACTATTTCCTGAAGAACGAAACGAACTCCGACCAGGCCACGTTCCTCGCGAGAGCCCAGTTGTATCATGGCGACTATCGAGCGGCGGCGCGCTTCGTCGAAAGCTTGCGCGAGGTCAAGCCGGAGGACGTACGCCGGGTTGCGCGGCAGTACATGCATGATTTCCGGTTCGTCTATTTGGGCAACCCAAGCAGACTTTCGCGCGCGCTCGTCGATCGATTCTAGGAATCGAAATAGTGGGCGACAGTTTGGGCATCGAGCTGACCGCTGAAGAGCGATGACCCAAGGACGGTTGCGGCGATTCCGAGATGCTCGAGCGCGCGAAGCTCTCCGACGGTGGTCGCTTCCGTGCGAAAAAACACCGGCACGCTCGAGACATCTACCAGATCCTCGATGTACCCGAGCGGCGCGTCCCGGAACCCATCTGACGACGCGGCGTCAACGGCAAGGCCGCCGAGCGGCAACGTGGTGAGCTCGTTCGCCAAGTCGACCATGTCCGCAGCAAGAAGTCGACGGCTACTCCGCCGACCAAAGAGCGTGTGGCCAATGTCGGCGCGGACGATCAACCGTCCTGGAAATGAATCGGCCAGTCTGACTAGAGCGTCCCGATCGTCGTCATCGCTCTGTCGGACAATGACTTGGCTGACGCCGAGGTCCATTAGTCGGTCGACCCGGTCCTCGGAAAGAGCGCCCCCTGAAATAAGGATCTCGGCCGCAGCATCGCGAGCGATCTCAGCGATGAGCGTCTCATTCTGATCTCGACCGGAGTCCGCATCGACGTCGTAGAGATGAATGCGGCGGAAACCGAGGGAGGTAAAAGCCCGATGCGTTGCGCCGGCATCGGCGGGCGAACGCGCAGCCGCGCCATGATTGCCCGTTGGCGGATAGACGAGCGATCCCCGCAATTCCGCGGTAGGAATGACAATCATGGTAGGAAGCTGCTGAAGCGCATTTGATCAAAGCAGGGACGGCGCGTCACTTGCACCCGACTGAGCCGCACGTTCGGGCCCGCGTTGCGTGACATGAAGTTTGTGAATAGTTTCACATTCTCCGCGTTTGCGGGCAACTTATCAATCTCGTCCGTACCACTCGGTAATACTGGAGGCAAGAAGAAATGCGGCTCCATGCACTGGCGCTCCTCGCGAGCGTCGTCATCGTCGGCGCCTGCGGCGGCGGCGGTGAAGCCAAGAAGAACGATACAACGGCTGTTACTCCGGCGCCGAGCACGCCGGCTCCCGCGACTCCGGCCCCGGCGACGGGCGGGGTGGCGAAGGTCCCGGCGACCGGCCAGACCGTGACCATCAAGATGATTGGCGACGATAAAGGCTATCGCTTCGATCCGGCGAACGTCACGATCAAGTCGGGTGACGCCGTCAAGTTTGTCATGGTGAGCGGCGGCCCTCACAACGTCGCGTTCGATCCGGCTGCTGTTCCGGCGGATTCGAAGGCGCAGCTGGATGCGAACATGGATCAGAAGATGTCGGAGCTCTCAAGCCCGATGCTGATGAACCCGAACGAGGAGTACGTGATCTCGTTCGGTGGCGTGAAGCCCGGAAAGTACGATTTCCACTGCACGCCGCATCTCGCGATGAACATGAAGGGCACGATCACGGTCCAGTAATAGAAGATCGTTCGACGTACATTGCGGGGCTCGATTCGTCGAGCCCCGTTTTTTTGCGGCGAGGATTTGCCGCGCTGGCCCGTGCCCTGCCAAACTTCACCATATGGCATCGCTCGCTGGGGAATTGTCGCGCGGTCCGTCGCGGTCGGCTTGGCTAACAGCGCGCGCGCGTAACGCCGTCGGCCGTCCCCAGTTCATCGCGATCGTTGGCGGCGGGATTTTCATCGCCGCGCTCGTCGCGCTCATCCTCGCGCCGCAGCAAATCCGGCGCGGTGGCAGGGTTTTGACCGGTCCGGTTGGCCCACGTCCCGATACATCGGTATTCAGCACCGCGCTCGACGAAGCCCGACGACGACTGGCGACGGCGGAGGCGTCGCTCGAAAAGGCCCGTCTTGCGCCGCCGACGCCGCAAGTACAAGAGCCCATCATCCCGCTGACGCTTCTCGCGCAACGCGACTCGCTCTCGAACGCGGTCAGCGATCTCGATGCACTGTTGACGCGCGTCGAGGGCGCGCCGGTGACGGCGTCCTACCGAGCGCTCGGCGAATCGCCCCAGATGGCATCGAACCCGCGAATTCGCGTGCTGCTCGATTCACTCGCTGAAGTCGAGCGGGAGCGGGAAGGATTCGGAACGACGGGCGGCGCCGATCCGGTCTATCTCGCGCTTACGTCGAGGGCCACCGAGATTGGGCGCGCCATTCAATCGGTTGCTCAGGCGCGCCGCGATGCCATTCGCGGACAGATCGCGAGTCTAAACGTTCCGGCGCCGAGGCCCGCCCTCGTTGCAACGGCGACAATCGACACGGTAGGGTGGGTGGCCGAGCGGGACTCCGCGCGATCGCTCGTCGAGCAGGCGAACACCGCGCTCGGCGACGCCCGCACCAAGGCGAGCGACTTCGATCAAGCGGCCGCCCGCGCGAGGAGAGCGGCCGCGGAGGGAGCGCCGCCAGCGGCGCTGCTTGGCGCGGCGCTGATCATCGGAATTGCTCTCGGGTTCGGCGTGGCGTTCGTCGGCGAGCTACGGCATCCTCGGATCAGGGACGCTCACGAAGCGGAACGGGTGACTGGCGTGCGCGTTCTCGCCACGGTACGACCGAGACCGCGTGATCCGGATCGCATGCGGCGGTCGACCGATCGCCTGGCTCCGCCATATTTCGATCCCGCGGCGGCACCTTATCAGCTGACGTATCTGCATCTTGCCCGAACGGGCGCGAGCCGCCTGGTTCTAACCGTCGTGTCGGCGGATCCGAACATCGCCGCCGTGGTCGCGATGAATGTCGCGGCGATCGCAGCCGACGAGGCCCGCAGCACGATTCTCATCGACACGGACGTGAAGAGCGCGACGATCGCCGCCGCTCTACGTTGCCACGCAGAGCCGGGCCTGTTCGACGTGATTCAGCAGCACATCGACTGGTCGGAGGTGACGACGCAGACTATGATCGGCCGCGATCGAGTGATCGATATCATCCCGAGCGGGATTTCCCCCGGTGGCCTCGACCGCGGCGTGATCGTGAATCTCTTTCGCCAAGAGGCGGCACGGTTGGCGCGGCACTACGAGGCGATCGTGGTCGTTGCTGACGTGGCAACCGGTGAGGCTGGTCTTCCGGGAGCGCTCCCCGTACCGGATACCGTGATCTGCGCTCGGGCAGGCTATACGCGACTGTCCGATCTCGAGGCGGCAATCGAGGCCGTTCGACGTGGTGGCGGTACGCCGTCGGGCATCGTTCTGTGGGATGCTGTGCCCCCGGTTCTGCCGACGCCGGAGCACATCGCACGTGCTCCCCGGCCACTGCGAACTGCCGAAATGAAAACGCTCACGGCGAAGCCCTGAGTCTCCTCGCCTCCTCTCGACACTATCAACGCGTGTGGGCTGATCTAGTTTTGCGGGCCGAGCGGCAACACGGCGTCGAGCTGCTCGCCTGGGCGGCGCTCTCGTTGATCCTGGCGACAGCGTCGCTCGTGGTCACGAAAGGGCGACGACGGGAATCGGCGCTTCTCGGGAGTTTCGCCACGCAGTTGGCGCTTTGGGCGCTGATCGTCGGTCTCGTCGGCGCGATCGAGTTGCAACGCTTGACGATGCGTGATCTTTCGAGTGCGGCGCGTCTCGAGCGACTGACCTGGGCCCGGGCCGGTTTCGACGTCGGCATCATTGGAATCGGAGCCGTGCTCGGGGGTGCTTCGTACGTCCTCGCTCGAAGCCAGCGTGGCTTGGGCGCGGCGGCGGCCATCGCTGCTCAAGGCCTAGCCCTACTTGTAATCGATCTGCGTTTGATTGCCGTCATCTCGAGATAATCATGGCCGAGAACATTCCCGACCTCAGCCGCGAACCGAAACATCGAGCATATCCGCAGCTGTTTGCGTATATCGTTGCGACACTCACCGGGATCGACGACGACATCGCGGGAATGGCCACGATGTCAGCAATGATTCATCACTCGCTCCGGCACCTGTGGACAGGCTTCTATCGCGTCGTTGCACCCGATCTACTCCGGGTCGGCCCATATCAGGGATCGCTGGGATGTCTGGAAATCGCGTTCGGCAAGGGCGTCTGCGGAACGGCGGCTGCCGAGCGACGAACGATCATCGTGCCGGACGTCTCGCGCTTTCCCGGACACATCACTTGTGACGCGCGTTCCAAATCGGAGGTCGTGGTTCCTGTGTTCGATCGCGGCGGCGCGTTGCTCGGCGTGCTCGACATCGACTCCGAAAAACGCGCTGCGTTCGATCAACTCGACGCGGATGGCTTGGAGCGTATCGTCCGCTGGTTTGCGGGCGAAGGTCGTGGTTGACGCGATCTGGCGCCGGATATAGGCTGAGGAAGGAAGATGACCACTACCGGCTACTCCGACCGCATCAACCACGCGCTCGCGTTCGCGGCAAAACACCACGATCAGCAGGTGCGCAAGGGCACTCGCCTGCCCTACCTGACACATCCGGCAAACGTCGCGATCATTCTCACGCGGTACCAACGAGACGATGAAACTGTCGTCGCCGGTATCCTGCATGATGTGATCGAGGATTGTGTGCGAGAGTCCTACTCGCGTGAAATGCTGGAGCAGCGAATCGGCGACAAGTTCGGCGTCGCTGTGGTGAACACGGTCCTGGGCGTCACGCATCGTCGCGTCGACGATGACGGCGTCGAGCTGTCGAGCGACGAACGGCGAGACGACTATCTACAGCGTCTCGACCAGGCGACCGAACCAGCACGCTGGGTCTGCGCCGCCGACAAGCTGCATAACGCGAGCACGGTTCTCGCGGACCTTCGCCGGACGATCGATCCGCACAGCGTGTGGAGTCGCTTCAACGGCGGCCGCGAAGCTACAGTGCGGTGGTACAGGCGCGTCTTCGACCGGCTCAGGGAAATTGGTTTCCGCGGGGAAATCATGTTGGAGCTCGAGGAAGTCGTGACGCAGCTGGAGGAATGGTCACGCAGCGAGGTCGCCGCGGCACGCTGAGCAGGCCTCCCTTCCCTCTACTTCACCGCTTCGTAGAGGACGCCGGCTGCACCGCGGTTGCCCGACTCGTCGACGCGGTAATGGGACGCGACGTAGCCTTCCAGAATTTTCAGGAATTCCGCGACGATGGTGTCCCCGCGCAGCGTGGTGTATAGCGCGCCGTCGACGTACACGGGCGCTTTGGGTTCCTCGAACGTTCCCGGCAGCGAAATCCCGATGTTCGCATGCTTTGACTCGCCTGGGCCGTTCACGACACACCCCATGACGGCGACCTTCATCTCTTCGACGCCAGGGCGGCTCGCGCGCCACATCGGCATTTGCTCGCGAATGTAGGACTGGATGTCTTCCGCCATGTGCTGGAAGAAGCTGGACGTTGTGCGGCCACATCCGGGACAAGCGGTCACCTGCGGCACGAAGCTCCGAAGTCCGAGCGACTGGAGAATCTGCTGCGCGACCCGAACTTCCTCGGTCCGATCACCGTTCGGCCGCGGCGTGAGGGAGACGCGAATTGTATCGCCGATTCCCTCGGACAAGAGAATCGACAGGCCTGCTGTACTGGCGACGATCCCCTTCATGCCCATGCCGGCCTCGGTCAGCCCAACATGGAGCGGGTAATCGCAGCGAGCGGCGATACGTCGATACACGTCGACCAGGTCCTGCACGCCGGAGACTTTCGCCGAGATGATGATACGATCGTGCGACAGCCCCACTTCTTCGGCCAGCTCGGCGGAGCGGAGCGCGCTCTCGGCCATCGCCTCGAGGTAGACTTCGCGCGATTCGACGGGGGCGCTCGAGCGCGCGTTCGCGTCCATCATCTCGGTGAGGAGATCCTGATCGAGCGAACCCCAGTTGACGCCAATGCGGACGGGCTTGTCGTGGTCGAGCGCAATGCGGACAATCGTGCGAAAGTTTTCATCACGACGCTTACCGCCGACGTTGCCCGGATTGATACGGTATTTCGCGAGCGCATCGGCGCACGCCGGGTATTTGGCGAGAAGAAGATGGCCGTTGTAGTGGAAATCGCCGATGACGGGAACGTTCGATCCGCGCTGCCGCACACGATCCAAGATTTCCGGAACGGCTGCCGCTGCTTCGTCGTTGTTCACCGTGACTCGAACGAGCTCTGAACCCGCCTCGTTCAGCGCGATGACTTGATCCGCCGTCCCGACTGGATCGGCGGTATCGGTGTTCGTCATCGACTGAACGACAATCGGGGCGCCAGCGCCGACCTTCACACCACCAACCAGGGCAGTGACAGAAGGGCGCCTCGAAAAGGTGCTGGTCATGAGCTCAAGGTGAGGAGTAGACAAAAGATACCCGTATACATCAGTTCCGTCCCCCGCGGATTTTCAGTGCTTGACCGCTCTGGTCGTTACGAATACTTTGGCCGTCGCTTACGACCGGGCTTCCGCGGGTGACGGGGGCCGGTGGTAGGTCTCACGGCCCGCGCAACATGGTGTTGTAGCGGATGCACTTTCAGGAGTGGGACATGCGTACGACCGGAAAGGTGAAGTGGTTCAACGACGCCAAGGGGTTTGGTTTCATCACGCCGGACGGCGGTGACAAGGACTGCTTCGTCCACTACAGCTCCATTCAGGGGAATGGCTTCAAG
>Ga0157372_10006689_pt1 | contig 12264 bp, 6 predicted proteins | sample C55metaG_FD_115307 | JGI IMG/M metagenome (GOLD analysis project Ga0157372, IMG submission 115307) | Corn rhizosphere microbial communities from Kellogg Biological Station, Michigan, USA - C5-5 metaG | ecosystem: Host-associated > Plants > Roots > Rhizosphere > Soil | place: USA: Michigan... | reverse complement strand
ATAATTGAAGGCACAAGAACAAACGGATTAAGTTCTTTTGATCCACTCAACCAAAAAATACTACAGCACGAACTTGTAGAAATCAATAAACTGCAATTGGCCAATAAAGTTGACGAGCAGGGACAGGGAAATGTAATGCTTGCCATTTGTCCGACTGAAGCAGCCTCACTATATCTGGGAGAAGTTCAGTTAATGGCAGCGTCAGAAGCTGGATCGGTGGCTACTACTGATAATGTTATTGGAACGGTCAACGTATTAAAAGGCTCGTATGGTACTATACATCCAGAGAGTGTAGTAGAGCACAGAGGCGACGTGTTCTGGTTTGATGCCTTAGGTGGAAGATTTGTTCAATACTCAATAAATGGTATTGATGATATTTCCGGTGGAGAAAACGATGTTTTTAAATTTACAAGAGTATCTAAACAACTATCAAAATATATCCTTGCTCAAAGTCCAGTACCATTTGTTTATGGAGGCGTTGACCCACACCACAAAGAAGTTTACTGGACTATACCAAATTTGGGTGTTGCGCCGAAAGGCTACCTAAGCGACTTTGCTTATTTTAATTCAGACCAACCAGATTACTTAGATGTTGACCTGTATTCAGTAGATAACGTTGCTATTGAAGCTGTGACTTATCCTTATGATATTTTAGACCTCCAAGGTAAGACGTTTGTTTATAAAATTCATAAAAGGTGGATGGGTGCTTTCGACTGGACACCAGAAGGCTTTGTAACACTCGACACTACTCTTTATTCACTAAAAGGTGGTAAACTCTATCAGCACAACGTAAGTGGTTCTTACAATAATTTCTATGGCAACCAATATCGAAGCAAGATAGCCTTAGTATGCAACGATGAGAACACGGTTAAAGAAATTCAAACGATCGCAGTTGAGGGTACTACTCCAGAATGGGTGCACATTAGAATAGAAGAGCCTTGTGAACAATCAAGCGATTTGGTTGAGAGAGAATTTGATGTTAAGGAAGGAGTGAATTATGCCGCTATACTAAGAGACAGGCTTTCTCCTAACGTTTCAGGAACAGTAGAGGACAAACTATTTAAAGGTGATTTACTAAGAGGTAAGGCGATTCTTTTACTTGTTCAGTGGGCAAAAGGAACAAACGCAAATTTCAGAATGATTTCAATAGGTTATAACAATTCAACAGGACACTACTAATCTAATATCTATGTTACCAATAGGAATTGCAGCGGGTTTAATAGGAGAGGCTACAGACCTCATTAACGCCCATAAGCAAAAGAAACTTGCAAGAAAAGCCGCAGCACAGGCAGATGCGCTAAACGCACAGGCGCTTGGTAATGCTAATAACATTTTATCTCAAGCCAAATCTTCTCAATCAGAAGCAAGAAACCTTTATGATGCCCGGATGGCTAACGCCGGGGCAATTGAAAAAGATATTTACGGAAACCAAGCCAATACACTTGCTTCTATGGGTAGAAATGCTACTGATGCCTCTCAAATGTTAGGGCTTTCCGGTGCGGTACAGGGGAACTCTAATCAGGCATTCAATCAGCTTGCCCAAACAGAAGCGGAGGACAAACAAAGAAGATACTATAATGTACAGGCGGCAGATCAGGGTGTGCAGGGTGCGTATGGTAATCTTCAAAACTACTATGGTGGACAAGCAGCACAAGCACAACAATCGGCAAACCAATTAATGCAAGCTGGAATGGCTAATCAGCAAAACGCCATCAATGGAATAGCTAACGTTGGAATGATGGCCGGCATGGGACAGTTCGGGGATTTATCAAGTTTGTTTGGGGGTACAAATACACGTGCACCATTTACATCATCAGTAAATGCACCGAATCAATTACAAATCGGTGGAACTAATTTTAGCAGTGGCTATAATATACCACCACCATCAGTTAATCTTTCGCTCCCTTATCCATCAATGCAACAAAACCCCTACAGAAGTCCATTACAGTACAATAATCCATACTTAAATCATTAATATGAAAGCACTAATGATAAAAGGTGATCCTGATAAACCAGTAAAGTATAAAACCCAGGCTGAAGTTGATGCCGCTAATGCCTTTGCGAAAGACTTCTCAAAAAGGGGAAACTATACTAACCCCGGTGATGCTTATGTAGCTCAAAAACCAGGCGACCCGGTAGTTCAGTTTATAGATATGTCCACAGGTAAGCCTTACGATGGTAGATACCAACAGATGCCCCAAAGCATGATAAAGCCTCTACCAGATTGGGTAACACAACTTGGTTGGGATAAACAATGGAATCAACCTTACTATATGGATGGTAACGATATTGTTTATGTGGATAAAAGTTGGTACAACCACCCAAGATTCATAAAACCTCAAAGCGAACAAGACAATCTCATTGCGCAAAGAAGCGGAATGGCTAATGGACTTGTTTTAAAATAAATTCTATGTACGGTCAAGAATATGCATACATAAATCCGAATAAAAACGACAATCCGCTTGACTTATACATGAAGTTAAAGCAGTATAACGATCAGCAGCAGCGTTATAAGGACCAACTTGCAAGGCAGCAAAGAGAGTATCAGGACGGACTTATGACGCAGGCTATGTCGCAGCTTGACTTCAAACACTTTGCAACCGGAACACCGCTTGACCCGGTTATTCATAATTCATTAAGTGGGGCATTAAAAAATGTCTCAAAGAAAATAATGAATAACCCCGACACTACACTGTCATCTGTGTATTACGATGTAGCTAATGCGGCTAACGACATTTCAACATACGCAGATAAGGCAAGAAATATAAGAGCAAACATAGACCAATACGCTAAGGAGTACAGTAAGAACCCCTCTATTGACGCTACTAAATTAAGTAAGGCTGCAATGGCTAATGCTTTTATGAAGTATGACACTAATACTCATGCGTTCACAGTAAAAGACCCATCAGAAATTGACGATCAAACCGATTGGACTGATTATACTCTTAACAATAATCCTGATCAGGTAGTAAAAGGAAGTGGTGCTTTAGACCAATTAATGAAAACTGCTGACAAGAAAAATTATGAAAATGAATTTTCTGTAGATAAAGGCGGAGTGAAAAAAAAGATAGCCTACAAAGGCGAATACTTTCCATATAATACGATAGAGACAGACAAAAACGGGCATCCTGTTTTCGACCCAACAACAGGCCAGGCTAAGGTAGGTATTCGTTCCGAAAATGTAAATGGTGTGCCGTTAGCAACTAAGGATGATATGGCTTACTTTACTTCTAACCCCGGCGCAAATGTTTACCTGAACTCACTCGTAAAAAAAGCAGGTTATGACCCAAACAGCCAGGAAGGACAACTTTTAAAAAGAGCATACCTGTACAAGCATCTTCAAGACAACAACCAGGGGTACATTAATAAGACTAAGGACGAGGTGGATGATTCTCAACTTCAGAGTGAAAACTTTAGAAGGGAAATGAAATCCCTTGCCCAAACAATAGCAGCAACCAATAAAGCAAATAACGGTTCTGCCTCCTTTGATAATATTTACCATGATATAGAGACAAACGGAGCAAATGCAAGCCGCATACCACTTGTAAAACTTAAACCCCAATCCCAAGAAGTATTGGTTAACCACGCAAAGTCTGTATTAGGCAATGACCCTACCAATAATAATGTTCAAAATATAGACAACCTATGGGTTAGGAAAAACGCAGACAATTCATATACTTTAATGAAATCAGCACCATCAAGTTTCGGAGATGGTATGGTTCAAGATAGAGAGATAGCACCACTCGACTTTGGTTCTATCAATACATTAAAAGGCGTCAACCCTACACTAAAAGAAAGGCAGGCAGTCAGAAACCAAACAACAACTAAAAAGAAGTACAATCCAAAAACAGGAAAATTCGAGTAAATGGATGAGAAACAATTACAGGCATTGTATGATGCCATGAATCATAAACTCAATCTTGGAGATTATAATTCATTTAAGACGCAACTTGCAAGCGATAGTGGATTTAGAGAGGCTTTTTACAATGAGGAATCAAACGAATTAGAATTAGGTGACTACGATAGTTTTGATAAATCAGTAAAAAAAAAAGAAACATCATCGACTTCTTCAAACAATTATTCAGGTTTATACTTTCCTATTGGAAACACGACGGAGAAATTAAAGAATAGAGAAAACGAATTAAAACCTCAAGACTTAGAACAAAAACAAAAACCGGAAGATGTTAACGACCCAATAGGAAGTGTACTTCATCCTGCACAAGAAAATTGGCAGAAAGCCCTTGATGATAAGTTTAATTACTTCAGGCAGTTCGCTAATCAGGATAACACCTCCGTAAGAGTTCCAGACCAGTTACAAACAGAGAGAAATATTGAAACGGAAGAAGTTCTCGGCAAAGAGAGAAACGCCTACCAAAATTTAGTCAATACACAGAAGCAGATCCAAAACAACCTTCCTTTAATTCCTCCAAAACAGGCTAAGGATGAACTTAATACTCTGATAAAAAAACAACACCCTGATGCCCCTGATGTTGATGGCCTTTCTATTGAGCAAATAGACCAATGGCTACCACTTAACAAGTCAGGCAAGGTTAATGAGACTGCCAAGTATTTACTTGACCAGTATAAAGAAAACAGAAGCGTATCTGATGCCCTTAAAAACGCAACTACAATAAAACAGGCTGCATTAAACTACGCTTACTATAATGATAAGAACTTATACGACCAACTAAAAAATGCAGGAGATAATATTACCAACTCCAACAATGCGGCAATGGGAGAAACATTGCTTATGTTTTTATCATCACCGGCAACTCAAAGGTGGGCAGCATCCGACCCGGCAAGAGGGCAGGCGTATCAGCAATCATACGATAACCTATTTAAAGAATACCCTTCATTTGGAGAAAAAGTTGTTAGGGAAAAATTATCACAAGCCTTAGAAGACAAAGGATATAATAACTGGTTTCTGAATGACCCGAACGATAACACAAAACGAAACGATGAAGTATTTAATGAACTGGTTCAAAAAGGAGAACTACCACAGTCAGCCATTGATGTTTACAATAAAATAAGGAAAGACCCACGACTGCAGTCTTCGGGAGTAATTGAGAATATGCTTTCAGGATTAGGTAACGGAATAGACAACGCAGTAAATTTTATTCCCGATTGGTTCAAGAGTGGCGATAAGTCAACTTATGATGCACTTGAAAAAACTTATTCTCAAATAAACTTTAAGCCAAAGGGGACGCTCCACGACATTACAACCGGAGTTGGTGATTTCACCGGGCAGATGATTCCTTTAATGTTAATCAGTAAAGGCTTGTCATCGGTAGGAGTGGCGCCAAGAGTGGCGAACGCAGTTTCTACCGGAATAGTATTTGAACACCCAAACAGGGAAAAGGCGGCCATGTTATTTCCTAATAATACGGCTGCGCAGAATCTTTATACGGGCATTTCAACAGCGTTAGATATTGGAGTGGGTTCTTTGTATGACAGAAGTCAAGCTATTGATTTTTTAAACAAAGAAATCAAACCTCAAGTCACCGATGTGGTTAAGGCGCTCTCGAAAGACGAGATTACTGCAGTAGCTGCACATGATGAAGTACAAAATATTTTTATCCAGGCACTTCAAAAAGCAAAGGACTACGGTTTAAAAACAGCCGAACATAATTTAAAGCAATCGGCTCAAATGTCAGGATTTACGCTGGCTCATAATATGCTTGACGCAGCCTTTGGTAAAAGAAGTGACTTAGGAACGGATGATGTAGTAGAAAGTGGTAAGACTGCGTTCTTGTATGGAGGTTTGTTATCAGCAATGGCAGCACATGAAGAAATGAACTAAACCTCAAAGATTACAGCGTCTACGGTTTATGATCTTGCTCGAAATCCAGATTATTATAAAGGAGTTATTGATAGGGATTATCAATTAAGTACAGAAGGAAAATCTGAACTACTTAATAATCTTGACAAAGCAACATCCGTACTTAAAGACTTAGACCAAACCGACTTAACGGATAAACAAAAAAAGAATTACCTACTTCAATCACTAAGGGAACACGTACTGAATGGTGAGATTGAGAATACCGATGATAGTGTTTTGAAAGATAAATTAAAAGAGCAAATCAAAGAATCTAAGGAAATAAGAGAAAATATTCTTACACGCAGAGACGGTCAACTGGAAAAAGTAGCCGATAACACAAAACAAAAACTTAATGACATTAGCGGAACTGAAAAAGAACCTGAAGTATTACAGACCGGAACAACTACAGAAAATAATGGAGGAAGCGACATTAATCCACAAAGTAGCGAAGGAGGAACTGGAAAAACGCAAGCAGTACCAGAAGCAGCAGAAAACACTACTGTAAAAGAAGAAGAAAAACTTGGAAACACCCCCCTCAACAATGTATCTTTAGGGATTAAGAACAATCGCTTTACTGGCGAAACACTTCAAAAATTAGAATCTCATGCAAAATCAATTGAAGAAGGAAAATCAAAATACTCAAGGTTCACCGACCAAGAGCAAGATGGATTTAAGCGAGGAGGTAGAATCCATGAAGAAGCGTCCCTTGTCGTTGGAAGAGAAGAAGTCGCAGGCATTAAGGCTCAAGACGAACGCACAGAGCGAGAAGAAAAAGAATTAGAAAGATACGCTAAGAAAAAAGGTGTCTGGCACGATAATACAGACGCTTTCCTACAGGAAAAATATGGCGAACCGTTTACAAGCGGTAAAGAAGCGAAGATTTATGACAACGGCGAAACCGTAATCAAATCAAAAAACACTTTTGAATATCCTGACGTCCAGCATTTTTTAGACGGTATCACACTCCACAATACCGAGCATCCAGAAACTTCACAAAAAATATTAGGTTTTGGAAGAAATTCTGAAGGCGATTTTGTTGCCATAATAGAACAGCCACACATTCATGCAGGCGAAGGGAATGCTACCAAAGAAGAGGTAATACAGTTCGCCAAAAATAAAGGGTACGCAGAAGATGAGATTATGGGAGATGCGGGAACTCATTTTAAGAATGACCATACCCACATGAATGACCTGCATAGCGAAAATGTTATTAAAACTCCACAAGGAAATTTAGCAGTCATTGATAGCACAATGAAACTAAATGAAACAAGTGGCAAGAGAAATATCAAAAACGAAATTTCTACTAAAGAGCAACCAATCAGTGAGCCAGCTTATACAACCAAGAACGGGAAGTACACTGTTTCTTACGAGGAAGGTAGACGTATCGTTAAAAATAAAAATGGCAAAACTCCTTCGGAAAGTATTCAGAAAAAAGTGTTGAATGAACACGCAGAAAACTACGATTATAATAACCACGAAGAAATCAAATCAAAACCACCACAATTTAAAGACGAAGAAGAAGCAAATAGATGGGTAGTTGAGAACTCCACCAACCCTTCAGAAATTGCGGATCAGTATTTACGTACTCCAAAAGAACCAGTAGGACTAACAAGTAAAGAACAAGCCGTAAGGAGTGGTATTGACGCTGGAATTTTAGGCAAAGTAAAAGAATCCGACTATGAGCATTACATGGGTGTTAAGGCAGAAGGAGAATCAAAAGCAAGAGCGTGGTTTTCCAACAAATCAGCACCACTCGATGTAATTGCTAAAGAAATATCAGATCATACTGGTGTAGAAGTTGCTCCAGAGGATATTTTAAACTTCATAGATAAATTTCCTAACGGAGAATACCAGTCAAGAGGCGAAAGAGATACTGTAGTTCACCAGGTTGCGAAACAACGGTTTGAAGAACTAACGGGCATTCCTTTAACCGATAAAGTGGCGAGGATGGCCGCCAAACAATACTACACGCCGGAAGAAAATGCACAAGCTATTATTGATGTAGACAATATACCTGCAGAATCGTTGCCCGAAAGTGAAATACTTAAATGGAACGAAGAGCAGTCTAATTTTGACAATTCAGATAACTTAGATAATTTTAATGAACATGAATCACTCCCTGAAAATACTGGAAGCGAAAATGAATCAGAATCCCAAACTGAAAGCAATGCTGGACAGTCAGCCGAGCCAATACCACAGGGAACAGACGCTTCAAATGATATTCGACAACCTGATAATCAAGAAACTTCAACAGAACAACAACAAAGCCCTGAAAGCAGCACAGAAAATGTAGTCCAAAACGGCTTATCTATTCCTTATGCTAATGAGTTAGTTGAGCATGATGTAAAACCATTCCTCGCTAATCTTGGAAAAACAATTCGATCTGCCGTTGATTTGGTAGTAAGAACACTGTCTCCAAAAACAGGTGTATCAGAAAAAGCTATTACTCATTTAATGAACGCACTTGGCTCCCGTAATGAAGCTGAGCAACAAATAGACAAAGCACTTGGTGGATTCCAGAAGATGTTTGATAAAATGCTGGATAGCGACCGTATAGATTTTATCGACCGGATGAAGAAAGGAGAGCCTCAACTCACTCCTGAACTACAAGCTATATCGGACATGATAAAGGCTTTAGACAAAAATATTTACGATGAGATCATAAAATACAAACCCACTCTTACGTGGAAGGAAAATCACTACCGCGTTCTATGGAAAGTAATACCCGGAAGCACAACAGGCAAAGAAACATTTTGGAGTAATCTTAGAAGAAAACCATTTCAGGGAAGTAAGGGTTTTATGAAGCAAGCCACACTTGCTGATATGAGCGAAGGGATTAAAATGGGTGGCGAACCTCAAACAACGAACCCTATTAAGATGTTCAAACTTGCTTACGCTGATGCCATGAAATATGTAACGGCACAAAGAATGTTTGAAGCATTAAAGGATGATAAGATGGTGAAGTTTGTTCCTTTTGGAAAACAAGCACCCGAAGGCTTTGTTCCTATCTCCGATAGGATGGCTAAAGTCTATTATCCGACACCGGAGGGCATGGTAAACAAAGGTGAGTGGTATATAGAAGAAGGTGCAGGAAGATTACTTAATAATCACCTTTCCAGAGACTATATCAGAGAAAGTGATTTTGGCAAAGGGTTAATGAACCTTAAAAATCTTTACACACAAGTCGAATTAGGACTATCTGCGTTTCATGCCATTGCAGAAGGATTGGAAACCGTTTCTTCTGATATTGGGCTTGGGCTAAGGAAAATGATTAATCTTGGAACAAGAGGTGATTTTAAAAGCGCGGCACAGGGATTAAAAGATATTCTTACTTCATTTGCTGCACCACGTTCAACCTATATTACTGGACGCAGAGCTATTAAGTTAGCGTCCGTTAAAGACTTTGAGAACTCACCTTTGGGACAGAAGTTTTTAAAAGCCGTTCCCGACGCAGAGCAGTATATACACGACTTCTTTAATGGTGGTGGACTAATGAAACAGCATGATGATTTAAAGGCAAGCACTATTGAGGCGCTAAAGGAACATGCTGGGAAAGACAATTATATCGGTGCGGCCATACGGGGCATTCCAGCGATGAGTGAAATGATAATGAACCCACTCTTTAATCATTACATACCTGCTCTTAAAGTAGGAATGTTCATGAAAGAATTTCCTGTTACTCTAAAAGAGAACGAAGGAAGATTGAATAAGGGTCAGGTAACAAGAGAGCAACTCGCCAGAAAGACGATTGATTTTATTGATGACAGGTTAGGGGAGATGAACTTTGATAATTTGTTTTGGAACAGAACCTTTAAAACAGCTACACAGTTTATGATGCGCTCTGTAACGTGGAAGTTGGGAAACCTTAGAGGTATGCTCGGCGCACCCATCGAACAAGCAAAAGAGTTCTACGAAGCAGCAAGAGAAAAAAGAGCGCCCTTACTAATGCCCAAGATGGCATGGTTATTTGGTCTTAGTGCAATGCAGGTTGCACTCTCGGCAGTTATTCAAAAGATGCTTGCCGACAAGAAATTAAAAACCTTCAAGGATGTTGTAGCTCCACAGATCAATCCTGACGATGAAACAGAAAGAGTAATCATGCCAACGTATTATAAGGATATGCTACACTTATGGCACTCAAAACTTGGATATGTAACCACTTCAATGTCCGGTAATATTTCAAAACTTGTTGACATCTGGAACAACAAGGATTTCTACGGTTACGAAATTCATGATGAACATGATAGTTTCCTTCAAAAAAGAAAAGACGATATTTTGTATTTCATACCAAAACCTTTTTCTTTTTCCTCGGCAAGCCAGATGATTGAAAGAGGTGAACCGACAAGTAAGGTAGTAATGAGTTTTTTTGGATTAAATAAAGCACCCGGTTACTTAACCCATACAGATATTGAGAATGAAATCTTCGATCTGTATAATATTCGGAATGCAGGTATAAAACCAAAGGACGCAAAAGAATCCAATGACACTAAAAAAGAAATCAGGCAACTTTATAAAGAAGATAAAAAAGATGAAGCGCAGCAGTTGGCAGATCAGGCAGTGAAGAAAGGATTACTCCGTCCTTCGCAAATAAAATTCCTGGTTAGCCATGTAAAAAGTGACGAGAATCCAAGTGTATTTTTCTTTAAAGAATTGCCATTTGAGGATAAGAAATACCTGTACGAAAAAATGAGTGACGATGAAAAGAAATTGTATGATCCAAAGGGTACGTTTGGCAAACAAGTAAAAGTCAATAATGAATTGAGGGGAATCGGGAAATAAGATAGTAGGCGACGATTATATAAATAACCAAAATAAGCGTCATTAGTTTGCCTCCCTCAAAGTTTGGGTTTTTCACTTCTCGGTCTTTAACCGAATATACCATTAATGGCAAAATAGCCAGTACGGCCACCGAAATTATATTCAGCTCAATAGTCATTAAGTATTAAGGTAATAACAGAAATCTTAAAAAGAAAGCAAAAATCTTTTGGAGTATTTTAGTGTTGCTTGTTATTTTCAGATAGTTAAACTATCTTTATCGTCACAAGCAGTCAATTTTCTCATAAGCAGTTAGTTTGGTTACGACCCCTGTTTTAACAGGGGTTTCTTTTACCCTTCACATACGGCTAATAATCAATACTTCTTTCTAATTTTGAGATACTTAGTGTATCTATGTCCTACCAAAAACAATCATTTGATAAGTGTTTTTTTAACCCTTTAGAAAAGGATTTGCTTAAAACTTATCCTCAACTAAAGGAATTAATCGACGGTATCGAAATATCTGATAGGCAAATAAAATACTGTCTTTCGATGTACGACCCGAAAAGTCCAGTTGTAAAAGACAATCCAGATATAAACGCAAGAAAAATAGCGGCAGCAGAAGTTGCAGGGTATGATAAACAAAAAGATAAAGAGGAATTGGATAAACTATTTGCCTGTGATGAGGAAGGTGTAATAGTGTTTACAATAAACTTTTTACGAAAAGTAGTCAAGTCAAGAGTATGGGCTTCACTCTGCGCAGACGAACAAGTGTTTTGGGAATTTATTCAAAGATTATTCAAACCAATTTCAGAGGACAGTGACAAAACTGATGTAGATGCACAGGAAAAGAAATTAAAAATATCTAAGGGTAAAGAGGAGGTTTCAGCACTCATAGAGGTGAACTGGAACAAACTTCTTGGTGACGATGAAGATTTAAAAAAGAAAGTAAAAAAACAAGACTACTCGCCTGAAAGCATGGCAGGTATTTAATAATGTTCAATCCTACGAAAGATTCAACCGTTCTTGAAATACAGGGCATTAAAGTAAATGTGCCGCCTGTAGGATGGGGCGTGCACGTAGAAACGGGAGAACTTCAAAAAGTAGAAATCCTTAAACGTTCTGATAAGAAGTTAGAACAGTATTGGGAAGCACCTTATACTCCAGATGATATTGCAGATTGGAATGAATGGTGGCAGGAGGAAGCAGATGAAAACGAAAGGCGAGCAAAGGAAGCACAGGGAGAGGATTATGATCAATTCTTACATCCAGAATTATTGAAAGTTAAACAACGTGAATGGCACAGACGAAAATATGGTGTATGGATTTATATTAAAGGGATACCAACCTACCTGACAGGCATTCACTATTTCTATCTTACTTATTGGAGGGCAATGGACACGGATAACGGACTTCCTGACTACCGTGTTATTGACCTTGAATATTTCTACTTCTGGGCTTACGTAGTGCAAGACCCTAAATGTTTTGGGATTATAGAAATAAGAAAACGCCGCGACGGAAAGAGTTATCGTGCAGCTTGTATAGTCTACGAGTGTATATCAAGAAGCAAACAGGCACACGCAGGTATTCAATCGAAGAACTGGGATGATGCGCAAGAGTTTTTTCAGAATAAACTAATCAATGCATTTAAGTCGCTTCCTAAATTCTTCATTCCTGAATATGATACGGCT
>Ga0157372_10006688_pt1 | contig 12266 bp, 5 predicted proteins | sample C55metaG_FD_115307 | JGI IMG/M metagenome (GOLD analysis project Ga0157372, IMG submission 115307) | Corn rhizosphere microbial communities from Kellogg Biological Station, Michigan, USA - C5-5 metaG | ecosystem: Host-associated > Plants > Roots > Rhizosphere > Soil | place: USA: Michigan... | reverse complement strand
TTTCCGCGAGGGCAATGCGCAAACCACGGGTAATTCGACGACCGGCGCCTATATGTATGGCGCAGGCGCCAATACCTTTAACGAGTCAGGCAGGACTTATTATATGAGTCTGAATACGCATTTCTAAATAATGGGATCTTTTATAAAGATATATTTCCTGATGGAGACGATAAATCCGTTTTTAGAGGTAACAGGTTAGTGTAAAAATCTGCATAAAATAAGCAGGCTGAACGAGGATTATATTCTCTTCTCGTTCAGCCTTTGTACTTTCACAGAAGGTTAAATCAGCTTCTGCCTTGCTGCGGTCAGGACTGTTATTGTTATAATTTCCTGAATTTATCATCGATTATCGCTCAAAAGTATGTTCCTTCTTTGTTTTAGCTGTCCAGCTGTATCCCATCTGGTTTCTTTAGCTTAGTGTTTATTGCTTTTGTGCACCAGTGCACACTATTTTTGTCTTGAACTTTAAATTTAAGAATTTTCTATATATATATTTTAATTTGTAAGGGAAACGTAAGTTTTAACGATCTGTACTCAGCATCCAGCTAACACTATTGGCAAAGATGAAGCTAAACATGTGAAGCAAGAGTCAACGGCTGTTATACAGGGTACCAAAGACTTTTCTTTTGCCTCTCAACAAGCTTGACGCGAATCCGCTTAATTCCTCAGAGGTAAGTTTTTTTCCTTTGAGAAAGGGAAAAAATAATGCTGGCTTATCTTCAGCCATAGAGCGTTATACATAAAAAGCTGCACCGACAGTACCGGGTAGTTTTTGATTTTTAATCCGCCAGGGCAGGCATGGATGTAATATGGAAACAGAACAAAGTACGGAACACTCTCCTTTATCGCCGGGATCTGATACCGGCTTGATTTGTCTGGTAATGTTGGCCAGATTTCACAATATAGCTCTTTCCGTAGAACAGCTGGCACACGAGTTTTCTACTGCCAGTCAGCCTGTTACCTTACCTCAACTGCTACTGGCAGCGCGTAAATCGGGACTGAAAGCCAAAGCCATACATGTCAAGCCTGACAGGCTTGAGCATGCGCCATTACCCGCAATCGCTGTTAATCGGGACGGAACGTTTTTTATTCTTGCCCGTCAGGAGAGGGAACAGGCGCTGATCCACGATCCACGCGCGGCACGACCTGAAATTATCTCTTTGGAAGATTTTGGGCAGCGCTGGACTGGACAACTGGTCCTTATGCGTTCAGGTAATAGTCTCGCCGGTGAAACCTCTCGTTTCGATTTCACCTGGTTTCTCCCGGCTGTCGTAAAATATCGTAAGTTACTGGCCGAGGTATTACTTAGCTCTTTTGCTCTACAGCTGTTTGCCCTGGTAACGCCGCTGTTCTTCCAGGTAGTGATGGACAAAGTGTTGGTTCACCACGGTCTGACCACGCTTGATGTCATCGCATCAGGATTGCTGGGCATCATGCTGTTTGAATCGGCCTTGAACGCTCTGCGCAGCTATGTATTTGTTCATACCACCAGCCGTATTGACGTGGAGTTAAGCTCAGGCCTTTTCCGGCATTTGATTAATTTGCCTCTGGCTTACTTTCAAGCCAGGCGAGTCGGGGACTCCGTAGCCAGAGTACGCGAGCTGGAAAATATCCGCAGTTTTATTACCGGTAATGCTATTACGCTGGTGCTCGATGTACTCTTTTCTCTGGTCTTTATCGTAGTGATGCTCTTTTACAGTGGCTGGCTGACGCTCGTTGTAGTGCTGTCACTGCCGCTCTATGCCCTGGTTTCGCTGCTGGTGACGCCTTTGCTGCGCAAGCGCTTACAGGAAAGCTTCTCTCGAGGGGCCGAGAATCAGGCATTTCTGGTCGAAACGGTTAACGGTATTGATACCCTCAAGTCGATGGCGGTTGAGCCGCAGGTTGTGAGTAAATGGGATAATCAAATGGCGGCTTACGTGGCTGCGGGATTCAAAACCCAGACATTATCCACCCTGGCAAATGAAAGCGTCTCACTTATAGGGAAGCTTGTAACGGTCACAACCTTATGGCTGGGGGCCCGTCTGGTGATAGACGGAGAACTGTCGGTGGGGCAGCTGATTGCTTTTAATATGCTGGCTGGTCGTGTCAGCGGCCCAATCATGCGGCTTGCGCAGCTGTGGACCAGCTTCCAGCAAACCGGGGTTTCGGTACAGCGACTGGGAGACATCCTCAATTCCCGTACCGAGCTCTCTCAGGCAACGCGCAGCGCAATGCCGTCACTGCAGGGGCGGGTCGAGTTCGATCGAGTACATTTTCGCTACCGTCCGGATGGTTCGGAAGTCTTGAGCAATATCAGCCTGACCATTAGCGCAGGGGAAATTATCGGCGTGGTCGGGCGATCCGGTTCTGGCAAAAGCACGTTGACGCGTTTGCTACAACGCCTTTATGTCCCTGAGCGTGGGCGCGTCATCATTGACGGTATGGATCTGGCGCTGGCGGATGTTTCCTCGCTACGCCGACAGATTGGCGTAGTGCTACAGGAAAATATGCTGTTTAACCGCAGCATTCGCGAAAACATCGCGTTGGTCGATCCTGGCGCGCCGCTGGATGTGGTGATACATGCAGCTATGATGGCTGGCGCCCATGAGTTCATTCTGGAGCTGCCAGAAGGCTATGACACTATGGTGGGTGAACACGGAACCTCACTTTCTGGCGGCCAGCGGCAGCGAATAGCTATTGCTCGTGCTTTGATTGGTAACCCCAGGATCCTGATTTTTGACGAGGCGACCAGCGCTCTGGATTATGAGTCTGAACGCGTAGTTCAGCAGAACATGCAAAATATCTGCAAAGGCCGCACGGTCATTATTATTGCCCATCGCCTGTCAGCCGTGCGCGATGCCCACCGTATTATCGTGATGGAGCGAGGGCAAGTCGTCGAACAGGGCGCTCACGCTGAATTATTGTCGCGCCAGGACGGCCATTATTCCCGACTGTATCAAATGCAGCAGGGTTAAGCGGTGACGATGGCTGTTAACCTGGCTGGTTGCCGGGGAGCTGAATCAGGGAGGATAAATTCGTATGAGCGGCACACTTACTTTACTACAGCGCTATCGCCAGGTCTGGTGTAGCGCGTGGCGTCAGCGCAAAACCAGGGAGGCCCCATCCCGGCTTGCGCATGAACTGCAATTTTTACCCTCCGCTCTGGAGCTCCAGGAAACACTGGTTCATCCGGCGCCGAGGATCTTTATCTGGGGCATTATGGGCTTCGCGATACTGGCGCTGTTCTGGGCCAGTATCGGCAAGATTGAAATTGTCGCAGTGGCCCCTGGAAAAATCGTTCCCAGCGGCAAAACCAAACTGATTCAACCTAGTGAAACGGCAGTCGTCAGAGCAATCCATGTCAATGATGGTCAGACGGTAACAGTCGGCGAGCTGCTGGTTGAGCTGGACCCCACATCAGCACTTGCCGACATTAGCCGTATTCAAAGCGAGCTGTTGGCAGCACGTATCGACGGCGCGCGTGCTGCCGCCATGCTGGATGCAATCGATAAGCAACGGTCTCCGGCATCGCTGGCTGGAACGATCGCTGATGCCAGTCCGGAACAGATACTCGGTGCTCAGCGCTGGCTTGATGGGCAGTATCAGGAATACCGTACCAGTCTGGAGCTGGTAGACGCAGAAATACGCCAGCGGCGCGCCGAAATTCAGTCTGCGCAGGCTCAGGTGGCCAGCTTACAGCAGGCAGTGCCGATTGCGGCTCGTCTGGTGAAAGACTATCAGCGCTTGCTGACAAAAAAGTATGTATCACGACATGACTATCTGGAAAAAGAACAGGACCGTCTGGCGCTGGAGCGTCAGCTAAGCGTACAGCAGGCGAGCGTCCAGCAACATGCCGCCGCGCTGGAAGAAGCGCAGCGGCGGCGCGATAATGCCATTGCGCAAAATCGCCGCGCTATGCTCGATCTCCTGGAAGAGGCCAGACAAAAAGCATCCGTCCAGCTTCAGGAGCTGACCAAAGCCCAATATCAGGAAACGCTGACCAGCCTTAAGGCGCCGGTTGCCGGCACCGTGCAACAGTTGGCTATCCACACTGTAGGCGGTGTGGTGACACCGGCACAGGCGCTGATGGTTATCGTACCAGCCGATCGGCCAGTAGAAGTAGAGGCAATGCTGGAAAATAAGGATGTCGGTTTCGTGCGCGTTGGCCAGCCGGTGACCGTCAAGGTCGAAACCTTCACTTTCACCCGCTACGGCACTATTGATGGCGAAGTACTCAACGTATCGCATGATGCCATTGAGGACGAAAAACGCGGGCTTATCTATAGCAGCCGTATTCGCCTGAAATCCGATCGTTTATGGATCAATGGACAGCAGGTTGCGCTTTCTCCCGGTATGTCGGTTACCGCAGAAATAAAAACCGATCGCCGCCGGGTAATCGACTATTTCCTTAGCCCGTTGCAGCAACATTTGAATGAGAGTTTAAGAGAGCGTTGAAGGAAACAGCATTTTTAATTCGTACTTTGTTTCTGCCCCGTATTTCTGTAAAGAACAATGTTTTGTGAAAAAGGATAGTAAAAGATTTCATTATTATGGAGCAAGGGAAATGAAAGGGTTATCAGTTTTTAAAATATTTCTGAAATGGAGAATCTTTTTTATAACTATAATCTGTTACTGGCTAGTGGCATTTAATGAACCCATCAATATTATTGTTCCAATAATACAGGCGCGAACCGGGCGGTCAGCACAGTTCGATTTTCAGGTTAGAAAACATGGTGACTATCAGTTCGCTCTGCTGTTATCTGCTGACCATGTCCGGAAAAATCAGGCTGAATGGCAAAGGCAGCTTAAACTATTTGGCAACTCTGAAGAACAAGGAGAAGCCATTCCAGTTTCGCTAAGGGTAATTGAAGATGGTAAGCTGTTTTTTGAAGGTGAATTAGCAACAATGGGAACTGTTCGCGAATATGATTTTTATCGCGGAAATGATATTAAAGTAGTAGCGATGGTTCGGAATGTAAAAATCATTAATTTGCCACCAGGCCACTACTCAGCGGAGATAACCCTGCTTAAAGATATGCCTGATTTTGACAGTGCTGAGATTTATGCTCAACTTATCCATTTTTCCTCAAGAAGTTTGTTGTTGAGTAAAATTAAGACCCTGGCCATGGACAGAAAAGTAGATAGCTATTGGTATAACATTTTTGATTATACCAAGTGGCTAGGTAAACAATTTTACTGCATATATTTTTGTGCCGAACCGCTCCATCTTTTTCAACCGATTGATATTGCGCATGCCGGACAATCTATTAGTATTAATTTTGAAGTGAAAGATCCGGGAAAGTACATTTCCTGCTTGCTTTTTGATAAAGGGAATAACCTGAATGAAATAGATAGACGGTTGGAGTTAATTGGAGGTAGTAATAAAAAAGGAATTGCTGTTCCTGTTTATCTGCGGTTGGTTAAGGATGGTAGGGTTTATTTTGAAAAGAAGGTAGATACAGCTGGTAGTGGAGGGGCTAAGTATATTAATTACAAAGGGGATAAAGTAAGAGTTGCTGAACGTTGTGTTGAAGCGATTGAGCTCCCTGCCGGAAGTTATACTATTAGCTTCACAGCTTTGGCTGATAATCCGTTATTAAATGGAATTCATGCTTTTGTTGAGATGTCGTATTTTAAATATCAGGATAAATATTTTTTCTAAAAAGGGATGGTTAACATGGAAAGGAAATATACGGTTACTTACAAAGTTGCACCAATAGGAACAACATACATCTATCAGGAGGATAAAGGAGGACATAAAAAAGGAGAGCCTCATGCTTCCAGTGGCGGTCATATGTGGTATGTGTTAAGTGACGGTGTTGGTAATACGGAAAGTTATGGCTTAGAGTCAGTAAAGGGAGTAATGTTTGGAGAAGGAAGGATTACCCATAATGATGATGCTGCCTACCTAAGGACTGCTACTGAAATTACCTTGTCGCTGACGGAGAAACAGTACAATAGGCTAAGGGAGTTTTCTGAAAATCCAAGTGTCGGACATCCTGACTATGGAAGTTTCGATGATAAAACCTATAACCTTCTTAACAACAGTTGTGTAGATTTTGTCTATAAATCACTAAATGTTATCGGATATAATGATCAAGATTTTCAAGGGGAGCTGATTCCCACTAATAACATTTTCCGGTTGAAGAATATGCTATATACGGAAGGCGCTCAAATCATTCGCGACAATCTGATACGTAATGGCGATTGTTACATAGACAAAAATAACGGTACCTGCAAATGGCTTTCCCCGGCAGAAAGAGTTTCTCCCTATGACGGTACCAGCCTTATCAATATCGACATCAACTCTTCACCTCAGCCTCAAACGTCCATTCAGAGCGAAAACAAATCCCAGCAGGATGTCGCTAACGGCTATATCGTTAATGCCGCGACGCATAAAGTTTATGCCTTTGAAGATCTGCTCGGTAAAACGGATTTTACCTCAAGCCAGATGGCCAGCCTCGCTTCCGGTGGTATTCGTCCCGGTGAAATACAACTTGATCCCAACGCGCGTCCAAATAGCTGGCTGTCGGAATTTTACCGTACGCCGGATGACAGCAATGCAGATTTCAACCTGCTTAACGCCACGGCGTTAAATAGCCTGTCGGCAATGACGACCTTCAACACTTATGTCGATCCGCTGTTGTTGGATCTGAGCGGTAACGGCGTGCATATGACCGATATCCGCGACGGGGTGCTGTTCGATATGGATCACAGCGGCACGCTCAAACGCAGCGGCTGGGCAGATCGTCAAACCGGAATGCTGGTGATTGATGATGGCAGCGGTCAGATCAAAGACGTCAGCCAAATGTTCTCCGAATACTATGGCGGTATGGCGGGCACAGACGGTAGGGCGGGCGAGAAAAAATTTAGCGATGGATTTGCCGCGTTGGCCAGTGTTGATGGTAATAAAGACGGCGTGATTGATGCGCGCGACGCCATCTGGAACAAGCTACGGGTCTGGGTTGATGGCACACATGATGCGCAAGCCGATGCTGGCGAACTTAAGACGCTGGAAGAGCTGGGGATCACCCAAATTAATGTGCGTTCTGGCCGTTCAGAAGAGATCCGTGACGGCAACCGGGTGCTGGCCACAGGATCCTTCACCCTTAACGGCATCAGTCAGGAAATGCTGGCCGTTGATTTCCTTGGCGATCCCGTTAGTACTACTCTCAGCGCAGAAGAAACCGGAACGCGAGTTACGTCAACCACAGACGGCATTACTACTACGGCCTGGGCCAGTCAGAGTAAAAATGATGAAATCCTGGACGCCGCAAAACTGGGTGTGGACAATTTATATGGTGGCAGCGGCAATGACAGATTGATCGCGGCGGCAGCGGGTAGCTGGCTGGTGGGCGGCGCAGGAAGCAATACCTATATCGGCGGCGCCGGTAATGACGTTTTTGTTATCAGCGCCTCTGATGACGTAAAAAACATTCACGGTAATGGCGGCCATGATACGGCAATTATTGTTGGCGATCGGGGCGTTGCACTGAATATGGCCGATGCTGGTTTAACCCTTGCTGAAGGCGGGGATGGCGATGACATTATCAGAAGCGGCGGCGCCGATGGCGTCTTTATTAAAGGTGGTTCCGGCAACGCGACGCTGGTAGGCGGAATGGGAAGCGACGTGTTGGTTGGCGGTAGCGGTCATAACACCATCATCGGCGGCAGTGGCAAAGCGGTTATCTATGCCGGTCCTCAGGGGGACACTATTTATGCCTCACTGGGCGGCAGCATTATTCATGCAGGGGGTGGCGACGATAAGATTTTTGGCAGCGAGGCTGATGATGTTATCGAAGCAGGACACGGCAATGCCACTATTGATGGCAACGGCGGAGTTGATCTGGTCACCCTACACGGTAAGCATGGTGAGTATCATATTACTCGCACCGATAGCGGCTATGAAGTGGCAGATAAGGTTGCCGGACGTGACGGCACGCTGACGCTGAAAAATATTCAGAAACTCAATTTCACTGATATCTCAGCTGTTGATCTTCAGACTCCCAACGCCATGCCTGTCGAAGATGTCCTTACCCATGATAAAGACGGTAAAGTCTTCGATCGCGCGCAGCCTCACCTAATCTCTGCCGAGAGCCTGCTGGCCAACGATCAACGTCTCAATAGCCAGGGCGTATTGCATATTGCCAACGTTGGAGATGCCATCGGTGGAAAGGTCAGCCTCACTGCGCAAGGCGACGTGTTGTTTACGCCAGAGGCGGGTTACAGCGGACTGCTTAGCTTTAAATATGGTGTGGCCGATGAGGCTGGAAATCCTTCAGCGATGGTAGTCGATTTGGACAGCGGAAAAACTGCGCCGATGCGGGCTGCCGTCAGCTTACTGACCCCGGAGATCCCGCTTGATCCTCTTGCAGCGCAACAGTGGTATCTGAGCGATGCCAATATTTTGCCCGTCTGGCAGGATTTCACTGGTAAAGGCGTACGTATTGGCCAGTTTGAGCCGGGCGGGCAGTTTGCTACCGCGCCCGAAATTTTTGATATCGCTCATCCCGATCTGGCAGCAAATATCGACCAGGCGTGGTTACAGTCGCAGCAGGAAGAGGGGGCTTTACCGGAGCTGGTTTCTAATCACGCAACAATGGTGGCTGGTGTCATGGTGGCGGCGAAGAATGAGACCGGCGGCGTCGGAGTGGCTTATGATGCGACGCTGGGTGGCTACTATCTGGCTAACAGCGGTGCCGATCTGTCGGGTCTGGGGCATATGTCCAGTTTTGACGTTGCCAATAATAGCTGGGGGTTCAGCAACGATTTCGCGCTCAGCAACTTACAGGGTGGGGCGATCAATACGGCCTCATCGCTAAGCATGAATGCGCAGTATGCGGCGGCTAACGGCCGTGGCGGTTTAGGCACCGTCATCGTCACGGCTGGCGGCAACCATCGGGCGGAGGGCGGTAGTGCTCAGGGATCGCTGACCAATAACAATCGTTTTTCAGTAGAAGTGGGGGCCATCAACGCGCAGGGCGATTTATCGACATTGCAAATTGGTTCTTCGCCTTTCTCTAATCCAGGTGCCAGCCTGTTAATTTCGGCTCCCGGCAGCAATGTCGTTTCAACCAGCCACATGCTGGAAACCGAGCGCGGCTCCACTTTCGGCAGTGACTATAGCAGTATGCAGGGCACCAGTTTTGCAACACCGATTGTTTCTGGTATTGCGGCGCTGATGCTGGAAGCGAATCCGAATTTGGGTTATCGCGATGTACAGCAGATCCTGGCGCTATCCGCCCATAAAATTAACGATCCCTCTACCGAGTGGAGCGACAATAGTGCTCATAGCTGGAATGGCGGAGGAATGCATACCAGCAACGATTACGGTTTTGGCGAGGTCGATGCGCGAGCTGCCGTCCGCCTGGCCGAATCCTGGATGACGCAAAGCACCGCCGCCAACGAGTATGTGTATAGCGCTTCGAGCGGTGCTGTCGGTGAGACCGTGATGGCGGGCTCAACGCTGAATTCTGCTATTACGATGAATGCTGGCCTCAATGTCGAGCATGTCGAAATTGATTTCGATGCCGGGATCGGCCGCCTGGGCGATGTGACGCTCAAACTGATTTCCCCTGATGGCACCGAAAGCATTCTGCTTAACCGCCAGGGTAAAGTACCGGAAGGGATGCCAGGCGCGAGCGCATTGGATACCGGTAGCAGCCAATCAGGAACATTCAGATATACCTTTATGACGACACATGACTTTGGCGAAAGCTCGGCTGGTGCCTGGACTCTTCAGATGACCGATGCAGACTCAGGTTTGCCCATCACCTTAAATAGCTGGTCGTTACGTTTATACGGTAGTAAGAGCTCGCCGGATGACACCTATTTCTATACCGATGAATACATCAGTGCGGTAACAGAGCAGGTTAATCGTACGGTGCTGGATGATGCGATTAATGGCATAGCGGGCGGACGCAACACGCTTAATGCGGCGGCGGTATCAAAAGCTATTTCAGTCAATCTGTCGACCGGACAGGCTAATATTGGTGGCGCAGCGCTAACGATAAATAATCCTTTGAGCATTCAGAATATCGTTACCGGTGATGGCAATGATACCCTGACAGCGGGCGAAGCTGATGCCTTACTTGATGGCGGACGCGGGAACAACACGCTGACGGGAGGGGCAGGTAAAGACTTTTTTGTTGTTCATCGTCGTGATGCCGGCAACGATGTTATTAACCATTTCGAAGCTGGCCGTGGCGAAATCATCGATATGGTAGGATTTAAAGGGAAAACATTTGCCGATCTGCTGCTGATCCAGCAGGGAGCTGATGTGAAAGTTGATGCAGGTAATGGTCAGAGTATCTTGCTAAAAAATCAGCTGATTGCCGGGCTGACCGAAGCGAATTTTAGATTTCAGGACGCCTTTGTTGCCCCGCTGGCTTACAGCAGTAGTGCCGGCACAGCGCAACAGCCGCAAGAAGGCCCTGGAACGGTGATCCTGAATGGCGGCGGTAAAGGCGTTATGCTTACCAGCGATGCCAATGGTCAAATGGTATTTAGTTTGAGCGGGACAATTTACAGCCACGACAGCGCCACATCAGATGTATTTGTCGTCGCTGACCAGCCAGGAGTGAGAAATTATCAAAACGCCTTACGAGGATTCCGTCACGGTATTGATAAAATCGATCTGCGCCAGACCGGGATCAGTGATTTCAGCCAGCTAACCATTAGTCAGAGTAATCGCGGCACCATCAACGGTCTGTCACAAATTCATGGCGTTAATGTGGTCTTTAATGGGGGAGAAGGGAGTGCAGGTGTGAACCTTCTTTATCTTGACACACTGGAAACATCGCAGGTAAGCGCGGCCGATTTTATTTTTGCGGTGGCGGGGCCGGATCGGGTGCCAGCAGTTAGCCCTGTAGTGGCGCAAACACCAGAAAATCCCACAATTACCGTACCGGATGCAGGTGAGACGAATGGTTTCCCTGAGCTTGAACCGATCGCTATCCCTGAGTTTAAGCCTGTGCCTGAAATCAAACCAATTACCCCAATCGAACTCAGCCCCATCACTATTCCTGTACTTGAACCAATCCCCATCCCTGAGTTTAAGCCCATCACTATTCCTGTACTTGAACCAATCCCCATCCCTGAGTTTAAGCCCATCACTATTCCTGTAATTGAGCCAATCCCCATCTCTGAGTTGAAGCCCGTCACTGTTCCCGATCTTCTGCCACCTCTGGAACGCCAACCCGTACCTGATAGCGCGGGAACGGGGTCAGCCGTAGAAACCCCCGTTATTGTTACCGATCCTGATGCTATGACAATCAATGGATCCTTTGACAATGTCGTTATCGGGAATGAGGGTAAGACCGTGAATGTGAAAAGCTCCTTCGCCAACATAGTATCTGGCGACGGTAGCAGCACGTTTAATATGGGGGCTGCCTTTACTACTGTAATAGCTGGCGAGGGCGATAATATCTTTAACATAGATAACTCATTTGCCAAAGTAACCGCCGGTAACGGGAACAACAAAGTTAATGTCAATTACGGAAGCGCTACCGTCAGGCTGGCCGATGGTCATAATGTCATTGAGGTTAGCAAAGATGCCAGCTTCTCTAATATTACGTTGGGTGATGGCAATAATCTCGTTACTGGTTATCTTGACAAACTTACTGTCGGGCACGGTAACAACACCATTAAAGACTCGGGAAGCATGTCGACACTGAAGCTGGGAGATGGCGATAACAACGTGTGGGTCAGCGGTAGTATGTCTACGGTTGAAGTCGGGCATGGTGTAAACGAACTGGAGTTTAGCGGCGCAATGGAAACGCTACAGTTTGGTACTGACATCCGCTACGATCTTCTGTGGTTTGAGCACGAAGGTCAGGATTTGCAAATATCCGTCATTGGCAGCAGGCAAGAGGTCACGTTACATAACTGGTATGCCGCAAACTACGAAAGGCCAACTACAATTATGGCCGATGAGAATCACTGGCTGACTGACAGAAACGTTGACAATCTTGTACAGGCGATGGCGGCATTTGCACCACCAGCATCAGCAACCGCCCTGTTTGATAGTGTCGAGCTGCAACGGCTACAGCCTGTATTAGCGGCTAACTGGCACTGAGGAAAAGGAACCGCAAGGGATAAGAGCCCAATACTTTATTAGTGTTGGGCTTCATCGCAGCTTATTGACGAAGTGTCAGCAAGGCTGAGCCTTAATAATTCTGATAAATATCTTTATAAAGGCGGCTTTCAAAGCGAACCAGCGGAATGCGACGCTGCTTGAAATTCTGCGGCGGCACCGCATAGCCCGAAAGATATTGCACAAAGGC
>Ga0157372_10006687_pt1 | contig 12266 bp, 8 predicted proteins | sample C55metaG_FD_115307 | JGI IMG/M metagenome (GOLD analysis project Ga0157372, IMG submission 115307) | Corn rhizosphere microbial communities from Kellogg Biological Station, Michigan, USA - C5-5 metaG | ecosystem: Host-associated > Plants > Roots > Rhizosphere > Soil | place: USA: Michigan... | reverse complement strand
GTCGGCCTCGACGGCCAATTGATGGATCCGTCGTTCTCGGTGGACGAAGTTCCGGTGGGATCGATCCGCGGCATCGAAGCGTACGTCGGCACCGCGACCATACCGATCGAGTTCTCGAGCGTGCAACCCGACGCGCCGTGCGGAATCGTGATGATCTGGACGCGCACTCAAGGCCCTCGTGCGCCCTGACCGAGTTGCGCGTCGCCTGATCGCCGCGAGCCTCGCGCTCGCCGGCGCGACACGCGTCCACGCGCAGCGGCTGACCGGCACGGTCACCGATCAAGGCGCGCATGTTCCCGGCGCGGTCGTGATGCTCGTCGGCGCCGACGGCGCGATCGCCGGACGCACGGTCTCGAAAGAAGACGGCAGCTACAGCGTGAGCGCGGCACGCGAGGGCAGCTACATGGTTCGCGTGCTCCGCATCGGATTTCGTCCGACGGTCGCGGGACCAGTCGACCTGCGCGCCGCGACGCCGGCGCGCCGCGACCTGCCTCTGTCGGGACGTGTCCAGGTGCTGCCGTCGGTTCAGGTGGTGGATCGCGGGAAGTGCCAAGTCCACCCGGACACCAGCGGGATTGCGTTTCGACTCTGGGACGAGGCGCGCACGGCGCTCATCGCCACCGTACTCACCGAGTCCGAGCCGCTGGGCGTTCGCCTGACGCACGACGAGCGCACGTTCGACCCAAGCGGCGGCAAGGTGCTCGTGGATTCCGCGTCGACCGCGGACGGAGCGTCGCGCCGGCCGATCGTGACCCTCGCGCCCGACGAGCTGGCGCGATCCGGCTACGCCTCGAACGACGAGCACGGCGGCACGACCTACTGGGGACCCGACGCAAACGTGCTGCTCTCCGAATCCTTCGCCGCGCTGCACTGCATCCGGCCTGAGCTTCCGCCGGCCGACACCGGAGCGTTCGCCGGCGTGCTCGGCGTCGCGTTCGAGCCGTCGGTGAAAGGGGGGGGCGGACACGTGGACGTTCGCGGTGTGCTGTGGATCGATCGACAGAGCGCGGAGCTGCGATCGCTCGATTACACCTACGTGAATGTCACGTCGGTGGTCGAGCGGGCTCACGCGGGCGGACATGTCGAGTTCTTGCGGCTTCCCGACGGGAGCTGGACGATCAGCCGCTGGTGGATTCGATCGCCGATCGTCGAGACGACGATTTTTCGCGAGCCCTCGACCGTACCCGGCGCGCCGCCCGGACAGCGGACGAGTCAGCGCTTGATCGGAATTCACCAATCGCGGGGCGACATCCTCGAGTTGCGCCGCGGCGGCGCCGTGTGGTGGGAACGCGGCCGCGTCAGCGTCGCCGTCCGCGTCACCGATTCGGCCGGCGCCGCCGTTCGCGCGATGGTCTCCCTGAACGACACCGCGCGGAGCTTCGCGACCGCCGAGGACGGCGTCGTTCGGTTCGACCGCGTGCTTCCCGGTCCGGCGCGTCTCATCGTGCACGTCCCGGCGCTGGATTCGCTCGACGCACCTGGCACATTGGCCGGCATCACCATCCCCGATCATCCCTTCGATCCGATCGGCGTGCGGGTGCCGAGCGCGCAGGAAGCGTTCGCGGCGCGGTGCGGCAACGAGGCGCTCGAGTGGAACGAGGGCGCCGTGCGGGGGCGAGTCGCGCTCCAGGATGCCGCTGGCGCGAGCGTCGAGGTTTCGTGGGACATGCCGTACGCGAGATTGGGCGGCGGTCCCCCGGTCGTCGTACACGAGGCGCGCAGCGTGGCAGCCGACGCGCGCGGCGGCTACTTCGTCTGTGGCGTGCCGCGAGGCCTCGCGCTCACGGTTCGCGTTTCGGGAGGGACCGGCGCCGCGCGGGGAGTGGCTTCCGACCAGCCGCGAATCCGCCAGGGCAGGGTGCCGGCCGGCGGATACGTTGTGGTCGTCGACTTCGATCGCTGAAACGGCGCAGCCGCATTCGAACCATTCGCTTTGGCACAATGTCGAACGGAGACGCCCCTTCAGCCGGGGCTCTTCTGGCGCGCGCGTGTTCCCACCCTGTTCCTCTCCGAGGTTTCGATGGACGCTCTGCTTCGCGACATCGGCTACAGCTTCCGGCGACTGCGAAAAAGCCCGGTCTTCACCGCCATCGTGCTCGTCACGCTGGCCCTCGGCATCGGCGCGAACACGGCGATCTTCAGCGTGGTCAACACGGTTCTCTTGCGCGCCCTGCCCTACCGCGACCCCGGCGCGCTCGTGTCGATCGAGCATTTCTATCCGTCGCTCAACAGCATGGAAGCGCCGATCTCGGCGGCGGGTTTCCGCGACTATCGTGACAAGACCAGCAGCTTCGAGTCGGTCGCCGTCGAGGCGAACTTCGGCGCGAATCTGACCGGTGCCGGCGGGGACGCCGAACGTGTGCCGGGCGAGCGCGTTTCCGGCGACTGGTTCCACGTCCTCGGCGTGGCGCCGCAGGCGGGACGAGTGATCCAACGCGCCGACGACGAACCGGGACACGAGCACGTCGTCGTCATCACCGATGGACTGTGGACGCGCCTCTTCGCAAGAAAGCCGTCGACGGTGGGCTCGTCGATCGAATTGAACGGCGAGTCGTATCGGATCATCGGCGTCATGCCGCCGGGTTTCCGGGGATTCTTCTCGCGAACCGCCGATCTATACGTTCCGCTCGCCCTGGCTCCGGCCGCATTCAACAACGGCTATACGAACGAGTATCTCAACTCCGTCGCGCGTCTCAAGGCCGGGGTGCCGCCCGATCGCGCCCAGGCGGAGATGAAGCTGTTCGCGGAGAATCTCAAGAAGGCGAACCCGAACAACTTCTCGCCGACGTGGACGCTCAAGGTCCGCACGCTCGACGATCTCACGACTGGCCGGATTCGTCCCGCCCTGCTGGTGCTTCTCGGCGCGGTGGGCTTCGTGCTGTTGATCGCGTGCGCGAACGTCGCCAACCTGCTCCTCGCGCGCGCCGCGATTCGCATCAAGGAGATCGCGATTCGCGCCGCGTTGGGCGCCGACCGCGCGTCGCTGGTACGGCAGCTCCTGACGGAAAGCGTGATGCTCGCGCTCGGCGGCGGCGTCCTGGGGCTCGGGCTCGCACGCTGGAGCGTCGCGTCGCTGGTCGCGCTGAATCCGAATCTGCCGCGCGCCGGCGAAGTCGGCGTGGACTGGCACGTAATGGTGTTCACGCTCGGGTTGTCGGTCGCCACGGGTTTGCTGTTCGGTCTCGCGCCGGCGTTGCAGACGTCGCACACGAACCTTCAGGAAACGCTCAAAGACGGCAGCCGCAGCGGCGCGGCGGATTTCGCCGGCCGAAACCTGCGGCGCGGGCTCGTGATCGCCGAAGTGGCGCTGTCACTCACGCTGCTCGCCGGCGCCGGCTTGCTCATCAAGAGCGTGGCGCGCCTGCAGGGCGTCGATCCCGGATTCGATCCGCACAACGTGCTCGTGTTCAACCTCAATCTTCCGCGCGTGAAGTACAACACGGACACGGCGCAGATTCTCTTTCAGCAGCAGTTGCAGCCCAAGCTCAACGCGATCGCCGGCGTAAAGGCCGCGGGCGTCACGTCGGTGATTCCGTTCGGCGGCGGTTGGTCGACGGCGAGCTTCACGATCGAAGGGCTGATCGTGCCGCCTGGCCAGAACGGGCCGTGGGGCGACATCCGCATCGTGTCTCCGCGCTTTTTCGAAGCGATGCGGATTCCGCTCAAGAAGGGTCGCTACTTCGACGACAACGACCGACAGGGCGGCCCGCAGGTGGCGATCATCGACGAGCAGTTCGTGAAGAAGTACTTCCCGCACGCCGACCCGATCGGCAAGCGCATCACGTTCGGCGCGCGACGCGGCTCGACCGATTCGACGTGGATCACGATCGTCGGCGTCGTCGGCCATGCGGCGCATGAAGGTCTCGATGCCGAGCCGCGCATTCAGTATTACTTCCCCACGACTCAATCCGGCATCGGGAACATGACGGTCGCAGTGCGGACGACGGGCAATCCCACCGCGCTCCTGTCGGCCGCGCGCGAAGCGGTCCACTCCATCGACCGCAACTTGCCTCTGGCCGCCGTGAACACGATGGACAGGCTCGTCGAGACGTCGGTCGGCCAGCGCAAACTGTCGATGATGCTGTTGGGACTCTTCTCGCTCATCGCCGTTGTTCTGGCATCGATCGGCATCTACGGCGTGATGAGCTACTCCGTGACGCAACGGTCGCGCGAGCTCGGCATTCGCATGGCGCTCGGTGCCGCGCGGTCGCGCGTACTCGGACTGGTGGTCGGCCAGGGCATGGCACTGGCGGGTATCGGCGTGGCGATCGGTCTCGTGGCGGCGTTCGCGCTCACACGGTTCCTCTCCAACCAGCTCTTCTCGGTTGGCGCGACCGATCCGGTGACCTTCACGATCGTCTCGGTTCTGTTGGTCGCCGTGGCGTTCCTGGCGACGCTGGTTCCGGCGATGCGCGCCACGCGGGTCGACCCCGTCGTGGCGTTGCGCGAGGAATAGCGCGCGGCTGCCGGTTGCGGGATGACGGCCGCGACGACAACGTCCGGCCGTCTCCCTCGACCTTCATGACCACACGACGCGACTTCCTCCGAACCGCCAGCAGCGCCGCGGCAGTCCTCGCCGGCGCTCCCGCGATCCACCTTCGCTCGCGCGCCGACGCCGACATCATCGTGCGCGGTGGAACCGTGTTCGATGGAACCGGCTCGGCCGGGCGAGAAGCGGACGTCGTGATCGCGGCCGGAAAGATCACCGGGGTCACGCGTCGCTCGTCCGACCGCGGATCGGTCGAGATCGACGCGCGCGGCCGCGCCGTCGCGCCGGGATTCATCGACATCCATTCGCACGGTGACGGCTCCCTGTGGGAGGATCCGCGCTCGGAGTCGCTCGTCCGCCAGGGAATCACGACGATCGTCGTCGGGCAAGATGGTTCGTCGCGGGCACCTCGCGTCGCGCGCGGCGGCCAAGGCGACGACTCGCGGAATCAGTTCGATTCCTTCCGAGAACTGTGGAGCGCGTTGGCGCGCGTGCAACCTTCGGTGAACGTCGCGTCGATGGTCGGGCTGGGGACGATTCGCGACGTCGTCGTGGGCGGCGACAATCGTCCGGCGACCGCGGCCGAGCTGGCGCGAATGGAGCAGCTCGTCCGCTCGGCGATGGCGGACGGCGCGTGCGGCGTGTCGACGGGGCTCGAGTACACGCCGGGCGCGTTCGCGCCGCGTGAAGAGCTGATCGCGCTCTGCAAACCGCTCGCGGGAACAGGGCTCCCGTACGCGACGCACATGCGCAACGAAGACGACCGCGTCCTCGAGGCGATCGACGAAGCGATCGCCGTCGCCCGCGGCGCGAACTGTGCGCTTCAGATCTCGCACCTCAAGACGCAGGGTCCGCGCAACTGGGGTAAGCTCGACGAGGCGCTCGCTCGCGTGTCTGCCGCGCGTTCTTCAGGATGTGACGCGGCGTTCGACCGCTATCCATATATCGCGTATCAGACGGGACTGACGAATCTCTTCCCCGTGTGGAGCCGCGACGGCAGCAACGACCCCTACCTTGCGCTCGTCGGCGACGCTGCCACCGCCGATCGAATTCGCACGGAAACGTTGGCCAAGGTCGAGTTGATCGGTGGGTGGAGCAACGTCATGATCGCCAATGTCGTGAATCCCGCCGACAGGCCGGCGGAGGGCCAGCGCCTCGACGCGTATGCGGCCTCTCAGCACGCCGATCCATATGCGACCGCCGTCGCGCTTCTCCAGCGGAATCGCGCCAACGTCGGCATGGTCGGCTTCGCGATGAGCGAGGACAACCTCGCGCGCATCCTCGCGCATCCCCACGGAATGGTCTGCAGCGACGGCGGCGCGTTCGCCGTCGACGGTCCGTCGCGGCGCGGACACCCGCATCCGCGCGGGCTCGGTACGTTCCCGCGCATCCTCGGCCGCTACGTGCGCGATCGGAAAGCGCTCACGCTCGAGCAGGCGATCAACAAGATGACCGCGTTGCCCGCTTCTCGCGTGCACCTCCGCGACCGCGGTACGCTGGTGCCGCGCATGGCGGCGGACGTCGTCGTGTTCGATCCGTCGACCGTCATCGACAAAGCCACATACGAAGATCCGTTCCAATATCCGGTCGGGATCGACGTGGTGATCGTGAACGGCGCCATCGCCCTGCGCGACGGGCAGCGGGGCGCGGCGCACACCGGAGCCGGGCTTCGCCCCGGCTGATCAGCGAATCACGATGAGAACGTGCACCCCGCCTCTTGAGCGCGGTGGAGCGCGTAGATGCCCGATGGTTGGAGAATGACGCCGGGAATCAGATTCGCTTTCAGCTCGTCGTAGACCGCGCTCATCTGACCGTTGTACTTCTTGGCGATGATCGACGACATGCCGAGTGTGGCGACGTTGCACGCCAGCAGCGTGTGACCATACTCGGCGAACCAATCGAGTGTGTCGCCTGGACGGTCGGCACTGCGTTGACGCGCCGGACGATCGCCTGGCTTCGGCGGCGCGGGCGACGCGAACGGATTTCGAACGGCCCACTTTCCGGTCGCGTCGTCTTTGACCTTGCGCAGTTTGCCGATCTCGTACTTCGACCACATCGCGTCGTTGAACGCCGCGACGACCGCCGCGTGCCGGATGATGATCGCGGCCTGAGCGTCGCCGGGGGCCGCGCCCAGCGCCGCATGAAGGCCCTCGAGCCAGATGGCCGCGTGATCGATCGCCTCCGGATCCTGGACTTCCGGCATGTCGAACACGGCCTTGTGTTTCGCGGCGGTGAGACGCGCGGACCAGGAGTCGTCCCATGTTTGCTGAACCTGGGGGCGAGCCCGCGGCTGAGCGGGAAGCGCGGCCGGAGTTGCCGCCGTTTGCGGATTTGCCGCGGACCCCGCGCAGGCCGTACTCGCAAGCGCGATCGCTGAAACCGCCATCTGACCCAGAAATTCCCGGCGCGGAGTGGTCGGCTCCGATTCATTCTGCATGGAAGCGTTTCTTGTGGAGGTGGCGTAGGAATTAGCCCGACCATCCACGAGTTCGCCAGGTCGCGGGGCGACGCTACTGGGCCGCGATCGTTTTCCTTGCGAGCGCGAGTTTTCGCCGCAAATCGGGAATCGCGTTCTGTGCCGCAGGATTTCCCGACAGGTTGCGGAGCGCGACGTCCACCGCGTCGAGGCCGAGGCGCGCGCCGAACCGCGCGGTGCTCTGGCGCAGCGCGCTTTGAAATCCAGGATCGGATTGCAATTCGGTTTCGCCGAGCGCCTGCGCTTTGGCGAGAATGTCGGAGAGGACGGCGACGGCGCGCTTTGCGTTGGCCGGAGAGGTGAGATCCTTGGAGCTCGTGAATTGCGCCACCTCGGGCAAGCTCGCCGCGAACCGTTGAAGCGCCGCCGCCTGTTGCGCATTGCGCGGATTGTTCTGGTGCATGACCGCTTGCGCGGCTCCCATCATCGCGAACGGCGCCATCCACGCCCGCGACGCCACCGAATTGCCCGAGACGACGCCGCTCACTGGAAGACCGATGAGCGCCAGACTTCCGATGCCGTGCGCGAAATGGAGCGCTTTGCCCTCGACGCGGAAGAAGATGCGAAGTACGTCGCGGAGCGGAATGAATCCGAAGACGGCCGCGGACACGAGACTGACCGTCGCCGCGGTGGAGCGACCCTCGAGCTTGAGGTGCCCGTACGCGCCGAAGCACGCGATCGCGATCACGAGCGCTCCGACGTGAACGAGCACCTTGAGGCCGAGGTGTTTGGCTCGCGTCGGCGTCCGCTCGCCGAGCGCCGACAACTGCCGCAGACGCGCGGGATCCCTCATCGCGAGCGCGATCTCTTCCGCGGTCGGCGAGCGGCGCATGACGTCAGCGATCGAAGGAGAAATCGGCCCTGTGCACGCTGCCGTCGGCGAACGTCACGAACAGTCGCCGGCACGTTCCCGCCCACGCTTTGTCGGTCTTCCACACGTAGGTGTAGGTGTCGGTGCTCGGATCGTACGACAGTTGGCTGTTGCCGGCGGTGACTGTAGGCACGTCGTCACCCGAGCCATCGGAAAGCGGACACGCGATTTGCGCCGAGCTCGGCGATCCGCTCGCGAAAATCGCGAGGCCGTGATCGCCGCCGAGGATGAATTGAATCGGGACGCCCTTGCCCGGATGGATCGGCGTCGTCCTCACGTTGTTGATCGGCGGCAAAAAACCCTTGAAGTCGAGCTCGTAGGCGCCGACGTCGCATCCGCTTCCGAACGGACGTGCCACGCCGCGTTGGTCGATCGCGATGGTCGTACCGCACCCGTTGACGCCAGGGGGGATGAGATCCACGGCCAGCCCGCCGAGCAACAGCCCGATCGTCGGCGTCGGTCCACCGTTGCTCAGCAGGCCGGCCGGATCGAGTCCGGGATTGGCGTTCGAGTGTGACGTGACCGCCGTGAATCCACACGTCGTGCCGTCTTCGATGTTGAAGCCGCCGTCGGTCGTGATGGGCTGAAAGCAATTGCCGCCGGCCGGATCGTTCGCGACGATCGTGTTGATCATCACGGTCTCGCCCGTGTTGGCGATACCGCTGCCTTGTCCGCCCTGGTTCCCCACGCTATTACCGGCAATTGTGCTGTTGATGATCCTCATCAAGCCGGCGTTCTGCATCCCGCCGCCCAAACCGCCGAAGTTGCCGGATATGGTGCTGTTTGTAATGAAGGCAGTGCCATGCGCGTTCATGATGCCGCCGCCGTTCCCGGCGAAGTTCGCGCTGATGGTGCTCCCGACGATGGTGAGAACGCCTCCGGTGTTGTGGATCCCGCCGCCTTCGCCGGTGGTGCCGTTGTGCGAGACGACGCTGTTCGTGAGGGTCAACGTTCCGAAGTTGCGGATTCCGGCGCCGAAGGGGGCGGTGGGGTCGGGCACGCTTCCGTTCTGCAGGGTCACGCCGGAGATGCTCACCGTCGCGCCGGCGGCGATTTCGAACTCACGCGAGCTATTTGCCCCGTCCACTTGAAGCTGGGAGGCGCCCGGGCCGGCGATCGTCAGGTCTTTGTCGATCAGAAGCTCTCCCTGAGCAAGAACGATCGTTCCCGTCACGTTGAACGTGATCGTTGCCCCCGTACTCGCGAACGCAATCGCGCCGCGGAGCGTGCATTCGGAATCCGAACAACTTCCTGGGCCTGGGTCACCGAGCGAGTTCACCACGGGCGACGCCGGGAGCTCGGTCCTCGACGGAGCCCTCGGCGCCAACGGCCGGGTTGGCATGGTCGCGTCGCGACAACCGGCGAGCGTCGTGGTCAGAACCGCGGCTGCAGCGAACAGCGAGAGCGCGGAGTCGAGTCTCGACATGAGGAAATACTCCTCAAGGGTAGTGCCCCCCAGGTAATCTCGGCGTCGTCGCCGCCAGAACATTGCTGCGCAGTCTCCGCCGACGTCACGCGGCGGAAGCGCACTTCATGATCGAGAACTCGAATCACGAATGGATCACGAATGCAAATCGCGCGATCGCGCGGGTGGTCGCGATGCGACCGCGTCGGCGCGGCGGCAACAACATACGATGGCCAGTTGTGTCCGGCGAGCAGCGCGCCGCCACGGGTGAGCTCGCTTGACCGCGAGCCCACCGACTATCCGAGTCGGCGCGCGATCGCCGCCGCGAAGCGATCGGCCGCGCCCGCCGACGCGGCGAGAAACACGTTCGGCTCGATGAGCTCGAGCTCCATCAACCTGAACGAACGCTCGTCGCCGACTCCGTCCACGCGCGCGTAGAGCGGCAACTCATCGAGCGCCTCGAGCGAGCGACTGGCCCGCTCGATGATCGCCGGCGCCACGTCGACGGGAGCCACGGTGCCGCCGTGCTCCGTCTGCACTCGGAAATCGCCATGGCGCGACCGTTTGATCGCGGCGTGGCTGAACACACCGTCGAAGAAGATCAACGAGAGCTCGCCGTCGCTGGTGACTTCGTCGAGAAACGGCTGGACGAGCACGTCGCCGTGCGCCACGACACGCTCGACCGCTGCGCGATCGTGGACGCCGAGCGGAAGCTCGAGGGCGTGTGTCTCGTAGGCGCTCGCAGAGATCGCCGGCTTCACGACGAAGCGCGTCCAGCCCTCGGCGCGTGCGACGTCGCCTGGAGCGGCGTGCGATCCGCGCTCGACGACACGAGTCGGTACAGTCCCCACGCCGCGCGCCGCGAGGTCGATGAGGTATCGCTTGTCGGAGTTCCAACGCACCGTCGGCGTCGCGTTCCACACCGGCTTGCCCGCGGTGTCGAGCGCGTCGAGCCACGTCACGAACTCGCCGTGGCGCCGGTGATAGTCCCAGCACGACCGAATGACCACGGCGTCGAAGGCGCGCCAATCGGCGGACGGATCCGACCAGACAGCGGCGGCGGGGCGAATCCCTACCCGCTCCAGCGCGTCGGCGAGCAACAGGTCGTCGGGCGCAAGATCGGGCGCGCCGTCGTACGTTGCGAGCGCGACACAGTGCCCCACGTTCACTACTGGCGGCAGAGCACGTGCGGATTGGTTGGCTTCGGCGCGTCGAGCCGAGGCGCGTGGTCCGCATTCGCCACGGACAAAGCCGCGTCGAACACCATCTGCACGAGCCGCGCGTAATCGGGATAGTCGATGTACTGCGCTTCGTCGGTCACCTGGTGATAGTCGCGATGCTCGCCGCGCGAGAACGAGACGCTCGGAATGCCGTAGCGCGCATAGCTGTAGTGATCCGCGCGGCAGTAGTACTGCAGCGGGTGGCCGGGGACGTCGTACTCGTAGTTGAACACGAACGGCTTCGGCTCCTTCGCGTTCGCCGCCTCGACCCAATCGCCGAATTCCTTCGACAAACGGCGCAGACCGACGACCTCGAGATAGGTCGGTCCGCCGGCGGGGAGGTCCGACGACGCGCCGCGGCCGATCATGTCGATGTCGAATTCGGCGACGATCGAGTCGATCGGCACCGTGGCGTGATCGGTGTACCACGCCGATCCGAGCAAGCCTTTTTCTTCCGCGGTGTGCGACACGAGCAGGATCGACCGGCGCGGACGGGCGCCGCTCTTGGCGAACGCCTCGGCGATCTCCAACCGGCCGACCGTTCCGCTCCCGTCGTCGTCGGCGCCGTTGTATACCGAATCCAATCGCGGTGTGTGAAGCCGGCGCAACGAGTCGAGTATGGTGCGAATCTGCGCGGCTTCTTCTGACGACGGGTCGTGCGGTCGGCTGTCCGCGCCCATCGGGCGGATGATCTGGAGATACGCGCGGATCGAATCGTGGTCGACGGGGCGGCGGTTGAACCCGACGTGATCATTGTGGCCGCTGATCGACACGTACTCGCCGCGCAACGCCGGGTCGCTTCCCGGAATGACGGCGATCACGTTGCGAGCCGGGCCGCGCGGTGTCACCGAGTCGCGGACGCGAATGTTCGGCACCGTCTGGAAGTAGCCGCCGTTTTCGCCCGCCGGACGAAGTCCGAGCTGCTGGAATTGCGCCGCGACGTAGTCGGTCGCCTTGACGTTCCAGATCGTGCCGGCCTCGCGCCCCATCATCGTGTCGTGCGCGAACGCCGTGAGACGCATCTCGAGGTCGCGCGCGGTGATCGCGGCCGACGTGACGACGGACGCTCCCGCGGAGGTCGCGGCGAGACTGGTGTTTTCGGGAGCCGGCGCACCTGACGGATGCGCGCACGCGGCAAGTACGAGCGCGATCGCGGCGACGACGCCGCCAATTCGCGTCAACGGTCGGTGAATTTGCATGGAGAGTCGCGTCGGAGTGTCGCAAGATCGCGTCGCGCGAAGAGGGCGAGCAAGCCATTCGGCCGCCCACGCCCTGAAACCTTACAACCATGTGGGCGTAATCAGGGCAGCGCATCTCCCGCCCATCGCCGATCTTTCACGGCGACTCTCCCATCCCACATGAAAACGCTTCGCGTCGTTGTTCCCGCGCTCGTACTGGCCGGCGCGCCATCGCTCAAGGCCCAGGTCCTCGACCTCACGCTGCACGACGTCGGACTGGCAATCGGCGACAAGCCTGTCATGACCGGACTGCGTCTCAACTTTCGCGACGCTCGCTTGGAGAAAGTGACTGGCGCGAACGTCACGATCTGGAGTCCCTACAAGCCGATCCGGGGCGTAGTCAACGGCGTGGCGCTCGGACTGCCGGTCACCGGCGCGAATCAGATCCACGGGTTGGGCGTCGGTGTCTTCGGCCTCAGCGCCGACAATTCGATCTCAGGCCTCGGCATTGGCGGAATTGGTCTCGGCGCGGGCGGTGATCTGCACGGCATCATGCTCGGCGGCATCGGTGTCGGCACCGGCGGGAGCGCCGAAGGAATTACGATCGGCGGCATCGGCGCCGGAACC
>Ga0157372_10006685_pt1 | contig 12266 bp, 15 predicted proteins | sample C55metaG_FD_115307 | JGI IMG/M metagenome (GOLD analysis project Ga0157372, IMG submission 115307) | Corn rhizosphere microbial communities from Kellogg Biological Station, Michigan, USA - C5-5 metaG | ecosystem: Host-associated > Plants > Roots > Rhizosphere > Soil | place: USA: Michigan... | reverse complement strand
GCTTTGATCTGGCACCCAATCCACGTAATCAACAGCAAAGTACTGCCTTAAAAGGCCGTAAAGAAAAACTGGTCAAACTTTTACACGAATCACCCAAATTGCATGGCTTGAACCGCACCAGTTGGAGCATGCGGGCATTGACAAAGGTTTATAATCAACTTTACACACCCAATATCAACTATGAACAAGTACGTTGGTGTATTCACCAAATGGGTTATAAATACAAAAAGTCCCGGGAAATGCTGACTAGCCCGGACCCCAAATTTCGCGAGAAAATAAAAAGAATACAAAGCATCCTGCAAAAACTCAAACCCAACGAAAAGTTCTTTTCTATCGACGAGTACGGCCCGGTTTCTATTAAAATCAAAGGTGGCCGCACATTGAAGTTACACCAGGATGCCCCCGACTGGGTACCCGAAAAACAAAAAGCGAAAGGTATCGTCATCTGTACGGCTGCACTGGAACTCTCCACCAACCAAGTCACGCACTTTTTTTCAGAGAAAAAGAACACCTTCGAAATGATTAAACTGATCGATGTATTGTTGGCGCAATACCCTGATCAAACTTTGTATTTATGCTGGGATTCTGTTAGCTGGCACAACTCAAAGATACTCAAAACTTATATTGAAGATAAACCTGTCAAGCTCACCCCATTACCAGCCTCAACCCAGTTCCTTAATGTCATCGAGTCTGTCTTTGCCGGTCTCGCCAGGGCGGTTATTCATAACAGCGATTACGTCAGCGTTGATGAATGTAAGCAGGCGATCATCCAGCACTTTACACAGCGCAATGCCGACTTTTTGGCCAATCCAAAACGGGCAGGTCGGAAAATATGGGGAAAAGAAGTGGTCAAAGCCCGGTTCAGCGATACCCACCACACCCGCAACCGTAACGCTATGCGGGGCGCGGGCCATAAGTAAAATCTATATTCTTTTATTCAATGGTGTCCCGCATACCTAAGCTGATATTCAATAAAAGATAACTGAACATTATCAACTATTAGATATAATAAGCTAGTAAGACCTAATTACAAGTTTTAAAACCTTAAATTGTATTATATACGGTTTAGAGCACCTACAATGAGGTGAGCTAAGCCTAAGGCGCCGCACAAGCGCGCTTACGTTGTAATTAAAATATAGCGGGACTTGCCCGCCATACACGGTTAATTAAGTATTAGGGCATCCGTACCGATTTTTGCAAAGTCGGCACAAAGGTCAAAGGCGGTTTGTCCCCTTTGTAATCCTGTACCATACATGATGCTTTTAAACTTACTTTCCTCGTCCCTGAAATTGCGGACGTTCTGAAAATAACCTGTGATACTGTTGTAGGCGCCGAATAATGTCCCTTTGGTGGTACTTTCCTGCTGACTGTTAGCAGTCATGGAATAATCAAAAACGCTGCTCACCATGTTGTTGTAGTGGCTTGATAGTTCATCCTCTCGGCCAATTTTTAACTTTTGGTAGGTTTCCTTGTTGGGTATCATAGCTAACTGTATCAGCCTTTTGACCTGTGGGTCAGTTATGCGCACCCTTGCCCATCGGTTAAAAATCGCCTCCAGTTCAACGGTCAGTTGGTCGGTTAACCCTAGCATTTTATGTGCGCTCTTTAGCTTTTCCTCAGCACTGGCGGTATGCCGAATACTGATTGCATTGGTGCAGTTGCGTAAAGCGGCATTCAGCGTATTGGAGCACCAAATTCGAACAGGGGTAAAGGCGATAGTTATACAGCCCGTTCCGTTGTGAGTGGATGTCAGGAACAAATAATTGTCGATTAAATCATCCCTGCCAACACGGATATGCTCGGGAAGTTTGGCGGTTACAAATATAGTTTTGCCGTAACCTAACGCCCCGGCTGTCTCGTACTTTATTTGATTCTTACCCCCCGCAATACTGTCGAAAAAATCAAACGCCTGTGTGTTTTGAACGACTGTATAATCGCTCCCTATCTTATCGCCTAAAATGGCTTCGGTATCGGTACGAAACGTAAAGTAGCTGTTATCTGATATGACGTTTATGCCACTTGGCAAAGGGTGGATATTCGGACGCTTTACGACTTGAAAATCTAAACCTGCTTCCTGTATCGCCTCTGCGCTGGTTGCGTTGGGTGAAATGCTTTTGCCTATCATCTGCCATACTTTTGGCTTGACGATGTCATTATTTAATGCTGTCATTGTCTTAAAAATTTGAGAAATAAAAATTATTTGCGCTTAGTGCGCAAATCCATGATCGTACTATTGATAACCTTTACATTTTTGCTATCCATGACGGTATAAACCGTATTACGCTGAACGTCCCCGATAGCATCCTGTATGTTGGTGTAATTGGTTTCAATTACTACTTTAATTAATAAATAAACCGTGTCTTTCATGGCTGTTAATTATTGTAGCCGTTTAAAAACTCAGCATATTCTAACTGGAATTCTGCCGGATTTTCAGAGGCTAAGTTTTCAGCGTAACCCTCCCAAAATATTTGGTTGGTTAGTTCGATAAATAACTCGTACATAGGTATAACCAATTTGTATAATTGTTAATTATGCCCCCGTGCAATGGTAGATTGCCGGGGGCAATGTTATTTATTGAGGCAACACGATTGAGGCTTCAATCTCTGCCAGTTTATCTACGCACATGCTGTTCACCATTTGCGCTACCGCCCAAATAATAGTTGGGTTCTTGGTTTCAAACTTATTGCGTTTGTCGTCCTCGATAGTCAGCACACAACCGGTATAGTAATTGGTGTCTGTAGTGTCTGCCTCGTCCCGCAATTCCACTTCAAAGCTTTCCAGATTTTTAATAGTGTCCTGTAGCTTGTTGCGTTGGTTGCTTTTGCGGTGCATTTCTTCAATCCACTTTAACGTACCTTCTAAATTCAGGACGGGTTTAATCACTGCCTTAACTTCCGCTTTGGTTGGTTCTGCCTGTGGCTGTTCCTGTGGTTCGTGCTGCGTTTTATGTTCTTCCGCTTTCGGGGTTTCAGGTTTAGGGCTTTCGTGTGTTGTTGCACCGGCCTGTTTGCTGTCCGCTTTTATCGGTTCTTCTTTTTTAGCCTCGTCCTGTTTGGCAGGTGTATTAAACGCGGTGCTCACTGGCAAGCTGTTTGATTTGGCGGTTACGCCGTTACCTGCTTTGTTTTCAACTTTGTTGTTTTTTGGGCTTTCGATTACTGTAGTTTTCATGATTTCTAATTTTTAATTGTTTGTTATTTATTCTGATTTTAATTCCCTGTGACGGTTGGCGGTCTGTGCTGTCCGTCATGCGTGGGGGCGCTCTGTTTTTCCGTGTGTCCATGTCCGTTATGCTTTTCGAGGTCACCCTCGGCATTCGCCTCCGGTGGCTTTTTGTAGGCACCCGCACCTGAACACGCCGAGCTGAGGGGCAAGACTTTGCGGAAAAAAATACTACCCCGTAGCGCAGCGAAGGGCGTGGAGATTTTTTTTCGCAAACCGAAGGCTCGGTCTTGACCATCGGCAACGGCGTTCAGAAATTTGCTTGCGAAAAAGCCAGTGGAGTAAAATAAACGGAGTTAATGGGGCCTTATCAAACAGGAAAAATCGAACAATGACCGAGGAACCGAGGTCGTGTTCAAACGCCAGTAAAGCGGCTGAATGGAGGAACGGAATGAAGCGGCTGCAACTGCTAACATTGCGTGTGAAACTCATGACGTACCTGTAGTACAGAACTTCAAAACGAATATTTATGTATCCTAAACGTCACTTTATCCGCAATAGCTGAGTAAATGGCGTAGAAGCCATATTCATAGACTATATTTTTTAGTAAAACAAGAATTGTTTGCCGTGGATATATTATTTTAGTTTTATGAAAAAGTCAAAGTACTTGCTTCTTATTTTTATATTGATAATTATTATCTCTTATCCGACCTACGCTCAGCATGAAAATGGTCATTATTGGGGAGATGATCCTTATGCATCGTTAGGAGCATGGATATTCGTGCTAATATTAGTTGGTATATATTCGATTGTTAGGATTCTTTCCTGGGCTTTTCCTTCAAAAACTTACCCTCCAGTTCAAAACCCTAAAGGAGAATCAACAAATGTTATCACCCGTATAGATATATTTTCAAAAGGAGACAATGGTGTAGGAACTATTAGTTTGAAGCGACCAAATATTTCTATACTAAATGTTAAAAATAATTTACCGATTGATAACTGCTTAATTACGGAAAACGGACTTTTGGACAATAGTAAACTCGGACAGAAAGATGCTATTCAAATCATATTTGATGGATTTTCTTTAACACCAAATGAAACATTATACCTGTCCATTTATAGGTATTCTGATAGATTTGTGAAATCAGATACTGATATTCTTAAAAATAATGTTATTAGATATTACAACTCATTTCACCATAAATGGGTGGAGGGGAACCTTTCCCATTCCGATATAGATGAAATTTTGAACGAAAGAGATTATTACAAAAACAGAACTGGAATATTAGAAAAAGAAGAGCTAAAGAACAATGAGATTATAAATTTATCAGGTTTTAATGAAGGTGAATACACACTTCAAATTAAGAGTAGTATCGGGGACAATTACGCTTGGAAATCTTTTGTGATAAATGGCGATTAGATATGAACAGAAAGCCCGGCGATTAGACCGGGCTTTTCAATTCAAATAACCAAGAATTTTACGTTTTTTTCTTAGCTGTTACATCCTGTCGAATCTCTTGTGCAAGCACTTTAATTTCCTGCAACGCTTTACGTAAGCGTGTTCCTGCAGCGCTGTTTCCGCGTTCATAAAACTTAGTCGCATCCGCTCCGGTCGATTCAACTAATGCTTTTAATTTTGAGATTTTTTCCATGCCCTGATTTTCTAAGTGAATAAATGGGTTATTTAAAATACTAATAATTGTTTGATTTGGCTAAACTGCCATTCCTTGTTCCTGTTCTTTGCCCTGGCCTTTGCCAAGTGCGATCTTTTGATCAAGCTGCGGCTCTTTTAAAAACTGTTCGCGTTTTTCCGGCTTGCCGTTTTCCTGGAAGAAATTCAGCTGACGGTAACGCGGCGAAGCTTCCATGAAAAGTTTTATGTCCTGACCGTCTTTAACGGTAGTAATCAGCGGACGGTTTCCGTTCTCGATGGATTTCATCAGTTTTTCGGCTTTTGTTGCATCAGCCAATTCTTTGATGTTGAACTTTTCGAGCGCCTCTTTAGTGCTGAAGCCGTAGCTTGGCACATGGTACTGATTGGTGGTATAGTTCTGATATTTGTCTTTCGGACTATCAAAATCAAGCTTTACCCATGCCGCGTACGGCTGACCGCCTAAGTTCAATAGATCATCACGAAAAACGGAACGACCTTGTATCAAGTTAGCTGCCTGTTCAACTGTAAACCCTCTGCCGCGTTCTACAAAGAAGGTCTGTGTCTGGGCCGGTGTACGGAAAGTACGTGCAAAGTCTTTTTCGACGTAATCTATTTTTCCGGCTTTCATAGTTGCCAGTTCACGGGTATGTGCTGCGTCTTTACCGGCGGCCAGTTTGCTATCACCCTTTTGTTCTTTAAAGAAGCTGATCGCCTCACTGACGTTAACAAAAGACTTGCTGATGTTTTTGCCTGGCTGTTGCTCATTAGGTGAGATCACAAGATATTTCTGACCTTCCTCTGACGGTTTGCCCGTGTTAAGGGCGACGGTAAACTTATTCATATAATAGTTTTCCGATTGCCCCGATTGCCTGAAGTGAGCGGTTACGTCAACCACGCCTTTAGTGCCTTTGATCTGGTCGTGCGCGGTAAAGTCAGTAATGCCCTTTTCCATTTTTTCGCGCACTTCTTCGATTGCTTGCGGACTGAAACGAAGCTGCTTCATTTCGTCCTGGATGTTTTCCCAATTGTTTCTGTTCATAATCTGATTTTCTTCAAGTTCATTAACTTCTATTATTTCGGTGCAGTATGGTATCAGTATCACGATACCATAGCAGCGGTTCCTTCGCCGGGTTTGGTGACAAATAATCCGGGACTTTCGATGCCAGGTAGCTTATTGCGTCTTCCTTTGTTTCAAAAAGGAGAAGTGAACCGGCCTCAATTCAACTACAGATGGCATTAATACGACATGATCAAACCTACGTCACGGGCATCTTGTAGCATTGTCATGATGTCATCCGCATACTGCGTTTTTAGTCCCATGATTATTTATTGATGCGCAATAGCACCGTTTCGCCGCCTTTCAATTTCACCCGTATCTTTTTCACCTTTTTGCCAAGCAAGCTTTTTGCGGCAGAAATTCCCGCTGTGGCGGCCTGTGTCGTCAGGCTGTAGTCCGCCGACAAGAACTGCATGTTTTCCAGCGCGCCATTGGCGCCGTCCCCGGCAGCGCCCGCCAGTTCCGCTTCGGGCGCATTGATACCCTGCAAACCGTCGAGCGAAAAGACGGACAGGTTGACCGGCACGATGGTCGTACCGAGACGTATATTTTTAATGTCGAGCAGTAACCGCTGATTGGTGACCGCACATTGGCCCGATAATTCCTGACCTTTCGGGTAATGAATGCCGCCTATCGTAATACTGTCCTTTAAACGCAATTTGACGACCCCGCCGGGTGGTACTTTTTGGTTGCCATCAATAAGGGCAGGAATTGCTTTAAAAGCGCTGTCAGGTCTGGTTAAGTCAAGCTTCTTGTCTTTGGACTTTGCCAGCGATGGATTTTGTATCTGCATGATCTTATCCAACATACCGCTTAACTGCTGCATCTGCGGGTCAGGTTCAGTGGCTTGTTGTTTTTGCATTAACAGTTTTTCCAGTCGCTCCAGATCGGCAGATTTAGAGGTCGCCGCATAATCAGTGGCTGGTGGCCTGTTAACAGTCACCGGTTGGCTGATTTGCCTGTTGATTTGCGCTAAGCGGTCTTTGATCTGCGCTTCATTGTCTGCTGCGGCTTTAGCCGTCGTGCCTGCCGGACTGAACCGCGAAGTGTCCCACCCTAATGCGGCAAATGCGCCTGCTGCGGAGTGTGACCGTGCGGCGGCTGTATCCCGTTTGGCTTTATCCATCAGGCTTAATTTGTCCGGCGACTGTCCATCTTTCAGTTTTGCGCCCGGCAGGTTCGTGTTAATGCCTTTATTCACTGCCGCTGTTTGCGCTGAGCCGCTCGATTTACCGCCGCCGAGCGCATAGAAGCCCAATGCCAGGAACGGCAGCACCAGCATTGGCAGGAACAGAAACAATTTCCTTTTTCTTTCTTCTTGTGGTGTCATGATTTAAAAAGTTTTTAATGAATAATTGCATGAATTAATAGCAGTATACAAGCGCCGCCGAACAGCAAACAGAAGATCGCCAGGGCAGTGATTTTCGCACTTCGATTCCAGTATGCTGTCTGCCTGCCGAGATATTCAGCCACTCTTTTCTGCTTTTGATCGATGACCGGACTTAACTTAGTAAGCGCTCCCTCACCGATCAGGCTTTGTTTGTTCTTTTTGAATAATCTCATGGCTGTGTGCTTTTAACCTGTTCATCCTTGTTTTCCAGCGTTTCCCATCTTTCGATGAGAAAGCCATGCGGATTATTATCGCTCCGGCTGACGTTACGTAAGAAACCCTGCGTTACCAGACTTCGGGCCGTCGTTGAAGTGCTGCGCACCAGCTTTTCAGTCGCATAGCAGGTGAAAGCATAGGGATATTGGTTGATGTCCAACCGAATACTATCGACGGTGATCTGTTGACTGATATTGCCGGAAATTAAATTGTTGTAATAACCGGCTTCTTTCAGATTATCATAAGCTGTCTTTGCACTACCGTCGGCCAGATATAAAGCTTTGGTGATAGTAGCCTGAATTTGCTTATCATCAGGATCGAGATTAAAAAAGTCCTCATGAAAAACTTTGACGTGATCGCGGCACTCTACCGGAATATTATCTTTCCTGTCCGATGCGATAGCTTCCAAAGCTTTACCATTCGCCAGCACATAAATGTGATTTTTAAAGTTATCAGAACTTTGATAACTCTTAAATATCGCATAGCACGTAATGGCAATGCACGCACTAATAAGCAGATAGCTGAACAGCTTGATATGCCTGAATGCAGTATCTATGTTTTTAAATTGTTGAAACATGATGTTAATTTCCTTTTAAGTGATGCTAAGTTTGCTTGCCAGACAGCTTATCCTTTTGATAATTATTGCCTGCACTGCGGTAACCCTCCATGAGATTTCCCGGCGCGTTAATGATATTTGCGCCGCCCCTTTCCACGCGGTCGCCTAATGCGCCTCCACTCGAAGAAGCGGCTGCTACGGTATTCGTGGAGACAACGGTGCTTACCTGGGTGACTTTACTTAAAAAGCCGTTCTGACCATGCGCATGAATGACGTAGTTTGCTACGCTCGGTACAGAGAAATAGCCGACAATGCCAATGCAGAGAAATATCAGATACGCTGTATCTGTGGACGAAAAGAAGGTGTCGCCCGAACTTTGTATCTGTGAAATATCCAGCTTGATCATCTGCTGTTGTACCTGCCCGATGATGCTGCCAAAGATATTGGCAATGGGCAGCCATAAAAACACGTTAATATACCGTGCTATCCATTGCTGCAAGCTGTGATGCAGGCCATCAAACACGGCAAAGCCGAATACCAGCGGCCCCAATATTGCCAGCACAATCAGGTAGAACGTGCGTATGGTGTTGATACAAAGAATGGCTGCCGCATATAATACCTGCAAGATCTCGCTCATCCATTGCTTAATGCTGTTTTTGAAATTGTACGCCTGCTTATCCATCCAGAATTTCACATCGTTACCGATGGATTCAAAAGTGCCCTCGTCTTTGTCTGTCTCACCGGGGTGCGTATACTTATACCACTCAGCTCTGTTGCCCTCACCATCGTCGCCGACATACATCTGATAAGAACTGCTGTGCTTGACAGCATCTTCCTTTTGCTTTAAGAGTAGGTCAATGCTGTTATCTGAATTAGTGACCATCGAGCCGGTGGAAGTAACTATAGGCTGCATGATACCATTCATCACCGATATGACTATTGGAAACAGCATGATCGCCATGCCCAAAGCGAACGGGCGCAATAGAGGGTAAAAGTCCAACGGTTCAGCCTGGGCGATTTGCCGCCAAACCCGTGAGGCGATATACCACAATGCGGCGAACCCGGCAATGCCCCGTGCAGCGTCGATAAGATTGCTGCACATGGGTATCATTTGGTCATAGACATTGTTCAATACCGGCTGCATACCTTTTAAACTGCTGGTTATATCCTGTGCCTGTACTGAGGTGTCTGCCGCACTTATGAAAAGTATAGCTGTGCCTGTAAATAAAAGTTTCTTTTTCATGGGTACAGGGATTTAAGGTTCTTGACTTCGTTTACCTCCCGCTGCCGTTGTAGCGCCAAGACACTCGTTTTCCGGTTGAACGTCCGTAAAAAAGTGAGCTTGTCGCTGCTTGATGCATAAATGCGGTCGATGGCCGACAAGCGTTCATCATCGCTCATCCGTAATTTGGATGCTGTAATCACATTGGTCAAGTCGTTTATATCATTCAGGGCGGCGCTTGTTAAGTTGGCATAGACGTTAGCCAGATAACCTAACTCATCGGCGTTAAATACACCGCTGTTTTGGAAATGGCTATAAGCCTTTTTGTACTCTGACAAGATGCTTACTTCATCGGCTATAATATCCGCAACCCGTGCATATTTAGCAACTTCCGGGTTGACCTGTAACAATGCGTCAAGGAAAACCGAATGCAGGTTGAAGTTGCCCTGGGATAAATCCTTGACCTGCTGATAGCCCTGCGTCAGCATAGTGTAGCCTTGCTCCATATCTGACAGGATGGCTTTGAACTGTGTTAGCTTTTCAATATCGAGTAACAATTGTTGCATATCCTGCCCGGTGGAAATCTGGGCTTCGGAATGCTGAAAGCTACAAGTGAAAATGATCAAACAGCATAAGCCTATCCAAAATTTCTTAATTGATTCCATACTGCTGTCTTAATGTGTTAATGTCTTTGAGTTCCTGATCTCTTTGCAAAAGCAGCAACCTGACCTGGCTACAGAAATAAAGCGTAAAAGCATACTTATCTTTCATTCTGCTATATATGCCATCAAGCCGCTTTATGCGTTCATCGTCTGTCATTTGCGCTTTGCGTTCCGAAATGACCATCTGCAATTCACTAAGGTCTTTGTTGCAGTCGTCCAGCACGGTTGATCTGACCTGTCCGATGTAATCTTTTGTATCATCATCCAACCCATTCAATCCGTTCAGGTGGTCAAAGCGTTGCGGAATTTGTTTCGCGTAGCTAATAATACTATCTGCTTTTACATTGCCCTTAACCTGGGGATTAACGTTTTTTAAGGAACTGTAGTAAGCTGAATGCAAGTCGAACTCACCCTTTACCCAACCGCCGATACTGCCTAAGCCATTACGCGATATCTGGTAGCCCTGTCGGACATAGCTGCGGTATTGCAAAAGCGCCGTTATCTGTTCGTTGAGGTATTTAATCTGTGTTTTCTTTTGGGAAAACCATTCAGCCAACGTCTGTGCGAAGCTGTGCTGAAAGCATAAAGCCGAAAGCACAAAGCAAACACCTAATGCTTTTAACTTAGTCGATTCCATAATAGCGTTTTAAAGTGGTCACTTCGTTTTCATCCTTTGCCCTTTGCAGGCTGAGCATACAGTTTTGATTATTGAACCGTTTCAAGTCGTTGCAATTGTTATCAATGCGGTCGGCAGCTTTGTTAACCAATTCCAGCCTTTTCGCGTCGGTCATCTGCGTTCTGAAAGAATTTATGACAACTAAGATTTCATCCAGATTTTTGACACTTTCCTGCAAGATGCCGGAGTAAACGGACTGCATATAATTCAGTTCATCGGCTGAAAAGTGCTTGTCGGCTTTCAGCATTCTCCAGGCATGATTGTACTGGTCCACTAAACCGGTTTGCTTTTCAGTCATGTCCCTGATCCGCTCGTAGTAAGCAATGACGGATTTGACCTGCCAAAGCTCGTTGTAATAATTACTGTATAACTCCTTTTGCTTTTGTGACCAGTCGCTGATCTCGTTTAATTTAAGTTTGGATAATTGGTTTTCGAGCGCCTTTTGCGCGTTCTGAAGCCAGATCGTTTTATTTTGCATGCGCTGAACTTGCAGGTCGATGGCGCGGATAACCCGACCTACTGTTTCGCTAATGACCTGTCCGACTACGATCTGTGCGTCAGCACCTTTCGGCAGGCCCACAAAGACCGTGACCGCCGACAAAGGGAGTATGACCATGTACTTTTTCATAGCTTTATTTTTTTTAATGGCATATAAGATTCCTTTAGGAATTTGCATAAGCCCCCCTTACCCATGAAATGGGTGAATTGTATTGGTGAATAAATCGGGTTAATTACTGATTGGAGATGCTGTTAGCTTGTACAGTTAAGAATTGATAGCATAAGCTTCAAGTCCGAAGCTTATGTCGTTACTGATTAATTGATCTTTTTAAGAACACCGTTGTTGTTAAGCATCATGGTGTGCTTGTCCGGCTGAAACGTATAAACCCTGCCGGAAACAATTTCAATCAATTGTTCTTTTTGACTGTCCCAAGTGGCACCGAGAATGTCGCTCTTGTGATGAACAGGCAAAAGCTTACCCTCACGGATGGCCTGATAGGTTGTTCGGAAATCTATCTGGTAATTTGGCCCGTCGAGATGCTTGATCACCAAAGTATCTTTTGCTTTACCATACTCGGTCTGTCCACTTTTAACATAAGTGCCAGGAATAAAATCCTGTTTTGACTTAGTTGCATTTTGGCAGGCGCTTACAGCCAGTAAACAAGCCGCCATGATCTTAACTGTTATTTTCATTAGCTTCAGTTTTTAGTTCGCATATCCATTGCCAGCATAGCAATTCCTTTCTGAATGCTGCCGTATTTGGCCGCATATTGATGTACTTTAACTTTTTCGCTTTCCTCGGTCGTGTAGGCCAAATATTCTTCAAGGCTCACTTCGACACGATAAACTTTTGAATACTGGCCCAACGATATAAAGACTTCTTTATACTTGCGCCGCGGGTCGTTAGCCTTGTTCATGGAAAGTATCATTGCCTTTTCTTTATCTGTTAGTCCCAACAGTTCCTGTATCGCATCAAACTTATTCTGATACTTGCTCTGGTCGAGCAATATCTTACAATCACTGTTATTGATGATGGCCTGTTTCACAATAGGATTGTCATTAATGTCCTCAACCTCTTGAGTTACAACGATCGGTTCACCATAAAACTTACGCATCGTCTTATAAAGGTAGCGGATATATTCCGCCATTCCTTCTTTTGCAATGGCCTTCCAG
>Ga0157372_10006683_pt1 | contig 12268 bp, 7 predicted proteins | sample C55metaG_FD_115307 | JGI IMG/M metagenome (GOLD analysis project Ga0157372, IMG submission 115307) | Corn rhizosphere microbial communities from Kellogg Biological Station, Michigan, USA - C5-5 metaG | ecosystem: Host-associated > Plants > Roots > Rhizosphere > Soil | place: USA: Michigan... | reverse complement strand
GTCACGAGATACTGATAACTCGTTGGGACCGATGCTACGGCAGCTGCTGCCGCCGCGAATTGCCCCTTCGCAACGAGAATGCGGCCTTTGATGATCTGCGCAGCGGTGTGAATGGCCTGTGCGCCAGCATCGGGCGCTGTGCTCAAAGCCAGCGCCGAGTCCAGGTGCGCGGAGGCGCTGTCATAAACCTGCTGTCCGGGCAACGGATCGCCGAACGTCTGCACGCCCGCAATGGTGTGTCCGAGCGGAATGCCGTTGCAGAAGTTGTCAGCCAGCGACATCTCGAGGAAGCCCAACTCTGACCATAGCTCGCCGCGGAGAGCCGTACTGTCAGGCAAGTACGTTTGCATTGCAGTGATCGCGTCGCGAACGAAGCCTCGTGACTGCGTTACGGTTGCGTACAAGGCTGTCTGCCCGCTCACGATGCCGTTCGCCGGATCGATGCTGCGGCGATCGATGTCCACGCGATCCGTCAAGAAATCAGCGTTCTTGTATTCGTCGGCCAGTGTCCCTGCATACTCCCAGAGCGCTTCGTTGCCGTCGGCGTTGGTCAACTGCTTGTAGCGGCTCAACGCGCCGACGCGCAGCGCCAGCGCAGCGGTGGACGAGTTGACGGCCGACGGATCGATGACGCCGGGATTCTGCGGCTCGAGCAACTCATGCTTCACGTTACAGCCCATCGCTCCGCTGACAGCCAGAGCGAGGCCGGTGATCGCCCAACGAGAGCGATTCATTCTTGTCGTCATAATATCGTCCTCGATTGGGGTTAGTACTTCAGGTTGAGACGGAACGTCAGGTACGTCGGCTGCGGCGCGGTGTTGAACTCGTTCTGCACCTCGGCGGTCGTAACACCGTAGTTGGCTTCGGGATCGAGGCCGGTGAACTTGGTCCACGTGTGAATGTTGCGGACGCCGAACACGAGCGTCGAACCAGCCTGGCCGCGCACCCACGAGATGAGCTTCGTCGGGAGCGTGTACGTCATGGAGAATTCACGGAATCTCCAGAACTGATCGCTCATGTAGTAGCCGAGCGTCGTCTTGTTGCCGGCGGGATCGCCGAGCGTTGCGGCCACTGCCCGCGCCTGCATCCACAGCGGCGCTGAGCGATCCATGTCCTCCTGACATCCCTGCGGCGCCGACGTGCAGTCGAAGCCGTTCGTGCCATCGACTGTGCCGCCGCCGCCGCGGTAGTCGAACATTGCCGCGATGCGGAGCTTGCGACGGAAAAGATCGAAGCCGTTTTGAATCGAGACGATGTCGCGCGGCACGTTGTAGCCCGTGTTGAAGCGCGCCGTATCAACCGTGATCTCAGAGCGCTGAATCACGCCGTCGCCGTTCTTGTCGGCGAAGTGGTACGGCTTGTACCACTGGGCATTGAGCGGTGCGTTCTGGCGCTGTTCTGTGGTGAGGCCGGCGCCGATGATGCGCTCCTTCCCGGTCGTTGGATCGATACCGAGCTCCACCCACTTGTTGCTGTTGTGCGACGCGCTGATCGTCACGTCCCAACCGAAGCGCGGGAGCTCGACCATTTGCGCGTTGGCCTGGACTTCGTGCCCCCAGTTCAAGGTCGAACCGACGTTCTGCAGCAAGCTCGTCACCGGCGACGCAACGGACGATGCGATCGGTACCGAGATCAGCGCATTCGTCGTTCTCTTATCATAGAACGTGTAATCGAAGTGCACGCGCCGACCAAAGAGATCGGTCTCGAAGCCGCCCTCGAACTCGCTCGAGGTCTCGGGCTTGAGGTTCGCGTTGCCAGGATTGTTGGCGATGAGGCCTGGCGTGTCCGTCGCGGACGTAGCGCCGGCCTTTGCCAAGCTCGTCGTCGCCGAGACGAACGTCTGCAGACCGTCGAGAGGGCGGGGCTGAACGCCATTCGCGCCGTACGCACTGCGCAGCCGGAACGAGTTCATCCAGTTCCACTTCGGGAAGAACGACTCATCGGACATGATCCACGAGACGCTCAACTTCGGATAGACGATGCTTTGGAAGTTCGAGCCGAACGCACTGTTTTGGTCCTGTCGCGCCGCGACCGTAATGAACAGCCGATCGTTCACGCCCATTTGTTCCTGCGCGTAATAGCCGAGCGTCTTGATCGCACTCGGGGCCGTCGCGGAGAAGTTGACGAACGTCGACGTCGCGCCGAGTGTAGAGGCGCCCGGCGGCAAACCACGACCCTGAGCGCTCAACGAATCGCTCTCGACGTTGGTATAGTCCGCGCCGACCGAGGTCTTCAAGTTCATCCATGCACGCGCCTGCCACGTACCGGTGCTGGAGAACTTCGCAGACAGCGTGCGGAAGTTGCGTTTTTGATCGCTGACGTTGCCGACTCGCGACGTCGCGCCCGAGTTCGGACACTCGTTCAGCTTACAAACGTGGTACGCGTCGGCAGCGGCGAAGTCGACGCCGACGCTGCCTTCGTTCTGCATCCATGTGAGCGGACGCCAGTTCGCATCGAGGCTGCCGGTCGTGCGCTGGACGTCGACCGGTGTGATGAACTGCATGATCGAGCCGGGCGCGAACGAGTTGTTGTCGTGCAGCGGAAAGCCTGTCGGGTCGGCATACGGCTTGTCGAGACCGCAACCGGTCTTTTCGGTTCCCTGGGGGCAGCCTTTGTACCCGTAACCGGCCTGGCCCACGTAGAGCAGCGAAATGAGCAGCGAATTATCCGGCTCGATGGAAATATCGGACTTGCCGAAGCCGGCGTTCGCGGTCAAGTCGAACTTCGGGCTCAACGTCGCGGAAAGGTTGGTCCGGACGTTCACCTTCTGCGAATTGCGCGGGTGCAGCATCGCGTCGGTGACTGTCTGGTGCAGTGAATCCTGGAAGAAACGGATATCCGCCGCCGGCATCTGCACGGCGCCGAATTCATTATCGAGGCTGGCGCTGGTGAAATACCGCACCGCCTCGTTTCCGCCGCTCACGTTCAGACCAAAGAGGCTTCCGCGACCCAGGCCGATCATCGTGTTCGTCGGATCGCTGAATGGATCGTAGTGCGTGAGGCTGTCGGAGATGCACTGTGCGCCTTGCGCGATCGAGAACTGCGGCGTCACCATGACGGGCAGCTGGCAACGAATTTCCTTGCTCGGATTGGCGGGCGTGTGGCCGAAGTTCGCGTATTGCGCCTGATAGTGGTTGCGATCGTCGATCGTCCGCGATTCAGCGACCCAATTCCAGTGCGTCGTTCCCGCTCGGCCCTTTTTCGTTGTCACGACAATCACGCCGTTGGCGGCGTTCGTGCCGTACAACGTGGCCGCCGACGGACCCTTCACGATTTCGATGTCCTCGATTTCCTCGGGGCTCAGGTTGTTGAGGAGCGTGATTGGCGTCTGGCCCGAGGACGTGCTGGGATTGTTGACGTTATAACGAACTCCGTCGACGACCCAGATCGGCGCGTTGCTCAGCGAAATCGACGAGATGCCGCGAATGCGGATCGTCGGCGCGCCGCCCTGCACTGGGCTCGGCAGGACGCTGACGCCGGGACTCTTGGCGATCATCAGGTCCGTCACGTTGCTGATTTCCGAGGTCTCGACTCGCTTGCCGACATCGCCGAGTGTCGAGATCGCGTTTCCGAGCTCCACTTTTCGCTGCTGTCCGGTCGCGGTCGTAACAACCTCTTCCAGCTGAGCAACCGCGACGCTGAGGGCAAAGTCCGCCACCGTCGTCGTTGCGCTTGCAACCGACACTGTCTTCTTTTGCGATTGGTATCCGACGCGGAGTACCTGAAGCTGGACGTTTCCAACGGAAACGTTGCGGAGCGTGAACTTGCCATCCTCGCCAGTCGACGCCGAGGCTGTGCCACCAATGACGATGACGCGTGCTTCGGGGAGCGGCTGACCACCAGCCTGAGATATCACTTTTCCGGTGATCGTACCCTGCGCATGCAGTCGTCCTGCCGCGGTCAGCAACGTCAGCGCGGCACCGACTGCCGCAAAAGATCTCCAGCGTCCCAATTGCATGATGTAGTTCCTCCAGAGAGGTCGGGCGGGGTCTACCAACGGCGGCAGGAACGCCCACGAAGCGGGCGATCGTACGTCCAGCGAAAAAAAAGGGGAACTGCCTATAATTCCGCGAAGTACGCGGATCGAGGTTGGCGAGGGAGGCTACATGTGGCGTCGGACAACGTCAAGAACCGCAGATGTAGAGATTTTGGTCACATCCCAAACCTGATTGCACCCGCATCGCCTGCGCGACGCCGACGTCCGCCGCGTCACTGGTGCGATCCCGCGACAGAGCCCATCTTCGGCAACTACCGCATGCTCACGACTGAGGAGAACTCGATGTACCGCAACGCTTGCCGCCGGGCGCTGACGACAGCGACCGTCGCCCTGGCTCTTTCCGCATTGCCGGCGCTCGCACAAAACGCAAAACAGCGCGCAATCCAGGGCTCGAGAACCATCCCGACTCCCGAGTCCGTGTTCGGATTCCCGGTCGGCGCCGATTACAAACTTTTTACCTACGATCAGTCGATTGCTTACTTCCGCAAGCTCGCGGCGGCAAGCAACCATATCAAACTCATACAGGTCGGCAAGACCGCGTTCGGGAAAGATTGGACGGTCGCAATCATCTCGTCGCCGGAGAATCTCGCCAAGCTCGCCCACTACCGCGAGATCAACATGCGTCTCGCGCATCCCGAAGGGCTGACGGATGCCGAGGCGCATCGCCTCGCTCGTGAAGGCAAGGTGATCGTCGACATCAGCGGCGGGTTGCATGCGTCGGAGATCGCCGGCTCGCAACATACACCCCAAGTGGCGTACGAGCTGTTGTCGCGGGCGACTGAGCCCGACATCAAAGCGATTCTCGACAACGACATCTTCTTTCTCTGGCCGTCGATCAATCCCGACGGTCAGGACATCGTGGTGAACTGGTGCCGTGCGCGGGACGCCGCGCAGGGCCAACCCATCGCGCCGATGGAGCTGTACGAGAAATACATCGGCCACGACAACAACCGTGATTCGTACATGCTCAATGTCGTCGAGTCGCGGGTCATTCAGCGCACGTGGCGCGAGTGGGAGCCGGACATCGTGTACGTGCAGCACCAATCGTCGCCCTTCCCGACGCGCATCTGGGTGCCGCCCTTTGCCGATCCAATCGGCTACCGCGCGCCCGCGATCATGGGACGCGAGGTGAACGCGATCGGAACGCGCATCGCCGAGGAGCTCGATGCGCACGGGCAGCCGGGCGCGGTGCATCAGCTCGAGACATTCGACGCTTGGTATCCGGGCTACATCGACTACATGCCGATGTATCAGAACATCGCGTCGTGGTGGACCGAGACACAGGGCGGCAATTGCGCCACGCCGCGGACGACGACGATCGATAGTCTGCCTGCGCCGTATCGCGCCCTTCAGCCGATGACGATGTACGTGAGCCCGTGGGTCGAGGGAAAGTGGGGACTTCGCGACGCGGTGAACTACATGGTCACCGCCGATCTCGCGACGCTCAACTACGCCGCGAAGTTCAAGGATGAGCTGCTGTACAATCGCTACCAGGCGGGTCGCAACACGATCCAGCAATTCCGGACGAGCGCGCCCTACGCATACATCATCGCGCAAAACCAGCACGATCCGATCGCGCCCGTGGAGCTCCTTCGACGCATGGCGTTCATGGGCGTTCGCGTGCAGCAACTCGATCGTGACGCGGCCTATTCGGGGACGACGTACCCCAAGGGCACTTGGGTCATCCCAATGGATCAAGAGTACGCGCAACTCGTGCGCGAGCTTTTCGAGCCGCAGCACTATCCAGACTTGGGCGACGACACGCCGTACGACGCGGCCGGGTGGACGCTGCCGTATCAGATGAACGTCAACGTAGTCGAAGGCCAAGTTCCACTTCCCGATGATTTCCGCGTGGCAATGAAGCCAGTGCAAGGGAAAGCCGTCGATTGGCGCGTCGCGGCCGATGAGCCATTCACGACGAATGCCGTAGCGGCCGGAATCGTTCCGCCACCCGGCGGCATCACTGGAAGCGGCGATCAGCTCGTGCTCGATCCAGCGCAAAACGCGTCGTTCCATTTGATCAACCGCGCGCTAGCGCAGGGCGCGACGCTTCGATTTGCGCCAGCGTCGGGCAGCCGCGGCGCGCGCTACGTCCTGTCCGGCGTCGATGCCGCGAAGGCCGATGCATGGGCGAAAGACCTGTACGTTCGTGCCGAGCGCACGGCGGCCGCATCGGCTCCGGCGTCCGTGGCCGCGCCGACGCGCATCGCCATCTACAAGTCAGCGCCTGGCGTGATGGATGAAGGTTGGACGGAATGGTTGTTCGACACCAATGGTTTCAAGTATTCGCTCATTACGCCGGCCGACATCCGCGCGGGAAATCTCGCGTCGCGCTTCGACGTGATCGTGTTGGCGTCGCAGGGCGTCGGTGGTGGCGGCGGCCGTGGAGGACGTGGCGGTGGCGGCGGCCGGGCCGGTGGTGGTCGCGGCGGGGCGCCAGATAGCGCAACCGTCGAGGAGATCCGCGCGGTCGACGAGTTCGTGCGCGGTGGTGGAACCGTTGTCGCTTGGAATCAGGGCGCGACGTCGATCATCAACGCGTTGCACCTGCCGGTTCGCAACGTCGTTGCCGGTTTGCCGCGACGCGAATTCTTCACGGGCGGATCGGTCATGCAGGTGACGACCGACCCCGCGCATCCGATCATGGCGGGCATGCCCGAGCGCGCCGACGTCTTCGTGTTCAACAGCCCGGTGTTCACGACGCTCGACGGCTTCGAGGGCGCAGTATTGGCCAAGTTCCCCACCGATGTCAGCCCACTGCGCTCCGGCTTCCTGAGCGGTCCGCAGTTCATTCAAGGCTTTGCCGCCGCGCTCGATGTGAAGCATGACCGGGGACACGCGGTGTTGTTCGCGTTCCAACCCCAATGGCGCGGACAGCCGACCGGGACGTTCCGTACGGTGTTCAACTCGGCGTTTTTTGGTCGAGAGGTCGCGGATCAAGCGAAGGGAACGCCTGGATTTTGGACGGCTCCGACAGTGCCAGTCCGGGCTGACTCGTCGGGCGGGCGTGGGCGTGGCGGGCCGCCTTGACGCCGAGAATGCTTTTCCGGCGTGCCGTCCTCGCTAATCGACTCCCAAGTGCGAACGCGCTTGAGATGCGTCTACGAAAGTGTCATCTTTGTAAGCGATCCCTCTGCTGACGCGCGACAGTTGGCGCGGAGCGGAGGGATCGCTGCTCATGGGTCTTGCGAACATGGGTGGACCTGCGCGCGTAGCTCAGCTGGATAGAGCGTCGGCCTCCGGAGCCGAAGGTCACAGGTTCGAATCCTGTCGCGCGCGTCCGTGCCCGCTCCAGTGCGAGGAGCGCGGTACGCAGCTTGCTCAGCTCGGCGGAGACCGCTCGTCCGCGCCCGCCCAAAGCCGTCCATGGCTCACCATTCCCGCTGGCAAGACCTCCGCTTCGGCATCATCACGGCGCTCGTCGTCTCCATCGGCGCGATATTGATCTTGGTCTTCGGACGCGTCGGCGTTCTGCACGGGAAGAAGTTCACCTTGTACGTCACGACCGATGCGGCGCGCGGCGTCATTCGCGGGACCGAGGTTTGGCTCGACGGCCAGTGGGTCGGCGTCGTCAAGGACGTCACGTTTCGCCCGCCCAGGGTGAGCCCGAACGACCGGCTCGTCCTCGTCCTCCAGGTGCTGGAGGACGCTCGGCCGCACATTCGACAGGATACGCGCGTTCAGATTCGCGGCGGCACGAGCATCATCGGCGATCAGGTGGTATCGCTGAGTAGTGGCACCGCGAAGACGCGCGGCGTCACTGACGGTGACACGATTCATGCAGGCGAGCAGACAGATTTGGAAAGCATGAGCTCGGACGCCATGCTCGCGTCGAAGCAGCTGCCGGCAATCATGGGAAACGTGAAGCTGCTCGTCGCTCAGCTCCACACTGCCGAAGGCACACTGGGCGCCTTTGGCCTCGAGGGCGGGCCGCAAATGGAACGCGTGCGGGTGAAAACGGGTCGCCTGATGAATCGTTTCACCGGATCGGGGGGTACAATAAGCCTCGGCTTCGGCGGATCGGGCGCGCTTCGGCTGCAAGCGCAACGCGTCATGGCGCAGGCCGATTCCATCAAGTTGTTGGTGACGTCGAACCAGCATTCGCTGGGACGCTTCAAGCGTGACTCGACGCTGCCACGCGAGATTGGCCGAATTCGAGACGAGCTTCGTGAAGTCCAACGACTCGCCGAGAGTCCGAACGGAACGATCGGACGTTTGCGCACCGACTCGGCAATCGTGCTGAACGTTCAGCGCGACCTCGCCGCGGTCGATTCCCTCTTTGCCGACGTGAAGAAGCATCCGCTTCGCTACATCGCCTTCTGATCAACGGGTCAGCGACCCTTGACCCCCCTTCCAGGCATCTATACCTTCGCATGCGTTCAGGTTCATCGCTTCGCCCGCCGCCGACTTCGCGACGAATGCGCGCAGTTCGGCCGACTCAAGACAGCGCGCGCCAGCACGTCGAGCCTCTCGCGCCGCCGTCTCCCTCGCCCTCCTCTCCCCAATCCGGCCAGGCGACCCTCCAGGGTTCCGCCCCGACGTCCGTGAACATCGCCGAGCTGAAGCGAAAGCCAGTCCCGGAGCTCAATGAGATGGCGGAAGGTTTCGCCATCGAGAATCCGACAGGACTGCGCAAGCAAGATCTCATATTCCGCATCGAGCAAAAACTGCTCGATCAGAATACCGTGCTCACCGGTGAGGGCGTCTTGGAGATCCTTCCTGAAGGCTACGGCTTCTTGCGCAGCCAGGATTGGAATTATCTCTACGGGCCCGACGACATCTACGTCTCGCCCTCGCAGATCAAACGTTTCGATCTGCGCACCGGCGACACGGTCTCAGGGCAGGTCCGTCCGCCCAAAGAATGGGAGCGCTATCTCGCGCTGCTCAAGGTCGAATTGGTCAACGGCGACGAGCCCGAAGTCGCGAAGGCGCGTGTCAGCTTCGACAATCTGCGTCCGCGCTATCCCGAAGGTCGCCTGCGCCTGGAAACCAAAGACGGCGACGTGAGCATGCGAATCATGGATCTCATCGCGCCGATCGGCAAAGGCCAGCGCGGTTTGATCGTTGCTCCGCCGCGCGCGGGCAAAACGATTCTCTTACAGAAGATCGCCAACGCGATTCGGGAGAATCATCCGGAGGTCACGTTGATCATCCTCTTGATCGACGAACGCCCCGAAGAAGTCACCGATACGATCGCCAACGTCGACGCCGAGGTGATCAGCTCGACGTTTGACGAAACGGCCGACCGGCATGTCCAGGTCGCCGAGATGGTGATCGAGAAAGCGAAGCGCCTCGTGGAGCACAAGAAGGACGTCGTCATCCTGCTCGACTCGATCACGCGGCTCGCGCGCGCGCACAACGCGGTCGTACCGCTCTCCGGAAAGATTCTGTCCGGCGGCGTCGACGCGAAGGGGCTCGAGAAGCCGAAGAAATTCTTCGGCGCGGCGCGCAACATCGAAGGCGGTGGCTCGCTCACGATCATCGCCACCGCGTTGATCGAGACAGGATCGCGCATGGACGAAGTGATCTTCGAGGAGTTCAAGGGTACCGGCAACATGGAGCTCATCCTCGCCCGCGAGATCGCCGATCGTCGCGTATTTCCCGCCATCGACATCAACAAGTCGGGCACGCGTAAAGAAGAGCTGCTCTTCACGAAAGAAGAGCTCAACCGCGTCTACTTGCTGCGCAACTTCCTCGGCGACATGCCAACCGTCGAAGCGATGGAGTTTCTGCTCAAGCAGATGTCGCGCTCGAAGAACAACAAAGAGTTCTTCCAGCAGATGGTGCAGGGGTAACGGCCGATCATCGCTGACGTGCTCGTGGCCACTGACCGCGGACGACTCCTGGCGATCGACTATGGCGAGCGCCGCATAGGATTGGCGATCAGCGATCCGACGGGGACGATCGCGTCGCCTGCTGGAGTGATTGTGCGACGCGCCGGCAAGCGTCCGCCGATCGCCGAGATCATGCGACGCGCCGAAGCGCTCGAGGCGCGCGGTTTCGTGATGGGATTGCCCCTCGATGGAAACGGCGACGAGACACCGCGGACCACCGAGGTGCGAGCTATCGCGCTGGAGCTCACTCGACGCACGGGCCATCCCGTCGACCTTGTAGACGAGCGTTACACAACGGCGATCGCGCTCCGCGGCATTCGCGAAATGGGCGGCTCGACGCGAGGACGCAAAGGCGACGTCGATGCTCTTGCGGCGACCGTTCTTCTTCAACATGCGCTGCAGCTTGGCGGCTAGACGGATCGTCCGCCATTCGGCGGCTGTGCTGGTGCTCGCCGCCGCTGCAGCCTGTGGCAGTGGTGGCGGCAGCGCCGTGCGCGTAACGATTCCGAACGGCGCCAACATGCGCGTCGCGGGAGATTCGCTCGCGAAGGCCGGCGTCATCCACTGGCCTCGACTGTTCCGCCTGTATGCGTCGCTGCGGCACCGCGACCGGAAAATCAAGTCGGGGACATATGTGTTGCACCGCGAGGCTAGCTGGGGATTCGTGCTCGACGCGCTGCGCGCCGGCAAAGGAATCGTGCACGTCGTCACGATCCCCGAAGGTTTCTCGCTCTTGCAGATCGAGCCGCTCATCGCATCGAAGCTCGGCCAACCGATCGATTCGGTCGACGCCGCCGTACGAGACACGGCGCTGCTTCATCGACTCGACATTCCGACGAAGACGCTCGAGGGATACCTCTTCCCCGACACGTACGTGTTTCAGGATCGGACCAGCGCCGCGGCAGCGGTCGACGCGATGGTGAAGCGGTTCGAGCAAGTGTGGAAGCCCGAGTGGACCGCGCGGCTCGATTCGATTCACCTCTCGCGCAACGACGTCATGACGCTCGCGTCGATCGTCGAGAAGGAAGCGCGGCTTCCGGAGGAGCGGCCCGTGATCGCCGCCGTGTACCTCAATCGGATTCGCGACGGGATGCTGTTGCAAGCCGATCCCACAGTGCAATACGCGCTTGGGAAACACGTGGCCCGCGTGTACTACAAAGATCTCGAAGTCGATTCGCCGTACAATACGTACAAGTACAAGGGTCTTCCGCCGGGGCCAATCGCCTCGCCGGGTAAGCCGAGTATCGAGGCGGCGCTCTATCCGGCAAATGTGCCGTATGAATTCTTCGTCGCGTTTCCCGATGGCCATCACGAGTTCCGCCGCGATCTTGCCGGACATGAAGCCGCGAAGCTCCAGGCGCGCAAAGCCTGGGACTCAGTCGACGTTGCGCGTCGCGCGGACACTGCGCGAGCCAAGTGACTCGGAGCGCCAGCGGAAGCTGACGTCCGGGCCGGCGTCCTGATTGCGCATGCGCCTGCCTCCGCCTGGGCGACCATGGCCCATCTGCGCGCGTGCCAGCCGTTCGCTGACCGGCGGCAGCAGCACGAGATCGACCAGGCTCGGATCGAATTGTGTTCCCCGCCCCGCTTCGATGACGCGCAGCGCTTCGTCGACACCGGTGCCGGCGCGGTAGCGGCGATTGTGCCTGACCGCGTCGAGTGTGTCGGCGATCGCGACGATGCGCGCCTCGAGCGGAATGCGAGTGCCGCGGAGACGGCGGGGATATCCCGCACCGTCCCACCGCTCGTGGTGTGAGAGAACTCCAATCGACAGCTCCGGATAGAATGCGTCGAACGGAGCCAGCACTTGTGCGCCGCGCCGCGGATGGGTCGCGATCTCGCGCCGCTCGGCCGCGCTGAGCTTCGAGTCGTCATGCACGATGTCGAAGAGCGCTTCATGAATCTTTCCGATGTCGTGAAACAGCGCGACGCGTTCGATCGCACGACATTGTCGGTAGTCCAATCCAGCCGCGTCGCCGATGATGAGGGCATACGAGGCGACTCGCCGCACGTGCATCCCGGTTTGCGGATCGTTGGCCTCGATGGCGTTTAGCAGCGTTTCCAGTGCCGCCGCGGTCAGGCGTTCGACGGTTCGACGCGCACGCCGCTGATGAATGATCAGGGCACCGGCGCCGACGACCGAGACGATCAGCGGAGTGAGTTGGTCTCGTGATTTGCGGATTTGATGACGGCTCATGCCGCTTCCAGAACGCAAGAAGCTGGCTATTGGCGAAGGCGCCAAGGCACAGGCACTAGTCGGTTTTTGCGACACGGCATATCTTGGCTTTGATAGGCTCGCCGACTCGAGGAGGACCAATGAGCATCCGCGTTGCGCCGGCCATGCGCCTCGGCTTCGGCTGCCTCGTCGGCTTGCTTGCAATCATTCCGCGTACCGTGGACAGCCAGACCGTTGTCCGCGGCGTGGTCGTCGATTCCT
>Ga0157372_10006682_pt1 | contig 12269 bp, 9 predicted proteins | sample C55metaG_FD_115307 | JGI IMG/M metagenome (GOLD analysis project Ga0157372, IMG submission 115307) | Corn rhizosphere microbial communities from Kellogg Biological Station, Michigan, USA - C5-5 metaG | ecosystem: Host-associated > Plants > Roots > Rhizosphere > Soil | place: USA: Michigan... | reverse complement strand
GGTTTGGGCGGGTATTTTATAATCGTTCATGTTGTTTCTTGTTGGAAGGTTAAAATGTTGTAAAGTTGGAATGTTGCCTACAAACATCATCAACTGTCACAAATTTAAGCTATTTTAATCCGGACCGTGTCGGCGACATGTAAAATATGTTTAAACATCTATTTTTATTAATTTTGATTCAGTTTCAAACCTGAAGCACTACGCTGGCTTGAACAAAACATTACAACCATCAACAATCTAATAACATTTCAACTTTAAAACATTACAACTTTATAACAACAAATCCGACTTTATAACATCCAAAACAAAACCCTACCTTTGCAGAATGATCGTAAAATCGGCCGAATTTATTTGCAGCAACAGCCAGGTAAGCAAGTTACCTCCACCCGTTAAAGCGGAGTACGCTTTCATCGGGCGCTCAAATGTGGGCAAATCATCCCTTATCAATACATTAACTGGTAAAAAGGGCCTTGCTAAAACATCGCAAACCCCCGGCAAAACGCAGCTGATCAATCATTTCCTGATCAACGAGAGCTGGTACATTGTTGATTTACCCGGTTATGGCTATGCCCGCGCATCAAAAACGGAAAAAGCCAAATGGGATAAGTTCATCCATACTTACCTGGACAAGCGCGAAAGCTTGCAATGCGTAATGGTGCTGATTGACAGTCGCCTCGAGCCGCAAAAGATCGACCTCGAATTTTGCAACTGGCTTGGTGAAAAGGGCCTTTCATTTGTGCTGGTATTCACCAAGGCCGATAAACAATCAAGCATTAAAACCGATCAAACTATTGCCAAATTCAAAAAAGCCTTATTGGCTACATTTGATGAAATGCCACAGTTTTTTATCACATCGTCTGAAACGCAGCAAGGCCGTGAAGAGATCCTTGAATTTATTGATGTAGTAAATCAAAATTTTGAAGTGCCACAGTTTTTTGGTTCCCCTCTTGAGAATAATAAACAATGAAAAAATATTTATCTTTAGTAACCTTCGCCCACACCATCTTCGCGATGCCGTTTGCATTTATCGGCTTCTTTTTGGCGGTAACTACTACGCAATATCATTTCGACTGGCTTAAGCTGGTTTTGATGGTACTTTGCATGGTATTCGCCCGTAACTCGGCGATGGCCTTTAACCGCTACCTTGACAGGGATATAGACATTCAGAATCCGCGCACCAAACAACGTGATATCCCGGCCGGCCGGATCAGTCCAAAAGCTGCTTTAACCTTTGTTATTATCAACTGCCTGCTGTTTATTACAGCTACCTGGTTCATTAACAGGCTTTGTTTCTTTTTATCGCCGGTAGCTTTATTTGTGGTGATGGGTTACAGCGCAACCAAACGTTTTACCGCGCTCTGCCATTTGGTATTGGGATTGGGTTTATCGCTTGCCCCTATTGGAGCTTATTTAGTGGTTACCGGTCAGTTTGCCCTTACACCTATATTCTTTTCACTATCCGTGCTTTGTTGGGTAAGCGGCTTTGATATCATTTACGCCCTGCAGGATGAAGATTTTGACCGAAGCCAAAACCTGCACTCTATCCCGGCGTACTTAGGTAAGGTGAACGCCTTAAGACTCTCTACCTTTTTACATGTACTTTCGGCTGTTTTCATCATGATGCCGGCATTTGAAACTCAAGTAGGCTTCCTGTACTACATTGGTATCGCGTTCTTTTGCGCCATGCTTGTTTACCAACACCTGCTTGTAAAACCAAATGACCTGAGCCGCGTTAACTTTGCTTTTATGACTACCAACGGCATTGCCAGCGTAGTATTTGCTGTATTGTTTTTGCTCGATAGGATATGGATTCACTAACTGCCCTCCAAAAGTTTAGGGAATATTTTGAAAAATATGTTCCGCTTACTGATGAAGAGTGGCAGGCCTTATCGCGATACCTAACGGTAGATGCCTTAAAAAAGAAAAGGTTTTATGTAGAGGCCGGTAAAGTATGCGATCATATCGGCCTGGTGGTAAAAGGATCCGTGCGCTATTACCACATTAAAGACGGCGAGGAAATAACAGGATATTTCAGCTTTGAAGATGAGATGTTAAGCTCATACAAAAGTTTCCTCACCCGTACACCGGCGGCAAATTATATCCAGGCGCTTGAAGATTCGGTGATTGTGAATTTAAGCCACAAAAATCTGAAAGAAGCTTGCATGAATGAGCTGCTCGGTTTTAAGATGGAGCGTTTTGGGAGATTAACAGCCGAACACTATCTCATCTGTTACGAAGAACGCATCACATCCTTCATCACCCAATCGCCCGAAGAACGTTATGCCGATCTTTTACAAACAGGCGGCGAAGCCCTATACCGTATCCCCCAGCATTATATTGCCAATTACTTAGGAATTACTCCTGTTTCGCTATCGCGGATCAGAAGAAGGATCATGAAGATAAGCGCCTGACCTCACCCCGACCCTCTCCAAGGGAGAGGGAGTAAAGGCATAAATTTAAAAGTCCTCTCCTTTGGAGAGGATTTAGGAGAGGTCAATTCCTTATCTTTTGTTAACGTTTTGATTTACAAAGGCAGCTTACTTTTGTAATACACAAAACGAAAAAGATCATGCATACTATATTAGGAGCCGGCGGTCCGGTAGCAAACATCCTCACCAAAGAATTAATCAACCATAACGAAACCATCCGTTTAGTTAGCCGCAAACCGGTTAACACTACTAACGATAACGTAACCTGGCAAAAAGCCGATTTGCTTAACTACGATGAAGTACTGTCGGCAGCAAAAGGATCTACGGTAATTTATCTCGTTGCCGGCCTGGTTTATGATAAAGACATCTGGCGGACGCAATGGCCGGTGATCATGCAAAATGTAATCAATGTTACCAAAGCCACCGGTGCCCGTTTAATATTTTTTGATAACGTTTACATGTACGGACTGGTCAACGGCTTCATGACCGAAGATACCCCATATAAACCAAGCAGCGTTAAAGGCGAAATAAGAGCGGGCATCGCCGAAATGCTCATGAATGAAGTTAAAGCCGGCAATATCAACGCAACCATAGCCCGCGCACCTGATTTTTATGGCGCCCCGGTCAACAGCTTTATTGATATGATGGTGCTGAGCAATTACGCTAAAAAACAAAACGCGCAATGGATAGGCAATCCGGATTGTAAACACAATTTTATTTATGTGCCCGATGCAGGTAAAGCTATGTTCATGCTTGGTCAAGACCCCAATAGTAGTAACCAGATCTGGCACCTCCCTACTCCGCCGGCCATCACCGGTAAACAGTTTTTGGATATTGCCGCCGGGGTTTATAAAGTTAAACCAAAATATACGCGCATTAATAAGGTAATGCTATGGATGTTTGGCCTGTTTAAAAAAGTGGTAATGGGTACTGTAGAAATGTATTATCAGTATGACCACGATTATATTTTCGACAGCAGCAAATTTGAGAAAGCGTTCAACTTTAAACCAACAAGCTACGAGGATGCGATAACTGAGATATCGAAAACGCTTCATAAGTCTTAAGTCAAAAGCCTTTAGTCTTAAGTTTTTTTTAATTTATTAAAGTCCGCAAGTTGCTGTTGCTCCTTGCGGACTTTTTACTTTTCTTTTATCAAATAAAACACATTTAAACGTGTATTATTTGCACTTCTCCAACCATAATCTGCACATTTGCACATACGCATATCTGCACATCTAAAAATCATGATCCACAAAAAAACGAGAACATATATCCCGGCTTCCCTTGATATTAAATGGGAAACCCTTGAACCTTTTTATAAAGAATTATTAGATCGTCCAATCCACTCAGTTGAAGAACTGGAGAAATGGCTGCACGATAAAAGTGAGCTGGAAGCTGCATTAGAGGAAGATTTCGCATGGCGCTACATCCGCATGACCTGCGATACCACCAGCGAAGACCTGCTTCAAAAGTTCCAGTACTTTGCTACCGAAATTGAGCCCAAAATTGCTCCATACAGTAACGAACTGAACAAAAAGCTGGTTGCCAGCGCGTTTGTTGATAAACTGGATGGCAAAAAATATTTTATTTTTTTACGGGCCGTAAAAAAAGCATTGGAACTTTTCCGCGAGGAAAATATCCCGGTACAAACCGAGATCCAGGTGGAACAGCAGAAGTACCAATCTATAACCGGTTCCATGTCTGTTCATGTTGATGATAAGGAATTTACTTTAGAACAAGCTTCTGTATTTTTAAAAGGCACTGATCGTGCTAAACGCCAGGAAGTTTGGGAAAAGATCACCAGCCGCCGTTTACAGGATAAAGACAAACTCGATGAACTTTTCGACCATTTGCGCAAGCTTCGTCACACCGTAGCAACAAACGCCAATTTTGAAAACTTCCGCGATTATATGTTCCAGGCTTTAGGCCGTTTCGATTATACCCCGCAGGATTGTTATGCTTTTCATGCAGCTATCGAAACCGAAATAGTGCCTATTCTAAGAACCCAGGCCGAAAAGCGCCGCGAGGCTTTGCACTTACCTGCCCTTAAGCCATGGGATATGGATGTGGATATTTCAGGTAAACCGGCCCTTAAACCATTTCAGAATGGCGAAGACCTGATCGAAAAATCTATCCAGTGCTTCAGCAACATCAATCGTTATTTAGGCGAACGTTTGGAGATCATGAAAGATAACGGCCTGTTTGATGTGGAAAGCCGTAAAGGCAAAGCCCCGGGTGGTTACAACTATCCTCTGGCCGAAACCGGCGCGCCTTTCATCTTCATGAATTCGGCCAATACCTTCCGCGATTTAACTACTATGGTACATGAAGGCGGTCATGCGGTGCACACTTTCCTTACTGCCGATCTGGAACTGAATGATTTTAAACATTGCCCATCCGAAGTTGCCGAATTAGCCTCCATGTCGATGGAGCTGATCTCGATGGATAACTGGAATGTGTATTTTGATAATGAGGAAGATCTTAAACGCGCCAAACGTGATCAGTTAGTTGATGTTTTGAAAACCCTGCCCTGGGTAGCCGTTGTCGATCAGTTTCAGCACTGGATCTATACCAACCCCGACCATACCGATGCCGACCGTACAACCGCCTGGATCGAGATCTTTGAACCATTCGGCGCGGGTTTTGCCGATTGGAGCGAACATCGCGAAGCATTAGCAAATCTTTGGCAAAAACAGCTACACATCTTCGAGGTGCCATTTTACTATATCGAATACGGCATGGCCCAGTTAGGCGCTATCGCTGTATGGAAAAACTACAAAGAAAATCCGGAAAAGGGCTTGCAACAATATTTAGACGCCCTTAAACTCGGTTACACTAAAACTATTAAAGAGATTTACGAAACCGCAGGGATCAAGTTTGACTTTAGCGCGGCCTATGTAAAAGAACTGGCTGAGTTTGTTAAATCAGAGTTGGATAAATTAAATTAAAGTTTTCTCTCATAAACAACAAAAGCGCCAGTGGCGCTTTTGTTGTTTTATACCTGTCTGCCGCGGCAGTTTTTGCTTTTAATCCAATACCCTATTATACAACTCCCAATAATCCTTCACCATTTTATCGCTCGAAAACTGCGAATTTGCCCAGTCATAACAATCAGCCCTGCTAATCTGACGGAGCCAGTCAACTGCTTCGGCGGCTTCATCAACCGTATTAACCAAAAAGCCGGTCTGTGCGTTTTTGACTAATTCAGGCATTGAGCCGCGGTTAAAAGCTATTACCGGCGTACCGCATAGCATTGCTTCAGCCACACTCAGACCAAAAGGTTCGTCAAAGCTGATGGGATGCAACAGTGCATAAGCTCTGCCTAAAAGCTCCCGGCGCTTATCAGGCCCGGCATGGCCTATATACTCCACATCGGCACAAAGCAATGGCTCTATCTTTTCCTTAAAGTAGTTGGTATCCTGAACTATACCGGCTATCAGTAATTTCCGTTTACTTTTTTTGGCGATATCAATAGCTTCGACAGTTCCTTTATCGGGATGGATACGACCGAAGTACAACAGGTAATCATCCGGCTGTTCATAAAACTGAAAATCACGGGTATCCAGGCCGTTGTATACCGTGGCTAAATAATCAAGCTCAGGACTACGGTCGGCATTGCTGATAGAAACATAATGCCCCCGGCTATTATATTTTTTATAAACCGGGATGATCTTTGATGATGAAAACCCGTGAATGGTAGTGAGTAACGGCGTTTTAATCAGGCCCGAATATGTAAGCGGCAAAAAGTCAAAGTTATTATGAATAATGTCGAACTGACCGGCCTTTTCCATCAGGTTACTGATATGCAGGCATTCCAGCACTTTGGCATCCTGTATTCTGTCTTCCTCGTAACCTGTATCGCAAATGGCATCAAGTTTACCCGCGGTTATCGAATCGCCCGTAGCGAAGAGTGTTACCTCCGCTCCCATTTTGATGATCCCTTCGGCTATATTTGATGCTATTTGCTCCCAGGGCCCGTAGTGCCTGGGCGGCGTGCGCCAGGCAACAGGGGCTAATACAGCTACCTTCATTTAACAAATCTGCATTTTTTGGCCATATTTATTGTACTCGTATTCCAGCTCAAAGGCTTTCAACACCGTAAGGTGCGATATCAGATAAGCCAGTGTACTTTCAGCTCCCTGGTTACGGTTAATGCCGCCAGGCAGCAAACCATCGCAGCAGCCTTTGGTTTCATGGTCATACAGCGGTGCCCGCAAAGTATTTTCGCCCAGGAACCACTTATAGCTCAGGAACATTTTTTCAATGTATTGCGGTATCCTGAAGATCTGGTATGCCTGGAAATGCATCAGCACCATAGCCATGGTTTCAATAGCCTGCTGATCAAATGTAGGGAATGTGCCGCCACGGTAATACCAGCCATCGTTACCTACAGGACTTAAATACCCGTTTGATAATGTAAGCTGATCAAGGAAAGCCATGGTTGCCAAAGCTATTTTCCTGGCTTCCTCATTACCGGTAATCTCGCATGAGTGCAATAGGGCCAGCGGAAGGATGGCGTTATCGTAAGTCATCTTTTCCTCAAACCATTGCCAATCATCAGCCTGGGTGTTATTATAAGCATCAATCAATGGTTGGGTAAGGTTGGCTAATATTTTAACCATACCCTCATCTGTAGGATAAACCTGCAGGTAAAGACTGATACCAATTATAGTATTGGCCACACCTCTTAAATGTTTCAGCGCTGAAAAATGCGGCACCGATTTATGGAAGATCTCCAGGGCGAATTCACGGTATGAATTGCTGGCCGCACAGCCAATTAAATGACCAAGGGCCCAAATGGTACGCCCAAATGAATCTTCCGAGCCAACCTCGTCCAGGTAGCGTCTGTCAAAACTCAGGAAGTTGCGGAAATTACCATCATCAGTTTGCATATAGTGGATATAGCTGAGGTAAATGGGTAGCAGTTCAAATGCTTCCTTGCTTCCGTTACGCTGATAAGCCATTAGTGCCATAATAAGCGCACGGGCGTTATCATCCAAACAATACCCTTCTTTTAAATTCGGGATCCCGTACTTGGCATGTTGTACAATCCCGGTATCATCAGTTAACCTCAATACGTGGGTTAAGCTGAATTTCGGCAGGATCTCCGGGTCAACGATGCTGTTACGCAGAATTTTATCGCTGAAATCAAAACGTACCAGTGATTCCCGGGCCACTTTAATAAATTCGGCGCCTATAACCGGCCAGCGTAAATGTAAACCATATTGGTACGCATTTTTCTTCAGCTCGTTCAGCACACGGTCCTGGTCAAGTAATTCGATGACAATATCGGCCAGTGCTTCCGAATTTTTAAAGTCAAATAACCTGCCGCGTTTATCGGCCAGCAATTCTGTAGCATGCCAGTATGGAGTTGAAACCACAGCCGCACCCGCACCAACCGCGTATGATAGCGTACCGCTGGTGATCTGGGCTTCGTTTAAATATGGTGTTACGTAAATCTCGCAGGCAGTTAAGTAGTTTACCAATTCCTCTTCGGACACAAATTTGGCAATAAACGCCAGGTTCTTCGAAACCCCTAACTGTGCCGCAAGCGATTTCAAATGATCACGATATTCCTCGCCCGAACTTTTGATAACTCCGGGATGTGTATTACCCAATACAACGTACATCACATCAGGATGCTTCGCTACTATTTTAGGCAATGCTTTTATCACGGTTTCCAAACCTTTGTTACGGCTCAGCAAACCAAAGGTTAACATCACCCTTTTGTTTTTAAAAGACGATAAGCTTTTAACCGGGTTTTCGGCAGGGGCTTCTACATCAGGTACGCCATGCTCTATAATCTGGATCTTATCGGCAGGGATCTCATAAATATTGGTCAGAAAATCTACAGCACGTTTGCTCATCACCACAACCTTTGATGATTGCTCGGCAATTTCGCGAATAATGATGCGCTGCACATAGCTCGGGTCTTTCAATACTGTATGCAAAATAGAGATCAATGGCGTTTCGAGACGATTGATCAGCGGTAAAATATAAATGCCGCTTTCGCCGCCGTAAATGCCAAACTCATGCTCCATAATACATACATCGGCATTACTGGTGTTGATATAATTGGCCGCACGGATATAATCTTTCTGGTGATTTTGACGAATGATATATTTAACTTCCTCCGGATATTCATATTCCTGCAGGTTTTCCGAATCATTAAGTGCCACAACAAAGCCATTTTGTGCTAAGGTGTGCCTTTCAGGGAAATTTGAACTGATGGCACGCATCAAATTATTATTAAATGTTGCAAGACCGCATTCGCGGGGGGGATAGGTTGATATATATGCTATTTTCATATGTAGATTGTGTATAGATGCTTTGATAGTTCGTTTTACAACATTTAATTAATTGTAAAAGCAGGGTGACCTTAAAAAGATGCATCAGTGACCTTATTTATTGCCTTTAGGACACTGAAAGCATTGTTTTTATAGGCATTGCTATAAATACACAAACCATACCAATTTAACTCAAACTATAATCCTTATGAATTATGAAGGGGTTGTAACAGGCAATTTACAAGGAAGAATAGCACAGAATTGACTCAGCCAAACATCGTTGTGCTTGTCGGCTTTCTTTGATTCGCAAATGGGCTGAAGAAAACTTCTTTTCATTTAGTATAGAGCAGTAATGAGATTTCGCGTTAACGCGAAAGAGAAATCATATACACAATCGAGGCTGGATTTGCATGGTTTCTTAACTGTCCGCAGAAGATTTCTCCTCATTTCACGAGGAGGAATGTTATATTTTATTTATTAGTGTAGAAATCAATCGCTTCTATAATTACATCACAAGCTTTCCTGATCTCGTCGTGGGTAATGATCAAAGGAGGCGCCAAACGCATGGAGTTGCTGCAATGTAAAAACCAGTCGGTTATTACACCGTTTTCGATACAACGGTCAATTATGTTTTTATTGAGCTCGAAGTTTTCCAGTTCGATAGCCATCATGAGGCCTTTGCCGCGTACCTGTTGTATAGCCGGGTGTACAAACAAATCCCGAAACAAAGCTTCCTTTTCGGCTACGCCGGATACCAGGTTGTTATCCAGCAGAAACTCCAGTGCCGCTAAACCTGCCGCGCAGCATACAGGGTGCCCGCCAAAGGTAGTGATATGACCAAGGATCGGGTTTTCCTTTAACGCGTCCATGATCTGGTTTGATGAAATGAACGCCCCTATCGGCATCCCGCCGCCTAAAGCTTTTGCCAGTAACAGGATATCTGGTACGATATCAAAATGCTCAAACGCGAAAAGCTTTCCTGTTCGTCCAAACGCCGCCTGGATCTCATCCAGGATCAACAGCGTACCGGTTTCGGTACAACGGGCACGTAAAGCCTGCATATATGCAAGATCCGGCACACGGATGCCGGCCTCACCCTGGATGGTTTCGATAATCACGCAGGCGGTTTCTTCAGTTATCAGCACAAGATCTTCCGGGTTATTAAAACGGATGAAATTTACGCCCGGTAATAAAGGACGATAAGCCTGTTTAAACTCCTCATTGCCCATAACACTCAATGCGCCATGTGTGCTGCCATGATATGAGTTAAGACAAGCCACAACCTGCTGCCTGCCCGTAAAACGCTTGGCAAGCTTTAATGCCCCCTCAACGGCCTCAGCACCCGAGTTGGTAAAATATACTGACTGAAGGGTCGCCGGTAATACCGAAACAAGCTTTTCGGCAAAGCGCACCTGCGGGGTTTGTACATATTCGCCGTAAACCATTAGGTGCATGTATTTATCAACCTGCTGTTTAATAGCCTCAATAACATAGGGGTTGCTGTGGCCTAAGCTACTTACACCGATGCCTGAGATCAGATCGATATAGGGTTTGCCCTCCGCATTGTACATATAAATACCTTCGGCACGCTCAAATTCAAGCAATAAAGGAAAATTAGTGGTTTGCGCGTTATTGGCTAAAAAAAGCTGGCGAAGAGTAGGCATGTTGTTAAGTTCTAAGTCTTAAGTACAAAGTTTTAAGTCAATTATCCAATGCAGGTTTTAAGAGAAGACGTCATTGCGAGATACGAAGCAATCGCGAACTATACAGAGCGGCTCTGCTTATAGGGGATTGCTTCGTATCTCGCAATGACGAGTAGTAGAACCCAGACTTACGAAGTTTTAAAAACTTCGTAAGTCTTAGGTCCGCAATGATGCCTACTTAGATTTACCGACAAAGATAAACTAAAACAGATGGACGAAAATCCATCTGTAAATGTTATTTGACATACTTTAGACTGTTAAGACAGCGAGAGAACTAATCTCTAAACTCCAACCTCTGATCTCTCTTCCTAATTCCCCGCTCTCTCGCTGCGTTCGCTGAGTTGTTTGATGAGCTCATCGTTAAATTCCTGTTCGCTTTTGTACAGGACACTCACCTTTTCGGGCGGAAGGATCTTGGCAAAGGAATCGCGGTAGCGTTTACGGATCCCAACCAGCTGGCTTTCGTAATAGATTTCCTTATCTATTTGCTCGGTGCCGTTGGTTGATGAAGTGGAGTTATTTAAACGCTTCAGAATGCGTACAGCAGTAAGCTCCTGCTGGTACTGATTATAAAGCGGCCAAAATTTGTTAGCCTCTTCATCAGTAAGATCAAGCTGGCGGCTGATATACCTGTTACGGGCAGCCTCAAGTCTTTTACCCATAGCGCCCTTTTTGTTGCCATTAGGGCGTACCGGATTAAGTTGGGGCCTTGAAGGTGTTTGAGCCGGAACAAAGCGGTTAACCTGTCCCACAGCTTCATAGCCTATTGCCATAACAAATAACACAATACAAATATGCCTGATCAATTTACTCATTAAATTTTTTCCTCTGTTTAATTATCTATATAATCCGACAGATCTTCGTCTGCATTACTTGTGTTGCTTTTTTGGTTTGCATCTATCAGCGTACGGGTATCGCTCGCGTCCATGTGTAACTGAAGATAGCTTTTTATTTCATCAACCGGCACCGATGATACCTGCTCATGCAAGTAAGAATGGTTATGATCCGGCGCCTGGATATCCCCCCTGAAAATAACACCCACGCCTAATATTAAAGCAAAGCAGGCCGCTGTAGCATACCTGATGGTTGGCGACAACCAAAGCCTCCTCACCATTCCTTTTTTCTGTACAGGCTTCGTTTTGTTAATGCTTACAACATTATCAAACTCCTGCTCCTCTTCAACGTCTGCATTAACTGTTTTATCCAGGATTCGCTGGTTAAGCTTATCAAAGTAATCTATCGGTACAATAAAACCTTCGTGCCCGGCATTCACTGCTTCCTCAACTGCTATGCGGCTTTGAATATTGGCACTTAGCTCCTCAAAATAATTTTCAGGAACAGTAAACCCTTCTTCATTGCCCATGGCTTCTTCAACCGCTATACGGCTTTGGATGTTGCTGCTCAGTTCATCAAAGTAATTTTCGGGTACAGAGAAGCCTTCATCAGCCAAGTTCATGGCCTCCTCCACCGCTATACGGCCTTGGATATTGCTGCTTAACTCGTCAAAATAGTTTTCGGGCACCGTGAAGCCCTCTCCCGCATTCATGGCTTCATCAACCACAATCCGGCTTTGAATATTGCTGCTCAGCTCATCAAAATAATTTTCGGGAACGGTAAATCCCGAATCACCGGCGCTTAAAGCACGCTCAATATTTATACGGCTCCGGATGTTGCTGCTTAGCTCGTCAAAGTAGTTTTCGGGTATGGTATACCCTGCAGATGGATAATTTTTTAATCCCTCAAGCCTTATACGTGTTGTAATGTGCTGCGCTAACTCATGGAAATAGCCTTCAGGCACTGTGAACGGGTTAGTTTTGCTAACCTGTTTCAGCGCGATGAAATCATCCAGC
>Ga0157372_10006679_pt1 | contig 12270 bp, 8 predicted proteins | sample C55metaG_FD_115307 | JGI IMG/M metagenome (GOLD analysis project Ga0157372, IMG submission 115307) | Corn rhizosphere microbial communities from Kellogg Biological Station, Michigan, USA - C5-5 metaG | ecosystem: Host-associated > Plants > Roots > Rhizosphere > Soil | place: USA: Michigan... | reverse complement strand
TGATCGTAGCTGACGACGGTGAACTGGTCTCCGAGCGGCGCGAAATCGGGCAGCACGTTCGCCGCGGTAAGCCCCGGCCCGCCGTGGAGAAGCACCAGGGTGTCCTTGCCGCTGCCCAATGACTCGACATATAGCGACACCCCCGGCGCAACACCTACCGTCCATGACCTAGGCGCGGCCGGGGCGGGCGCGCTGTGAACGGCGCCTCCACCACACGCGGCCCCAAACAACACGGCAATGCCAATGGCGGCGGGTTTCCCGAAACAGGAGCGCATGAGGCGATATTCTACTCGCGCCCGCGTTCAGCGGAACCCCGCGTCGCATCCGCCTACGGCTCGACCCTCGTCGCCCAATTTGTCACATCCAGAAGCTCCACTGCCGAGCCTCGATCACGTAGAGCGACAGCGCGAGATTGGTCACACCGTGCGCGATCATCAAGTCACCGAGGGAGCGCGTCCGCCGCATCCACCAATTGTAGATCACACCCGCGAGCAGTCCGACTTCCCAGAACGGGCCATGTTCGGCGGCGAAAAGGACCGCGGTTGCCCAAAAAGCGAGCCGTGTGTACTGCCCGAGCGGCACGCGATTGAAGTCGGTGTCTTGAATCCATCGGGGGAGCCAACCGCGCCAGAACAACTCCTCGAGGACCGGAACGATCAGCGCGGCGCGTGTCGTGCGCAGAACGAGCATCAACGTGGTGAGCTCGGACGGCGGAATCGAGGTCGTGATGTGACCCGTGATCCCGTTCTGAAAGAGGACGTGCTGGCGCCAGCCGGGCACGATGTAGTCCGGCGCGACCCATACGGCGAACACGACGATGCCGAGGCCGACGCTCGTGAGCCAATGCGGTGCCGATCGCGGCAGGACGCGGCGTGAAAAGCCGAGGATTGCCCCGACGAGCACGACGTCGCGCACGATCTCTTTCGTCGGATTGGCGATCGGCAGTTTCTTGTCGAGGAGCAGCCAGATCGCAAAGATGACGAACGGACCTACCCACTCGATCGTCTTCGTCTCGGTTGTCGTGTCCGGGACGGTGGCCGTCGCGGCTACAGAGTCGCTCATGACGGCTAGTATAGCATGAACGCATGCGAGCTCGCGCACTTGACGTTGCTCGACTCGCTTTGCATTCTCGCCCTCCCCACCCACCTGACCTGTGAACATTTCGATGAAGCCACTCGCGCTGTGCGCGATCGTGTTGTTCGGCGGCGTCGCGGCCATCCAAGGGCCTCGTCGTCTCAATCCCGTCGTCGAGCTGCTTGCCCAGCGGAAGCCGGTGTTTGGTGTCTGCGCCCCGCGGAATCCGCGCGCCGGCCGCGGCGCCGCGGCCGAGGCGACGCAGCAATCGATGAAGACGCCCGCCCAGCTTGCCCAGGACGCGCTCGAGTACAAGTCCGCCGACTACATCTTCGACGGCAGCATGGAAGACGCGTTCGACGCCGCCTTGCCGGCGTTTGCCGAATTCATGAAGGGACTGGCGGCAGGCGGAAATGTCGACCGTTCTCCGTCGCCGCGGTTGCACCATCCGGTGATCGTGAAGACGCACCAGATCGCCCCCGACGTCGCGCTCGCCTCACAGCGCATCGCGCGCCAACTCGACCTGGGGGTGAGCGGGATTGTCTTCGTGGGCGTGGAGAGCGCCGATGAGGTGAAGGCGGGGCTCGCCGCGATGCGCTTCAAGTCGAATGGCGGCACGCGGCCCGATGCGGTCGGCAGCGCGCCGAGCGTCTGGGGGATGACGGAGCAAGAATACAGAGCGAAGGCCGATCTCTGGCCGCTCAATCCCAACGGTGAGCTGACGAACTGGACGATCGTCGAGAGCAAAGAAGGGCTGAAGCACGTGCGCGAGATCGCCGCGGTCAAGGGTATCTCGGTGCTCTTCCCCGGCGCGGGGACATTGCGCGGCGTTTTTTCGACGATGGATTCGACCGGCAAGCGCGTCTTCGACGCCGCGGGTTGGGAAGCGGCGATTCAGCAAGTTCTCGCGGCGTGCAAGGAATTCAACGTGCCCTGCGGCTACCCGGCGAACGCGAACGACATCGAAGAGCGTATGCGGCAGGGCTTCAGCGTCTTCGTGATCAACTGGGGCGAACAGGGCTTCAAGGCGGTCGACATCGGGAAGAAGGCCGCGGGGCGATAGGACGCCGACTCACTCACGATGACAGATCGAACTGCAGCTCGGTCGATCTGGCCTCGAGATCGAGCAGCTTCTTCTTCCGCCACAATCCTCCACCGTAGCCGGTAAGCGATCCGTCCGAGCCGATCACGCGATGGCACGGGATGAGAATGGCGATACGATTGTCACCATTGGCGCGTGCGACGGCGCGAACGGCATTCGGCTGGCCGATCGCCGACGCCACGCGAGAGTAGGTCGTCGTCGTTCCAACCGGAATACGCAGCAACTCCTCCCACACCTTCATTTGGAAGGGAGTTCCAGGTGCATACAGCGGCACGCTGAACTCGCGCCGGCCGCCGCGGAAATACTCGTCGAGCTCACCGCGAAGCTGCTCGATGATGTGTGACTTGCCGACGACCAACTCCTCGCCGACCGAAGCTTTGAGACGCTGCAGCTGCACCGGCAGCATGTGCCGGTGCGAGAACTCGAAGAGCACCAGATGTGTCTGCGTTGCCGCCGCGAGCATGTCGCCGATCGGCGTGACGATCGCCGTCAGTCCGCGCTCGAGCTCCGGTCGCGCCGTCTGCGCCGCCATGCGCATCTCAGCGCGCCCTGGCGATGAAGCCCTGGATCTGCTTGACCGCGTAATCGACTTTCATGTCGAAAATCATCTTCCCCAATTCGGCGGTTGAACGGCGAGCGTCGCCGCTGATGCCGTTGTTCACGCGCGGTGCGTTCGGATCGCGCGCCGCACCGCGTGGAGTCGTGTCTCCAACGGCGGTGGGAATCAGCGCCGTGCGCGTCCAGGCCTCACCACCGAGGTAGAGCATCTCCGACGTGTCGGGAATGCCCGCGTGCGAGCTGGTCGGATAGCCGTGCTCGGTCAGCCATTTGTCGAAGTCGGCGTTGGCCTTCGAGTATACGGAATCGCAGAAGAAGACATGAACGCCGTCCTTCGCGTGCCCGTCATCGAGTTTCTTCGCGACGTCGCGGTACGCATTGGGTTGCCCTCCGCCGTGATCGCCCATCAGGACGACGTTCTTGAAGCCGGTGCTGATCGCTTCCTCGGTAACCCGTTCGAGGATCGCCGACAGGAGCGTGTCCGTGAGACCGATGGTGCCTGGAAGCGCTGCCGACGCGCGGTTCGGTGTATATGGCAGCACGGGCATCGCGATCGCGTTTCCAAGCTTGAGCGCGATCGCCTTCACCGTTGCCTTGCCCATCAGCGTGTGCCCGCCGTTCACGTTCTGCGGACCACGTTGTTCTGTCCCACCGGTGTAGAAGAGCGCGGTCGTCTTCCCCGCCGCCAGCGCGGCCTTCACTTCGGGCCACGTCATCATCTCGAATTCGACGAGCGGCTGGTCGACGCGTCCGCCTGCTTGCGCGACCGGCGACGGCGCTGTGGATCCGCCTTTGGAGGATGTCGAACACGCCGCGGCGGCGCTCGCGACACCGACGATGAAAAGAACCTGAACGACACGTCGGCTCATGCTTTCACTCCGGTTGCGTGTTGTTGCATCAAACGACTTGCAATGGCTGATGCGGTTCTGGCGGCAGCTCGACGTCGATCGCATCGCCCGCCGTGACCTCGCCGCCCGCAACGACGACGCTCATGATGCCCGACTCGCGCCAGACGGCACCAGTCTCGTCGCGGCCGGCGACCTCGCGGAGCAATCCCGGTCGGAACCTGTCGATCTGCACGCAGGGATTCCGCAGTCCCGTGACCTCGACGATCGCCGAGGAGCCAATTCTGAGACGCGTCCCCGCGGGAAGATCGAGCAGCGGGATCCCGCGCGTCGTCACGTTCTCACCGAGCTCTCCAGGCCGCACATCGAAGCCCGCCGCCGAGAGCGCGTCATGCAACTCGGCGTGGATCAAGTGAACCTGACGCAGGTTTGGCGCATCAGGGTTCCTGGCGATTCGTGACAAATGCTGGACCGTGGTGCCCAGGTGCGCGTCGTCTTCGACGCCCAGCCCCGCGACCAATCGGATGGACGATTTATTCTCTTTGCTGAAGCTGTGCGAGGTGCTTCGCGAGACCGCAACGACGGTTGCAAGCATTCTCAATAGAATTCGTCGCTCGTGCGCTCAGGTCCTAAGGCTGGTCCGTTCAGTCCACTTCTCCGTTCGTTGTCCGCATCAAAATGTTCGAACTCTCCACGGTCTCGGATGTCGACGTGACCGAGATCTAATTTAGGTCCCGACCACGCTGGTATCATCAGACCAACTCCGGCTTGGAACACCTTGATACGGACAACAAACAGAAATGACGGAATGAACGGACCGGCCTTAGGGAGAGATCACTCGCCCGGGTGGTATACTCGTTCGGTATGGCCTTTCAGTTGCGATGGGTAGAAGTACACTTCGCGCAGATTGCCCGTCGCGTAGCGTTCCGCTTCGTCATTGAAGTGCTTTGACTTCGGATCGCCGCTCTCGCCGCCCGCCGTGACGGCACGCGCGTGGACGCTGTCGCCGAACTCGACGACCGCGACGAAGCTGTTGCCGCTCGTCCCGTACCACTTCTTCGTGCCCGGATAGGCGCGCGCGCCGAACGAAGCGAGTGAGCCCCAGCGCGACGACGTGAATCCGACGGGGATGCTCGGGCCGGCGTCGTTGAACGGCTGGACGATGTCGCCGGTGAGCCGCTGGTAGCGATTTATATCGCCCCACGGCGTCTTCCAGCTGCCGAAATCCGCGGCGAGTTTGTCGGACGCCGCGGCGAGCGACTGCAACTGCTGATCGGCGGTCGGTTCGGCCGGAGCGGCGGCGCCGGCTCCGCGCCCACGGCCGCTCGTGCGTCGGCCGAGATCTTCGCCATAGAACACGGCGAGCGACGTCGGGACGGACTTCACGTCCCAGCGATAGTCCCAGGTTCGAAGCATCGCGATCTGGTCGGCGAGCCTCGCCTTGAGCGGATTCGATGCCGGTGCATCGTCGTACGCCTTGATGAGCGGGGGAATCATGCGCTCGAATGCGGGGAGGTAGCTGTCGTACGCCGCGTCGATCAGGGACTGGAGGGTGAAGTCCTTCTTCCCCGGGAAAACGCGCAGCGCGTGATAGCCGCGGGGCGACTCCTCCCGGCTCGTCTCGACGTATACGGGGAAATCCTCGCGCTTGCGGCTGCTCGGACCCGCGGCGGACCAGGGCCAATTGTTCGAGTTATACAGCCAGCCGCTTGCCGGATTCAGGAGATTCGGCGACTCATCGACGGACAGCAGGCCGTGCCAGTCGGTGGCCGGATCGCTGCCGTCCACGGGACGCGTCCAATCGAACTTGGGATCGCGCTTCGGGATGAAATTGGCGTGAAAGTACGCGATGTCGCCCTGCCGGTCGGCGAAGATCGTGTTGTTCGACGAATTGGTGTGCAGCTCCATCGTCTGCTTGAACGACTTGTAATCCGTCGCCTTGGTGCGCGTGTACGACTGCGTGAGCGCCTTCACGGGCTCCTGCATGATGCGAATGGCGACCCACTTGTCGCCGGCTTTGCGGACGACCGGGCCGTGCTGCGTGTAGTAGACGGTGAATTCCTTCTTCGCCATGCCGGCGCTCGTCTTGTAAGGCACGACGATCTTTTTGGCGATCATCGGCTTTTCTTCACTGCCATACTTGTAGAAGTTCTTATCGCCCTTCTGGACGACCGTCTCGAGGTACTCGTCGAGGTCGTCGGCGTTGCTCGTCGTGTGCATCCAACCGACGTTCGGGTTGAACCCCTGATAGATGAAGAACTGTCCCCAGGTGACGGCGCCGTACGCGTTCAACCCTTCGTCGCTCGTCGTCTGCACTTCGGCGCGGAAGAAGAACGACGTGTGCGGATTGATGAGCAGCAGCGAGTGATGATTCGCCGTATTCGACGGCGCGATCGCCGCGCCGTTCGAACCGGTCGGCTCGACGTATTCGCCGGCATCGTGCGCGGGCTCGGCGACCGTCGTGTTGCCATACAGCTGCGCGAGCTGGTTGAGGTTCACCTTCTCGATGTCGCCGCCGATGCTCCCTTCGCTGAAGGTGAGCGCCATCCACGGCTCGAAGTGCGCGATGACGCGCGGCTTTACCTGCGGATGCTTGGCGAGATAGAAATTGAGGCCGTCGGCCCAGGAGTCCATCAGCTTCTTGAGCCACTGCGGGCTCGTGGCGTACTTGGCTTTCATCGAATCCGGATCGATGAACAGCTTCATGCGAAGGTCGCGATAGATCTCCTTTTCGCCCTCCGCCTCGGCGAGCCGCCCCATCGAATTGATGAAGTTCGTCTCGACGCGATTGAAGTCGTCTTCGGCCTGGGCGTACACGAGCCCGAACACGGCGTCGCCGTCGGTCTTCCCTTTGATGTGCGGTATGCCCCAATCGTCCCGGGTGATCGTGATCGTCTTAGCGCGCTGTTCGAGCGCGGCCAGTTTCGTGGGAGCCTGGGCACCGGCGGCGGACGCCAGGGCGAGGGTCGAGAGGGCCAGAGAGAGCTTTCGCATAGTCGGCTACGGGATAAGGGTCGGCGCTTGAAAAGTGCCCGTTACTCACTGGCTTCACCAGTGGCCCGCTGTCCGCACATTGAGCACTCCGAGGCTTCGTTGGCAGTGACCGCTCCGAGGCGCCCGATGTCCTTGCCTCCACGAAACGGCGAGCGAGACTCTTCCTCTAAAGCCGTGTCGTTCCAGCAGGCGCCTGTGCTCGCGCCCGCTCGCGCGGAGCGGCAGTCCGGTCCGCGACGCCTCCGCGCACGGAGCCACCGCCGTTCCGAGGCACGCACCGAGCGACGCGCCGGCCATGCCAGTCGCTTATGTTTCCGCCGCGACAATTCTCAACTCATCAAACTCGGAGCTGGAACTCATGGCGCAGTACAGCGCGAAAGAGCTGGCGAACGCGTTTCGCACAGTTCGCGGGAACACGCTGCAGATCGCTCGCGAGATCCCGGAAGAAAAATACGACTTCGTTGCCGCGCCGGGTGTGCGCTCGGTCAGCCAACTGCTGCGGCACGTCGCGTATATCGATCTTCTCTACTACGACTTTCACCGCGATCGGAAGATCGCGACGCTCCAGGGCTATGACTTCGGCGCCCTCATGGCGCGGACCGGTGCCGAGGAAGCAAAGGCGCTCGATAAGGCCGGGATCGTCGCGCTGCTCGAACAGCGCGGACAAGCGTTCGCCGTCTGGGAAGAGTCGCTCTCCGACGACTTCCTCAACGAGACCTTCGCCGACCCGATGGGACAGAATCCCAAAAGCCGGCTGGAGAATCTCATGGGCGCGAAGGAGCACGAGATGCACCATCGTGGGCAACTCATGCTCATCCAGCGCCTGATCGGCCTCACGCCGCATCTCACGCGTCAGCGTGAGGAGCGCGCGCGCGCACGAGCGAGCGCCGGCTCCGCTACGGCAGGGTCCCGCTGACGGTCGCGCTGTAGGTCGCGCGCCCCTCGGTGCACGGTGCGCCGCCGTTCGAACCGTCCGCGGATGCGAACCAGGTTCCGGCGGCGCCCGTCGCATACGCATAACTGTTCTGCCAACCGGCGACGCCGCTGAGATCCGGCATCGTCAACACCGGATTGCCGGCGCCGGCGTACGCGATCGATGCAACCACCTGCATCACGTGCCGGCCTTCCGTGTAGCGAAGCGATACCGATGAGTTGTAAATCGCCGGGATCGTGCTGAAGGTGACGCGCTCGCGGAGATACGGGCCGGCCACGACTTCGAGTGTCGGCGTCGTCAGGAGCGGCGGAAGCGTCAACGTCACGTTCCCGAACGTGTGGAAGGTCAGCGTCGTCGTCCGCACCTGCCCGGTCCGGTTCGCGGTGACGGTCATCATGTGAAAGTCAGTCGGCCGTTGAACGCTTGCCGGGAACCCGAGGGTCTGCGAGCTGAGCGAACCGAAGAAGGAATTCGAGTACAGCGGATTCACGGTGCATGCGGACGTCGTGAGATAGCTCATCGACTGCACGAGCTCATCGCCGCTCACCGGACCGATGACGTTGACGCCGGCGCGAGAAACGCCGAAGCCGTTCGGTCCCGCCAGCTCGACGACACCGAGAGACGTCGTTCTCGGAACCTCGATGTCGCGCGCGATGTACGCCCGGCCGGTCGCCAGCTGGGAACCGAACGCCACGAGATCGTGCACGCCGTCGCGAACACTGTTGATCGTGATGTTCGGCGCATTCGTGGTCGACGTTCCAACGCCGCCACCGAGATCGTACGTGTAGAACTCGCTCGACGTCGTGTGCTGGGCGGTTCCGGTCACGACGTTCGTTCCCGCTCTGATCCCACACAAGTCGATCGGGCTCGCGGCCAGCTCCGACTGCGTCATGTAGCGAACGGTGACGCCTTCGACGTTGGCATAGGCAAACCCACCCGTCGACGAGGAGATCGTGAAGCGCGCGACGTTGCCGGCAACGTCCGCCGGAGTCCACGGGCCGCTTCCGTCCTGGTAGGCGACGAATGGCGGCGCGCCGCACCGCGACCAGTCGAGAAGGACATTGCCGCCCGTCGGCGCCTGCCGCACGACCACGACGAGCTTCGCCGTCGACGAGGCGCTCGATGGGAAACCGGCCAGGGTGCCGCGGAGCGTCACATCGGTCGTCGACGGAGCGGCGTTGGACGCGGCGACCACGCGCACAGTCGTCGAGTTCCCCGAGACATTCGCCGGTTCGCCTGCCACCGTCACGTTCGCCGGTACATTCTCGGCCGAGATCGCGACGTCGCCGCTGAATTGCGTTCGCGCGACGGTCAGCGTGGTCGTCGAGCTCGTGCCCTGGAACACCACCACGGTATCCGCCTGCACGGACAGCGCGACGCTCGCGCGGGCGACGTTGACGACGAGGTCGGTGGTTGCCGTGGTGCCGTCATTCGCTCGTCCGCGGACCGTCACCGTGTACGTTCCGGGGGCCGTGGACGGCGCGGCGGCGAGCCGCATCGGTGCCACTCCATTCGAAATCGCCTGGAAGGTCGCGGTGAGGCCCGCCGGGGCATTTTCCAGTGAGAGCGCAATCGGCCCGGCGAGATCGGTCTGATTGACGATCACGTTCGACGTGGTGCTCTGCCCCTGAGGGACAATCACCGGCGACGAACCGATCAACTGCAAGCGGTCGGGAATGACCGTCACGGTGAGCGGGACCGTCTGATCCACCAGCCCGGGCACCGATGCTTTGATCGTCGCTTGATACGTGCCCGCGCCCAACTGCGGTCCCGCGCGAACGACGATGCCGACGGTGTCGCCAGTCACGGGATTCGTCGCGAATTCGGCGGTGACGCCGGCGGCTCCCTCGAGGGAAAGCGTGACTGGCGCCGAGACCGTCGTTCGCCCGATGGCGAGCGACGTTGGCGTGGCGCCGCCGCGCGCGACGGTCACTGTCGGCCGGGTCAACGTGAGAGCGAGCCTCGGCGCGTCGAGCACGGTCAGCGCGATCGTCAACACGGCATCGACCACGCCGTCCGAGTGCGCGCGCATCGCGATCGTGTACTGACCGACCTTTGCGTCCGGCGACGCCTTCAACGTCAGCGTCGACTTGAAAACGCCATCCACCGGATCGGTGTTGACGAGTGACGCCGTGACACCCGACGGGACATTCTCCACCGTGACCGTCGGCGTGGAACCACCGCCGACGCGCGTCACCGTTGCCAACACACTCGTCTCAGCGCCCTGCGCCACACTGGCGGTGGACGTCTGCAAGCTCATTGAAATAGTGCGCGCCGGCTTTTCCGGCGTGTCGAGATACTTCTCCGGACTGCACGACATCGCTGCAACGACGACGACGATCCAACTCCAACGCCGCATGGGACTACTCGGTGGGAAGAGTGATCACTGATTGACCCGCCGCCTTTCGCTTGGCGTTCAACGCGGCGAGGCCAGTCGTTTTGATCGCGGTCCATCGCTTCATGACGTCGGCGCCCTCGGCGCGTGCGCGCGTGACGCCAGCGATCTGAGCGGCGGTCGGGGTGACGTCGGCACCCTGCATCGCCATCGCCGCCGACATCATCGCGTTCGCCGCGGCTTCGAGCGTCGGGGCCGCGGCACCGCCGCCGCCACGTCCGCGTCCGCCGCCACGTCCACCGCGACCGCCGCCGGCCTGCGGCGGGGCGAGCGAATCAACCTGCCGCTTGAACGCCGCGACGTCGTCGCCGGATGTCTTGTCGAGCTGCGCCGAAAGGCCGCGGGCCTGCAGGAACGCCGAGTGTGCCGCCCACGCGCCGTCGTACATCTCGCGCGACAACGATGCGAGCTGCGCCAGTCCCGCCGCCGGCGTCTTCACGCGCGGATCGAGACGCACGGTGAGCGGCTGCGTGTAGCTCTTGCCGTCGACGGTGAGGCGAACCGTGTACGAGCCCGGCGGCGCCCACGGGGCGAACGAGGTCGGATACGTGCGGTGTGGAACCGCGCCGGTCGCACCTTCGTCGCCGCCAACCGGATCTTCCTCGGCGCCGATCGGCTCGAAGCGCATGTCCCAGCTGAAGCGATGGAAACCGGCGCTTTGAGAAAGGCGGATCGGCGGCGCCGGCCAGTACAGCGGAAGACCACAATCGGTAGCCGAGGGCTGGCGCTGACAGATCTTGTTGTACGCCTCGGGATCGAGCGCCGGCGCCGGATCGAGCACGGGATCGGAGCTCGAGTAGCGTCGCACGACTTTCCCCGCGTTGTCGAGGATCTCGAGCTTCACCGGCTGCGTCGCGTTCTGCGGGAGCGCGTAGTCGATCAACGCACCGGGCAGCGGATTTTCCCCCGCGGGAAGCTCGGGCGGCCAGGGCGTCGGATCGTTCGTGCCGAAGCGAACGCGCACGGCGGTCGCAGACTTGAACAAGTACGCGGCATGCGCCGCCATCGCCGCGGTGGCTTCGGCTTGCTGGCGGAGCGGCGTGACGTTGTCGAGAATCCAGAAGCCGCGGCCATGCGTGCCCACGACGAGATCGGCGCACAGGCACGTGCTGTCGTCCTTCACCTGAATGTCGCGCACCGAGATGGCCGGCATGTTGGTGCGCAGCGACCGCCAATGATCGCCGTCGTCGAACGAGACCCACACCTGGGCGTCGGTCGCCGCGTACAGCAAGCCGCGCTTCCGCGGATCCTCGCGAATCGAATTCGCGACGTTGCCTGGCGCGATGCCGGTGTTGATCTCGGTCCACGTCTTTCCGCCGTCGTGCGTGCGCCAGAAGTGCGGGCTGAGATCATCGATGCGCAGCGTGTTCGCCGCGGCGTACGCGGTGTTGTTGTCGAAATGCCCCGCTTCGATGTTGAAGATGCGCGTCCACGCTTTGATCTGGGGCGGCGTCACATTCTTCCACGTCGCGCCGCCATCCATCGTCACCTCGATATTGCCGTCATCGCTGCCGGTCCAGTTCTCTTTGATGTCGCGCGGCGACGCCGAGAGCGCGGTGATGCTTCCTTGTGGGCTCACCGTCACCTGGCTCGCGTACTTGCCGACGCTCGCCGGAATCTCCCACGTCTGACGCGTCAGATCGGGGCTGATGCGCGTCCACGAATGGGCGTGGTCGGTCGTCTTCCACACGACGTTCGACGCGTAGAACAACACGTTCGGATCCACCGGCGACCACATGATCGGCATCGTGCGCACGTTGCGCCCGAAATCCGTTCCTCGCTGCTCGGCGCTCGGCCCAACGTTCGTCGTCTGGCCCGTCCGCCGATTGTAGAGCGACACGTTGGTGCGCGCGCTCCCGTAGACCATATCCGGGTCTTTGGGATCAGGCGCCGCGACGCCGTACTCCTGGATGTTGACTGGATGCCAGTCGTGGAAGGTGATCTCACCGTCCATCGAGCGACTGTCGACGCAGGCGGAACCCGAGTCCTGCTGGCCGCCGCAGAGTCGGTATGGGAAGGCATTATCGGCCGTTACGTGATACATCGCCGCGGTCGGCTGGTTGTACCAGTTGCTCCACGACAACCCGCGATTCGCCGAGACGACGCCGCCCTGGTCGGCGACGAGCAGGATGATGTTCGAGTTGTTCGGATTGACCCACGCCTTTTGATAGTCGTCGCCGCCGGGCGCGCCGCGCACCGCGCTCCAGGTGACCCCGCCGTCTTCGGTCCGCCACATCACCGTCGAGCAACTGTAGACGACGTTTTCGTTCTTGCCGTCCACGGCGAGCGTCGGCAGATCACCGCCGCCGATGCGACCGAGTGGCCGAGGATCCTGCGGGCCGGCGCCGCGTCCGCCGCCACCGCCCGC
>Ga0157372_10006674_pt1 | contig 12276 bp, 9 predicted proteins | sample C55metaG_FD_115307 | JGI IMG/M metagenome (GOLD analysis project Ga0157372, IMG submission 115307) | Corn rhizosphere microbial communities from Kellogg Biological Station, Michigan, USA - C5-5 metaG | ecosystem: Host-associated > Plants > Roots > Rhizosphere > Soil | place: USA: Michigan... | reverse complement strand
TCGATCGCGGCCCTCATCGCCTCGATGTCGCCGAACGGCACCAGCCGGAAGCCCGGGGTGTACGGCGCGTAGCCCACCGTCGCGTCGGGATCGGTGGAGAACGACACGATGGTGGTGGTGCGCCCGTGGAAGTTGCCCTCCATCGCCACGATGGTGGCGCGGCTCTCCGGCACACCCTTGACCTGGTAGCCCCACTTGCGGCTGATCTTGATCGCGGTCTCGACGGCCTCGGCGCCGGAGTTCATCGGCAGGATCATCTCCTTGCCGGTCAGCTCCGCCAGGGCCTGCGAGAACGGGCCGAGCTGGTCGTTGTAGAACGCCCGGCTGGTCAGCGTCAGGACGCCGAGCTGCTGACGGGCCACCTCGACGAGCCGCGGGTGCCCGTGCCCGAAGTTCAGCGCGGAGTAGCCGGCCAGACAGTCGAGGTAGCGACGCCCGTCGACGTCGGTCACCCAGGCGCCCTCGCCGGAGGCGAGCACGACCGGCAGCGGGTGGTAGTTGTGCGCGGCGTACGTCTCGGTGAGCTCGATGTGGTGGGCGGTGCGCGAGTTCTGGTCGGTCATGGGGCGCTGCTTTCGGGCGTGGCTCGGGGCCAGTGGAATCGGTACGGGTCGTGCCTCCATGGTCCCGCACCGGACCCGGATCTCCAAATGATTGTCTGACAATTCGGGTGGCGTGTTCGGGCTCATCCGGCCCTGGGTAGGTTCGCGACCATGAGCGACGATCTCCGTGCGCGCGTGCGCGACGTGCTTCCCGGCGTACGACGCGACCTCGAGGCGCTGGTCCGGATCGAGTCGGTGAGCGCCGACCCGGAGCGCGCCGGAGAGGTGCAGCGCAGCGCCGAGGCGGTGCGCGACCTGTTCGCCGCCGAGGGCTTCGACAGCCGGATCACCAGCGCCGACGGCGGTGGCCCGGCGGTGATCGCGCGCAAGGCGAGCCGCCGCGAGGGGGCTCGCACCGTCCTGCTCTACGCGCACCACGACGTCCAGCCGGAGAACGACCACGCCGACTGGGACTCACCGCCGTTCGAGCCCACCGAGCGCGACGGCCGGCTGTACGGCCGTGGCGCCGCCGACGACAAGGCCGGCATCGCGGCGCACCTCGGCGCGGTCCGGCTCCTCGGCGACGACCTCCCGGTCAACGTCGTGATGTTCGTCGAGGGCGAGGAGGAGGTCGGCTCCGACAGCCTCCCGGCGCTGCTCCGGCAGCACGGTGAGGACCTCCGCGCCGACGTGATCGTGATCGCCGACAGCGGCAACTGGGACATCGGCGTCCCCGCTCTGACCACCAGTCTGCGTGGCCTGGTCCGCCTCGATGTCGAGGTGCGCACCCTGTCGCACGCCGTCCGCTCCGGGATGTGGGGCGGCCTCGTCCCGGACTCCTTGATCACACTGGCCCGCCTCATCGCCTCCTGCCACGACGACGAGGGCAACGTCGCCGTGGAGGGCCTGTACGCCGGGCCGGCGGCGGATGTCGAGTACCCCGAGGCCCGGCTTCGCGTCGAGTCCGGGGCCGTCCCGGGCGTCCGGTGGATCGGCAGCGGGTCCAGCGTGGAGCGACTCTGGACCAAGCCGGCACTCTCCGTGATCGGCCTGACCGCGCCGAAGGCAGAGGGCTCCAGCAACACCCTGGTGCCCGCTGCCACCTGCCGGCTCAGCCTCCGGATCGCTCCCGGCGACTCGGTGGCCAACGCCCGCGCCGCCCTCACCCGCCACCTCGAGCAGCACGTCCCCTGGAACGCCGAGCTCACGATCACCCCGGTCGACTCCGGCGAACCGACCCGGATCGACCCGACCGGTCCGGCGTACGACGCCGCGCGCGCGGCGTTCGCCGAGGCCTGGGACGGCACCGCCCCGATCGAGATGGGCGTCGGCGGCTCGATCCCCTTCATCGCGGAGTTCCTCGACGCGTTCCCCGAGGCCGGCGTGCTGGTCACCGGCGTCGAGGACCCCGACACCCGAGCCCACGGCGCCAACGAGGGCCTGCATCTCGCCGAGTTCGAGCGCGTCGTGCACGCCGAGGCGCTGCTGCTCGCCAAGCTCGGCGAGCTGTAGGCGTCAGCGGGTCACGGCGTACAGGAAGCACTGCGGCCGGACCGTCCGGACGTGCACGGTCGCGACGTCCGGCTCGGACAGCAGGCGGTCGAGCACGGGCTCGAGGTCCTCGTCGCCGGCGAGCGTGTTGTGCTCGTAGTTCATCGTGCCGTCGGCGCGGTACGTGCGCAGCACCGCGGGCCCGCGGCGCAGCTCGTCGGGCAGCCACGGCTCGGCGTACCCCTCGCAGTGGTCGGCGTGGACGTACACCGGCCCGACCTCGCGCCACACGGACTGCTGCTCGAACGGTGCGAAGGAGATCAACGCGATCTGCTCGCCGGCGCGCGCGAACCGCAGGCAGCACCGCAGCGGCTCCCCCTCGCCGCTCGCGACGTACGGCATGAAGGGGTTGCCCCACCCGTCCGCCCCGGCCCGGCGTACGGCGTCCAGGCGAGGGGGGTCGATGGCGTGCACGGTCACGGTCCGCGTCGGGTCGGTCGTCTGGGTCATGCCTCCACGATGACCGATGGGCGGCCTGTCTTCCGGCGGAAATCGGACACGGCGCCCGAGCGTGCGTCGAGTGGTGTCCGACGGGTGCGCCGATGCCGGTCCGGCGACACTCCTCCTCTAGACTCGCGACCGTGACCCCCTCCCAGAGCCGCCGTGGCGGTGACGGTCGGCTCACTGCGGCGCTCGACCCGCTGGAGCAGGGTCCCCAGGACGCCTGCGGCGTGTTCGGGGTCTGGGCGCCGGGCGAAGAGGTGTCCAAGCTCGTCTACTTCGGCCTGTACGCGCTTCAGCACCGCGGCCAGGAGTCGGCCGGAATCGCGGTCAGCAACGGCCGGCAGATCCTGGTCTACAAGGACATGGGCCTGGTCTCCCAGGTCTTCGACGACTCCACGCTCGAGTCGCTCAAGGGTCACGTCGCGATCGGTCACGCCCGCTACTCGACGACCGGCGCCAGCACCTGGCAGAACGCGCAGCCCACCTTCCGCCCGACCGACGACGGCTCCATCGCGCTGGGTCACAACGGCAACCTGATCAACGCCCACGAGCTGCGCGAGATGGTCGCCCGCCTGCCCGGCCCCGCCGGCGAGCTCGACCTCCACGGCCGCGGCGTCGAGGAGTCCACCAACGACACGTCGCTGGTCGCCTCGCTCCTCGCCCACCACCCGGACACCACCCTCGAGCAGCGCGCCCTCGAGGTCCTGCCGCTGCTCCGGGGCGCGTTCTCGTTCGTCTGGATGAACGAGCACACGCTGTACGCCGCGCGCGACCCGCAGGGCATCCGGCCGCTGGTGCTGGGCCGGCTCGACCGCGGCTGGGTCGTCGCCAGCGAGGACTCCGCCCTGGCCACCGTCGGCGCCAGCGTCGTCCGCGAGGTGGAGCCCGGCGAGCTGCTGGTGATCGACGAGAACGGCCTGCGCTCGCACCGGTTCGCCGACGCCGATCCCAAGGGCTGCGTCTTCGAGTACGTCTACCTGGCTCGACCCGACGCCACCATCAGCGGGCGCAGCGTCCACCAGGCGCGGGTCGAGATGGGCCGCCAGCTGGCCCGCGAGTTCCCCGTCGATGCCGACCTCGTGATGCCCGTCCCCGAGTCCGGCACCCCAGCTGCGGCCGGGTACGCCGAGGAGTCCGGCATCCCCTTCGGCCAGGGCTTCGTGAAGAACGCCTACGTCGGCCGCACCTTCATCCAACCCAGCCAGACGCTGCGCCAGCTCGGCATCCGGCTGAAGCTCAACGCCCTCGAGCACATGGTCCGGGGCAAGCGGCTGGTGGTCGTCGACGACTCGATCGTCCGCGGCAACACCCAGCGTGCCCAGATCCGGATGCTCCGCGAGGCAGGGGCGCTCGAGGTCCACGTCCGCATCAGCAGCCCCCCGGTCAAGTGGCCGTGCTTCTACGGCATCGACTTCGCGACCCGCGCGGAGCTCATCGCCAACGGTCTCGACGTCGACGAGATCGCCGCCAGTGTCGGGGCCGACAGCCTCGGCTACATCTCGCTGGACGGCATGGTCGCCGCCACCGGCCAGACACCGTCGAGCCTGTGCCTGGCCTGCTTCACCGGGACGTACCCGGTCGCGCTCCCCGACGAGAGCCTGCTCGGCAAGCACCTGCTCGAGGTCAGCCTCACCTCTCCCGTCGACCGCGCCCTGCCCGTCCTCAACAACCCCTGAGCACGAGGGAGCCCCGCCCGTGACCCCGCCGCCGACGCAGTCCAGCGAGGGGCAGAGCCCTCCTCCGGCCACCGGTGCGTACGCCGCGGCCGGCGTCGACATCGACGCGGCGGACAAGGCGGTCGACCTGATGAAGGGGTGGGTCGCGAAGACCGACCGTCCGGAGGTGATCGGCTCGCTCGGCGGCTTCGCCGGCCTCTTCGACGCCTCGGCGCTGACCCGGTACCGGCGGCCGATCCTGGCCACGTCCACCGACGGAGCCGGCACGAAGGTGGCGATCGCCCAGGCGATGGACGTCCACGACACGATCGGCTTCGACCTGGTCGGGATGGTCGTCGACGACCTGGTCGTGTGCGGTGCCGAGCCGCTCTTCATGACCGACTACATCGCCTGCGGGCGCGTCGTACCCGAGCGGATCGCGGCCATCGTCAAGGGCATCTCCGAGGCCTGCGTCGAGGCCGGGTGCGCCCTCGTCGGCGGCGAGACCGCCGAGCACCCAGGCCTGATGGAGCTCGACGCGTACGACGTGGCCGGCGCCGCCACCGGGGTCGTCGAGGCGGGCGACCTCCTCGGCCCCGGCCGCGTGCGTCCGGGGGACATCGCGCTCGCCATGGCCTCGAGCGGCCTGCACTCCAACGGCTACTCGCTGGTCCGGCACGTCCTCCTCGACCAGCTCGGCTGGTCGCTCGATCGCGAGGTCCCCGAGCTGGGCCGGACCCTGGGCGCCGAGCTCCTGGAGCCCACCCGCATCTACGCCCGGGCCTGCCTCGCGCTGGCCGACGCGACCCAGACACACGCGATGGCGCACATCACCGGCGGCGGACTGGCCGCCAACCTGGCCCGGGTGCTCCCCGACGAGGTCTCGGTCACCCTCGACCGCGCGACCTGGACCCCGGCACCCGTCTTCGACCTCGTACGTCGTGCCGGGCAGCTGTCGCAGAGCGACCTCGAGGCCACCCTGAACTGCGGCGTCGGCATGGTCGCGCTGCTGCCGGCGGACGACGTCGACGTGGCCATCGAGACGCTGGCCGGTTTCCGGATCGACGCCTGGGCGGCCGGCGAGGTGACGCTCGACCACGAGCACGGAGGCGACGTGCGGCTCGCCGGGCAGCACCCCGGCTGGTAGTTCCGCAACGTTTGTCGTGCGTTTTCGGGATGGGGTGTGCGGGAACAGCCACCCATTGGGTAGCGTTGGGGCCACGACAGAAGACCGAACAGACCGGTGTGCCTCGGTGAGTTCTCCCGCGGCCCCGGCCCAGCGTGCGAGGGGGTCGACCCTATGGGGCGCGGCCGAGCTAAGGCCAAGCAGACGAAGGTCGCCCGCGACCTGAAGTACCGCACTCACGAGACGGACTTCGGGGCGCTGGCACGCGAGCTGCACGGCGAGAGTGACAGCGACACCGAGACCGACCAGTCGTCGGACGATCACGACGAGTGGTCCGACTACGCCGAGCCGTCTCGCGACTGACCGGCCGCGCGATCGCCCGCGCGGCGCCCCCGACCGCCCGGGTCAGCGGCTGTCGCGCGACCTGACCCGTCTCAGCGTCCGCGCAGGTAGAGGCCGCGCAGGCGGCCCACGTCACGCATCCGGCGCTCGGCGAGCCGATCGGCGGCCTCGGCAGGGGTCACCGAGTCGGCCCTGGCCAGCGAGAACACCGCCTGGGTCGTCTCGAAGATCCCGCTCGCGCGCTGCTCGGCGCGCTCGAAGCTGAAGCCCTCGAGCTCGTCGGCGACCTGGATGACGCCGCCGGAGTTCACGCAGAAGTCGGGCGCGTAGAGGATGCCGCGGTCGGCGAGCGCCTTCTCGATGCCCGGGTGCTCGAGCTGGTTGTTGGCGGCGCCGCAGACGATCGCCGCGGTCAGCACGTCGACCACCCGGTCGGTCAGCGCGCCCCCCAGGGCACACGGTGCGTAGACATCGATCTCCGCGCGAACCAGCGCATCGGTGTCGGCGACCGCGGTGGCGCCGTACTGCGTCACCATGGCCTCGACGGCGGCCGGGTTCACGTCGGTGACCACGACCCGCGCGCCGTCCTCCACGAGGTGCTTGACGAGGTGGTGGCCGACCTTGCCGACGCCCGCGACGCCGACCGTGCGCCCGGAGAGCGTCGGCGCGCCCCAGCCGGCCTCGGCGCTGGCCCGCATCCCCTGGAAGGTGCCGTACGCCGTCAGCACCGACGAGTCGCCGGCACCACCGTGCGCCACGGTCCGGCCGGTCACGAAGTCGCACTCACGGGCAACGACGTCCATGTCGACCGAGAAGGTGCCGACGTCGCAGGCCGTGAAGTAGCGACCGTTCAGCGACTGCACGAAGCGCCCGTACGCCCGCAGCAGCGCCTCGGTCTTGTCCGTGGCCGGGTCGCCGATGATCACGGCCTTGCCGCCGCCGAGGTCGAGGCCGGCCAGCGCGTTCTTGTAGGACATCCCGCGCGACAGGTTCAAGACGTCGCGGACCGCGTCCGCGGTCGACGCGTACGGGTAGAAGCGGGTGCCGCCCAGGGCCGGCCCGAGAGCCGTGGAGTGGATGGCGATGATCGCCTTGAGCCCGGTCGCGGGGTCGTTGCAGAAGGCGATCTGCTCGTGCTCGGCGCCGAGCTCGAAGACGTCGACGGCGTCGGCGGGACTGGTGGCCATCGCTCCAGGTACAGATGGGTCGGCAGACATCGGATGCCTCTTTCGTTCGCGCCACGGTGGTGGATGGCGTGCTGCGGGCCACGAGGGGTGGTGTGACCCTCCTCGCACGATAGTGCGGCCGGGGTGCGGTCCGGGAATCGGGTGTCCCGCGTGCGCGGGTGTCAGCGCAGCTGCTGGGTGACCACCAGCGCACCGACGAAGCACGCGACGAACACCGCCACGCAGGACAGCCAGAGCAGCACCCGCGACCCGGCCGGGTTCTCGTCGCCGGTCGCCCGACGCGCCTCTCCCGGCGGGCTGACCAGCAGGGTGTGGGCACTGTCGGGCGCGGTGGCCTGGAACGCGTTCACGAACGATCTCACGTCGGGCCAGCGCTCCTCGCGATCGGGAGCTAGACCGCGCAGGATCACGTCGTCCACCTCGGGCGGCAGATCGGCCAGCTCGGACGGAGGGGTCGGCAGCCGCAGGTGGGCCAGGTCGGCGATGGTGCCGTGGTGCGCCACCTCGCCGGTCACCAGCTGGTAGGAGACGGCGGCCAGGGCGAACACATCGGCGCGCTCGTCGACGCCGCCGCCCGTCGCCTGCTCGGGCGCCATGTACGCCGGCGTCCCGACCACGTGGGTCAGCCCGCTGGCGTGGAGCATGGCCTTGGCGACGCCGAGGTCGGCCACCATCACCCGGGTCCCCGGCCCGTCGGTGCGCAGCAACAGGTTGGCCGGCTTGATGTCGCGGTGGATGGAGCCCTGAGCGTGGAGCACGTTCAGGCCGGCGCCCGCCTGCGACACCAACGAGGCGGTGCGCTCCAGCGAGATGGAGTGCTCCCGCTCGAGCAGGTGCGCCACAGTCCCCCGGTCGGCGTACGACATCACGAAGTACGGCGTGCCGTCGACCTCGCCCACGTCGTACACCCGGACGACGTAGTCGGAGTCCGCTCGGCGCAGGATGCGCGCCTCCTGGAGGAAGCGGTCGCGGATGTCGAGTCGCTGTGCCCAGTTGTCGGCGAGCGCCTTCACCGCGACGTCGGACTGGAGCTCGTCGTCGCGGTAGAGCCACACCGAGGCGAAGCCGCCGACCCCGAGTCGCTCCACCTGTGTGAGACGACCGAGTCGAACTGGCAGAGACACGCTCGGTAGTGTGCCTGATCAGCCAGACGACTCGGAGGGCACAGGTGACCGACGCGCAGGAGAGCCCCGATCTGGAGGCCCTCGCCGAACGCGCCGCGGAGGGTGACCAGCACGCGCTGCACCAGCTGTTGGTCGAGATCCAGCCGCGGGTACGCCGGATCTGCGGCCGGATGCTGCTCTACCCCGAGGACGCCGAGGAGGCGGCCCAGGACGCGCTGCTGCTGGTCTCGACGCGCATCCACACCTTCGCCGGACGCAGTCGGTTCACGACCTGGCTCCACGCCGTCGCGTCGAACAGCGCCCGCTCGACGTACCGCACCCTCAAGCGCCGCTCCGCCGAGCTGCCCACCGACCAGATGCCGACAGCGGCCGACCCGCGCACGACCAGCGTCATCGCCGGCAGCCGGCTGGACTTCCTCGAGGCGCTGGAGATCCTCGGGGTCGACCACCCGGCCCTCGTCGAGCCGCTGCTGCTGCGCGACGTACAGGAGCTGGAGTACTCCGACATCGCCAACCTGCTCGACATCCCGGTCGGCACCGTGAAGTCGCGCATCCACTCGGCTCGCCAGATCGTGCAACCGCTGCTGGCCGCCCGTTAGGCACCAGCAGCGGTCGTCGGGGTCCGGCCGACGCGTCAGCGCAGAGAGGCGACGTACCGCGAGGCGCGGCGCACGTCGCTCATCCGGCTCTCCCAGGTGATGCCGACGACCAGGAGCACCGCCCCCGCGACGCCGATGGACAACCAGGTCGGCACCTGGGCGGCGTACGGCGCGAGCTCCCGGAGCACGAGCAGCGTGCCGACCGTCGCGCCCACCACGAGGGGCGCGGTGAGGCGCAGCACGGTCCCGGCGACCGTCAGCCCGAGACAGGCGGCCCCGAGCAGCAGGGCACGCAGGGAGTACGGGTCGTCCAGCATCGCGACCAGCGACGGCACCGTCGCCAGCGCCAGGCCGGGGGCGAGGACGGTCAGGGTCGCGGACCGGTCGTCCCGGTGCAGACGCCAGACACCCACGCAGACCAGCGCGAGGGCGGAGGGGAGCGTGTACGCCTCGGGCACGTGCACGCCCAGGTCGAGGAGTCGCACCCAGGTCGCCGCGGCGAGCAGGAGACCGCCGGGCCAGGCGAGCCCGCGTCGGCCGGGGTTGACGATCGAGGTTGCGGTCACCAGCACGCCGGCGAGGGTCAGGTAGACGGCCAGCGCGACGCTGGTGTCGCGGGCGAGGGCGATCGCCGCCGCCGAAGCCAGGGTGCCGACGATCGCCGAGGACGCCTCCAGCTCGAGCCGGGGACGCCAGATGGACAGGCCGCCGAGCACCACGAGCACCGGGACCGCCCGGAGGTCCGCGGCGATGCCCGCAACGTTGAGTCCGCTCCAGACGAGTCCCGCGAAGGCGACCGGGAAGACGAACGCCGCCAGGGCGCCGGTCGAGTCCGTGCGCGGCACGAGGTAGCCCGCCATGGCGCAGCCCACGAGCAGCACGGCGGCCGTCATCCGGTCGCTGGGCAGAGCCAGCAGCGCCGCGGTGCCGACGAGCGCCAGCACGACGATCCGGGTGAGGTCGGCCGCGGACCCGGTGAGGCGCTCGGCCGCCAGGAAGCCGGCGACGGCGGCGACCAGGACGGTTCCGACCACGACGGCGAGCGGGACGTCGTACAGGGGAAGGGTGGCAAGGCCGCCGATCCCGGCGGCAACGATCAGCGCGATCCCCCACGTGGACCTCCGCAGCGGCTCGACGAGACCGGCCACCGCACAGCCGGCGAGGGCCAGGGTCACGGCGCTGGGGAGGAGCAACAGTGGGGACACCTCGATCACGGAGTGGGCCACGCGCACGTCGAACGGACGGGTGAACGCGTCTCCGACGGTGAGGACCGCCCGGGCCGCCTCGGCGGCCAGGCGTGCGGCGTACACGGCGGGCACGATCAGGACGCCACCCAAGGGCAGGAGGGCGAGTGCCCGGAGCGATCGCGGGCCGGCGGCGACGACGACGATCCAGAGTGCCGAGACGCCGAGCAGGAGGGCGACGGTCCCGGTGGGGGCGTTGTCCAGCACGGGAAGCACCACGGTGTAGCTGCCGACCAGGCCGGCCGCGGCGTATCCGGCGTGAGCGACGCCGCGACGTACGCCGGTCACGGGGCCGACCGCGGCCGCGACCAGCGTGGCCGCCAGGAACGGCCAGCCGGCACCGTCTCCGACGTAGTGGGCGAAGGTGACGGGGTCGCCGGCCCGGTCGACGGCCTCCACGAGGAGGAACAGCCAGATCGTCGCGCCGGTCCCGATCGAGGCGGACGCCAGCGTGGTGCTCGGCAGCAGGTTCCCGACCCGTCCGAGTGCCAGCAGGACGGCGAGAGCGATCACCAGGGCGACCGGATGCGCCGCGTGCGCCTGCGAGCCGATCGTGGCGACCAGGACACCCAACGGTGCGATCAGGGCCGGAGCGTGGAGCGGTCGCCCCCCGGCGACGACGAGCATGACCAGCGCTCCGGTGGCGACGACCGAACCCGTGAGCAGCGTGAGGCGGGCGTCGTCGATCTCACCGAGCCAGCTGGCGTGCCGTGCGCCCACGACGTCCAGGGCGAGCAGTCCGAGGCCGATCACCGACAACGCCTCGGCCGCCATCCGGAGGTCCCGGCGCTGCATCACCGCGGACACGCCGAGCGCGCCAACGGTGAGTGCGACGAGGACGACCGTCCGACCACCGACGCCCAGCCAGCTCCACGCGACCGCGAGGAACGTCACCGCGGCGACCAGCAGGCAGAGCGCTCCGAGCGAGAGCAGGATCTGGGGGACGGATGCGCCACGCAGACGGGGAGCCTCGGGCTCCCGCACCGAGCGCGGAGCGTTCGGCGCGGGAAACGGCGCGACGCCCTCGAGCCGCGATCCGGAGACCCCGCGGGAGGCGCCGGCCATGACCGGCTCGGGACGTCTCTGCGTACGGAGCACGCCCAGCAGGCGGTCGGCCTCCTGGAGAGTCCGGAACAGCGAGACGGCGGTCTCACCGGTGAGTGGGAGGGAGCACACCCGGCAGACCTGGGGATCCTGCGGGAGCACGGCGCGGCAGTCGGGGCAGCGCGTGGGATCGGCGTACGTCGTCATGAGGCTCAGTACCTCATCGGCTGGGTACGCGTACCCAGGGTCCCGCGACTCAGTGGCCCTGAGTATCCGGGCTCAACTTCGGGAGGCGCTCCGCCCGGTCGAGTGTCATCCGCGGCCCACCGTTGAGCCGACGATGCGGTGTTCGTGCGGGTGTTCGTGCGGGTCTTCGTGCGGGTGTTCGTGCGGGCGCCGCCGCGTGGCGTCCCGCCGTACCGGGCAGGGCAGGTTCCTGCAGGTCGGCTGCGAGTGGGCGCGATGGTGGCCAGGGGCGGGGTCGAACCGCCGACCTTCCGATTTTCAGTCGGACGCTCGTACCAACTGAGCTACCTGGCCGCGTTGCACCCCGCTGGGCGAAGCGCGTGCACACGATACCGGAGCAGATGCGTCCGCTCGAAAACGGGCCAGGGGCATCGGGGAGCGCCGGTGGAGGGTGTCACGAACGGCGCGCCTACTGCGTCAGAAGGGATGACGACACCGTCCCAGAGGAGGCACTTCCCCGATGGCTGCGAGGACCTCGGCGGTCGCGGCCTGGTTCGACGACCGCACCAACCTGTCCCTCCTGGGGCGCAAGTACCTGCGCAAGGTGTTCCCGGACCACTGGTCGTTCCTGCTCGGAGAGATCGCGCTCTGGTCCTTCGTCGTGCTGTTGGTGACCGGCGTCTTCCTGACCTTCTGGTTCACGCCGAGCATGGCGGAGTCGACGTACGAGGGGTCCTACAGCCAGCTGCGTGGGGTACCGATGTCCGACGCCTACGCCTCGACCCTGCACATCAGCTTCGACGTGCGCGGGGGTCTGCTCGTGCGGCAGATGCACCACTGGGCGGCGATGCTGTTCATCGCCGCGATGTTGGTGCACATGATGCGCATCTTCGTCAGCGGGGCGTTCCGCAGGCCGCGCGAGGTCACCTGGATGGTCGGCGCCACGATGCTGCTGGTGGGGCTGCTCGAGGGATTCGTCGGCTACTCGCTGCCGGACGATCTGCTCTCGGGCACCGGGTTGCGCATCGCCGACGGGCTGGTGAAGGCGACGCCGGTGGTCGGGACCTATCTGTCGTTCTTCGCGTTCGGAGGTGAGTTCCCTGGCGACGCGGTCATTCCCCGGCTCTACATCGTGCACGTGCTGCTGATCCCCGGGCTCCTGCTCGCCCTCGTCGCCACGCACCTGCTGCTGATCGTCTACCACAAGCACACGCAGTGGGCGGGCCCGGGAC
>Ga0157372_10006673_pt1 | contig 12280 bp, 10 predicted proteins | sample C55metaG_FD_115307 | JGI IMG/M metagenome (GOLD analysis project Ga0157372, IMG submission 115307) | Corn rhizosphere microbial communities from Kellogg Biological Station, Michigan, USA - C5-5 metaG | ecosystem: Host-associated > Plants > Roots > Rhizosphere > Soil | place: USA: Michigan... | reverse complement strand
TGTACTGGTCGCGGGCATAATTGATCCTGTTTTCGGTACCTTCCAGCTGCGCCTGCAGGTTCTGGAAATTTTCCGTGGAGCGGATCTGCGGATAAGCTTCAAACGCAAGATTGATCGCAGTGTTTATTTTTTTGCCCATGATCTCCATGTCTTCTGGTGTTTTAGCGTTTACAATGCCCGCTCTTGCCTGGGTCACCTGTGTAAGGATCTCCTTCTCGTTGTTGGCAGCGCCTTTCACTGTGGCCACCAGTTGCGGAACGAGGTCGGCGCGTCGCTGGTAGCTCGACTGCACTTTGCCCCAGGATTCTTCCACCTGCTTCTGATACCTGTTCGCTTCGTTGTAATTGCTCCTGTATTTCATAAATACGATAATTGCCAGCAGAAGCAGACCGCCAATAATAAGTGCACCTTTTTTCATTTTTTGTTTGTTTTGGTTTTAGTTAAGTACGGCCTTACGGTCAAAGCACATACCATATCTGCAGTAATGACAGGCTGACGAGTTTTGTCAGCCTGTACACTGCTCTCTTAATCGATCAACTCCACGCTGCGCCTGATAAAGCGGGTGAGCTCCTCACCTTTCAGCAGCCCTTGGGAAAGCATTGCCAAATCAGCAGTTTGTTTTGTCAGTTCTTTCCTGCGCGACTCGTCGGTCTCGTTCAGGATCTTCGTGATCAGCGGATGGTTGCTGTTTACCACCAGATTGTACATATCAGGCATTGAACCATAAAAATTCATACCGCCTCCCATCGCGCTCATGTCCTTCATACGGCGCATGAACTCGGGCTTGGTGATGAGCATCGGCGCATCTTTCTCGCTGAGGCTTTCAAATACCACGGTAAATTTCTCTTTCGGCACCACCGATTCTACCACCGGCTTCAATGTGTTCTGCTCCTCTTCCGATAATTTGGAGGGCTGCGCTTCCTCCTTTTTGATCAGCTTGTCGATGGTATCGGCATCCACGCGCACAAAGGAAGTGTTTTCGAGCTTGGATTCGAGCTGGTTGATGTAATGCGAATCGATCGGGCTGTCGAACACCAGCACATCGTATCCGCGCTCTTTCGCGGTTTCAATGAAGCTGTGCTGCTCTTCGGTATTGGTGGTGTACAGGTAGATCACGCGATTATCCTTGTCGGTTTGTACCGGCTTCACTTTTTCAGCATACTCTTCGAGGGTGAAGAACTTACCATCCGAATTTTTGAGCAGGGCGAACTTCTGCGCCTTGTCATAAAATTTCTCTTCCGACAGCATTCCGTACTGTACGAATACTTTTATGTCTTCCCACTTCGCTTCAAAATCGGCGCGGTCTTTCTTAAAGATCTCTTCCAGCTTATCTGCCACCTTTTTTGTGATGTGCGCGGAGATCTTCTTTACATTCCCGTCGCTTTGCAGGTAGCTGCGGCTCACGTTCAGCGGGATATCCGGCGAATCGATCACACCCTGCAGCAGTGCAAGAAAATCAGGAACGATGTTCTCCACCGAATCGGTCACGAACACCTGGTTGCTGTACAGCTGGATCTTATCCTTCTGCATCTCGAACGCTTTTTTCAGCTTCGGAAAATACAGGATCCCGGTAAGGTTGAAGGGATAATCAACATTCAGGTGAATGTGGAACAGCGGGTCCTCGAAATTCATCGGGTACAGTTCCCTGTAGAATTTTTTGTAATCCTCATCGCTGAGGTCGGCCGGCTTCCTGGTCCAGGCCGGGCTTGGATTATTGATAATGTTGTCAACTTCCACTTCATTGTCCTTCTCACCTTCCTTGCGGGTCCCGAATTTTATCTCCACAGGCAGGAACTTGCAGTATTTGGTCAGGAGGTGACGGATACGTGCATCTTCGAGGAACTCTTCCGAGTCTTCGGCGATGTGCAGCACGATCTCCGTTCCGCGATCTGTTTTCGTACCATCTTCGAGCTTGTACTCAGGGCTGCCATCGCATTCCCAGTGCACCGCCGTTGCGCCTTCCTTGTGGGATAACGAGAAGATCTCCACTTTTTTCGCCACCATGAACGCCGAATAGAAGCCTAATCCGAAATGCCCGATGATCGCATTGGCTTCGGGCGTTTTATCCTTGTACTGGTTTACAAACTCTTCCGCACCGCTGAACGCGATCTGGGTAATGTACTTTTCGATCTCCTCAGCCGTCATACCGATCCCTTTATCCTTGATGGTAAGCGTTTTCGCAGCTTTATCAATGGATACCTCCACTTTCAGGTCGTCGAGAATGGCTTTGGATTCACCCAGCGCAACCAGCGTTTTCAGTTTCTGGGTGGCATCCACCGCGTTGGAAACGAGCTCACGGAGGAAGATCTCGTGATCGCTGTAGAGGAATTTCTTAATGATCGGGAAAATGTTCTCTGTTTGTACGTTAATTTTTCCAGTTGACATAGGTATAGAATTAAGTTTAGTTATTAGTTTAAAATCAAGGCGAAAGCTGTTTTCAAAGCATGTGCCAGCGGGGAAATCCTGACAAGTTGGCGGTGTCTCGCAGGGAGGAGGGATTTCTCGCAGAGGCGCAGAGAACGCTGAGCAGCGATCCGATTTAATATCCTACTTTTGCAGCATGGGGATCTCGGTTAAAAAAGTACATGCATTTACAGGGCACAACGGTTCGGTGTATACGCTGGAAAAAGGGATTTCGGAAGCTACCTTTTTTACCGGCAGCAGCGATAAGTATGCAGCGCTCTGGAGCCTGGAGAAGATGGAACAGGAGCATTTTGCGGCTAAATTCCCCGCCATCATCTATGCGCTTTGCCATATCCCGGAAAAAAACCTGCTGCTGGCAGGCACATCCGCCGGGAGCGTGCACGTGCTCGACCTTGTGAAAAAGGAGGAGCTCAAAATCCTGCAGCATCACACCCTGCCCGTTTTCGACATCAGCTATTCGGAGCTTACCGGCTGCTTTTATACTTCCGGGGCCGATGGCAACTTTGCCGTGTGCTCCCTCGAAAGCCTCTCCCTGTTAAAAATAAAGAAGCTCTGCGAAGAAAAAGTAAGAAGCATCGACATTTCCGAAAGCAGGAAGGAGATCGCGGTTGCTTCGGGCGACTGCAAGATCCGCATTTTCGACCTGCAAACGCTGGAGGAAAAACATGTGTTCGAGGCGCACAGGCTCTCCGCCAACATTGCGCGCTTTTCGCCCGACAGCAGCCTGATCCTTAGCGGCGGACGCGACGCGCACCTCAACATCTGGGATGCAAAAAGCTATACGCTGATCAAAAGCATTCCCGCTCATAACTTTGCGATCTACGATATTGTGTTCAGCCCGGATGAAAAGCTGTTTGCCACCGCCAGCCGCGACAAAACCCTGAAGATCTGGGATGCGGAAACATTTGAGCTGCTGCTGCGGATCAACAAGGAAAACCATGAGGGGCACGCCAATTCCGTGAACAAGCTCCTCTGGAGCAGGCATCATGAGTACCTTGTTTCCACGGGCGATGACAGGACGGTGATGGTATGGGATGTGATCTATGATAAATAATAGATTTCTATCTTTGCGTTAATGCAGCCAGAGCAGCTTCCTTCTTTCCCGGAAATTTATGAAACGTATAAGAACAGGGTTTTTAATACGGTGCTCGGCTATCTGCAAAACACCGAGGATGCCGAAGAAACCACGCAGGATGTGTTTGTAGAGGTTCACCGCTCGATGCACCGCTTCGAAGGAAAGTCGTCCCTCAGCACCTGGATCTACCGGATCGCGGTAAATAAATCGCTTGATTTTATTAAAAGCAAAAACAGGAAGAAGCGGTTTGCGTTCCTCAGCAGCCTGTTCGATGAAAAAGGCGCAGTTCAGCACGACCGTCCCGATTTTCATCATCCGGGCGTTCAGCTGGAGCAGAAGGAAAATGCGGCATTGCTGTTCAAAACGATCAACGAGCTTCCTGAGAACCAGAAAACGGCATTCATCCTCTCGAAGGTGGAAGGCCTTGGCTATGCCGAGATCGCGGAAGTGATGCAGCTGAGCATATCGTCGGTAGAATCGCTGCTGTTCCGGGCAAAGCAGAACCTCCAGAAAAAATTATCGGATTATTTTAAGAATGAGCGCAAGTTTTAATTTGAACCATCGTCAAAAGAAACAGTATGAGCAACGAAAAACGTATCGATGAAGTGATGAGCAGCCTGGAAGGGATCCGGAAGGCAGAGCCCAATCCTTTTTTATACACCCGGATCATGAACAAGGTGGAAGCGGCACAAAGCGAATACACGCCTGCGCGGATCGTATGGCTTGCTGCGGCATCGTTTGCTCTGCTCGTGCTGCTGAACCTTACCGCGATCAGGAGCCTCAGCAGCAAGGAAAGCGCAAGCAACAGCGATTTTAAATCGGTTGCTTCTTCGTATAACTTAATGAATGATAATTCCATCAACTATAATTAAATGAACAGGACAAAATTACTCACCATCGCCGTGATCGGGCTGCTGCTCCTGAATGCAGGAACGCTTGGCATGCTCCTGCTGCGCGGCCCCGGACATCATCCGCATGGCGACATGCCGCCACCTCCGCCCCGCGGCGAAGGCCCGAAGCACATTATCATGGAGCGCCTGCATTTTGACGATGCACAGCGCAAACAATACGAAGCGCTGATCGACGATCACCGGAAGCGCAGCGATGAGCTGCATGAAGCCTCGCGAAACCTGCACAAGGAATTATATTCCCTGCTGGCTGCCGATACCGCCGATAAAGCAAGGGCCAGTGCGTTGATCCTCCTGATAGCAGACAATCAAAAGATCACCGACCATCTGAATTTCGAACATTTTCAGCAGATCAAAGCCATTTGCCGGCCGGAACAGCTCAGCGATTTTAAGGAGCTCAGCAAAGAGCTTTCCGAATTATTTGGCCCGAAAGGCCCGCCACCACGGGAACATTAATATTTTTTACATCAACGCGCAGGTTTTGAAAAAGGCTGTCGTCTAAAAAAGCATTACACAACAAACTCTATGAAAAAACTATTTGCCTGCCTGCTGGCGCTTAACGGCTCCTTCGCTTTTGCACAAAGCTTTTATGACGTGAACACGATCCAGACGATCGAGATCAATTTCACACAAACCAACTGGGATTACATGCTGGATACGGCGACCGCCGGAAGCGAAGGCTACATCATGGCCAACTGGGTAAAGATCAACGGGGTTCAGTTCGACAGCGCCGGCGTGAAATACAAAGGCAACAGCTCCTACAGCGCCACCCAAGTGAAAAATCCTTTCCACATTTCGCTGGATGCTTTCAAGGAGCAGGATTACCAGGGCTACACCGATGTAAAGCTGAGCAATGTGGCGAAAGATCCCTCTTTTGTACGCGAGGTGCTTTCGTACACGATCCTGCGGCAGTACATGCATGCGCCCTTATCCAATTACGCGAAAGTGTATGTGAACGGGAGCTACATCGGGCTGTACGTGAGCTCCGAGTCTGTCTCCAAGAAATTCGTGAACGATCATTTCTATTCGAAGAACAATGCCTTCTTCAAGTGCAATCCGCCTGCAGGCGCCGGTCCCGGAACTACGGGAACGCCAAACCTTGTGTACCTCGGCACCGACAGCACACTGTATTATGCGCGCTATGAAATGAATTCAGATCACGGCTGGTCGGACCTGCTGGCGCTCTGCGATACGCTGGCTGTTAACATGAGCAACATCGAAAAGATCCTCGATGTGGACAAAGCCGTGTGGATGATCGCATTCGACAATACGCTGGTGAACCTCGACAGCTACATCGGCGGCTTTACGCAGAACTACTACCTGTACCGCGATCACAACGGCCGCTTTAACCCGGTAGTATGGGATCTCAATGAATCGTTCGGCACCTTCAGCCAGACGGGAACCAGCATGCTCTCCTCTACAACGGCCAAACAACAGATGACACCTACGCTGCACAGCGCCGATGCCAACTGGCCGCTGGTGCAAAAGCTACTTGCGGTACCCATGTACAAACGCATGTACATCGCGCACATGCGCACCATTCTCAGCGAGAACTTTGCAAGCGGCTCTTATTTCACCACTGCACAATCGCTGCAAACACTGATTGGTACTGCCGTGAATACGGACGCCAATAAATTTTTCACCTACAGCCAGTTCACCAGCAACCTCACCACCGATGTAAGCGCCGGCATGACGAGCGCTCCCGGCCTCAGCAACCTGATGAATGCACGCAACACCTGGCTGAACACACAAACCGATTTTACCTACGCGCATCCCCTGATCTCTTCCATTACACCGTCTACCGCAAGCCCTGCGCTGAACAGCAATGTGACGATCACTGCCAATGTAACGAATGCAAATTCCAACGGCGTATACCTCGGCTACAGGTATTCCATTTATGATCCCTTCAAAAGGATCCTGATGTATGACGACGGACTTCACAATGACGGCGCTGCTTCCGACGGAACATTCGGAACGGATCTCCCGGTGAACTCCTCCTACGTTCATTACTATATCTACGCAGAGAACAACAACGCGGGCATGTTCTCTCCCGAGCGCGCCGAATACGAATATTACACACTGTTTGCCACCGTTGCAACGGTAAATGCCGGCGAGCTGGTGATCAACGAGGTGCTGGCGACAAATACAAACACCTCGCAGGATCAGAGCGGCGAAAGCGACGACTGGGTAGAGCTGTACAACAACACCCCGAATTACATCAGCCTGAAAAATGCCTACCTGTCGGACTCCTATACCAATCCCCTGAAATGGCAGTTCCCGGATGCCGCCACGGTAGCGCCGAATTCCTTCCTGATCGTGTGGGCTGATAAAGACACTACGCAGTCGGGACTTCATACCAACTTCAAAATTTCCGGCACAGGCGAAAAGCTGATGCTTTCGTATGCGAGCGGAACCATTGTGGACAGCGTGAGCTTCGGCGCACAAACGGCCGATATCTCTTACCAGCGTTGTCCGAACGGTACAGGCCCATTCATTACCGCAGCGCCAACCTTCGGTACCACCAACTGCATTACAGGAATTGAGGAAAATGAAACATCCGTTTCTTTTAAATTATTCCCGAATCCCGCAAATTCATCCATCCAGATAGATTCGGACATACCTTTTAAAAAGGCAGCAGTGTACAATGCACTTTCACAGCAGGTTTATTCTTTCGAAGGAAAAACAATATCATTGCCGCTCGATATTTCGGCTTATCCGAACGGAGTGTATTTTATAAGGATCGACCAGGACGTTTTAAGGTTTATAGTGCAGCATTAGGAAGAAGGTCAGTTCGAGTTTTCGCCCTTTCCGGCGAAAGTATCGAGAACTGGCCACTTCTCGATACGCTTCACTACGTTACGCACTCGAAGTGACGCAGCAGATAGTTTACATTTCAAAAAAACGAATTAAAATTTCAACATGAAAAAAAAACTCACACACATTACCGCAGCCCTCGGCCTGCTGTTTTCCGCTTCGCTTGAAGCGCAGACCAATCCTGTAATTTCCAGCTGGATCCAGAACACCACGGGGATCACGGGCAGGCATTATGTAAGCGGAAGCTCTACACCCATTGTGGATGCAAGCTATCCTGCCAATGTGCAGTCGGTGGCCTATAACGCAACAAACGTGTATGTGAGCTGCAGCGGTATTCCTTCGTACGTGATCGGACCTTACCTCGATGGAAATCCGAACCAGGGAGGCAACAACAACAACAAATACAAATTTCCGCTCAACCCGGTACAGAATACCGGAACTCCTACAGCTACCACCGGCGGAACGATCGGCGTATTTATCAACGGCGTTTCCTTATTCGATTACCGCGATGGCGTTTCCTACAAAAGCTCCACGGGCGCAAATGCAGGCGGCCCGCTCGGAGGCATGGGCGACGGCGTATGGAACAGGGATGCGATCGTGGCTGAGAGGGGCGGCTTCGACTGCGCTAAGGGACATCCGGCAGGAACCAACTATCACCATCACCAAAACCCGAGCGCATTCAACCTCGACCTCGTTGTGCTATCCGGCGTTTGCAACTTGTATTTAGCGGACGGATTGTACGTGATCGATTCCACGATGCACTCACCGCTCATCGGCTTTGCATACGATGGCTTCCCGATCTACGGGGCTTACGGCTATAGGAATGCCGACGGCACCGGCGGTATCACACGCATGAAATCGAGCTACAGCTTAAGAAGCATCACCGTGCGGACACATTACGCGGACGGCACCAATGTAACCGACGGACCGCCCGTGAGCAGCACGTTTCCATTGGGCATGTACCGCGAAGATTACCAATACAATCCCACTTCCGCTGCAACACCCGATTACCTCGACGAGCATAACGGCCGCTTCTGTGTAACACCGGAATACCCTGCAGGCACCTATTGCTATTTCGCAACTGTGGACGCCAACTGGAACTCTTATTATCCGTATGTGGTAGGACCTACATTTTATGGAACCAAAGTAGTGACGACCGTTCCTTCCATTCCGGGCGGACTTACCTCTTACACCTCAACTGCGGGTATCGATGATCTCGATCAGCAGGTGCAGCTCTCTGTTTATCCAAACCCTGCGAGCGATGTGCTGCTCGTGCAGTCAAAAACAGCCGGTAAAACAAACAGGAAGGTGGAGCTGATCGATGAGCTCGGGAAAGTAGTGCAGGTACAAACGCTCTTCCAGGGAAGCACCATGTGCTATTTCGACCTGCAAACCGTGTATGACGGGATCTATTTTGTGCGCATCAGCGATGGAAGCGGCACACAAACCACAAAAGTTGTCGTAAGCAAATAAGCATTTCCTTTGATCAAAACATTCTCACTGCTCACCGGGCTGATCTTACTGCTCAGTCCATTCAACACCACTGCTCAGCATTCCAAAGGGATGCTGAGCATTGCTTTTAAGCATGTGGTGGACGAACAGGCATTGCAGCTCGACAGCGCCGTTTATAAAAACGCGCTCGGACAAACCTTCACTGTCAGCAAGTTCAAATATTACATCAGCAACATTCAGCTCGAAAAAGCAGGCGGAAAAAAGATCGCCGTGCCGGGTTATTTTCTTATCAATGAGGAAGAAGAGGCATCGAAGCAGCTGCTGCTTTCCGCCATCCCTGAAGGAGAATACATTTCGATGCAGTTCATGATCGGCGTCGACAGCCTGCACAATTGCAGCGGCGCGCAATCGGGGGCGCTTGATCCCGCAAACGGGATGTTCTGGGCCTGGAACAGCGGCTACGTGTTCCTTAAGCTGGAAGGCAAAGCAGCGGCCTCCGCGTCGCCGGGAAAGATCTTTGAATACCATATCGGCGGGTACATGGCGCCGTCCAATTGCATCCGCACAACCAGCCTGCTGTTTGCAAAGCCGCTGCACATCAGCAAGGAAAACACCGGCGCAGTGACGATAATAGTAAATGCGGCTGAACTCCTCCGCGCGCCTGTGACGATCGACTTTTCAGCGCTCTCTTCCGTCACCGACTTTCACAATGCAGGTACCATCGCGGATAATTACACAGACATGTTCAGCATTGCAACAAATGAAAAATAAGCTCCTTGTGTTTTTCAGCCTCGCGGCGAGCATCCTCCTGTTTGGCTTTGCAGCGCGTTTCAGCGGCGATACCGTGACGCGCAGGGATGTAGAGCTGAAGATCCCTGCCGGCTTCCCAAAGCCGTTTTATGATTTTAAAAACAATACGATCAGTCCGGCCGGGTTCATCCTCGGCAGGAAACTATTTTACGACCCCATCCTTTCCAGCGACAGCAGCACCAGCTGCCAGACCTGCCACCAGCGCGTTGCAGCATTTGCGCACATCGATCATGCGCTCAGCCACGGTGTCGGCGGCAGGATCGGAACGAGAAATGTGCCGGCGCTGCAAAACCTGATCTGGCAGGACACCTACATGTGGGATGGCGGCGTAAATAACCTCGAAGTGCAGCCCATCAACCCGATCACGAATCCGGATGAGATGAACGAAAGTCTCGCCCATGTGATCATGAAAATAAAACGCAACAGGGAATATGTGCAGCTGTTTAAAAGAGTGTACAGGGATACGGTGATCAATTCGGAGCGCCTGCTAAAAACACTCGCACAATTCACAGGATTGATGATCTCGGCCAATTCGCGTTACGACCGGTACATCGCCGGCAGGGATACGTTCAGCATCCAGGAAAAGAACGGGCTCCAGCTGTTCCGTGCCAAATGCGCCTCCTGCCACCGGGAGCCGCTGTTCACCGACAACACTTACCGCAGCAACGGACTGAAACCCGATACTTCGCTGAATGACACCGGCAGAGGAAAAATTTCCGGTGCGCAAACCGACAATTATAAATTCAGGGTACCGGGGCTGCGGAACATCGAAATGACATTTCCTTACATGCACGACGGGAGATTCCGGAAGCTGAAGGATGTGCTGAACCACTATTCGGTTGCCGGTCACACACCAACGGCAGACGCTGATCTAACCAAGATCGGAACGCTGAGCGACAAAGAGCGTACAGACATCATCGCATTTCTGCTGACGCTGACCGATAAGGAGTTTTTGTATGATGCGCGGTTTGCGGATCCGGGACGCAACTAATAAATTTTCCGGGCCGGGGAACATAGTGGGACTTACTTCCGCTCCTCGCCGCTTTGCCAGGTTTCGGTGGCGGTAAGTTTGCCATTTTCATCGTAGATCTTCCAGGTGCCGTCCTTCTGGTAGTCGATCACGGAAGCATTGTATTTCATGGTGCCTTCGGCCTTCAGGTTGCCATTCTCATAATATTCTTTTTTGGAATAGATCTTCTTCTTCGGGTCGATCAGCTCGAAGATCTCCTGCGGCTTGCCATCCTGCGCATACGATTTTCGCTGCACGAGGTATTCCATGCTTTTCGAGTTCTCCTCTATGTATTCGATCTGCCCGTTCGGGTAATAATCCGTTTCTATCAGCGCAGCACCTTCATAATATGTGATGTCGGCCTTTAGCTTGCCGTCGGGATAAAAGATCTGCTGGTTGGATTTTTTAAAATCGATCACTTTGAACGAGCGCTCTACATTTCCGTTCTGATAAAAGTTCTTGTAGATCTTCAGGTGCCCGTCCTCGTAAAATCCTTTATGAAGCACCATCCCGTTCTCGTAAATATCCTGCACCCATCCCTGGGCGGCATAACCGCGCTTGTCGTTGCGAACGGAATCACCGCCGATGGAAAAGTTCAGCTTCTCATACATGGTGATGCCGTAATCCGGATCAATCACTTTTGCCGCATCGTACTTTGTTGGCTCAGGCACCTGCCCGAAGAATTGCGCCTTCGCAAACGGGCTGCCTGCAATAAGAAATATAAATATGCTAACGAAATGTTTCATCCGGGAACCTGTCTTATCCTAATTTGATGTGAATATATGAACAGTCCGTCTTTTACACAAGGCTTTTGGGCAAAAAGGTGGTTTTTTATTCGGGCATCCGGGAAAAAGAGGATACTTTTACATCTGTAAATCAGAGTTCTAAATTGGATCGATCAAACAGGCGGATATACTCGTATGCGAATTATTTTCTTAAACAGTATTGTCTCAGATCACCCGCTTGTACTGCTATTCTGTTTTCTTCCGGCACTTATCAACTTCTTTATCTTTCTGTATGTGATGTTCCGGATGCCCCGCGACACGCACAATAATTATTTCGCATTTTTTGTGCTGCTGTTAGCCTTCTGGCAGCTGTCGGATGCCTGCATGCACCTCTGCAGCACTGCGGAGGGAGCCTTGCAGATGTACAGGACCACAGGCGTTAGCACCATCGGGGTAGCCGTGTTCGGGCTCATGTTCACGCTGCAGTTTACAAAATGGCATAAAAAGATGCCGGTCATCTGTTATTACCTCTTCCTTTTCATTCCCGCGCTGATCCTTCTTATGGGCATGTCGGCGGGGCTCGACGGATACACTGTTGAGCGTTCCGCGGTGTGGAACTGGATAGCCAGCCCCAAGCCATCGCTTTTCATCGACCTGTTCTTCGGCTGGCTCTCACTGGCCTGTATCTGCGGCGCTATTCTTTTGTTTTTTTACTTTGTAAAAGCAAAAAGCGAGGACGTGTCGAAAAAGCAGGCGCTTCTTCTCTTTATCGGGCTCATCATTCCGATAGCCGGCGGGATCATTGCGGAAGTCATCAATCCGCTGGTGCTGGGGATACCTTCAGCACCCGTTACCGTGCCCCTTATCACCGTGTTCTCCATCACCGCCCTGATCGCGATCAGGAGATACAGGCTGTTTGAATATTCACCGCGGCACCAGTGGGAGAATATCCTGAAAACGATGAATGAAGGATTGCTGATCATCGACAAGGAGGACAAGATCATGTATGCGAATGAAAAGGTCTGCGAGATGACAGGCTTTGGAATGGAGGAGCTGCAAACCC
>Ga0157372_10006672_pt1 | contig 12280 bp, 14 predicted proteins | sample C55metaG_FD_115307 | JGI IMG/M metagenome (GOLD analysis project Ga0157372, IMG submission 115307) | Corn rhizosphere microbial communities from Kellogg Biological Station, Michigan, USA - C5-5 metaG | ecosystem: Host-associated > Plants > Roots > Rhizosphere > Soil | place: USA: Michigan... | reverse complement strand
TATCACGATCGCGTCCTGCCGGCCGGCATCGACGCGCGCTTCTCGCTCAGCGACGGCTCTGCCGCCGCCCGCAGCGGTCGTGGCGCTTCTGCAGCGTCGTCGGCCACCGTGGCGGCGAGCGCGCCCGACGGCGCTTCGACGCCTGCGCGCGCTGCGGCGGCGAGCAGTGCCGCCTCCGGAATCTTCATCCGCGCCGGCGGTGTCGCCGGCGGCGGGCCCGCGACCGCCGAGAGCGTCCGCCTGCGACCCGACGAGCGCGGCCTGCGGCTGAAGGCGACGGGCCAGTACCGCGATCTTCCGGTGCGGATCGATCTGCGCACGTCGGGCGTGCTCGCGTTCCTCGGCGACGGCGCCGAGGCGCAGTCGCAGCCGCTGTCGCTGCGCGCACTGATCGGCCGCGCGGAGGTCGCCTTCGACGGCACGACTCGCGATCCGCTCCACTTCAGCGGGCTCAAGGGACGCTTTCGCCTGTCGGGGCAGTCGCTCGCCAACGTCGGCGATGCGCTCGGCATCACGTTGCCGACGACGCCGCCGTTCACGACGCACGGCACGCTCGTCAAGGACGAGGACGTCTGGAAGGCCGTGTTCGAAGCGGCGAGCATCGGCTCGAGCCGCCTCAACGGCGCGTTCACGTACGACAAGCGCCCCAAGGTGCCGCTGCTGGCGGGGCGCCTCGGTGGCTCGCGGCTGCTCCTCGCCGACCTCGGGCCCGCGGTCGGCACGCCGCCGCCGGGCAGCGGCGCCGGCAAGGCCGCCGCTGCCCACGACGGCCGCGTCTTTCCTGACAAGCGCTTCGACCTGCCGTCGCTGCATGCGATGAACGCCAATGTCGTCGTCGACATCGGCACCTTCGACACCGGCACCGAGATCATCGAGCCGCTCCATCCAGCGCGCGCGCACCTCCTGCTCGCGGACGGCGTGCTGACGATCGCCGACTTCGTCGGCGTCACCGCGCAAGGGCGCATGGAGGGCTACGTCCAGCTCGACGCGCGCCGCGACCACACCGCGCTGTGGACCGCCGACCTCCGGCTGCTCGGCGTCGACCTCGCGCAGTGGCTTCGGCTGAAGCGCTCCGGCAACGCGCCGCCGTACCTCAGCGGCAAGCTCGATGCGCTCGTCAAGGTCAAGGGCACCGGGCGTTCGACCGCCGAGATCCTCGGCTCGCTCGCGGGCGACCTGCGCATGCACCTGCGCGACGCCGCGGTCTCGCACGTCGCGGTCGAGGCAGGCGGGATCGATGTCGCGCAGGCGCTCGGCGTGATGGTCAAGGGCGACGACGCGCTGCCGATCCTGTGCAACGTCGCCGACCTCGACATCGAGCAGGGCGTCGCGAAGCCGAAGGTGTTCGTGCTCAACACCCGCGACTCCACCATCTGGGTCGACGGCACGGTATCGCTGCGCGACGAGACGCTCGACCTGCGCGTGGTCGTGTCGCCGAAGGACTTCAGCCCGATGTCGCTGCGCACGCCGATCCACGTCAAGGGAACGTTCGCGCAGCCGAAGGTCTCGCTCGAGATCGGAAAGCTCGCCGGAAAGGCCGGCGCCGCGGGGCTGCTCGCGCTGCTCAATCCGCTCGCCGCGCTGATCCCCTTCATCGACCCGGGAGCGCAGAAGCAGGCCAAGGAGAGCGACGCCGAGTGCGCCAACCTCGTGCGAACGCTCGGCGTCATTCCGAAGGCGGTGCGCACGCCGAAGTCGGCACCCGTCCCCCCGGCGTCGGCGAGCGCCGCGTCGGCGGCCGCGCGCGCGAAGCTGGCGGCGGCTGCGTCGGCGCCGGCGCGCTGATCGCCGCTGCGCCCTCAGGCCTTGCGGCGCTTGCTGACGAGCGGGCCTTCGCCCTTCGAGTGCGACTTGCCCTTCTGCTCGGCGTCATCGAGCTCTGCGGCCTCGCGCGCGTCTTCGGGCGCGGCGTCGCGCGCCGCGGGCTCGACCTTGCCGGAGTGCGCGAACTCGCGGCTCGCCTTGTCGTAGCGGCGGCCGGCCTCGTAGTCGCCTTCGCCCTGGACCTTGTCGTTGGCAGGTGTCTTGTTCATGCTGTCTCCTTGGCTGTGGAATCGCCGCGCCTCACGCGGCCGCCGCCGCGACGGGCTCGACGACTTCCTCGGTGACGACGTCGAAGCGGACGAGCGAGTTCGCGCCGAAGCACATCGTGATCGGCACGTCGCCCGCGTCGCGGCCGCGCGCCATCACGATGCGGCCGATGCGGCGCTCGTTGTGACGAGCGTCGAAGGTGAACCAGCGGTCGCCGAGGAAGACCTCGAACCACGCGCTGAAGTCCATCGGGTACGGCGCCGCCGGAACCCCGATGTCGCCGAGGTAGCCGGTCGTGTAGCGCGCCGGGATGTTCATGCAGCGGCACAGCGTCACCGCGAGGTGGGTGAAGTCGCGGCAGACGCCGACGCGTTCGCGGAAGGCGTCGAGCGCGGTGCGCGTCGGCCGCGCGCGCTGGTAGTCGAACGTCAGGTGCTGGTGCACGAACTCGCAGATCGCGCCGACGCGCGGCCAGCCGGGCGCGACGGCGCCGAACTGCTGCCACGCGAACGGCAGCAACTCGCTGTCGACCTCGCAGTAGCGGCTGGGCAGGAGGAACTGCAGCGTCGAGAGCGGCAGCTCCGTCGGGTCGCGCTGGGGCGCGTCGCGGTCGACCTCGTCGAGCTCGCCCGAGTCGCGGATCAGCGCTTCGTTCGCGATGCGCACCGTCGGCATGCCGAGCGGAACGTTGACGCGGCCGCAGTGGTTGCCGAAGCTGTCGATGTACTCCTCGGGCGTCAGGCCGCCGCTGACGATGACCGACTCGGGAGCGACGAGGTCGTCGCGGCGTGAAGGGTGGACGCGCAGCAGGTAGATGAGCGCCATCGGCGTCGCCACGGACAGCTCGATGTCGTACCCGATCCTGATCAGCATTCGCGAAGCTCCGCGGCCCTTTGAGTGACGGCGGCATCCTTGCACGACGCGGGTCCGCGGTCTGTAGGAAGGGAGCGCTTCGCGTGGCGGTTCGATCGACTGTAGGCAGCGTCCGACGGCCCCAAGCGCGATCGCCCGGCTGACCGCGCGAATCACTCGCTTTAACTTCGACGCCATGGGACCCACGGCAACGTCGAGCTTGGCGGAACGGCTGCGTCGCTTCGCCCGCTGGTTCTTCACGTGCTCGCCCGAAGCCGCTGCCGATCCGGCGCCGAAGCCACGGCAGCAACCCGCCAAGGCGAGGCGCCAGGACGCTCCGCAACTGCGCGCGCACGCGCAGCATGCCGGCCGCGTCGGAGTCAGCAACCGGAATCGACCATGATTGAACGACGCGTGCTTCTCGAGAAGAGCCTGATCGGAACGTGCGCGCTCGTCGCCTTCATCCTGTTCGCGAGCTTCTACATGGTCGTGAGCGGCGCGGTGCAGCGCGGCCCGCGCCTGGCCAGCGTCGACCCGGCCACGCCGCATGCGGCGCCGACGGTCGCGCAGCGCAGCACGGGTCACGGCAACGCGTTGCTCGCGCGCGTCGGCAACTGACGGGCGCGACCGACGGCGCGCGCTGATCGCCGCGCGCGCCGCGATAATCGCCGCCGGGCCGAGTGCCCCGGCGCCGCCCGTCGAGCGGCCGCGATGACGACTCCCGAATGCGGCTCGAAGGCTCCCTGATCGTCTGCGAGGAATGCGGCCTCGCGCACCGCTGGCACCCGCCCGGCCATGGCGCCGTCGCGCGCTGCACGCGCTGCGACGCTGTCCTCGACCGTTCGCATCGGCTCTCGATCGACGGCATCCTCGCGCTCACCGTCGCCGCCGCGGCGATCTACCTCGTCGCCGTCAACACTCCGCTGCTGACGCTGACGCTGCGCGGGCCCGCCGAGCAGGCGAGCCTGATCGACGCGATCCGCTACGCGTGGACCGATGGCGAGCCGATCATCGCCGTCGTCGCCGGGATCACGGCGCTGCTCGCGCCGGCGGCGTTCGTCGCGCTTCGCCTCTACGTGCTGTTTCCCCTGTCGGTCGGATTCAAGGCGCCCGGCTTCGCGTGGTGCGTGCGGATGTTGCACCAGGCCGAACGCTGGAGCATGGTCGAGGTGTTCACGGTCGGCGTCCTGCTCTCGCTCGTCCGCCTCGCCGGCCTCGCGCACGCATCGCCGGGCCCGGGCCTGTTCGCGCTCGGCGCGCTGACGGTTCTGTTCGCGTCGATCCAGTCGGCCGGGCTGAAGCGCCTGTGGTGGCAGGTCCAATGACCGCGGCGAGCGAGCCGCCGTTGCTGCTCGGCTGCGAGAGTTGCGGCCTCGTCTCGCCGGCGGTCGTTCTGGACGATCCGACGCTCGTTCAGGAGTGCCCGCGCTGCGGCCACGTCCTCGCCGCGACCAAGCCGCACGCGCTGCAGCGCACGTGGGCGTTCGTCGGTGCCGCGGCCGTGCTCTACATCCCTGCCAACGCGCTGCCGGTGATGGTGACGACGCAGGCGCTGCAGCGCGACGAGCACACGCTGCTCGGCGGCATCCACGAGCTCTGGCTCGACGGCTCGTGGGGGCTCTCGATCATCGTCTTCGTCGCGAGCATCGCCGTGCCGGTGCTGAAGATCGCGGTGCTCGGCCTGCTCGCGTGGACCGTGCGCCACAAGCCGCACTGGCGCCGCCTCGAGCGCGCACGCCTGTACCGCCTCGTCGAGACGGTCGGCCACTGGTCGATGCTCGACGTCTACGTCGTCGTCCTGCTCGCCGCGACGGTGCGCTTTGGCGCGCTCGCGAGCGCGAGCCCGGGGCCGGGGCTGATCTCGTTCGCGGCGGTCGTCGTGCTGACGATGCTCGCGACCTGGTCGTTCGATCCGCGACTGATCTGGCGCGACGTTCCCGATGGCCGACCCGTCTGACCCGTCTGACCCGTCGCCGGCGCCGGACGCGCTGCCCGAGCCGCGCATCGTCCGCGCGCGGCGCTGGAACGTCTCGCTCGTCTGGCTCGTCCCCGCCGTCGCGATCGCGATCGCGGCGTCGATGCTCGTTCGCAGCGTCTTTCTCACCGGGCCGCGGATCGAGATCGAATTCAAGTCGGCCGATGGCGTCGAGGCCGGCAAGACCGAGGTCCGCTACAAGGAAGTCGTGATCGGCAAGGTCGTCGGCGTCGCGCTGCGCGACGACCGCGAGCGCGTCGTCGTCGTCGTCCAGCTCGACCAGAGCGCGGCGAGGTTCGCCGTCGAAGACACGACGTTCTGGGTCGTCAAGCCGCGCATCGGCACCGGCGGCGTGAGCGGCCTGGGGACGCTGTTCTCGGGCGCCTACATCGGCACCGACGCCGGCGTGTCGACGCGATCTCGCAGCGAGTTCGTCGGCCTCGAGGCGCCGCCGCTGGTGCTGCGCGGCGAGCCGGGAGCGATCTTCGTGCTGCGCGCGAGCGACCTCGGCTCGCTCGACGTCGGCTCGCCCGTCTTCTACCGGCGCACGCAGGTCGGCCGCCTGGTCGGCTACACGCTCGATGCCGACCGCGACGAGCTGACCGTGAAGGTCTTCATCGAGGCACCGTACCCGAAGCTGGTGACGACGAACAGCCGCTTCTGGAACGCGAGCGGAATCGACCTGACGCTGAACGCGAGCGGCCTCACCGTCAACACGCAGACGCTGGTGTCGATCCTCGCCGGCGGCGTTGCCTTCGAAACGCCGACCGACGGAACGCGGGCGACGCCGGCGCCGGAGAACAGCGTCTTCGCGCTCTTCAACGACCGCCGCTCCGCGCTCGCTCCGCCCGACGGCAGCGCGCTGCCGCTGCGGATGTCATTCGACCAGTCGGTCCGGGGCCTCGTGCCGGGAGCGACGATCGACTTGCTCGGCGTCGACATCGGGCGCGTGCGCACCGTCGCGCTCGATTACGACGCCAAGCGCAAGCGCTTCCCGGTCGAGGTCGTCGCCGACATCTTCCCGACGCGACTCGGCCCGGTGCGCTCGGCGCTGCTGCGCGACGTGCACGGCGCCGGCGATGCCGCTGTGCTCCAGCAACTCGTCGCCAACGGGCTGCGCGCGCAGCTGCGCACCGGCAACCTTCTCACCGGCCAGCTCTACGTCGCACTCGACTTCATTCCCGGCCCGCCGCGCACGGCGACGATCGACGACGACGGATCGGTGCGCTTGCCGACCGCGCCGGGCACCTTGAGCGAGCTGCAGCCGCAGATCGCCGAGATCGTGCAAAAGGTCAGCAAGATCCCGTTCGACGAGATCGGCCGTGACCTGAGGACGACGCTGGCGAGCGCGAGCAAGGCGATCAACCAGCTGTCGCCCGAAGCGCAGAAGGCGCTCGCCGAGGTCCAGCGCACGCTGCAGCGCACGCAGGCGACGCTCGAAAGCCTCGACCGCAACGTCGCCGACCCGAGCGCACCGGTGCAGCGCAACCTCGAGGAGACGCTGCTCGAGCTGCAGCGCACGTCTCGCGCTCTGCGCCTGCTCTCCGACTATCTGCAACAGCATCCCGAGGCGCTGCTGCGCGGCAAGCCCGCCGACGCGCCGGTGCCGCAACGCTGACCGGGCCCTTCGCATGCGAGCACGTCCGCTCTTCCGATTCGATTCGCGACGCGTCACAGGCGCCTTGCTCGGCTGCGCGGTGCTGGCGCTCGCCGCCTGCGGCACGCCGCCGGTGACGCACTACTACAGCCTGATGCCCGACGAGATCGCGCCGCGCGCTGCGACGTCGCGGCCGGCAGCCGGCGCGGTGATCCTGCTCGAGCCGGTGCGAGTCCCGGTGCAGGTCGACCAGCCGCAGTGGGTCGTCCGCCTGCCCGACGACAGCGTCGCGGTGCTCGAGCAGGAGCGCTGGACGACAGCGCTGCGCGACGAGTTCCAAGCGGCGCTGCTCGAGGAGCTGATCGTCGGGCAAAGGATGATCGACGCGCGCACGCAGCCGTCGCCCGGCACGCCGCCGTGGCGGATCGCGGTCGACGTGCGACGCTTCGACTCGATGCCCGGTCGCGAGGCGCGGATCGAGGGCTCGTGGACGATCCAGGGCAGCGGCGGCCGTGGCGCCGCGTCGCGCTGCGAGTGGCTGCTGCGCGAGCCCGCTCCCGGACCGCTGTCCGCCCTGGCACCGGCGCACCGTCGCGCGATCGCGCGTCTCGCCGACGCCATCGCCGAGGCGCTCGCGCGCGTCGCACGCGGCGAGCCGGCTGCGTGTCCGTCGGCCGACGAGCGCCGCTGAGCCCGCGACCTCGACGACGAACGCGAACAGCAGCTTGGCGGTGGCGACCTTGCAACCGCGCCGGCAGATCAGGGGCGGACGGCGATGTTGTTCTGCACCGTCTTCACACCCTTGACCTTCATCGCGATGTTCTCCGCGGCCTGCTTCTCGAGCCGGTCCTTCGCGAATCCCGAGAGCTGGACGTTGCCGTTGAGCGTCTCGACGCCGATCGCCGCGGCGTCGACCGCCTTGTCCTCGACCATCCGCGCCTTGATCGTCGTCGTGATCGCCGAGTCGTCGACGTAGGCGCCGACGGTCTCCTGGCGGCGCTCGATCGCGCAGCCGGAAGCGAGCGCGACCGAGATCGCTGCGAGGATGGTGGCGCGGGCGGTGCGAAGCGTCATCGTCTCTCCTGGGTCGCGTTGCAGTCAGGCGATCATTCGCTCAGCCAGTCGCTCAGCTCCTCGGCGTGTTCCTGCTCCTGGCTGAGGATCGACTCGAGGATGCGCCGCGTCGTCGAGTCCTTGTCGCCGATCAGCCGGATCATCTGCGAATACGCCTCGATCGCGACACGCTCGGCGACCAGGTTGGCGCGGATCATCGCCTGCAGGTCGGTCGACGCATCGTAGTCGGCATGGCTGCGCTCGAGCAGCGACGACGGCTGGAAGTCGGGCTCGCCGCCGAGCTGGACGATCCGCTCGGCGAGCATGTCGCCGTGCGCCGTCTCCTCGTTGGCGTGGACGAGGAACTCCTCCGCGATCTTCGGCGAGGCGAGCCCCTTGGCGGTGAAGTAGTGGCGCTTGTAGCGCAGCGTGCACACGATCTCGGTGGCGAGCGCGTCGTTGAGCAGCTCGATGATGTCTTCGCGCCACGGCCCGTAGCTCGGCGTGACGGCGCCGCCTTCGAGGCTGCGCTTGGCGGCCTCGAGCGCGCTCTCGTCGAGACGCAGCCGCTCGCCGCTGGCTTGTGCCGGCGTTGCCGGCTTGTTGGTGGTGGTGGTGTTCATTTGCTCGAGATCGCCTTGGCGCCGAGCAGTGCGAACAGCAGCACGGCCACGAAGAGGACGAGGAAGACGACGAACAGGATCTTGGCGATTCCGGCAGCGCCCGCGGCGATGCCGGTGAACCCGAACATCCCGGCGACCAGGGCGATGACCGCAAAAATGATGGCCCACTTCAGCATGAGAGTCTCCTTGGGGGATGGCAACCTTTGCCGGCGGCGCCGGTCAGGCTGACCGAACAGCACGAACACTGTACGGACCGGGCGTTGTGCGTTGCATCAGAGCCGCGCGTGGTCCCCTGTAGGACAGGTGCGGCCGCCTGCGTAGCCCGTCAGTGGGTTGCGCGGAAAAAAAAACGCGCCGAAGCGCGTTTTTGGAAGACCCCACGGAGGGAGACCGGTCGATTGCCGCGCGGGCGGGTCGACAAGGGGTCGTTGGGAGGTAACCGTCGCTGGACCTACGGCAAATTCGGTGCCCGCTCGCGCTCGTTCGCCGAGGTGTGTGCCGCCGGGGCGGCCGAGCTGGAAGAACCCGCCGCCGTCGTCGACGCGCGCGCGCGGCGGCCCCGGCGCGACTTGCCGGCGAGCGACGGGCCCGCGAGCATTTGCAGCCAGGACTCGACGGGCATCCTGCGCAGCGCGTGGCTCGCCAGCTGCGGCACCAGGCCGACGAAGAGCGCCGGTCGGAGCAGCCAGCGCCACGGCTTGACGAGGAGCAGCAGTGCGCCGGCGGCGGCGGCGCCGAACACGAGGCCGAGCGGGTTGCGCTCGGCGATCGGTTGCACGAGCTTGCGCGACGCATCCTCGGCGACGAGGCCGGCGGTGCGCAGCGGATGGGTGTCCCACCAATCCTCGACCGTCTCGAGGATGAACTCGGCGCCGGGCAGCTCGCGCAGGCGGTCGAGCAGGCGATCGCCGAGATTGCCGACCGACTCGGGAATGATCGACGGGCGCTTCGGCGGATGTGCGATGTCCATCATCGCCAGCCGCAGCGCACCGCGCGATGCCGCCAGGCGGTCGGTCGCGGGGACGTCGTTGAGCTCGTCCTTGGCGCGGCGCGCCGCATCGCTGACGGCGTCGGCGGCGGCGCGGGCCTCGCCGGCGACGCGTGCTCCGGCGGCAGCGACGCGGTCCTTGGCCGCAGTCGCTGCGTCGGCTGGTGAAGCGACGGTGCTCACGACGCGACCTCGCGCAGCATCGCCATGTCGGCGTTGATCTGCTTTTTGACCGTCGCGAACGCGTTCTCGATCGGCTTCGCGCGCGCCACCACGACGCAGATCGCGCCGAGCACGAACGGTGTCAGCGGAACGACGAGAAGCGCCCAGCCGGCCGAATAGTCGCTCGCCGGCACCGTCGCGCGCAGCATCAGCGCGACCCCGACCAGCACCAGACCGACGAGGAAGAGGACGAGCGCACCGACGTAGAGGCCGATCCGTGTCAGCCACGCCGTCGACACCTTGTTCACCTCCTCGCCGACGAGGGCGGCGTAGTTCTCGACGTGATCGCCGATCAGGTGCGGCTGGGTCGCCGCCAGCCGCAGCAGGGGGTGGATCATGGCGCGACCCGCGTCGTCAGTCGCGCGAGCGGCTGATGAGCGTGATCAGGCCCATCAGCAGCGCGCCGGTCGCGGCAGCGATCAGCATCGCCTTGATCGGCTCGTCCTTGACGTAGGCGACGGTCATGTCCTGCGCCTGCGCCGCGCGATCGCGCAGTTGCTGCGAGGTGTCGCGCACCGCATCCATGCCGCGGCGCGCGGCGGCCTCGGCCTGCGAAGCCACCTTGTTCAGCATCGGCCCGGCCTTGCTGCGAACGCCTTCGACGGTGTCCGACAGGCGGTCGAGCGCCTGGTCGGTCGCGCGCTGCGTCGAACGGATCGCGCCCTGCGTCGCGTTCGCGGCGTTGTCGGTCATCTCTTGCGCTTGCTGAGCCTGAGACTTGATTCCCGTGGTGTTTCCCGTGTCCATCGCTGGTCCTTTGCTGGTGGGGTGGCGGATTCCGCTTCTCGTGCCCGCAGGCCGGAAGAACGACAAGGAGCCCAGTGTGCGTTCCTCGTTGTCGGCGAAGCATAGGTGCTGCGCGCGCGCCTTTGTCGGGGGACCCACCCGAGCCGGGTAGGACACGACCGACACGTAAACCCGGCGTTCAGGCTTCCGCGGCGGCCGCAAGAGCGGCGTTGCCATCGCCCTCAGCGGCATCCGGGGGAGCCGGCGGTAGCGTCGCTTCGATCAACGTGCCCTCGCCGGGCGTCGACTCGAGGCGCATCGTGCCACCGTCGGCCTCGACGCGGTAGCGCATGCCGATCAGGCCGTGGCGCGCAAGCCGGGGTGCCGTGGTGTCGAAGCCGATGCCGTTGTCGCGCACCGCGACGGTGGCGCCGCCGTCCGGCGAAGGCTGCAGCGAGACGACGACCTCGTTCGCCTTGGCGTACTTGACGACGTTGGTCAGCGCTTCCTGGACGAGGCGGTAGATGGTCAGCTGTGCCGGCGCGCTGACCGTCACCGGTGCGAGGTTCTCGACGACCTGGATCTCGCTGCGCGAAGAGAACTCGCGCAGCAGGATCTCGAGCGCGGCGACGAGGCCGAGGTTGCTGAGCGACGACGGCCGCAGGTCCTCGATGATCCGGCGCTTCAGCGCGATGCCGCCGTTGAGCGCTTCGTTGAGGTGGGCGAGCCGCTCGGCGGCGTCGGCGCTCGCGCTCGTGGCCAGGCGCGACTTCAGCCGTGCGACGTCGAGCTTGGCCGCGGTGAGCAGGGCGCCGAGCTCGTCGTGCAGCTCGCGCGCGAGCCGGCTGCGCTCGTCCTCGCGGATCGTCTGCAGGTGCTGCGCGAGCTCGCGCAGCTGCGCGGTCCGGGCCGCGACCTCCTGCTCGAGGCGGTCGCGCTCGCCCGCGATGCGCTGCGCCTCGTCGGCGAGCGCGCGGTCGAGGGTGGCCGACTGGCGCAGGTACATGAAGAGCGCCAGAAGGCTGATCGCCGCCATGGCCGAGACGCCGATCCGGTTCAGCCACAGCGTCTGGTAGACGCTGCGCCGTCCGACCTCGACCTGTGCGGTCTCGTGGGCGATCAAGCGCTCGCCGAGGAGACGCAGGTGCTCCATCTTCTCGCGGCCGATGTCGGAGAGCAGGAGCTCGCGCCAGCCGGTGCCGCCGGGACGGTCGTGGAGCGCGATCGTCGTCGCCAGCTCGCTCAGCTTGGCTTCGGTCTCGTTGGCGAGCTCGGTCACCGTCGGCGCGACCGCGCGGTCGCGTGCGTAGTAGGCGTTCAGCCAGGTGACGAGCGCGCGCGCCTCCCGGGTCGCCTGCTCGTACGGCTTCAGGTACTCAGGGCGCTCGGTCAGCAGGTAGCCGCGCTGGCCGGTCTCGGCGTCGATGACCGCCTTGACGAGATCGTTCAGCTTGCCGCGCGCGGTCGCGCGCTCGGAGAGGCGATCGAGCGAGGAGGTCGCGTCCTGATACGACGCCTCGCTGATCGCGAGCATCGACAGCGCCGCCAGCGCGGCGAGCGGAAAGGCAATGACTTGACCGCGAAATCGCGACAGAAAGCTCATCGTCGTCGCTGCCCCTACACTCCGATTCCGGAGCCTAATTCGACCACGACGCCATGATCCGAATCGCCATCATCGACGACCACGCCATCGTACGCGCCGGGCTGCGTCAGTACTTCTCCGATCAGGTCGACCTTCAGGTCGTCGCCGAGGCGGCGAACGGCCGCGAGGCCGTCGACATCGTCCGCAAGGGCAACGTCGACGTCCTCGTGATGGATCTTTCGATGCCCGACCAGAGCGGCGTCGACGCGCTTGCCGCGATCAAGGCGCGTGCGCCCGACCTGCCGGTGCTCATTCTCTCGGGTTTCCCCGAAGAGCACTATGCGACGACCCTGCTGCGGCAAGGCGCAAGCGGCTACCTCAACAAGGACTGCGATCCCGAGGAGATCGTCAAGGCGATCCGCACCGTCTACCGCGGCCGCAAGTACATCACCGCGGGCGTCGCCGAGCTGCTGGCCGACGGGCTGGGCGGTGGCGGCGACCGGCCTCCTCACGAGCAGCTCTCCGAGCGCGAGTTCCAGGTGTTCCTGCGGCTCGCCAAGGGCGAGACGATCGGCCACATGGCCAACAGCATGTCGCTCAGCGTGAAGACGGTCAGCACGTATCGCACCCG
>Ga0157372_10006670_pt1 | contig 12282 bp, 8 predicted proteins | sample C55metaG_FD_115307 | JGI IMG/M metagenome (GOLD analysis project Ga0157372, IMG submission 115307) | Corn rhizosphere microbial communities from Kellogg Biological Station, Michigan, USA - C5-5 metaG | ecosystem: Host-associated > Plants > Roots > Rhizosphere > Soil | place: USA: Michigan... | reverse complement strand
TTCTTGACCACGATGCCGACCAGCATGATGAGACCGATGAACACGACGACCGATACGGGCGAGCCCGTGAGCTTGAGTGCCAGCACGGCGCCCACAGCCGCGAGCGGAATCGAGAACATGATGACAAACGGATGCAGCAGTGATTCGAACTGCGAGGCCATCACGAGATACACCAGGAAGATCGCAAGACCGAGCGCGAACATCAGCGACTTGACCGATGCGTCGAGCTCCTCGCTCTGGCCGCCGACGTGCACTTTGACGCCGGCCGCGAGGGGATTTTTCGAAACGATGTCGTTGATCTCGGCGATCGCGCTGCTGAGATCCCCGTAGCGCAGGTTCGCCGAAACGATCGCGACCCGTTCCTGGCTGACGCGATGAATCTCGCTCGGACCTTCCGACGAGATCACTTCGGCAACCGACGACAGACGAACCGGCGTGTCGTTGCTGCTGCGTGCGGTTTCCGTGACTGTCGCGGTGCTGCTACCGGACGTCGAGGTCGCAGCGCTCGCGGAAGTCGCCGAGCCCGAAGCGCCGGAGGAACTCCCGCTCGCATTCGAATTCGAGTTGGAATTCGAATTCGAACCCGACGTTGCGCCGGCATTCTGCGGGATATAGCCGACGACGAGATTGCGGATGTCATCGACGCTGCCGCGGTCGGAAAGTCGCGAGCGCACCAGCACGTCGATCTTGCGATCGCGGAAATCGTAACGTGTGGCGACTTCGCCCTTGACCTTGCGCACGACACGATCGGCGATGTCGCGTGTCGTCAGACCGAGCGCGGCGGCGCGATCCTGATCGAATCGGATCTGAATTTCCGGATAGCCGCCTTCCACCGTCGATTTGATGTCGGCGAATCGAGGCGATGCTTTCATGAGCTCGTCGAGCCGGTGCCCCGCCTTCGCCAACGAATCGAGATCGTAGCCGCGGATTTCGACTTCGAGCGGCGCCGAGAAACTGAACAATTGCGGCCGCGAGAATTTCACTTCCGCATCCGGGCGCTTGACCATGCCCGAACGCAGCCGATCGACTTCCTCGGCCTCGATCTTTTTGCTGCCGCCGTTCGCGAGTGCGATCGAAAGGCGCGCGATGTTCTCGCCCGATTCGGTTGGATTCGCATCGAGACGCGTGCCAGCACCCGATACGCCATAAATCGATGCGACGTTCGGATCCTTGGCATGGCGCGACGAAATTTCGCCGACCAGTTTGTCGGTTTCGGTGAGCGGCGAGCCGGGTGGCAGCGTCACCGTCATGTCGAAACGACCCTGCGCAAGCTGCGGAATCAGGTCGAGGCCGAGCGTCGGCACGAGCAGCATGCTGAGCGCGAAGACGAGCGCGGCGAAACCAAGCACACGCCACGGATGCGCGAGCGCCTTCGGTAACGAGCGGTGATAGAAATGCGCCGCGCGATCGTACGGCACGGTGATGCCGCGACCGACGAAACGCAGGCCGCGTCCAAGATATTTTCCGACAAAGCGCGAACCGACCGCGACGACCCACGCCGATGCACGCGGCATGATCTGGAACAGGAACTCGCCGATTGCCCGGAACACGCGCACCGGCCCGCGCACGAAACGGCGCTGCGGCAGCGGACGCGGCGGAGCGACGGGCTCGTCCTTGTACGCGAGCGGCGCGCGACCGCGTAGCGAGGCGAGCATCGGAATCAGCGTCATCGCGACGACCAGCGAAATCAGCATCGCGAAAGTCACGGTCAGCGCCTGGTCGCGGAACAGCTGACCGGCGACGCCCTGCACGAAAACCAGCGGGAAGAAGACCGCGACAGTCGTCAACGTCGAGGCGGTCACCGCCATGCCGACTTCGGCGGTGCCCTTCACGGCCGCTTCTACGATGGACGCGCCTTTCTCGCGGAGGCGCGCGATGTTCTCGAGAACGACGATCGAATCGTCGACGACCATGCCGGTCGCGAGCGCGAGGCCGCCGAGCGACATCACGTTGAGCGACAAATGCAGCTGACCCATGAAGAAGAACGTCGCGATCAACGATACCGGCAGCGAGAGCCCAATGATGAACGTGCTCCACGCATGGCCGAGGAAGAAGAAGATGATCAGTATCGCCAGCACGCCGCCGAGCAGCGCATCGAACTTCACTTCGCTGAGCGCGTGCTCGATGAAGATCGATTGATCTTCGATCGTCGTGAGTTTCGTGCCTTTCGGCAGCGAATCCTTGAGCTTTTCCATCTGCGCGTTGACCGCGTGGGCCACGTTGACGGTATTCGCATCGCCTTCCTTGTAGACGGCGAGCTCGATCGCCTCGCGTCCGTCGATGCGCACGATGCCTTCGCGTTCCTTGTAGCCCTGCGTGACGGTCGCGATGTCCTTCAGGCGAACCGGCACGTTGCCGTCGACCTTGACGAGGAGTTCGCGCATCTCGTCGAGATTGGTGAACTGGTTGATCGTGCGCACCAGAAATCGTTGGCTGCCTTCGTCGATGCGGCCGCCGGACGCGTTGACGTTTTCGTTCTTGAGACGCGTGATGACTTCGTTGATATCGATGCCGAGCCGCGCAAGTTTCTGCTGATCGATCGAAACATCGATCTCGTCCTCGAGACCGCCGCCGACCTTCACCGCAGCGACACCGGTCACGGGTTCGATGCGCTTCTTGAGATCGTCATCGGCGAAACGACGCAGCTGCTTGAGCTGGATTTCGCTGGTTTCCTTGTCGCCTTCGCCGGTGAGGCCGAACCGGATGATCGGATCCGTCGAAGGATTGAAACGCAGCAGGAGCGGTTTCTTCGCTTCGAGTGGAAGCTGCAGCGTGTCGAGCTTGTCGCGCACCTCCAGGCTCGCCATATCCATGTCGGTGCCCCACGCGAATTCGAGCACGACATCCGACTGGCCCGTTCGCGAAACCGAATGCACCTTGCGCACGTTCTTGACGACACCGATCGTTTCCTCGACCGGCTGGCTGATCAGGTTCTCGATTTCGAGCGGTGCCGCGCCTTCGTATTCGGTGCGCACGGTCAGTGTCGGATACGAAAGATCCGGCAACAGATTGACCTTGAGTCCGGCGAGCCCAATGAGGCCGAACAACACCATCGTCACCGTCAGCATGCCGACGGTGACGCGCCGGCGCGTGGCCAGCTCGGGCAGGCTCACGATCCGGACTCCGGCGCCTTGGCCAGAACCTGGGCGGCCTGCGCTTGCGCGGGCGGCGGTGTGAGCACGGTGACTTCGGTGCCGTCACGCACGGCGTTGCGGCCGATCGTGATGACACGCTCGCCATCTTTCAGACCGTCGCGCACTTCGACGCGATCGTTCTCGGCGTAACCGGTCTTGACGACGCGGCGCTTGGCGACGAACAGCGGTGCGTCCGGCTTCTTCTCGGCGGCCACCGCCTCGCCCGACTTGCCCTTCGACTTGTCCTTGTCGTCGGCCTTCTTCGGCGGCGCGGGCTCGATCACGAACACGGCGCTTTCGCCATCTTCCTCGACGAGCGCCGAGCGCGGCACGACCAGCGCATCGTGGCGCTGGTCGTACACGACATCGATGCGGCCGAACATCCCAGGCTTCAGCGTCTTGGTGGCATCGCGGAATTCGCAGGTTGCGCGGAACGTGCCGCTCGCCGCGTCGACGACCGGCGCGATGCGCGCCACGCTGCCTTCGAAATTCTGGTCAGGCAATGCATCGACACGAAGATGTACGGGCTGGCCAGACTTCAGCGTGCCGAGATCGCGCTCGGGCACGTTCAACACGGCCTGCAACGGCTCCATGTCGACGATCTGGAACAACATCTGATTGACCGTCACGAGATTGCCGACCTTGACCGAGCGCTTGGCGATGACGCCGGAAATCGGTGCGAGGATGCGCGTGTACGCGAGCTCGATCTTCGCGCCTTCGACGACGGCGCGCTGCGTCTCGAGGTCGAACTTGTCGCGGTCGTAGTCGGAGCGCGGGATGAGGCTCTTGGCGATGCCCTTCTCGGACTTGTCGAACGCGGCTTCCGCTTTCTTCAGCGTCGCCGAAGCCTGCGCCAGCTTGTTGCGCACGGCGTCATCGTCGAGCTGGGCCAGGAGCTGACCTTTTTCGACGCGCATGCCCTCCTCGACCATCAGCTTCAAGATGATGCCGCTGGTCTTGGCAACGACCTGAGCCTCGCCGACAGCCTCAAGCGTGGCGGTGCCCGAGTAATTGGCGGTCACGGCCTGATGCGAGGCTGGAGCGACTTCCACCGGAATGGCGGCCTGGGCGGTGGCGTCCTTGCCGGGGCCACTGGCGCCTCCGCACCCGGCGGAAACAGCGATCAATACCGCGAGCGCCAAGGTTCCGGCAGCACGGCGGGCCCGGAAAGGGCTGGAAACAAACGGATTCGGGATCATGGCAGGCGGCCTGGGGGTGATTGATCTAGTGTTATACTAAACTACATCACTAGATAACCGCAAGGGGTGGAAGAGGGTTTTTCTTGTTGCGGCGAAGCATGGCCCTCGGCGCCTATGTCGTCGTGAGCCGGTAGTCACGTCGCCTTTCAGATGCGCCGAGAGGGCGTTTGGTTGCGACGGTTTGCCGCGCGACGAGTCAGCGACTTTGCTGCAGCCTCTTGCTTCGACCCGCGACGAATCGGCGCCCTGTATCTCGGCCCCGCAACGGGCACGTTATACTTTCCGGGTTTTATGCCCGCGTTTACCAAAAGCACTTTTACCAAGAATCCGGAATCGACAATGACCCGAGCGCTGCTGCTGGCCTCTGCCCTCTCGATCGCCCTGCCCTCCTTCGCTGCCGAAAAAGGCGATGCGGAAGCCGGCAAACTCAAGGTGTACACCTGCGCCGGATGTCACGGCATTCCAGGCTGGAAAAATCCTTATCCGAACTATCACGTGCCGCGGATCGGCGGGCAGAACTACGACTACCTCGTCACCGCGCTGACCGAATACCGCAAAGGCGAGCGCTCGCATCCGACGATGCGCGCGCAAGGCGAAAGCCTCTCCGATCAGGACATCCGCGACGTCGCCACATATCTTTCGAGCCTTGCCCCATGATCCAACGGAACAGGATTTTCGCGATGAAGCGCCTCACCGCCCCGCTTGCAATGGCGATGCTGTTGACCACCGGTGTCGCATCCGCCAACGGAGACGCCGAAGCCGGCAAGACCAAGGCAGCGACGTGTCAGGCGTGTCACGGGCCGGATGGCAACGCGGGCATCGATCCGCAGTATCCGCGCCTGACGGGCCAGTACGCCGACTACCTCGCCAAGGCATTGCACGAATACAAGAGCGATGATCGCAAGAACCCGATCATGAAGGGTTTCGCTTCGACGCTATCGGACGCCGATATCGACGATCTCGCTGCGTACTACTCGACGCAGCCGGGCGGCAAGCTCGTTGACCTGCACGGCCACGTCAGCGAATAAAAGCGCGTTTCAAAAACGGGTGAACGAGACGCGCTTGCGTCGCGTTCGCGCATCCCATGTGTGCATGTGCGCGTGAATCCGGCGCGAGTCGGCTTACGTGCCGCTCGCCGTCCTTCTTCGCACGTACGGATTCTCGCCGGTCGAATGATCGGTCGCGTCGGCAACGCCCGTAACCCCGGGCACGCGTTCGATCAGCGTGCGCTCGACGCCGCCACGCAGCGTGGCATCGACCATGCCGCATCCGTGACAGCCGCCGCCGAACTGAAGCACGACGACGCCCTCGCCCGTCACCTCGCGCAAGCTGACGCGCCCGTTGTGCGAAGCGAGTTGCGGATTGATTTCGGTTTCGATCACGTAACGCACGCGCTCGACGATGCTGGCGTCTTCGCCCGGCGGCGAGCCGCGCAATCCGGGTGCGCGGATCGTCAGTTGTCCGCCGGTCGGCGAAGTATCGAAATCGACCGTCGCGCCATCGAGATACGGCCGGCTCGCGGCGTCGACGTACAGCGAGAAATCGTGGCACTCGATTTCCCACTCGCTGCCGTCCAGATCAGACGGCTCGCAGAATTCGAGGTGGCAATCGCCCTTGGGCGTTCCCGGATCGACCGCGCGCAGACGAATACCGAGCCCATCGATACCCTGCTGTGCGACGAGTTTCGCGAAGTGCGATTGCGCGGATTCGGAAAGCGTGATCATGAGGAAGAACTCTTGTTGACAGTGCGGCCGGAATGACCGCTCTTCATCGGGCATGGACGTCCGTGAAGGAAAATCGAATCAGGACCATTTTAGTCCGGAATCGATCTGGGGTCACGCGACTATACTTTCCAGCACGAAATCGAGGACGAAACCGATGAGCATCGAATCGCTGCGCGCTCAACACTGCCGCCCGCTGAAAGGCAAGGCTGCCGGACTGTCGTCGGACGCCGTCGCCGGCTATCTCAAGGACCTTCCGGGCTGGTCCAAAGCCAGCGACGGGGGCTCGATCGCGAAAGAATTCCGTTTCAAGGACTATTTCCACACGATGGCATTCGTCAACGCGGTCGCTTCGATCGCGCATCGCGAAGATCATCATCCGGACCTCGAAGTAGGCTATTCGCGCTGTCTCGTGCGCTATTCGACGCACGACGTGGGCGGACTCTCGCTCAACGACGTCATCTGCGCGGCGAAAGTCGAGGACATGCTCGTCGCTCAGAGTTGAGCCCAATCGACATCGCGCGAGTGGAAATCCCGACGAATGTTGCGCACATACGAACTAACGAGACTGCAGCGTATCGAGCACTGTGCGTAGATCCGCCGGCAACGGCGCAGTGAAGCTGTAACTCTTCTCTCCGAGCGAGAACTCAAAGCGCGCCGCGTGCAGGAACAAGCGCTTCAGTCCGGCGTCGCGCATGCGTCGGTTGAATTCGCGATCGCCGTATTTCTCGTCGCCCGCCACCGGATGCCCGATGTGCGCCGCGTGCACGCGAATCTGATGCGTGCGCCCGGTCTCGATCGCGACTTCGGCCAGCGTCGCCGTCGCGTAACGTTCGACTTCGCTGAAACGAGAACGCGACGGTTTGCCTTCGTCGTCGACGCGCACCATGCGCTCGCCGCCTTGCAGAACCGATTTGCGCAGCGGCGCGTCGACGGTGAGTTTCTTCTGCGCCAGTTTTCCGGCGAGCAGTGCGAGATAGCGTTTCTCGACGCGACCCTCGCGTATTTCCGCCTGCAGCGCCGTCAACGCGGAGCGCTTTTTCGCGAAGACCAGCACGCCGCTCGTATCGCGATCGAGGCGATGTGCGAGCTCGAGCGTGTCGCGCGGGCGCGCCGTGCGCAAGAGCTCGATCGCGCCGAAACTGACGCCGCTGCCGCCGTGGCTTGCGACTCCGGAAGGCTTGTCGATGACCAGGAAATCGCGATCTTCGTGCAGGATCGCCGCTTCGATGCGCGAAGTCTGCCCAGCCGGCGGGGTGCCGGGATCAGCCCGCTCCGCCGTGCGGACCGGGGGAATTCGGACCGCGTCGCCCGCCGAAAGCCGAAGGTCGGGCTTGGCGCGCTTGCCATTGACGCGCACCTGGCCGGTGCGCAGCAGTCGATAGACGAGGCTTTTCGGAACCCCTTTCAGGCGGGCGGTCAGGAAGTTATCGACGCGCTGGCCATCACGGTCCTCCGGGACCTCAACCGTTTCCACGCGCGGAGCGGAGGCCGGATCGCGAAAACCCGCCGAAGTCTGTGTCTTCATTGAAAAAATCAATCCGGAACTGATATGCTGCAGATGCGTATTGCGCGGTTCCCCGGCCTCGTCCGCGGGAGTTGGGGAACAGTCAAGAGCGCACTCGCCCGTCACGTCCTCCCGGCTTCCGCCCCCGGTTACTCCGTCGGAGCGAGGTGCAGGACCGGAGCCATCGTAACGGTTCGAGTCGGCCACTGCTTGTCGTCGGAAAGACGGCCGGGGTGACCGGGCACGCGACAACCCCATAACGCTGGCGCGCGGATGCGCCGGCAAAGAAAACGGCAGGCGCTCCTGCCGCCGTCCGCCCGCAGCGCGTTACCCGCGCAGCGCGCGACGGCAGTCGAGCGCCGGCTCAAGGAAAACGACAATGAAGCGTATGTTGATCAACGCGACTCAGCGTGAAGAGTTGCGGGTGGCCATCGTTGAAGGCCAGAACCTCTACGATCTCGACATCGAGATCCCCTCCAAGGAACAAAAGAAGGCCAACATCTACAAGGGTCGCATCACCCGCGTAGAGCCTTCGCTGGAAGCCTGCTTCGTCGACTACGGCGCCGAGCGTCACGGCTTCCTTCCGCTCAAGGAAATCTCCCGCGACTACTTCGCGAGCGGTGTCGACCACAACAAGGCCGCCATTCGCGAGTTGCTGAAGGAAGGCCAGGAGATCGTCGTCCAGGTCGACAAGGAAGAACGCGGCACCAAAGGCGCGGCGCTGACGACGTTCATCAGCCTCGCCGGCCGCTATCTGGTGCTGATGCCGAACAATCCTCGCGCCGGTGGCGTTTCACGCCGCATCGAAGGCGAAGATCGGCAGAACCTCAAGGACGCGCTCGACCACCTGAACCTGCCTGAGGACATGGGCCTGATCGTGCGCACCGCCGGCATGGGCCGCGACGCCGAAGAGTTGCAGTGGGATCTCGACTACCTCCTGCAGCTCTGGAAAGCAATCTCCGAAGCGGCGCTGTCGCGCCCTGCCCCGTTCCTGATCTATCAGGAATCCAAACTGATCATCCGCGCGCTGCGCGATTATCTGCGTGGCGACGTCGGCGAAATCCTTATCGACCACGAAGAGCTCTACAACGACGCGCGCGAGTTCATGCAGCAGGTGATGCCGAACAACCTGCGCAAGTTGAAGCTCTACAAGGACACCACGCCGCTCTTTTCGCGCTTCCAGATCGAAACGCAGATCGAGAACGCGTTCGAGCGTCAGGTGCGATTGCCGTCAGGCGGATCGATCGTGATCGATCACACCGAAGCGCTGACCTCGATCGACATCAACTCCTCGAAAGCGACCAAGGGCGGCGATATCGAGGAAACCGCATTCAACACCAATTGCGAAGCGGCGGTCGAAGTCGCTCGCCAGCTGCGTATCCGCGACGCCGGCGGCCTCATTGTCATCGACTTCATCGACATGGATTCCCCGCGCCATCAGCGCGAAGTCGAAGAAAAATTGCGCGACGCGCTCAAGCTCGACCGTGCGCGCGTGCAGATCGGACGCATTTCGCGCTTTGGTCTGCTCGAAATGTCGCGTCAACGCTTGCGTCCGAGTCTTGGTGAAGCGACGCAGATCGTGTGCCCTCGCTGCGATGGCCACGGCCGTATTCGCGGCGTCGAATCGCTTTCGCTTTCCGCGCTGCGTCTCGTCGAAGAGCACGCAATGAAGGAAAACACCGGCCAGGTGCTGGTGCAGGCGCCGCCGACCGTCGCCAACTTCCTGCTCAACGAGAAGCGCAAACAGCTGACTGAAATCGAGGCGCGACATGATGTCGCCGTCATCGTCGTGGCCGACGAGAAGCTCGAAACTCCACACCTCGAAATCCAGCGCCTGCGCGAGTCGGAAGTCGGCGAAGAAACCAAGCCGAGCTACCAGCGCACGACGCCCGTGGAACCCGCTGCGCTACCGCAGATGCTACGGCCGAGCGAAGAACCCGAGCAGCCCGCCGTCGCCGGCGTGGTGCGTGCGACGCCGGCACCGGAACGGCCCGAACCCGTGGCCACGCCAGCCGCCGCGAAAACGGTTGCGGCGGTCGCGCCCGAAAAGAAAGCGGGATTCTTTGCGCGCATGTTCGGCATGTTCCGCGCCGAATCTCCCGCACCGGTGGTCAGCACGCCAACCAGGACGCAGAGCACACAGCGTCCGCCGTCGCGTCAACAGTCATCACGCGAAACGCCGCCGCAGCGCGCGGCGAATCGTCAACCCGCGCCGACGCAGCGTCCGCAACGCAACGACGCGTCGCCGCCGCCGAGCCGTCGTGACGCGCGACCGAACGATGCTCGTTCGGCATCGACGCAACCGAAATCGCAAGGACGCGGCAACCAGCGTCGCGAAGAACGTGCTGCGCGCACGACCGGCGAGCAGCCAGCGGTTGCGCCGCGTCCCGCAGCGCCGCGTCCGCAAGCGGAAGCAAAACCGCCAGTCGCAGCACCACAAAGTCCTGGAACGACTTCGCCGCCGACCGCGGCGACACCAGCCGAACGGACCGTCGCGCCGCCAGCGAGCGTAACGACCGAACCGGCACCTGGAACCACGGGTGACACGCCGCGTGATGAGTTGCGCTCACGGCGTCGCGGTCGCCGCGGTGGTCGCCGGCGTCGCAAGGGAACGGGGGCCGCGGAAGCGATAGCTCCGGGTCAGCCGCAAAATGTCACGGCCGCGAAGGATTTCGACGATGAGGATGGCAGCGCCAAGGCGATGAAGTCGGACGCGGCCAATTCGGCCGCAACCGCAGCGCCGCGCGCACCTGCGATGCATTCGAACAATGGCGAGCGTTCGAGCGAACGAGCGACGACGCCGACTCCGGCGGTGATCCCCGCAGCGACGATATCGACGTCGACCGATGCACCGAAGGACGATACAACGCCCGAGTGGAATCGCGCGCCCGCGGCAATGCCAGCCAGGACGGAGCCGGCATCGTCGACCGCGACTTTCGTAACGCCCGTGTCCAACACGATGCCGAAGCCGGCAGCGACGCTCAGCGAGAACGTCGCGACACCCAAGCCGGCATCGACGCCGACGTTCGCACCGTCTGTCGCGACCCCCAACGCGCCATCCGAACAAGTTGCCGACCCAAGTCGCATCGCATTCTCGGAGCGAGCGTCGTCGTCCGAGGCCTCGCGAAGTGCCGAGCCAACGTTCGCTCCGACGCAAGCCACGCAACCGCCCATGCGCGACATCGTTGCTACACCGCCAGCAGCATCGCAACCGTCGACTCCCGTCGAAACGCGAAACGTGGCGACGTCCCCGCTGTCGTCGCCGCCTGAACCGCCGAAGTTGCCGGAGCCGGCGCCCGCTGCGAGTCCGCCACCTTCGGCTTCGCACTCATCAGTGGATGGCGTTTTTTCCCATTCGGTGAGCCCTGCGATCAACAATGCGCACGAACCGGTGCGCGATCGCGGCGAAACTCTGGACTTGCCGCTTTCACAGCCGCAACCGACACCGGCCGCAGCAATCGTCAATCCGCGCCCGTCGCTTCCGATCGTCGCGACGCCAGCGCCGGTTTCGACGCGCAGCGAGCCGCCAGCAGAGGAAAGAACGGAAGGTCCGGATACGAAATCGGCGGAACGCGAATCCGACAGCGCCGCCTGATGCGTTGATGCGCGCGCTACGCCAGTGAGCGCGCGCGATTGTCGAGCAATCCGTGCAGATGCGCGAGATGCGCGAGCGCGACTGGATTGTCGATGCCGAGTTTGTCGAACAAACGATATTTGTAGGTCGCGACCGTTTTCGCGCTCAGCTTGAGATGCTTGGCAATGTGCTGCATGTCTTGGCCTTGCGCGAGCATCAGAGCGACGTCGAGTTCACGCGTCGACAATGCATCGAACGGTGACGCGGCATTGCCGTCGAGCGCGCCCAGTGCAAGCAGTTCGGCCACGTCCGGCGAGAGATAGCGCCGTCCGTCCGCAACTTGGCGAACCGCGCGAACGAGCTCGTCTGCAGCACAGCCCTTGGTCAGGTAGCCGCTCGCTCCGGCTTCGATCAGTCGCCGCGGAAACGGCGCTTCATTGACGACGGTGAGGATCACGATACGCGTAGCAAGCTTGCTCTTGCGCACACGATCGGTCAGTTCGATCCCGCTGAGCCCGGGCATGTGCACGTCGACCAACGCGACGTCTGGATGCGCGCGACGGATCAAGGCAAGCCCCTGCTCACCATCGGCGGCCTCGCCGATGATTTCGATCCCTGGCTGCTGCGAAAGGATCATGCGGAAACCGGTACGCACCAGCTCGTGATCGTCGACCAGTACAATGCGGATCATTCCGGGGTTCCCAGCGCTGATCCAAGCAGTGTGGTCCCGTCCGCAACGTCTGACAAGCGCCCCGTTTGTTGAACCCCGTCACAGGACGGCCAAACTCTGCGATCATCCGCGCCGTCCGCGCCCCCGTGCGTCGAACCGATGACGCGGCCGCATGCGACGAGACTTCCAAAACACCGGAGAGGTGGCCGAGCGGTTTAAGGCACCGGTCTTGAAAACCGGCGAGGCAGCGATGCCTCCGTGGGTTCGAATCCCACCCTCTCCGCCAATGACCTTCGGGTTTGGAGACCGCGTCTCCCGAGTAGCCCATTTTGCCGTCAATTGCGGGCAATCCACGGAATCGACTCCGACCGCAGCGATCCTAAATCCCGACATCTACGTCCCAGGCGGCGCGCGTCTCTGGCCGACCATTTTCGCGGTCGCCTCAGGAATGTCCGCGCGGCGGGTTCGACCTTGGCT
>Ga0157372_10006667_pt1 | contig 12284 bp, 10 predicted proteins | sample C55metaG_FD_115307 | JGI IMG/M metagenome (GOLD analysis project Ga0157372, IMG submission 115307) | Corn rhizosphere microbial communities from Kellogg Biological Station, Michigan, USA - C5-5 metaG | ecosystem: Host-associated > Plants > Roots > Rhizosphere > Soil | place: USA: Michigan... | reverse complement strand
GTCTTTGGCGAAGAGTGTCACACCCCATTCCCAAGCATCGAACCCGATTGCGCCGGTAATGATCTGGAGCACTCGGCCGGCGTAGCGACGGCCGGTCAATCCGTGCGTGTGCATGAGACGGCTTCGCTCGTCAAGCGAAAGCTGGTACCAGTTCTGACCGGCCTCTCGCCGCTTCGACATCGGATAGAAGCAGACGTAAGGCATATCGGCCGGCAACTGCGGGTAGAGCCGCCGTTGGACGTGCGGATTCTCGCGTTCGGCGGCCGCCCGTTGAGCGAGATCGGCGGCGTACGCTTGGTCACCTACGCTCCCGCCGCGTGCGGCGGCGTCGCGCGCCAACTGCGCCGTGAGGTGGTAGAGGCCCGCTTCCGTCACACTCAAGAAGGAATAGGTCAAGGTCAAGTCGAGGGTGCAGGCCACCTGTCGCATGCCGTCCTGCACTGTCGCCAGTTCCTCGAGGGTCGGCCGGAAGTGCACGGCAAGAATGTCGGCCTTGGATCCGATCAACCGCGCCGTCGACGACCAGCCCACCGCGGGCCGCTCCAAAACCTCGAGTGACCTCGCATGGATGCGCCCAACGTCCACGTCTTCGGACGGCGGCGAGGAAAACACCTGATGGAGGGCGTACCAGCCCTCCAAAGTCTCCGGCGGGTGCGCGCGAGACGGATTCTCCGGGGTCATGCGCTCAACTTAAGCCGTTCGGTCCCGAGTTGGCGCGGCATCCGCCTTGCCATTAGTGGCATTGCGGATGTGATGGCTTTTGGAAAAGCACCGCGGGAGCGGATATGTCGGAACAGACGTTGGGGCGGGCTTCTCTCATGAGAGGCATGAGCACGGGGATGGACGGGGGGGGACGGCGGCGTCAGTTGCGAGCGCTCCTGTTGTCGGCGGCGGATACCGCGCGACAGGTGCGACGTCTCGCGCTCGATGGTCAGCCCGGCAGAACGATGGGCGGCGGGCGCGCTGTCCGCGACCGAATCGCAATGCTCTTGAGCGCCGCGAAGTAGTTCGCGGCGCTTTTCACATCAGCGTCGCCGCTCGGCGAATTGATCCGGGCTGGCGAACAAGCGATGTACCGGCTTTGCCTGAGAGCAGTATGCGTCGAGCTGCTGGTCGTCGCATTGCTCCCAGTCGTCCGGAATCGGCGTCAGGCGCCGACGGTCGACTCCACGCTCGAAGCACAGCCATCCCTGAGATGCCTGGCTGACGAGCATCGACTGGCTGCCCGGCGTCAAGCGACGGTCGCCTTCCGAACGGCGGTCGCTGAACGCGTCAGCGACTTCGTTCGCCCGGCGGTCGCGATTCCGCCGCTCATTGTCGCGAGGAACGACGTCGAACGCGCTCCATTCGCGACCCTGGGAATCGACGAAGGTCCGCAAGCCCATTCTCCCTCCCTCCATCGGCCGATGTTTCTGGACCCGAAGAGCGAGCCCAGCACAAAGCGCCTAACTCATTGCGCAGGCTTAATGCCAGCCAGTTGACCCCGGTCAATCAACGATTCGGCGCGGGATCCGAAAATTGGGCGAACTACCCAGGCGGCCTGTACTTAGGGTGTTTGGCGGTCCACCGGAAGCGAACGTAGGCCCCTGCGCCGACCACCACCCCGATGGCAATGATGCCCACCTTTTCGGCGTCGAGAAGGTCCACAGGCGAGTCGTCGAGATGTTGGTCGGTCAGTGCCCCGTGAATCACGAGCAGCAAGGCCACCAGATAGGTGAGATAGTGCAGCGGCTTCCATCGCTGGCGGCCAATTTCCGCGCGGTAGATCGACGTAACGACGGTGAAGGCCAACAGGTAGAGCGCGATCGCGCCGAGCATGTTGATCGTCGGCTGCTCCGGCGAGGAGATCGGGAACGCGATATCGAACAACGTGAAGCGTTTCTTCTCCAGAAACAGCAACGGGATGGGGTGCGCCGCGGAAAGCGCCAAGGCGACGTAGGCTGTCCAGTTGTGAAGCTTGAGGATGTTGATACGCCGGTGCGGCCAACGCTTCCACGGGTTGTAGCGAGCCGCCATGAGTAGCCCGAGAAGCAGGTTGACGCCGAGCAGATAAACGGCCGCCAGGCCGAAGTACGTGGTCAGGTCCTTTGGGTCCATGCGCTTGTCGACGATCGGTTCGTTTTGGCCGACGGATGCCGGAAATCCGGCATGCCAGGTGCAATGGCAGCGTGCACCCGAACGGAACTACACGGTGAAAGGAACGATAGCGGGAGGAGTCGCCGCGGTCTGCGCCGCCATGCAGGTCGCGGCAGCACAGTCACAGGACAGCTCGTCGACGCAGAAGACTTTCTTCATCCCTCGCGATGGCGCAGTCGCCGCCGGCTTTCTTGTCGCCAGCGCGGGTCTGAGCGTCTTCGACGTGCGCATCGCCCACTGGTTTCAGGACACGAACTCCTACCACGTCCGGAAAGGCAAAGAGCTCGCAAACGACTTCACCCACGTCAACGAGACGACGTTGACGGTCGGAGGACTCATCGTCTACGGCGTCGCGAAGATCGCGAAGGCCAATACCGTCGCCGATGTCGCGTTTCACGTGGCGGAATCCGTGGCCGCGGCGAGTCTCACGGCGCAAGTGATTCGCGGACCACTCGGTCGCACCCGGCCGCTCAGCACGGACCCGGCCTACGACGATCAGTACGACTTCCATTTCATGAAAGGCTTTACGCACTTCGAGCAGCGCGCCTTTCCGTCGATCCATTCCTCGTCCGGTTTCGCCGCGGCATCGGCGCTCACGGCCGAGATCAAGCGGCGCGACCCGGGCGCTCTGTGGTTCGTCGCCATTCCGGCCTACGCCCTTGCGATGACGCCTGGTCTCTCGCGGATGTACCTCGGGCAGCACTGGGCGAGCGACATCTTCTCCGGCGCATTTCTCGGAACGTTCTATGGCTGGCGTATCGTGAACTACTCGCACGAGCACCCGACCACGCCGGTCGACCGCATTTTTCTCGGCACGGTCAACCACGCGCGGATCTCGGCGGACCGCGGCGGCCTTTCGTTGTCCTGGAACGCCACGTTCTGAACGCCGGTCGCGCGTCGTCAGCGCCCTGCCCCGGCCTCGTGTCCGACCAGCGCTTCGATCGCGCGCTTGAGCGGCGGCATCATCGCTTCGATCTGCTCCACCGACACGACGCCGATCGATAGCCGGAACCACCCGTTGTCTCCCGGCGCACCAAACGCGCCGAAGGGCACCGCGGCGAGGCCGGCGGCATTCAGCAGGTACGCGCGAACGTCGTCGTCGGTCCGCAGCGTTTCGCCGTTCGGTGTCTGCATCCCGTGCAGCGCGAATCGCGCGCTGACGTAGATGGCGCCCTGGGGGCGCACGGACTCGACCGGCAATCCCTGTGCGCGAAGCGCTTCGAGTCCATCGTGGACCGCGTCGAGACGGCGCGACGTCTCACGGCGCATCGTGACCATGTACGCATCGACCGCGGCGTCATCGGCCATGAACTTCGCGGTCGCCACTTGCTCGGGGCGCGGCGCCCATGCACCGACGTGGCCGATGATGTCGTTCATCGGCTTGATGATGTCGGCTGGCCCGATGGCCCAACCCACACGAAGTCCCGTAGAGGCAAACGCCTTCGAGATGGCGTCGACGGCGACGGTGTACGGCGCGATCTCCGGAACGAGCGATACCGGGTTTACGTGCGCGACGCCATCCGTCGTCAACATCCAATACACCTGGTCGTAGAGCACGTACAACGGCCGCTCTCTTCCGGCGCGCCGCTCGTTCTCCTCGACGACGAGGCTGGAGATATCGCGGAGCGTCTCGGCGTCGAACACGGTCCCGGTCGGATTGACCGGTGAGCAGAGCGCAAGTAGGCGAGCGTTGCGAATGACGGGGCGCAGCATGCTCGCCGTCGGTAGAAAGTTCGTGCTCGCGTCGCTTTCGACGAGCACCGACTTCGCGCCGACGATCTGCGTGTAGTGATCGTTGTTCCACGACGGGACCGGGAAGACTACCTCGTCGCCCTCGTCCACGATCGCCCGATAGACGGCGTAGATGGCCGGCCGTGCGCCGGACGCGACGAGCACTGATTCGAGCGGAAACTGGAGACCGAGGCGCCGATGATAGAACTCTCGTATCGCCTGGCGAAGGGACTCGAGTCCGATCGGCGGCGGATAGGTCGACTCGCCGGCGCGGAGCGCTTCGACGATAGCGTCCTCGAGCGCACGCGGAATCGGAAACTGCTTGGAGCTGAAGTCTCCGACCGTGAGGTCGAGGATGGGCTTTCCGGTCTTGGCGAGGGCACGGACCTCGCCCGCGATGCGTAGGATGGCGGAACCGTGCAGGTCGGCGGCAAGCCGCGAGACGCGCGAGGTGGTCATGTCTTGAACCTCGCCCCGCACGCCCCGCAGCGGAAGTGCGGCTACTCCTGCACGGCGTCCACGTTGATGACCGTCTCGGCGAGCCCGGTCAGCTTCTTGTCCGTGTCGCCTTCTTCGTCGAGCGTACGCTGGAGGATGTCCGCCTGGTCGGCCAGGCCGAGCATGTTGGCGAAGGTCCGGACGCTGCCGTATCCGGCGATCTCGTAGTGCTCGACCCGCTGGGCGGCGGCGATCATCGCCGCGTCGAGCGCCTCGCTCTCGTCGTGCTCCTCGAGGAGCTCGTCGCCTTCCGCGAGCAGCCCTTCCATTCCCTTGCACTTGTGCCCGCCGGGCTTCTCACCGAGCTGTGTGAAGATTTTTTCGAGCCGCTCGACGTGCGTGCGCGTCTGAACCTCGTGATCCTCGAAGGCGCTTCGCAGATCCGCATGGGTCGCGGCTTTTGCCATCTTGGGGAGCGCCTTCAGGATTTGCTGCTCGGCGCTATAAAGATCCTTTAGTTGTTCGACGTAGATGTCCTGCAGGGATTCGCTGGCCATAGGCATCTCCGAATGGGGTGGCCGATCCGCGCCGCTCAACGGCGCAACGTGGACCGGCCCGCGATTGAAAGAATCGCGCCACAAACTCCCGCATCGCCGCGGTGTCTCGCCCACTCGGACGCAAGTCACAAAAGTCTGGTCCACTGCTTGCTTTTTCAGCGGCTCAGCTAAGCGTATCGGCGGATGAGCCACTATGAGCGCGAGCGAACGACCAGAGACCTTCGACGGCAGCAGTGATTCAGCGGCGGAACGAATGCGAGTCGCCATTCGCGCGGTGCTGGAAGGCTCCGGCACCACGGAGGACCTGCACGCGGCCGCGCGCGAGCTCGTGAACCAACTTCGATCGGCAAACGAGCCGCCGGAGCAGGCGCTCGTCCGGATCAAGCAAACGTTGGCCGACGCCGGACTCCGTCCGAGTTATGCGTCCAACAGCAACGGCGGTCCGCTCGGCCTCGAGGCCACGATCTACCGCGACGTGATCGCCTGGAGCATTCGCGAATACTACGGCGCGACGTCGTGAAACTGAACGGCGGTCTCGCGCTCGAGTGCCCAGCGTAAGCCCCACGCATCCTCGAACAGGATGAGCGGATTTCCCTTGGCGTCGTAGAGGAGCATGCGCCCGCGATCGCGGCCGAGGCGCTCGATCTCGTCGATTGGCCCGGTGACCCATCGCGGGTAGCGCGCCGATATCCGCTCGATGCGGCAGGCCGCGCCATACTCGTGCTCCAGACGATGCAGCATGACATCGAACTGCAGCATGCCGACGGCTCCGACAATCGGCGTCGGCCCGGTCGTCTCGGAGCCCGATGTGTAGAAGACCTGCGCCGCGCCTTCTTCGGTGAGCTGCCGGAGGCCGGTATCGAGCTGCTTACGCTTCATCGGTTCGGCGAGAATGATGCGCGCGAAGTGCTCGGGAGCGAACCGCGGAATTCCACTGAACTCGAGATCGGGGCCGTCGGTGAGGGTGTCACCGATGCGCAAACTGCCGCGATCCATCACGCCGATGACGTCGCCGGGCCACGCTTCCTCGATGGCGGTGCGCTCACGCGCCAGAAATTGCTGCGGCGACGGCAGTCGGAGCGCCTTGCCGGTACGCACCTGCTTCACCTGCATCCCCGCCTCGAAGTGGCCGGAGCAGACGCGAACGAAGGCAACCCGATCGCGATGTCGCGCATCCATGTTCGCCTGGATCTTGAACACGAATCCGGTGAAGCGTTCGTCTGTCGGCTCGACGACGCCGGCCGTCGACTCTCGCGACAACGGCGACGGCGCCAGCTCGAGGAACTCCTTGAGGAACGGCTCGACGCCGAAGTTCGTCAGCGCGCTGCCGAAGAACACCGGCGACAGATCGCCGGTGAGAACGGCCTGATGATCGAACGGGTGGCCGGCCTCGTCGAGCAGCGCCAGGTCCTGCAGCAGGCGCTCGTGCGACTCGGCACCAATGAGGTCGCGCAGCCTCTGGTCGTGCGCGTCGATCGTCTGGGCCTCGGCGCGAGTCGCGCCATGGTCTTCGCCTCGATCGAACAAAAAGACGACGCGACGGCGGCGATCGTAGACGCCGGCGAAGGCCGAGTCGTTGAAGATCGGCCAGGTCACCGGATGGCAGGCGATGCCGAGATCCGTTTCCACGTCGCCGATGAGCGCGAGCGGATCGACGCCGACGCGGTCGCACTTATTGACGAACGTGAAAATCGGCGTGCGGCGTCGCTTGCACACACTGAATAGCTGGCGGGTACGGTCCTCGACTCCTTTGCGGTTGTCGAGCAGCATCACGGCGCTGTCGGCCGCGACGAGGGTGCGATAGGTGTCCTCGGAGAAATCTTCGTGACCCGGGGTATCGAGCAGGTTGATATGGTAGCCGTCGTACTGGAACTGCATCACGCTCGACGTCACCGAGATGCCGCGCTCCTGCTCCAGCTTCATCCAGTCGGAGGCTGCGTGGCGAGCGGCGCGACGCGACTTGACCGATCCCGCCAGATGGATGGCGCCACCATACAGCAGCAGCTTCTCCGTCAGCGTGGTCTTGCCCGCGTCCGGGTGGCTGATGATGGCGAAGGTGCGCCGGGTGCGAACGGCGTCTTGGAGGCGGGAATCGAGATCCTGCGACAACGGAACGGCCTAGATTGGGGGAGTAGAATGCAATGAAGGCCCGACCCCGCGGGATCGAGCCTCGGAACGACTTGTGTAAGTTAATGGGTTTCCCCGCTTGAAGGAGCGTTATCGGTGACGCCGTGGGTCCGCCGACTGATCGTCGCGAACATCATCGTCTTCTTCCTGCAGCAGACCGTCGCGGGTGTGACGAACGCGCTCGCCTTCGTGCCGGCTTACACGTTCGTGCGACCGTGGACGTTGGTGACGTACATGTTCGTCCACGCGAACATCACGCACATCCTGTTCAACATGCTGGCGCTCTACTTCTTCGGTCCGCGCGTCGAAGAGCGACTGGGCGAGACACGGTTCATCACGCTGTACGCGATCAGCGGAGTGGCCGGCGCGATCTTGTCCCTGATCTTTGCCCCGTTCGCACCGATCATCGGGGCGTCCGGCGCCGTGTTCGGCGTCATGCTCGCCTTCGCGCGCTTCTGGCCGACGGCGCTGATCTATATCATGGGCATTCTGCCGATTCAGGCGCGCGTCGCGGTGTTGCTGATGGCGGGGATCTCGCTCTGGAGCGGCCTAAGCGGCTCGAAGACCGGCGTCGCCGACTTCGCGCACCTCGGCGGTTTCGTCGGCGGATTCCTCTATCTCAAATGGCTCGACATGCGCCAGGGCGCGAAGCGCTTTCGCGCCAAGGTCACCGCCAACGTCCCGCGCGACACGCTATCCAACTGGAAGCGCGTCGATCCGAAATCCGTCCACGAAGTGAATCGGGACGAGGTGAATCGGATTTTGGACAAGATCAGCGCGAAAGGGCTCGGCAGTTTGACACCCCAGGAGCGACTGTTCCTGTCGAACTTCGTGCCCCCCGACGACCGCGTTCCGCCGCCGACGTAGACGGCTTTCAGGCCGTTCGTCTCGCCGAGTCGCGTTCGAGAACGAAGGTTACGGATTTTGGGGATTTGGTAGGATGATAGGATTACTCCTCTACCGTCCACCCCTCTTTGCCCACGGGCCATTGAATAATTGTTGAACGACCTCGGGATGCTTCGCCGCGCGAAGCGTCCTGAGGTCGTTTATTCAATCAATTGCGGCTCGTTGCGGACGGAGTCGTGATCGCATGAGGAGCGATCCCAAGAATCCCACCCAATCCTGAAATCCGTAAAACTTCCGTACTCGACCCCGACTGGGCGAGACGAACGGACAATGACACGGAACATCAGGCGCTCCCTCGCTTTGCACGCTCGTGTTGGCGAACTGTGAGCGCCTACTCCGCGCGAAGAGCTGACGCCGGGTCGGCGCGACTGGCTCGGCGGGCGGGGAGCCAGGCGGCGATGATGCTGGTCGTCGCGAGGAGCAGGGCGACAGCGGTCAGTGTCGCCGGATCGTTCGGCTGAACATTGAATAAGAGTTTCGTCATGAGGCGCGTGCCCCACAGCGCCGCGCCGCCGCCGATGAGCAAACCGACGATGGTGAGCCGCAAGCCATGGCGAACGACGAGCCAGCGCACCTGGCTGGTCTCGGCGCCGAGTGCGATGCGAATGCCCATTTCGCGGGTGCGATTCCGCGCGACGTGAGCGAGCACGCCGTACACGCCGACGACCGCGAGTGTCACGCCGACCGCCGCGAAGGCGACGAGCAACGTCGTCAAGAACCGGATGCGCGCCATCGAATCGTCGCGCAAACTTTCCATCGTCCTGACCTTGAGCAGTGCCAGAGACGGGTTCAGCTCGCGAACGACGGCGCGAATTCCGGACGTCAGCCCCGCGACGTTGCCGCTCGTGCGCGCAAGCAGCGTTGGACTGTGAAGCGGTTCCTGCAGCTCGGAGGCGAACACCTCGATCCGCGGCGCCACATCGAGCGCGTCGACGCGCTCATTGCCGACGACGCCGACGATCGTGTACCAGGTCGTCTCCTTGTTCGGCACCTTGTCGAACGCGATGCGTTGGCCGATCGGGTCTTCGCCGGCGAAGTAGCTCGACGCGAGCGCCTGGTTGATCAGGATGACTGGTGGCGCACCCAGCCTGTCGTCCGCCGTGAACGTGCGCCCACGAATCACCGGAACCTTCATCAGGGTGAAGTAGTCCAGCGACACCGTACGATGACCGACCTCGGTTCCGTACCCGCCCGCCGGCCGCCCAAAGGCGATGAAGTCACTCGTGTAGCTCGTCCCTGTGAAGGGAACGTTGCTAACGAGCGCGGCGCCGGATACGCCCGGCAGTGCTCTAACCCGTGACTCGAGCTGCGCGGCGAACGCGGCGACGCTCGCCTCGTTGCTCGATCGGCTCACGCTCAACTGTACGGCGAGCACACCGGTGGCGTCGAAGCCCGGATCGACGCGGCGCACTTGCCAGAAGCTTCGCGCCAGCAGTCCTGCCCCGACTGTCATCAGCACAGCGAGCGCGACCTCGCCGATGACGAGCCACTCGCCCCACCGTCGCGCGCGCAAACCCTGCCCTGCACCGCGTCCGCCGTCTTTGAGCACCGTGGCCGGGTCTCGACGTCGCAGCCAAAGTGCCGGCGCCAAGCCGAAGAGCAGGCCGCTGGCGACGGTGATGCCCAACACGTACAGAAGCACGCGGGGCTCGACACCGAAATCGTGCACTCGAAGCAGTCCCGCGGGCTGCAGCCGCACGAGCGTACGCGTGCCTGCCCATCCGAGCGCGAGTCCACAGCAGCCGCCGATCGCGGACAACACGAGACTCTCGACGAGCGCCTGGCGAACGAGCCGGGCACGGCCGGCGCCGAGCGCGAGGCGGAGGGCTGATTCGCGTTCTCGCGTTGCGGCCTGCACGAGCAGGAGATTGCCGACATTGGCGCAGGCAATGAGCAGGAGGAACGCGACGGACGTGAGCAGCACGAGCAGGGGCAGCCGGGTATCGCCGACGAGGAAGTCATGCAGCGGCAGCATCTCCGCGCCCATGAACTTGTTCGTCGCGGGGTAGTCGCGCTTCAGACGGTCGACCACAGCGCCGAGCTGCGCGCGCGCGTGGTCGATCGTGACGCCCGGCTTGAGCCGCGCGACGGCGCGCAACCAATGCGCGCGACGAAACCCCTCGCTCGCGCGATTCGCCGGATTCCACTCCACGGAAAGCCAGATGTCGATGTTCTCGGCCGGATACGAGAAACCACTCGGCATCACGCCCACGACTTGCGTCGGCGTGCCACCGAGCGTGATCGTCTTGCCGACGAGCGCGGGATCGGCGCCGAAGCGCGATCGCCACGCGGCATCGCTGAGGATGACGACGGGCACCGCCGACCGCCATGACTCGGCGTCCGTGAATGTGCGTCCGATCGCCGCCTTGATACCGAGCGTCGAAAAGAAGTTGCCCGTCACCCACGATGACGTGAGCGGCTGCGGATCGCCGAACCCGGTGAGCGTCGCCTGCCCCGCACCGTCCACGTACCCCATCACGTCCGCGAAGTCGGAAACGCCGGCGCGCCAATCGAGCATGTTCGCCGGCGCCGCGACTTGATGGTGCCACTTCTTCTCCGGATTCTCTTCCGTGATGACCATGAGCCGATCTTGCGCCGGGAACGGCAGCGGCTGCAAAACGACGGCGTTCACGGCCGAGAAGATCGCGACGTTGGCGCCGATTCCGAGCGCGAGCGTGACGATGGCGGCACCAGCGAGGGCGGGCGCGCGCCGAATGCCGCGCAGGGCGAAGCGTGCGTCGCTCGCGGCGTCGGCGAGCCAGTGCATCGGCCGGACGTCGCGGTGGTCTTCACGTGTTCGCGCGGCACCGCCGAACATCGCGAGTGCGCGCCGGCGCGCCTCGTCCGGGCGCATGCCGAGACGGACATTCTTCTCCGTCTCGAGGTCGATGTGAAACTGGATTTCCTCGCCGAGGTCGCGGTCGAGAGCGCGACCAAAAAGCATGGCGCGTACGCGCGCGCGGATCGCTCCGATGAGACTCATGAGGCGCGCGTCCCTCAGGCGATGTCGAGAATGAGCTCGACCGCCTCGACGTAGCGGCGCCAGCTCGCGGTCTCAGCGCCGACGGCGCGCTTGCCGGACGCGGTGAGGTGGTAGTATTTCGCGCGACGATTGTTCTCCGTCGTTTGCCAATCGCTGCCCACCCAGCCGCGCTGCTCGAGGCGCTGCAGCGCCGGATAAAGCGACCCTTGGTTCACGTCGAGAGCACCGCGGGACACTTGCTCGATACGCGCGCTGATCCCCCACCCATGCATCGGCTCGAGGGTCAGCGTCTTGAGGATGAGGAGATCGAGTGTTCCGCGAAGAACGTCAGCGGCGTCGTGACCCACGGCTACTCCTGTCGAGTTCCGACAGATGATAGCGTGGCTCCTGTCGGAATGCAACAGGAGTATCAGTGTGTGGTGAAATGGGACGGCTGGTACAGGTGGGTTGGCTTCGGGGGGTGAAGCAAGCGGGCTAACGCGGTCACGCACGGGCTAACGCGGTGTCGGGATGCCACTACTCGCCCACTCGATTGCGGTGCGCGGCCAACGCCTGATTCTTTTTTAGACGACCTCGGGATGCTTCTGGCGCATGAAGCATCCTGAGGCCGTTTCAAAAAACATCTCGGCTCGTGGCGCGACGGAGCCCGCCCGAAACCCGCGTTAGCCCGTGCGTGACCGCGTTAGCCCGCTTGCTTCATTCCCCTAAGCCATCCCGCCAATACCAAGCAAACGCTCCCCAACACCAAGCAAACGCTCCCCAATACCAAGCAAACGCTCCGCGAAGACACGAAACGGCCCCGTCCGAAATTCAGACGGGGCCGTTCGTCTTTCTGAAGGTCTTTCCGAGAAGCCGACCGTTCGAAGAGTACTAACCGCGCTTACGGGGTCTTCTCGTCGGGCGTGGTGAGCGCGACGGACTGCGTGCCGGCGGTCTCGATCACGAACGTGACACGGCGATTGAGCTCGGCGCCCGGCTGGTCGCCCCACGCCTTCGGCGTGACGAGGCGCGTCTTGCCGTAGCCGATCGTCTCGATCTGATTCGTCGTCAGGCCACCCTGCGCCGTGAGGTAATCACGGACCGCATCCGCACGCTTCTTCGAGAGCGCGGCGTTGTAGTGCGTCGAGCCGGCGGGATCGGCGAAGCCTTCCACCGTGACCTTCGACGTCGGGTAGTACTTCTGGACGACGTGCGCGAAGCGCGTGAGCTGCGTGTAGTCCTGCTGGCGGACCGTCGCGTCGTTGAACGCAAAGTTGACCGGCATCGCGAACTTCAGCCCATCTTCCATCGCCGTGATCTTGGCGCCAAACTCCGTGCGCAGCGATTGCAGCTCGGTGCGGAGCGCCTGGACGTCGCCCTTGACCATACCGAGGTCGTTACGGAGCGAGCTGTCGGTGGCCATGCGC
>Ga0157372_10006665_pt1 | contig 12288 bp, 11 predicted proteins | sample C55metaG_FD_115307 | JGI IMG/M metagenome (GOLD analysis project Ga0157372, IMG submission 115307) | Corn rhizosphere microbial communities from Kellogg Biological Station, Michigan, USA - C5-5 metaG | ecosystem: Host-associated > Plants > Roots > Rhizosphere > Soil | place: USA: Michigan... | reverse complement strand
CAATCTTCATATCCTCCACAGATAAACGCCGGTGGCGACTGTTTCGTCACCACGTACCGCTCCGGCTTGCTTGGATAGACCAGGACCTGAAAATCGGGTCTCGAGGGCTGCCGGTCGATGGCATCGCGGATCTGCAGCGGCGGCGCATCGTAACGCGAAGCTGCCAATGCTGCGAGCTCCCCGCCTGCCGAAAATCCCATCACGCCGACGCGCCCCGAGTCGATGCCCCACTCCTGGGACCGGCTGCGAACGATCCGCACCGCCCGCAGGATATCGCCCAGCGCGTGCTCATCGACAGAATAAGGCGAGCCTTCCTCTTTTCCAAGACGATATTTCAGCACAAAGGCCGTCACCCCCCGCTCGCTGAGCCATTGCGCCGGCTGGTGACCTTCGTGATCGATCCAGAGCTCCCGGTGGCTGCCGCCTGGCGCGATGATCATTGCCGCGCCGGTGGCCTTTTCGGCCACTGCCGGGTAATAGACGATCGCCGGCCGGTGCACACCCGTCACCAACCGCTCCCCGCCTGACATCCGCACCTTCTCCAGCGGCGCATCGGCCGTGTCCGGCCAGAGCAGGAAACCCTCTTCCGTCGGCTGATCCAGATACTGCGGTCCGCGCAATTTTCCCTTTATTTTGTTGATTATCTGCTTCATTTCGACCTCAATTATATAATTTTGACCCCTAATTTTATAAACTTTTTCTATATTTCGGCGTTACCTTTGGGCAAAGCAGCCGGAGGCGGCTTACGAGACATCAGCGGACATGCAAAGAACGCGTCAAATAGCCTTTATGTTGTTGTTGGCCTTTACCGCCAACTTCACCGTTTTTTGCCATTGTGCCAAGGCCCAAAAGCACATGTGCTGTTGCGAGAAGAAAGAGAAGAAGGGACCCTGCAATAGCGTGCAGGCCGTCAAGTTCAATCTCGTCGAAAAGCAATTGGCTGACGCGATCCAGGCGGCCCCCATTCCTGTTATCGGGATTCTCATCCAACACCCGCTTATCGGGGCGGCAAAGGTACTCAAACCCGCGACTCCGGACAACGCCAAACATCCACCGCCCGATATTCTCGCCTTTCAACGGCGGCTTTTGATTTGATTTGGATTGAGTAGAACCCATTTTTAAACATTCAATCCATCAAATTATGAAATGCGCAGCATTCGCCTACACCATTAAAAAGACATATCTACTCGTTGGCAAGCACATTATTGCCATTATCGGCGTCTTCACAGTAACCTCGCTCTTTGCCCATCTCAACGCCCAAAATATCGCTTTAGGTCCGGTTCTCACCGATTATTATAACGTCAAGGACGCCCTCGTCGGCAGCGACGCAAAAGCCGCCGCTGAAAAAGCCGCGACCCTCGTCAGGGACATCGATGGCGTCGACATGCACGCTATCCCCGCAAAAGACCATATGGCCTTTATGTCCCTCAAGGACAAGCTGGCCATGGACGCCCGTCATATCTCCGAATCCACCGACCTGGCCCATCAGCGTCAGCACTTCGCCAGCCTGTCGGCCAATATGGCAAGCCTTGCCAAACAGGCCCGGCTTTCGGAGCAGCCCGTCTACCAGGAGTACTGTCCCATGAAAAAGTCTTCGTGGCTCAGCAACGACACCAGTATCAAAAATCCCTATTACGGCAGCAGCATGCTCACCTGCGGGAAGGTTACCGGCACCCTCAAACCCTAAGCTCCGCATGAAATATTTGATCCTTAGCCTCCTGGCGCTGGGTGGTTTGTCCGCGCATGCCCAGATGCGTGATATGCCGATGGCTGCCGGCCAGCGCATGAGTATGCGCGAGCCTTTCAGGCAGGTGGACCCCGCCCGGCCACACACGGTCATCTATAATCTTTATATCTCCGATTCGACGGTGAACTTCACTGGCCGCCGCCGGCCTACCATCGCGGTCAACGGCTCACTCCCTGGTCCGACCCTCGAATTCACCGAGGGAGACACCGCCGTGATCCATATCCATAACGAAATGATGATGGCTACTTCCGTTCACTGGCATGGCCTTATCGTCCCGAACCGCTACGATGGCGTACCGGATCTCACGTCCACACCCATCGGGCCGATGAAGACCTATACGGCGGTCTTTCCCATTGTTCAGAACGGAACCTATTGGTACCACTCTCACGCGATGCTGCAGGAGCAGATCGGCCTTTATGGGGCCATCGTCATCCATAAACGCGGAGAGGCCGGCCAGCCGCAACCCGGGCAGGCCCAACAGCCGGCGGCCGCGAAAGAGCAGGTCGTCCTCCTCAGTGATTGGACCGACGAGAAACCCTATGAGGTACAACGCAGCCTCCACTATGCGACCGACTGGTACGCCATCCGCAAGGGCAGCGTGCAGGACTATGCCGCCGCGATAAAGGCCGGCCGCGGGCATACAAAGCTCGTCAACGAATGGAAGCGGATGCTGGCCATGGACGTCAGCGACGTCGCCTATGACAAATTCCTGGTGAACGGCAAGCCTGAAGAGGTCCAACCCCAATATGCGCCGGGCGACAAGGTCCGCCTCCGGATCGTCAACGGCAGCTCGTCCACCTATTTCTGGCTTCAATGGGCCGGCGGCAAGATCACCGTCATCGCCAACGACGGCCAGGATGTGGAACCTGTTGAGGTCGACAGGGTGATCGTGGGCGTCTCCGAAACATACGATGTCGTGGTAACTATTCCAGCTGACAGCGCCTATGCCTTCCGGGCCACCTCCGAGGACCGCACCGGCTATGCCACCCTGTGGTTAGGGCAAGGGCCCAAACGATCGCTTCCACCCCTGAAAAAGCTCGACTACTTCGAAGGCATGGAGATGATGAACGGAATGATGAACGCCAGCGGCGGAATGAAAAAGGGAATGGAAATGAAAATGTCCAACCAGGCCATGGACATGAACGCCGTCATGTATCCCGACGACCCCGGCACACCCCTCAACTACGGCATGCTCCGCGCCACAACCAATACCACCCTTCCCAGCGGCGCCCCGGTAAAAGAATATCATTTCAATCTTACCGGTAACATGAACCGCTACACCTGGACCATCAACAATAAGACCGTCTCCGAGACCGACAAGATACTCATCCGCCACGGCGACAACGTCCGCATCATCCTGTACAACGGCACGATGATGCGCCATCCCATGCACCTCCACGGTCATTTCTTCCGCGTCCTTAACGGGCAGGGCGACTATTCACCGCTAAAGAATGTCGTCGATATCCTGCCCATGGAGACCGACACGCTCGAATTCGCCGCCAATTCGGACAGCGGCGGCGACTGGTATTTTCATTGTCATATCCTCTATCATATGATGAGCGGGATGGGCCGCATCTTCAGCTACCAGGATTCGCCGCCGAATCCCGAGGTGCCCGATGCGCAAAAAGCAATAAAGAAGGTCTATGCCGACGATCGCGAGATCCGCCCGATGGCCCGTGTCGGTCTCGAAAGCAATGGCAGCGACGGCGAAGTCCAACTGGCCAACACCCGCTATCGCTTTCAATCCGAATGGCGCGTCGGGACCGACTCCCGCAAAGGCTATGAGACCGAAAGCCATATCGGCCGCTACCTGGGCCAAATGCAATACTGGCTGCCGTATGTCGGCTGGGACTTCCGCTATCGGAGTCATCACACCCCCGAAAAGAATCTCTTCGGCCAGGCCGACACAAAAGACCATCGCAATGTGTTCTGTGCAGGCATCCAATACACGCTGCCCCTCTTCCTGGTCGCCGATGCCCGCGTCGACAGCCGCGGTAAGTTTCGCTTGCAGCTGGGCCGCGAGGACGTCCCGGTCACCAGCCGCCTGCGGTTTAACTTCGTGGTCAATACCGACAAGGAATACATGGCCGGGGTCCGCTATATTCTCACCAAATACATCGGTCTCTCGACCCATTACGACAGCGACATGGGCTGGGGCGGGGGGCTCACGATAAATTATTAGGCTGGATCATATCCCATTTGTCGCGAATTCCCTTTTTATTGTCGGGATCACCCCTCGGGCCGGACAAGAAGAATTCCCAACTTTACAAACGAAAAACAACGATCATGGACACCAGCAAACAAGCACTCGCCCTACAGGCAAAAGAAACCGGCGCAGCCCTTCTCCATCTCCTCGCCACTTTTACCGACGACCAGTTGAATACCCAACCCGCCTACGGTGGATGGACGGCAGGGCAGGTCGCCGAACACCTTCTTCTTTCCGGCGGCGTCGTCGAAACCATCGCCGGCCGCACTGCACCCACCACCGATCGCCAACCCGACGCCCGCTGCCCCATCATCGCGAGCATCTTTCTCGACTTCAGCACAAAGTTGCCGTCACCGGATTTTATCATTCCTTCCAACGGCTATCACGATAAACCGGAGATCCTCGGAAAAACAAAGGTCGTCTGGGATAAGATAGGGGAGGGGATACGCCTGCTCGATCTCTCCGTTACCTGCACCGACTTCGAATTCCCGACGATCGGCTATCTCACCCGCCTCGAGATGCTCTGGTTCTATGTATGGCATACCCAGCGCCATCTCCACCAATTGAAACAGATACATCACGCCGTTGCCGCCGTTCCCGTGTGAACATGGGCCGCGGGCCGCATCCCCCGGCGCGCACCGGCCGTCCTCACCGGTACCCCCGGCCGCCCTCATCTGCACCTTCGGCCACCCTCATCGGCACCCCCGGCCAACCACTGCACAAATCACCGCAACCACGGCGAGGATCACCCAATATACCAGTTGCCGCCTGCGGCCGGCTATCCGAAGCTCCTCCACCTGGCCGCGCGCGCTGGCTGCCTCGTCGCGCGCGTTGGCCGCTTCTCCCCGCGCCGTATTCAACTGCCCGATCAGCAACTCCAGCTCCCGCTGCTGTAACCCTATCCGCTGCCCGTTCACTTCTTCCAACCCCCGGATCTTCTCTTCCAGCACCTGCACCTGCTTATCGTACTGCCCGCCCAACTGCGTTGTTATGGACTCTACCAGCCGCGCCCTGGAATGCTGCAGTTCCGCCACCGTATCGTTGTATACCCGGTGCAGATACTGCCCCAACGCCGTGGGCGTAATAAAAGCCTTGTCCGCTACCTTCTGCACGAGGGTCACGTCCTCTTTGTGACCAATCGCCGTCACAAACAACGGCTCCAGCTCCAAACAAGCGGCCGCCAGGTCAGGGCTGTTGAATACCTCCATATTCTCCCCACCACCGCGCGACAATACCAGCACGTCATTCTTCGAGCGATCGTTGTACCGTTGCAGCGCCTGCCTGATCTCGGCCTCCGCCGACAAATTGATCCGCTCGTACGACAGGTCATAGAATGCGATCGCCTCTTCCAGCGCATGGCTGATATCACTGTCGATGATCGCCGTCTTCCCGATCAACACCCGAACGCGTACGCTTTCGTCATCGATAATACGCCGCTTCAAAAACCCATCCACATCCCCAAACCCGATCGCCGCCTTCTTCTGCAACACCTCCACCGCCCGGATCTCCCGCTCCGAATACGTATTCACCGTCTGCTGCAGCAACTGCGTCATCACCGCATGCACCTCAATCCTGCCTCCGTTGAGCACCACCCGCTTGGTGATGTACCCATAGAACTCGATCGTCTTGTTCGGGATAAGCCCGTTTCGCAGCAACGCCGGTACCACCAGCGTCAGCACCGCATCCGTCGTCTCGTCCTTTAACGTATCATAAAAATAGCCGGCATAGGTAACCCCTCTGCCGGCCACATAAATGCCTTTCAACAAAATGATCTTCTTCGTCGCTGCAGGCGCAAGAACACTGTTGAACAAATGCAGCAGGGAAGCCGGAGTATAAGAAATGTCCTCGGACACGCCATCCATTTTCCTGCTAAAATACTAATTTTATTGGAAATAGTCCGCTAATTTTTTTAACACCCGCAGCTAGTCCGCCCGCCGGATCACCTTCAGGAGGATAGCGATGATCGCGATGACCAACAGGACATGAATAAGCCCGCCCGCATTGTATGCAAAATAGCCGATCGCCCAAAAAATGATCAGAATGACCGCGATTAGATAAAGTAGATTGCCCATATTTGTTATTTAAAGGTTAATGAAAGAGGCGTCAAAAAAATCATGCCAACCCTCGTACCCCAAATCCGTGGTTTGGTATACTCAATCCCTTCACTCGTCTTCCCTAACATTGCTTTAACGCAAGGCTGCGCTATTCTTGCTCTATGCAATCCAAAAAACTAACCGGGCTGATCACCCTGCTCTTCTTATCCCTGTTATCCATTGCCCAGACCCGTCACTCCGTAAGCGGCACCGTCCGCGACTCCACCTCCGGCGAGACCCTGATCGGCGCCAGCATTCAACTGATGGAAAGAGGCCATTCTTCCGTTCTCAGTAACGCGTATGGCTTTTATTCCCTTAGCGCCCCACCCGGCAGCTATCACCTCGTCGTCAGCTTTACCGGTTATCGCAGCGATACGCTGACATTCACCCTCGATCGCGATCAGTCCCTTTCCATCCAGCTGGCGCCCGGAGCCCCGCAGCTGCAGGAGGTGGTGGTCACGGGAAACCGGAACACCGCTAATGTGACAAAACCCCTTGCCGGCGTCCAAAAGCTATCGGTCAGCGAGATAAAGGATATCCCGGTGCTCTTCGGTGAGAAGGATATCCTCAAGACGATCCAGCTGCTTCCCGGCGTCCAGTCGGCCGGCGACGGCAGCAGCGGCTTCTACGTTCGGGGCGGATCCGTCGACCAAAACCTCATCCTCCTCGACGAGGCCACCGTCTATAACCCCTCCCATCTCCTCGGCTTCTTTTCCACCTTCAACTCCGATGCCATCAAGGACGTCACGCTATACAAAGGCGCGATTCCCGCCGAATTCGGGGGCCGCCTCGCCTCCGTCCTCGACGTCCGGATGAACGACGGCAGCGACAAGGATTACCATGCCAGCGGCGGCATCGGTCTCATCTCGTCCCGCCTGGAAGCGGAAGGCCCGATCCAGAAGGACAACGGAAGCTTCATCGTCAGTGCCCGCCGCACTTACGCCGATCTCTTCCTGAAACTTTCGAAGGATACCAATACCAAAGCCAGCAGCCTATATTTCTACGATATCAACGCCAAGGCCAACTACAAACTGGGTGCAAAAGACCGCATCTATCTTTCGGGTTACTTCGGCAAGGACAACCTCGGTCTGGGTAATACCTTCGGACTCGACTATGGGAACTCGACCGGCACCCTCCGCTGGAACCATATCTTCAACAGCCGGCTCTTTTCGAACACCTCTCTCATCTACAGCAAGTACAACTACGATATCACCATCAATTCGGGCAACAACGACATCGCCATCACTTCCTACATCAAGGACCTCCACTTCAAGGAAGACCTTCAGTACTACGCCAACTCCGGCAACAAGATCAATTTCGGTTTCGATATCATTCACCATACGACCTCTCCCGGCGTCATCACCAGCACCGACCAATCCAGCTTCAACAGTCTTACGATACAGAGTAAGTACGCCCTGGAAAGCGCGGTCTACTTTTCCCAGGATATCTCCATTGGCAATACGGTCAACATCAACTATGGCCTCCGCGCCGGCCTCTTCACCGTCCTTGGCCCGGGAAATTTCTACACGTATGATTCCATCGGCAACACGATGGATACGGCGGTCTACCGCTCCGGCCAGACCGTCGTCAATTACTTTAATCTCGAACCCCGGTTCTCGATGAGCTATAGGCTGACGGATATCTCCAGCCTCAAACTATCCTATACGCGGACCACCCAGAACCTTCACCTCCTGTCCAACTCCACCTCGTCCAATCCTACCGATGTGTGGATCCCCAGCAGCAACAACGTCAAACCCGAGATCGCCGACCAGCTGTCCCTGGGTTACTACCACAACTTTGCCGCCAACAGCTACGAGTTTTCCACCGAGGTTTATTATCGGAACATGCAAAATCAGATAGATTATAAGAATGGTGCGCAGCTGGTTGCCAATGTGAACGTGGAATCGCAACTGATCTTCGGCAAGGGTCGTTCGTACGGCGCGGAACTGTACCTGAAGAAGAAGGTCGGCCAATTCACGGGCTGGATCAGCTACACGCTCTCCCGAACCGAACGGCAATTTGCCGGCATCAACAACAACGCCTGGTATCCCGCCAACCAGGACCGGACACATGATATTTCTATCGTGGGCATTTACAAGATCAATAAGAAGTTGACTCTTTCCGGTGATTTTGTCTACTACACCGGCAATGCCGTCACCTGGCCGACGGGTAAATACGATGTCAATGGCCAGGCGGTCTGGCTCTATTCCCAGCGCAACGCCAACCGGATGCCCTCCTATAACCGCCTCGACGCCGGTGTCACCCTGCAGGGAAGAAAAACAAAGAAATTCGAAGATAGCTGGAACTTCTCGATCTATAACGTATACGGCCGGCAAAACCCGTATAGCATCAGCTTCCAGCAGGATCCCGGGGACCCGTCGAAGACCCAGGCCGTTCAATGGGCCCTCTTCCGCTGGGTGCCCTCCATCACGTATAACTTCAAATTCTAACACTCATGCGCCGCATAATTCCCATTCTCCTCCTCCTTTGCTCCTGTCAGAAAGTGGTCACGCTAAACCTGGACAAGGCGCCGCCGCAGCTTGTCATCGAAGGCAATATTACCGACGGGCCTGACCCGGACACCGTGACCGTCATGCGATCGGTAAACTTCTACGCGGACAACAGCTTTCCCGCAGTCAGCGGAGCAACCGTCAGCATCAGCGATAACACCGGGGTCACCGACGTTCTCACCGAATTCTCGCCGGGCATCTATATTACCCGTACGCTAAAGGGAACCCCCGGCAACACCTACCATCTATCGGTTGCCGTCAATGACACCCTCTACACCGCCACCTCCACGATGCCGCAGGCGGTACCCTTCGACTCGGTCACCTTCACGACCAACTCCGCCTTCAGAAAGGGCCGGATCACTCCCCTCGTCAATTTCCAGGACCCGCCGGGCATTACCAATTACTATCGCTTCCAGGAACATATCGACGGTGTCCCTTTCACAAAGGATATCTTTGTTTTCGAGGACCGCCTTTCGGACGGCCGGTATATCCAATGGAACCTCCGCATGGACAGCGCTTACCTCAACGTGGGCGACGGCCTGCAGGTGGACATGTTCTGCGTCGACAAAAATGATTATAACTACTTCTTTCAACTGGACAAATCCAGCGGAGGGGGAGGGGCAAGGGGCGCCTTCAATACCGATGCCTCACCCGCCAACCCGTCGACCAATCTCAGCAACGGGGCCTACGGCTATTTCAGCGCCCATACCGTCCGGTCGAAGACGGTTACGGTATATTGATTAATTTTATTGAAATGTTCAAAACCAACCCGAAATACACGGCCATTTATCATATCGTCATCTGGTCGCTCCTGTTTGGCTGTATCTTCCTGTGGCGAAGCTGGAACCATGGAATGCGGGAAAAACACGTCCCGGACGGCATGGTTGCCCTCATCGGGCTTCCTTACATGGCTCTTTTTTATATCCATGCCTACTGGTTGATGCCGGCCTATCTTTTCCAAAAGAGAAGAACGGCCTATATTCTGCTGATCATCGCCTCGCTCCTCGTCGTGGTACTGATCGCCGGGTTCATCTTCTATGCAGCCGGTTTGCCGCCTGCCGGCGTCACCTATTTTCAGTCCACGGTCAAACGCATCTTCCCGGGCCTCTTCATCCTGATGGCCAGCGCCAGTGTCGGCGCCTTTCGCGAGAATTTCCGCCTCGAACGGCTCCGTAAAGTACAGGAGACGGAATACCTCCGCACCGAGCTATCCTTCCTCCGGGGCCAGGTGAACCCGCATTTCATGCTCAATGTCCTCAATAGTATGGCGCTGCTGGCCCGGCGAAAATCCGATGTTCTCGAGCCCGTTCTGCTGGAGCTGGCCCGGTTGATGAACTACATGCTCTATGACGCCGGCAATCAAAAGATAAGTCTCGAAGACGAGATCGCCTATCTCCGTGCTTATATCGATCTCCAGCTGCTTCGCTTCGGTGACGATGTAAAGGTGCGCTTCGATACGCCGGAACAGATCCCGCCCCGGTGCATCGAACCCATGCTCTTCATCCCCCTTGTCGAGAATGCCTTTAAACACGGCATCGGCCTGGTGACCGAGCCGGTGATCACCATCGGTATCCAGGCCGGCGGTGACGACCGGGTCAGTATCATCGTCGAGAATAAATACAATCTCCTGGTGCGATACCAGGAGCACCGCACCCAGGGCATCGGGCTGGGCAATCTTCGCAAGCGGCTGGACCTGGTGTACCCCGGCGACTATGATCTTCGCACTGTCGACAACCAGACCACGAGCGCAACGGCGACTGCAAGCCGGTTTGTCAGCATCTTAAACATTCCCCTGCAATGATCAGATGTCTCGCCATAGACGACGAAACCCCGGCCCTGGATATCCTCGAGGACAATATCCGGCAGGTGCCCTTTCTTCACCTCATCGGGAAGTGCAAGAATGCCTATGCCGCGATGGAAATACTGCAACGGGAACCTGCCGACCTGCTGTTCCTCGATATCGAAATGCCCGGCATCAACGGCCTGAGCCTGCTCAAAAGCCTTTCCAACCGGCCGATGGTCATCTTTATAACAGCCTACCGGAACTATGCCGTGGAAGGATTCGATCTGGACGTCCTCGACTATCTCGTAAAACCGGTGTCCTTCGAGCGGTTTGTAAAGGCCGCGGGCAAGGCCCTCGAATACCAGGGGTTCAAACAAAAAGAAGATAGTCCGAACCGTAACTATCCGGACTATCTTTTTATTCATACGGAATATCAGCTGACAAAGGTCTTCATTCACGAGATCGCCTATATCGAGGGCCTGCGCAACTATATTCGTATCCATTTGGCGGGCTCCGCAAAGCCCCTTCTGTCCAAGCTGAGTCTGAAAGCCATCGAAGAGCGGCTGCCTGCGGGAAAGTTTGCGCGCGTTCATAAATCCTTCATCGTGCTGCTCGACAAGATCAGTTCCATCCGCAACGACGTCATCCGTATCGGCAGCCGCGACATTCCGCTGAGCCGGTCGTTCCGTGAAGAATTCTTCAAAAAGATCAATTCCGGGGTGTGACCTGACGGGGCCTGGTGTCGCCTGACGGGCCTCAATCCGCTTTTTCCCGGGCCGCCGCCTCGTTGCTGGTCGTCTCCGCTATCTCCGTCAGCTTCTGGTCGGCCGCTTTCTCTTCCACCAGGGTTTGCTGGAGCAGGGTGGCGACATCGGTCTGGCCCATCGTCCGGGCCAGCTGGATAAGCCCGCCATAGGTCGCGATCTCGTAATGCTCGGCTTTTTGACCGGCGAAGATGAGCCCGACATCCCGCTGGGCGGTGTCGTCCTCCGTCTCATCGATGATATCCTCGCCTTCCTTGATGATGCCTTTCATGGCCTGGCATTCTTCCGTATCCGCCTCTTCATTGATCAGTTGGAAGGCCTGCTCAATGCGTGTGACATGGTTCCGGGTCTCCGCCAGGTGCTGGTTGAAGGCCTCCCTCAGCTCGGGAGAATGCGCCGCATTCGCCATTTTCGGCAGGGTCTTGACCAATTTCTGCTCTGCCCAGTAGATGTCCTGTAATTGTTCGATAAAGAACTCCCGCAGCCGGGATTGGGATGATGTTGAAGTCACTGTTGGCATAGTTGTATAGTTTAAGATGGACCCCGCCAAAATCAAGCCCGGCGATACCCGGCGTGGCACGATTTTATCAGTGATATCTTCAGCCTGGACGGTGATTCCCCGCTGAACAAGTATAGGAATGTGAATAACAGACCTATAAAAGGAAAAGGGATAGGCGTCCGACGGGAGCTGTGTTCCGCAAGGAGTACAGCTCTTTTTTTTGTGCTTCTCCTACGATTTATATATCATTTGCTATAAAACTCGTCTTTTTGACGGCTCCCGCTCATCATAGCTTTGTCCCAACAAACAAAACAAACAAGTATGAGTACGTTAAGCCAAAAAGTCGTATTGATCACCGGCGCTTCCGGTGGCATCGGGGCTGAAATTTCCCGCCAGGTTGCGAAGGCGGGAGGCAAGGTCGTCGTTCATTACGCGGGCCGGAAGGAACCCGCCGATAAACTGGTTGAAGAGATAAAGGCGCTCGGCAGCGAGGGCATCGCCATCCAGGCGGATGTTCGCAGCTCGGCAGAGGTAAAACAATTGTTTGCCACGGCCCTCGACAAATTTGGCCGCATCGATGCGGTCGTCAACAATGCCGGTATCATGATCACCAAATTTATAAAGGACTTCACCGATGAAGATTTCATCAACCAGGTAAATATCAACTTCACGGGCGCCTTTTTCGT
>Ga0157372_10006663_pt1 | contig 12293 bp, 10 predicted proteins | sample C55metaG_FD_115307 | JGI IMG/M metagenome (GOLD analysis project Ga0157372, IMG submission 115307) | Corn rhizosphere microbial communities from Kellogg Biological Station, Michigan, USA - C5-5 metaG | ecosystem: Host-associated > Plants > Roots > Rhizosphere > Soil | place: USA: Michigan... | reverse complement strand
GCGAAAGTAAAGTTAACTTTCGCCTCCTACTCGATTGTGAAAGTGTTGTTTTTTTATGGGTACAAAGAACCTTCAACTTCTTTCATCCTCCGTTTGTGAGTTTCTACTTATGAAGGTTTTATTTAAAATATTCTGTGTTTTCCCAATTTTTTATTATCCGATCATTATAAATAAACTTTGAAACAGAGGCCGGAATATTTATATACTCCCAGGGCTTACTCTATTTTTATTTTTTCGAGTATAGGTGCTGATTATTTGAATATTAATATTTATGAATTAGTAATTATGATAAAACAAAAAAAGGAGCGTCCCCACGCTCCTTTTTAACCTTAATCAATCTACCTAATCTAAACTATGAAAATCACTTTTACAATGAATACTTGCGTTTACGAATTATAAGATAGAAAGGTTGTTTATATTTTATTCTTATTTAACCGTGTATCTGTAAACAGCTCGTCCCAGTCTTCCATCCTTATCAATACCTTCTATAACAGCCTTAAATGTTCCTTTATTATCAGAATTGAAGAATTCAAAACTTGCATTTCCCGCTTTATCTGTAATAACGGTCGGGTTCCAGTAAACAGTAGTTCTGAGATCAGTTTTATTAAGAGTTGATGTGTTTACATTGTATTTAGGAACATAAAACTGCTTCACTTTTGCATATCCCTGAGGCTTGTAAGTAAGAGTGTTTCTATCTGGAAATAACTCTTTTAATTGAGATATAGACATTTTTGTTCCTTTTATTTCCCTCATATTCACTACAACTACGCCATTGGTTTGTGTTCTGCGATTAATGCCACTCACTCCATCATTATAAAAGATCTCTACAGATTCAACTTCGAGCGGATTAATACTGTTAAGGAAATTTACATCTACAGGCATATCCCTTACATAAATTTGAACCGGTACTTGTTTTCCGGCATTGTAATCACGTGATATATAAAATTCATTATTCACAAATGTTAATCCCATGGCTGATCCTTGCAAACATTGAAGAAAATTATTACAGCCTTTAAAACGATCTGAATTGATCTGGGAATTTGGCATCATACTTAAACCTGAAAATGTAGTATAATCTGAGTGGCTAGATTTTTTTTCTGTCACTTTCGCCTTAACAACAACTTCCCGTAATAAACGCCCATCAAAATGCTCTCTTTTACTATGTTGCAGGTAAGTGTTAAGTGTACTGTCGATGTTTTCAACCTCGTCTGGAGCGTTCAGATTTACACTAATGGCTGGATAGGGAGCCCCATCCATGGTAATTACCATATTTTTAGAATTTACATTATTAACGGCACTGATGGTTATTTTGGATGAATCAGTAAAGGCAATATTATCAAACCTGAACCGGCCATCTGCAGATGTAACAGCGCGTACACCAAAACTTTTATCAGGAATAATAAGTCTGATATTCCCTTTTGAAACCGGCATTCCGTTGTTATATCTTAAAATTCCACTTATCGAAATTCCTTGCTCTGGTAAAAAACGTACTTTAGGAACATTATTGCTTAAAAGATCTTTATACGTATAAGTACGATAGCCCTGAGTTAATAGTAGCAAATCCAGGTCTGAAAGTTTCTTCTCATCAAAGGATGTAAAATAGTAGTTAGGCTTTTCAATATAGCCTTTTAAATCTGAGCTTAATAGAAGGTTACTCAAAATGGTTGTTTCTGTACTTTCATCAACCGGAACCCTGGTTTCATCTATTACAGATACAGAAAAATTTCCTTCTAATGGTTGAGTTCCTTTAAGAGCTGTTAATGTAGTTGAAACCTTCTGTTTCGGACTGTAAACCTGTTTGTCTGTTTTTACTTTTAATGCTATTTCTTCGGGGTGATAAACAAAGGATAGTCTTTCTGTTACCGGCTCTCCAGATGCTGTTAATATAGAAATCTGTAAGATTCCTGAACTTAATTTACTAGTTGGGATAGACACGGAAGTAACCTGAGCAGCAAGTCTTAACTTTGCAGCATAATTAACAATACCAGCTGCCTGAGCTATAATGTAAAAAGTTTTGTTTTGATTGCTCTGAAGAAAACTATTGCTGGTGTAAATTCTGAAGTTTATAGTACTGTCGAGGGAAGGCGTAAGCTTAATGGTCATCCCGGAAGAAACTACAGAAGGTAAATTGTAGGTAGATTTTGATCCATCTGCGAAAGTTACATTTGCCTTATAGGTTTTTCCGGCCTCGGGTGTTACAATTACAGTCCCCATGCCTAAATGCTGAGATGTAAATTCTCCTACAGTTGTGCCCGAATTGTCTGTTACTGTGCCTTTAACTTCCGTTCCTAATCCATTAGATTTTATTGCTTTAAATGCAACTTTTGTTGGGATCCCTTCAAGTAGCTGACCTCCTTCGGGGAAAAATTGAATATCGTTGCCAGGGTACGCCGAACCTAGTTTAAAGGAACTGCTGATTTGCCTTGCACTATTAACTTCCAGGGCTGTATTCAGCAAAGCATCTTTTAATGTTCCTTTCTTGTAATCAGGGATGGTAATTGTGGTAAACCCATTTGCATCTGTTTGTGCTTTTCCTTTACCTACTGTTTCATAACCCAAATTAACTTTCCAGGTAATTTTTTTATCTGCATAAGGCTTTCCATCTTCATCTTTAAAACTTATCCGTGCGTTAACTTTTTGGCCTTTATCATTGGGAATATCCGAGAAAGTAATATGTGTGCTTAACTGCTTTTGAATAGCATCTCCAACTAAAATATTTTTATGAAAGAAATAATCGTCCTTAAAATTAAACATCCAGTTAGTGTACGCCCTGATCCGGTAGTTGCCTTGCTTGTAACCATTAGGAGACAAAACAATGCTTCCGGCAGCAGTACTGTTGTTTACCGGGAGTTTTAATGTGGTTGCTACTGAGTCGTTTTCAGTGATAAAATCAACATTAATGATCTTGCTTAAATTGGAAGGAACATGTTGATCCATAGTTAAATAAGCTTTAAACCATATAGTATCACCAATTGCATAATAAGGCTTATCAAAATGCATATAGAGCTTTTCGACAGGCATATCATTGGCAAACTTAATTTTTTTATCGATGATGCTGTTTAAACTAACGGTATCACTTTGTGCGTAACTAATTACAGATGCAGAAACTAGTAAGAGTGTTGAAACAAGCTTTTTAAGGTCGTAAAACATGAAGTACGGTTAATGACGATAAATATATTGATAAGAATTCTGATACAAATCATCTAAAAACAATCTTAACAAAATTTCACAAATCAAAATATTAAGCAACATAATCAGGATTGAGAGATAAAATGAACTTTTTTAAATAATAGATGTTGTAACAGATGTATCAAAGTATTTAAGTAGCAGAACTAAATACTTTAGTGATGAGGATTTTATTTCATTTAAGAGCATTCTTATTTAAAAAGGGATTTGAGGGTTTTTATTATCTTAAATAAGGCTTTCTCTTAGTTAATAATAACTATACTGTAAATAATATTAACTGTAAAAGCTACCTATGGAACTATTCACATTAATTCACGTTTCCAGAAACGAACAAAGTATTCATAACAATTTTGTAACGATTCTCAAATCACAGATCTCTATTTATCTTTCTTGTGCCCGACAATTGGCTGCTTCACTTAGTAATCAGGGAATTCGTTTACATGTAATTACGAATGAAGAAGAGTATTTAAGAAATCTGATGCCAGATTATCCTTATCCGATTATTGAGTTGTCTTTTAAGTCAGAAGTTCCATCAGGTATACGATTTTTTTCGGCCCATTTTAAGTTAGAAGTAATTACCTATTTAAGTACTCTTAATAATGATTATGTCGGACTTATTGATTCGGATGTAGTTTGTGTTAACGAGATTCCTTACAGTCTAAAAACTGCAATTGATAAAAGAATTGCTTTGTATTATGATATCACCAATCAGGTTGGACCGGCTTACGGCCTAAAGAATATCATAGAAAACAAAGAGAAATTATTAGCTGAACGCTCAATCGGTTTATGGGCAGGAGGGGAGTTTATATCAGGTCCGCCTTCCTTTTTTAAAAAACTGGATAAGGAAATTCATCAGATAAAAGATAATTACTTCAAGAATATTAAGTTGTTTCACCATCAGGGAGATGAAATGATCACTTCAATAGCTATTGAAAAACTAAAGAGAACAGAACCTATACTGGATGCAGGTGCATTAATGATAATTGGCAGGTATTGGAGTGTAAAACCAAAACATCACCAGAATTCAATTAATGCATATTCAAATCATTTTTTACTTCATCTTCCTTCTGATAAACGCTTTCTGATTAAGAAAAAGCAACAATCACAACATGAGTTTTTTAAGGAGTATAAAAGGTATTTGATATTAAAAAAAGTATTCAGGGGGCTTTTTAGTGGATTAATTCCAGTGACTAAATTTGCTTTAACAAAAATTGCATCTATCAATAATAAAAAGCTGGCGTTTAAATAATGTTGATTTTTTCTACATTCTGTAGCTAATTCAGTTTCTTATTTCAAGCCTTTTCCTTTTAATTTTTGACTAATTTTGCGATCAAAACTATTTTTCAAAAAAGAAGAGAATGGCAAAAGCAAAAGGCAGAGCACAAATTGTAATTACATCTATTAAACAAAAGATAAAAGCAAAAAGAGAGGATATTCAAAAACTTGAAGAGGAAGTAAAAACTCTTGAGAGCCAGCTTCAAATTCTGGAAGAACGCCCTGATTTTCTTGCAACTATATTAGAGGCACTTCCTGAGAGTGGAGAATAAATGCTGGAAGTTTTATTTCAGGATGAGCATTTAATTGCTATAAACAAACCTCACGGTTTACTGGTTCACCGTTCGCCAATTGCAAGAGATGCAGAAGAATTTGCTCTGCAGTTATTAAGAGATCAGATTAAGCAATGGGTAAATCCGGTACACAGAATTGATCGGAAAACTGGCGGGATTTTACTTTTTGCTTTAAATAAAGAAGTAGAGATTGCTATGCATCAGCAATTCGCAGAGAATAAAGTAGAAAAGAAGTATCTCGCTATTGTTCGCGGTTTTACACCTGATAAAGAGGAAATAGATTATCCTTTGAGAAAAGAAAATGGTGTTTTGCAGGATGCGTTTACCTCTTATGTAACCTTAAAAAGAGCTGAGATTGAGGTTCCCTTCGGTGGTCATCCTTCGTCGAGATACTCACTGGTTGAAGCAAGTCCTACTACAGGCCGAATGCATCAGTTACGAAAACATTTCGGACATATTTTTCATCCTATAATTGGCGACAGGCCTCACGGATGTAATAAACAAAACAGGTTTTTTAAAGAAACCTGGGGAATGACTACAATGCTGTTACACGCATCGTATCAGTCATTTATGCATCCTGCAACTGGAAACAAAATAGAAATTAAAGCTCCGGTACAAGATGAATTTACCAGGGTGATGAAGTTGATGGGATGGCATTAAAAAAATAAGAAAGAGACACGATTCAAGAATTAGGTTCTGTCTCTTTCTTATTTAATTTCTAATTATTGAGCATCATAAATTACCACACGCTCAAAAAGTACTCTAAACTCTTCTAAGAAAGCTTTATGTATAGGATGAACCTGGTAAACATCATGACCAGCAAGATCCTCAAATACAATTACCAATGAAAAAGTGTAAGTAGTATCTACCACAGCTCTTTCGATAGGAGCAGGTGTACCAATATAAATTGATTTTACAGTTTCTACTTTTGATAAAGACTCCAGGCCGCCTCTGAATGCTGCTTTTTGTTCTTCGGTTGTATCGGCCTTAAGCCAGAATAAAACGTGGTGTGTTAACATAATTACGATTTTAAAGAATGCAAATATAACAGAACCTTTTTCTGTGCTTTTCTTATGTTGAAATATTGCTGGTAATTATTTTAACAATATTTAACACGTTGATATATAGTTATTAAGAGAATATTTTGATAAAAAAATAGTATACTTTTCTCTGTTAATTAAACCATCTCGCTAAAGAACGGTCTTATTTAAGAAAACAATAAAACAATAATTACTGAGAAAATTTGGCACAATTTTTTCTAGTATTAAACATCTAACTTAACCTATTGAAATATTAAATAACACACAAAACACAATACACTTATGAGAAGATTAGCAGTAGCTTTTGCATTTGCTACAACATTATTTGCAGCATGCAGTAACAACACGAAAACGAGTACAGAGGCAAACAGAGCATCAGATTCTGTAAGAGCGCTTCAGTACACCATCAGAGCAATGCGTGATAGCTTAAGAATTGACAGCTTACAAAAAGCTACAGCGCAACAGGCTCAAATTGCAACCCAGCAAGCTCAATTAGCACAACAAGCTGCACTAAGAGCACAACAAAGTCAAAGAGTTGCCTATTCTGCACCTAGAAGAAGAACTTATGTTAAAGGTGTTTCAGAATCGTATTATGCTACCACCCCAGCTACTCAACGTAAAAAAGGTTGGAGTTCGGCTGCTAAAGGTGCCGCAATTGGTGCTGGGGCTGGTGCATTAACAGGTATCCTTGTTGATAAAAAAGACGGAAGAGGCGCTATTGTAGGCGGATTGTTAGGAGCAGGTACCGGTTATGTAATTGGTAGAGCTCATGACAGAAAAACCGGAAGAGTTCAATAGTTAATTTTTATTTGTTTTCCTCTTGGGCTGTATGTTAATTCATATAGCCCTTTTTGTTTTTATACATTTCTCCAATTGCAATTTTAACACACGGAGGGCAAACCATTTTTTCAATAATCTATTTTATTGCAATAACATCTAATTATGTACAAACAAACTTTTGGCATTATCGGACTTGGAAAAATGGGTGGCAACCTTGCTCTTCAGGCAATAGAAAAAGGATATGAAGTAATCGGTTTCGATAAACAACCAGGTAAAGACTTACTTGAAAGGGAAGGAATTGCGCTAACAAGTTCACTGGAAGAATTAGTAGCTAAGCTTCCTTCTCCCCGTATCATTTTACTATATGTTCCGGCTGGAGAGGTAGTTGATGTTTTACTAAATCAATTGTCTGAACTGGTACAAAAAGGAGACATTCTGATTGACGGTGGAAATTCTTACTGGGGGGATTCTATTGCCCGTTATAATCGCTTAAAAGAAAAAGGCGTAAATTTTATTGATTGTGGCACCAGCGGAGGTATAGATGGAGCAAGAAACGGTGCTTGCTTTATGATAGGTGCTGAGCCGGAAGTTGCGAAATCAGTTTCTCCAATATTCAAGGACCTGTCTGTTGAAGGGGGATTTGTATATGCAGGCCCTCCGGGATCAGGACACTTTGTAAAGCTGGTACATAATGGAATTGAATTCGGAATGTTGCAAGCCATAGGTGAAGGAATGCATCTGCTGAATCATTATAAAGATAAGCTTAACGTACTTGAAATTCTTGAAACCTGGAATCATGGATCAGTTATTCGTTCCTGGCTGATTGAGCTCATGGCAAAGGTTTTAAAAAGCGAGGGCGGTTACGAAAACATTCCTGCTTATGTAGAAGATACAGGCGAGGTAAACTGGCTGGTAAATGATGCAATGAGAATGGAAGTTCCTGTTCCTGTTATTGCACAGTCTGTAATGCAGCTTTTTGCTTCTCGTGATAAAGAGCTAACCTGGGCAAAAGCGATTGCAATGATGAGACATGGTTTTGGAGGACATCCTTTTGGTCCTCATGACGGCATTAAATATGAAAGACAGTTCGGGAAACTAGAAAATGCTAATTCGGCTAATTTGTATAAAACACCTGGTGATGGAAAAGAAAGCTCCCTCTCTTAAGGTTGTAAAGTGTGTAATAGACATTTAATTTATTTTTACACCAAAAGGTATAAGTTTTTAATAAACAATCTATTAGAAGCTGTTTGCAGGCCTTTTTTTGTTCAAAAAATCCTTCAAATCGTATTTTGATTTCTCATAAGATAGCCTCAACTTCGCAGTCTTTTAGAAGACAGAAGAGAAGGACATGATCTCACATTTCAAAAAACTTGCTGAAGAGTTTTCAATTTCAGAAAAACAAGTAATAACAACAGTAGGATTACTTGACGAGGGTGCCACCGTGCCCTTTATTTCACGCTACCGTAAAGAGTTAACCGGAAGTTTAGATGAAGTTCAGGTAGCCGGAATTCGTGATAGAATAGATCAGTTACGTGAGTTAGATAAACGTCGTGAAGCTATCCTGAAATCACTTACAGAGTTAGGTAAGCTAAGTCCTGAATTGGAAGCTCAGGTAAAAGCAGCCGAAACCATGACGGTTTTAGAAGATATATACCTTCCATATCGTCCTAAAAGGAAAACACGTGCAACCGCAGCAAGGGAAAAGGGGCTTCAACCATTGGCAGATTTGATCCTTGAGCAAAATAAGCTGGATTTATATGCTGAAGCTGCGAAATTTATAGATGCCGAAAAAGGCGTTAATTCAGAAGAGGAAGCATTAGCAGGAGCCAGAGATATCATTGCTGAATTTATAACAGAAAATGCTGAATGTCGCGGAGCTATTCGCGAATTATTTCTCGAGAAGGGAAATTTTCAGTCTAAAGTTATTGAAGGAAAAGAAGAGGAAGGCATTAAGTACAAAGATTATTTTGACTGGACCGAACCTATCAAAACCGCACCTTCTCATCGTATCCTGGCAATGCGTCGAGGCGAAAAGGAACTGATTTTATCCCTGGACGTTTGCCCACCAGAAGATGAAGCGAAAGCCATCATCGACAGACTTTTTGTAAGAGGTAATAACAATTCATCCGATCAGGTTCGTTTGGCTATTGCCGATGCTTATAAGCGCTTATTAAAGCCTTCAATTGAAACAGAAGTTCGTTTGTTAACCAAAAGGAAAGCAGATGAAGAAGCTATCCGTGTGTTTGCAGAAAATGCCCGTCAGCTTTTACTTGCTGCACCAATGGGACAAAAGCGGGTTATGGCCATTGACCCGGGTTTCAGAACTGGTTGTAAGGTTGTTTGTCTTGACGAGCAGGGTCAATTATTGGAGAACACGGCTATTTACCCTCACAATGGTGCCGGAGGGAGCGCTGAAGCTGATAAAACTCTTCGTTATTTAGTTGACAAGTACAGGATTGAAGCTATTGCTATTGGAAACGGAACGGCAGGCAGAGAGACTGAAACTTTTGTAAGAAATCTCAATCTTACCGGAGTGGTAGTAGTTATGGTAAATGAAAGTGGAGCTTCAATTTATTCGGCTTCTGAAGTTGCCCGTGAGGAATTTCCAGATAAAGATATTACCGTTAGAGGCGCAGTTTCTATCGGTCGGCGTTTGATGGATCCGCTTGCTGAACTCGTCAAAATTGATCCAAAATCAATAGGCGTAGGGCAATATCAGCACGATGTAGATCAGAATAAATTACAAAGCTCTTTGGATGATACCGTTATAAGCGCAGTAAATGCCGTTGGTGTGGAATTGAATACTGCTTCTAAACAAATTCTGTCTTATATATCCGGTTTAGGTCCTCAGTTAGCTCAAAATATAGTTGAGTTCAGAAATAAGAACGGTGCATTCAGAAGCAGGCTGGATTTAAAGAAAGTTGCTCGTTTAGGCGATAAAGCGTTTGAACAGGCTGCTGGTTTCTTAAGAATCCGTAATGCTGAACATCCGCTTGATTCAAGTGCTGTACACCCGGAGCGATATGCTTTGGTTGAGCAGATGGCAAAGGATTTAAATTGTACCGTTGATGATTTAATTAAGGACGAATCCTTAAGAAAGAAAATTCAGCTTCAAAAATATATTACCGACTCTGTGGGCTTGCCTACACTAACAGATATTGTTCAGGAATTGGCAAAACCTGGTCGCGATCCACGTGAACAGTTCGAAATGTTTTCTTTCACCGAGGGCGTAAATAACATTACAGATCTTCGGGTTGGAATGAAGCTTCCGGGTATTGTTACCAATATTACTGCTTTTGGTGTTTTCGTTGATATTGGTGTGCATCAGGATGGATTAGTTCACCTTAGTCAGTTAGCCAACCGCTTTATCAAAGATCCGAATGAAGTAGTTAAAGTGCATCAGAAAGTAGATGTTACCGTAACTGAGGTTGATGTAAACCGAAAACGGATTTCTTTATCCATGAAAAAAGATGAAGCACCTTCAGGTTCAAGACCAAAATCAGGAGACAGGAAGGCTAATCAGAACAAACCTAAAGCTTCGCAGGAAACGGACATGGCTTTAAAACTAGCTGCTTTAAGAAGCAAGTTTTCCTGATTAAGAAAATGTTTAGAAAAACGCGTTTTTTGGGTCTTATAGCTAAACAAATTACTATTCATCTACGTTAAAATAATATGATCAGCCAGCCAGTTAAAACAAAACAAAACGAAGAAAAAGGTTCTTTTAATATTTACGTTGACTTGTTTGATAAGGGTGAGTTTTATGAAATGAATGTAACTCCTCAGTTGGATAAGTATCGTGTGGATTTGGATAATATGTACCTGGGTACTTTAACCAGAAATAGTGATAATAGCTGGGAAGTTGTAAGTGGAACTATTCCATCAACAATTATTCCTGATATCACTAAAAATATTATCAGAAATTTAGAGATTAATTGAACAACCTATAAACAAGAAAGCCTCTGATTTAATTCTGAGGCTTTCTTATTTATGAGGGCAATTCTTTTTCTGCTATTTATTTGCAGCTACTAAAGGCGAAAATTTAGTAACCTGATTTTTTACGGGTTTAACTGTTCTTAAAAAAGCATAGATAGCTTCCAGATCTTTTACTTTCATTCCGCTGTACATACTCCATGGCATAATGGTTTGAAAATCTCCCTTATTTACAGCACTTAATGAGTGCTTGTCTTCAAATGCTTTAAATCTTCCAACAAACATTTCTTTAGTCCAGCTACCAATTCCCGATTCTTTGTCAGGAGTAATATTAGCAGATGAAAGTGTTCCATCAGGAGTTCCAAATTCTCTTCCACCGGCAAAATCCATTCCTGCTACAAATTCTCCTTTTTCCTGTTTGGTATGACAATCACGGCATGCTGCAGAATTTACAAGATAAGCGCCGTAAGCCAGTTGATCATTTTCAGATGGAACAGGCTTAGGTTCCGGCTTAACGGGCATTGTATTTACAATAAAATTTAAAGGGAAATCAAGTGTTCTTTCGTGTGATTCTGATTCCTTATAAGGTAAAGTACGTATATAAGCAATGATGGAATAAATATCTTCTTTATCCATCTTACTGTAAGACATATAAGGCATTATAGGAAAAATAGCCGATCCGTCTTTCTTAACACCTGAAGTTATCGCTCTGAATAGTTCACCATCTGTCCAATTCTTTAAATTAAATGGAGTGATATTAGGCGTGAATACTTCACCAGGAAAGCCAACGTTATGATCGAATTTTTCTCCTCCAGCACCAAGTGCTGTTGAATCCAGAGGACCAGAAAATTTAGACCAGTCCCGTTTTGAATGGCAATCGATACAAACGGTTACATTATTGGCAAGATATTTTCCTCTTGCTATTCTTTGAGGAGTTAACTCAACTTTTAAATCAGGTGCATTACCAACATTAGGCAATCCAAATTTAACATAGCTTAATAAGCCTCCTGTAATAAGTGCCAGAGCCAATACTGCATAAATAATAATTTTGCCAGCTTTCTTCATTTTATCTTTTGGTTTAATTGCGATTAACTACAATAATAATTAAATAAAAGATACGAAAGCTTTAAAGTAATGCTACAAATAAAGAGCCTTTTAATTTAAAAGTATGTGATTGCGAAAAGAGCCTGATTAGAGAGTAGCTTCAGATGTAATCTACAGCTTTATTATATTTTTAAGTGCGAAAACAATGGCTGCCATTATAATCTTTTGCGGTTTTGTACTAAATGTGCCGGTTTTACGATTAGCAAGGATAGCATTTATCGAAAGCGCTTTGTGTCCGAGGGCTTTAGATAAGGCATAAATACCTGCAGTTTCCATTTCAAAGTTGGTAATACGTCGTTCTTCAAATTTGAAATTCTGGAGTCGTTCAATTAAAAAAGGAATTCCGTTTTTAGCGCGCAGATTTCGGCCTTGCGGAGCATAAAAGCCAGGTGAAGTTACTGTGATGCCTTTAATAGCACCGTCGCCCACATTGGTTAATAAACCAAGGTTAGATTCGCATACATAAGGAGTAATACCTTTTAAATCCTGAAGATGAGCATTTATGGCTTCCTGTAATTTTTGTTCCTGTTCAGAGTAAGTTTGAGAATAGTAATGCATCAGGGCGTCTAAACCGATTGCAAACTCTGAGACCAAAATTGTATCAACAGGAATATCTTCTTGTAAAGTCCCTGAAGTTCCTATACGTACAATTTCAAGACTTTTTTTCTTTGCTTTTTCTTTTCTT
>Ga0157372_10006662_pt1 | contig 12293 bp, 8 predicted proteins | sample C55metaG_FD_115307 | JGI IMG/M metagenome (GOLD analysis project Ga0157372, IMG submission 115307) | Corn rhizosphere microbial communities from Kellogg Biological Station, Michigan, USA - C5-5 metaG | ecosystem: Host-associated > Plants > Roots > Rhizosphere > Soil | place: USA: Michigan... | reverse complement strand
GCCTGCTTCTTGGCTTTCTGCTTGGCTGTTATGCAGTCTTATGGGGCCAGAAGTCGACCACCATTCTAGGCATGACCGCTCCAATGATCGCTCTCGCGTTGCCCCTGCTCGATACCTCGGTAGCGATCGGACGGCGCTTCCTGAGGGGTCAGCCGGTCTTCACTAGCGATCGAAGACATATCCATCATCGGCTTCTGGACAGGGGTCTCACGCCGCGCCGTGTTGTGCTGCGCTTGTATGCGTGCTGCGGGATCGGAGGCGCGCTTTCACTACTGCAATCGACCCACGAAGCGTTCGCCGGCCTGATTCTTGTCTTGTTCTGCGGGAGTGCTGGGATCGCGATTCACTGGCTGGATTACGTCGAATTCGGCGCTTTCGGGCGTATCTTTGCCGACGGTACGCTGAGCGGGGCGCTCCGCACTAACATCCAACTGAGCGAACTCCGCGCTGCGTTCACGACGGCCTCCACCACGGATGAGTGCTGGCAGATTTTGCAACAAAGTCGCGTGAAGTTCGGATTCACTCGAGCGGAACTCACCCTGTGTTCGAAATGTTACTTTGAATCGGTTACGCCCCCCCATACTGAGAATTCCTGGATCATACACATCCTTCTCCGAGACGGCGATTACGTGGAACTTGAGTATGGTAGTGAGGACAATCGGCATCCTACCGCCGCGGGAGCGTTTGCAGATATGGTGGGCACGGCGCTCAGAGCAAAACGGGTATTGCTTCAGTCGCCGCTTGACGTTTCCCGCCCGGTGCCTAAGCAGATGCGATTATCGGTGGCCGGCCAATTCGCACGGACCGCAGGAGTTGGCGACGCTAGTATTCACAGCCGATGAATCGGCCTATAGCAGCTCCGCGGGAGTCTGCAGTACATCCGGGCGGTAGCTGACCGGCACTTTGATTCATCCGCAGATCAGCGGATAGTCGATGCACGAAGTAGATCCGGGTGAGCGGCTGCATAACCGTGACGGCGGCACGTTAAAAAACTCGATTCTTCTGCTCGCGCGTCTCGCTGGAAGAAACTTCAAATCATGTCCAAGTTAGCCTTCACTCGCCGACTTAGAATAGGAAGCGCAGCGTCAATGCTGGCCTTTTTTCTGCTGGCAGCACTGTTCTTGCAAATTGCGCACAAGGCCCAGACAACCGCCTCGGTGCCCGATCCCAATGCTAAGCTCCTATTCAAATCTGGCTTCGAGAACTTTGTCTACTTACGGCCAGTGTCAGGAGGCTATAGCCAGTATCAGTACATCCAGGGCACTGATAACTCGACGAATTATGCGTGGCCAGTCACGGCCTGGAGCCCCAACCCTTTGTTGACGGGACTATTGGGAGTGATCACGTCGAGCAACTTCAACCCGGCGCCGGAAGATTTCAACAACTATATTCAGAACGCAATCGAGAACGTAACAGGTCCCAATGGTAATCTGACTTACGCGCTCCGGCAAGAAATCGTTAAGCCGTCTCCCAACACCTGCTGCACTCAGGACAGCTTTCAGATCGCCGGTCTCACAACTCCCCTGATCGATTCCTACGTTCGCTACTGGATCAAACTGAATCCGGAGTTCCTCAGCCAGGTCCAAACCTACGGAGCCAATTTCTGGCGTGTTCTGTGGGAGATGAAGACCTCTACCGATTACCGCATCGCAACTTTTATCTATGGAAGCTCAGCCGGACAGCCTTATTTCTTCGTGCACGCGGACAACAGTCCGGCAAGTGTCTATCCATATCAGGAAATTTGGGCGGTATCCAACACCTCCGTCCCCGTTCCGTTGGATCAATGGTTTTTCGTCGAATTCTATCTGCATCGCAGCGCCGGCAGCGATGGGCGATTCTACTGGGCTGTAAACGGCCAGACCATTGCGGATCAGTATGGACCCAACTACGGGATCAACAATGAAAACGTTAACGCTCTCATGTTCTCAAATCTTTATGGCAACTCTATCCATCTGAATCCTGCGTATCAATGGATCGATGATCTCGAAGTGTGGGACCTGCCGCCTTGCGCGGCACTTCCGTGCGGAGCACCGAATGGCGCGACAACCTCCAGCGTTACTACCTGCCCCCCTCCGGCTATGTCCGCCTTTACAGGATGTTATTACAGCGACCAGAATCTGACCACACTCGCGCTGGTTCGCGCCGACCCCACCATAATGTTCAATTGGGGCACCGGCTCACCTGATCCCGTCATCCCCACAGACCACTTCTCCGTCCGCTGGAGTGGAATCTTCAATCTCAATGCGGGCTCCTACACTTTCACCGTTACAGCGGACGACGGGTTCCGGCTCTACATTGATGATGTCCTGGTCATGGACCATTGGGTGGACCAACCGGTCACCACTTACAATCAGACCCAATCCATCAGTAGCGGTGCCCATGCCATCAGGTTCGAATATTTCGAGGACACGGGTAATGCAGTAGCCAGCTTGTACTGGTAGCACTCCCCCAAACAGATCAGTCTTGTCCCCAATCAAGGATAATCCCTGTGAAGTACGTCATTGTCGCCGGCGCGCGTCCGAATTTCATGAAGGTCGCCCCGATTCTTGAAGCGTTTCGCAGCGGCCGGTCGGAGCACAGCCTGGTTCTGGTCCACACCGGCCAGCACTATGATGCCGCAATGTCCGGCGATTTCTTTCGGGACCTCGGGCTTCCGCAGCCGGACATTGAATTGGGTGTCGGCTCCGGGTCCCACGCCGAACAGACTGCCAGAGTCATGCTCGCGTTCGAGCGCTTTTGCGGGGAGCACAAACCGCAGTGGGTCATCGTCGTCGGCGATGTGAACTCGACCGTGGCGTGCGCCCTAACGGCAAAAAAACTCGGAATTGCAGTGGCCCACGTCGAGGCAGGCCTCCGCTCGTGGGACATGTCGATGCCCGAAGAGATCAACCGGCTGTGCACGGATGCGATTTCGGACTTGCTCTTCACAACTGAAAAAAGCGCCAACCTCAACCTCGCCAAGGAGGGCATTCCAAAGGAGCGCATTTATTTCGTCGGCAACACCATGATCGACACGCTGCTCCGGCACATCGACGCGGGCCGCGCCCTTGCACTGCCCCCGCAATTTCAACCTGGCGCGTATTCGGTGCTAACGTTGCATCGCCCCGCGAACGTCGACTCTACCGAATTGCTCCAAGGCTTGCTCGACGCGCTCGAACCTGTAACGAGTCGAATGCCGGTCGCTTTTCCGGTTCATCCCCGAACAGTGCGTCGGCTAGAGGAGGTACGCGTTCCCGCCAATCTCATCTGCCTGGAACCGATGAGTTATATCCGCTTTCTGGGCCTGGTGGCAAATTCTAGAATGGTGCTCACGGACAGCGGCGGGATCCAGGAAGAAACTACCGTCCTTGGAATCCCCTGCGTGACGCTCCGAAACAGCACGGAGCGCCCCGTCACTTGTGAAATGGGCACGAATATCCTGGCGGGCACCGATCCGGACCACATTCGCCAAGTGCTCTGTTCGGTATTAAGCAAACCGAAACACGCGGCGCGCGTGCCACCGAAATGGGACGGAAAGGCAGGCCAACGCATCGCGGAGGTCCTGTTGACCCAAGGATCGGCTAAAGCACGATCGGCGGCTCCGGCCATCCAGCATTCTTTCAGTATGGACCGGGTCTCCGCTGGATAGCCTCGGTTGCTCCGCGCTCGTCCTGGCAGGAATATTTCGGGAACACTCCGTAGGTCGCGACCGCGATTCAAGTAATGCCTAGGCAGACGCTGGATGCCCAACGCATTTCAAAAATCGCGATCTCGACCACCGACGTGAATGAATGACGGACTCTAACGGATCCAATGTCAACGGCCTCGTCCACGCCGAAGGCAACGTGGAAATATCGACTGGTCGCCCGATGACAGAATACCGATCGCTAACGATACAGCCTAACTTTCCTCAGCGTGGTCGCCGAAACCATTGCGCTTTGGGCCGACGTATTGCTTGCGGCATCATAAGCAGCGACCGAATAACTGTATAAGGTGGACGCCACCAAACCGGTGCTTTGGTAAGTGGTGCCGGCGGCGGTGGCAATCGGTGCGGTTCCACCGTTGATGTAGATCTTGTAGCCGGCGACACCGACGTTGTCGGTGCTCGCGTTCCAAGACAAGTTGATTTGACTGGAAGAGGCAGCCGAGGCGGTGAGATTCGTGGGCGTCGTTGGCGCTTGTGTATCCGAGGCGCTGATGCTCGCCGCGAGTTGCCACTGCAAGTTCGCCACCGCGTAGCCGGCGTTCTCGTAATACTCCATCGTGACGGTATGGTTGCCAGCGGTTGTCGCTACCGTCTGAGCATAGGTGGTGGCCGCCTCATCAACCCAGTGGTCCATGATCTTGACACCATCGACGTAAAGGCGGAATCCGTCGTCCGCCGTAACCGTGAAGGTGTTGGATCCCGCATTGAAATTGAAGACGCCGCTCCAGCGAACGGAGAAGTGATCGACGGGGATGGCAGGATCAGGCGAACCCGTGCCCCAATTGAACGTTATGGTTGGGTCGGTGCGAACCAGACCCAACGTGGTCAGGTTTTGATCGCTGTAGTAGCATCCCGTCCAAGCGGACGCAGCCGGTGCCGGGCAGGCGGCGGAAGGCGTAGCGGAGGAAGTCGTCGCAGACACCGCAGGAGTAGCAGGGGACGTATTCCCCGCAGCGTCATAGGCTGCAACTGTATAGCTATAAGTTGTGGAACCCGTCAAGCCGGTGTCGTGGTAGGCCGTGCCGGAAGTGACGGTGGCAATCGGGGTAGTCCCCCCATTGCGGTAGATCTTGTAGCCAGCGACACCGACGTTGTCCGTGCTTGCGGTCCACGACAGGTTGATTTGGCTGGAAGACGCAACCGAGGCGGCGAGATTTGTTGGTGCCGTTGGAGCTTGGGTATCCGTGCCCGCGCCGCAGGGAAGAGTCGTGCAAGGCGGAAGGTCCCACACTTCGACATCGTCGACCCATTGATAAGCGGGGCTCATGTTGGTGCCATTGCCATATAGATTCAGCAGAGCGAGGAAGTTTACGTTCTCCTGGTTTGCGCCGTACGTGGGGCCGTAGTGGTCCACCAAAGTTTGTCCGTTCACAGCCCAGAAGAACCGCCCGTCGCTACCGGTGCTGCGATGCAGATAATACTCCACCAGGAACCATTGGTCAGTGGGAACCGCAATAGAGTTATTGTCGACCGTCCAACACGCGCCCGCGGGACAAGGAGGCAGAGTTCCGTTTGGATTATTATCAACAACGACACGCCAAGAGGGCACGCCGTTGCTATTGCCGACAATAAAAGTAGCGATGCGGTAGTCAGTATAAGTCTTGAGTTCGAAGAGCGTGCGCCAGAAATTTCCAAGATTGGCCTGAACTTGCGTCAGTAATTCCGGATTCAGTTTCACCCAAAAACGGGTATAAAAATCGGTGACTGGTTGACTCATTCCGGCGACCTGAAAAGTAGACTGAACACAGCAGAACCCGGGAGTCGGCCCCGAGATGTTCATCCTCAGCGCGTGAGTCGATGAACCAGTATGTCCGGTGACCGTATCAATGTAGTTATTTATGTAGGAAGACACCCCATTCGTACCGCCTACAATTGGATGCATGCCTGTTGAAACAGCATACGAGCCCCAAAAGCTCATCGGCCAGGTGTACCCAGTCGTTGTATCCGAACCGGAGAAATGCTGGTAGTAATCGCTGGTCGCGCTGGAAGGAATAGCTTCCAGTGTGGTGCTCCCCTCGAACCCAGACTTGAACAAACGATTTTGGGCAGACGCCCCAAGCGCTAGAACCATCAGCCCGAGCAAGAGAGGAACCGCATGGCTTCTATTTTTCGCCGGGGGATGGCTAGCTTTCCCAGGGTGTTGCAACTTCGAGACCGATAAGCGATTACACTTATCCTGATACAGTGCCGATATTCTCATGAATCCTTACTCCTATTTCTTCAAACGTGGCCGACGCCAGATCTTGGCTTAGGATCTTAGCCGGCGATTCGGACGGAACGTTTACCAAACAAGGCGACTCGAAACAGACACTCGAACTGCTGCCCACGCGTGTGTTGAGGGAGGATGCTGAATTAATACAGGGTTGACTTTATGAATGATGACAAAGTAAAGAACCCGAATCGCTAAATCCAACAGCGGCAATATGATTGCGCGAGAAGACACATCGAGCTAGGAGTGTTGGAGTTTTCAAGCTATCCACAGACGCACCCCTCCCGAGGCGCAAACGCAACGTTCATCATTTCAACTAAGAGCTTTCGGTTCCCGGACACACATCGGCCGAGTTGCGAGCAACGGTTCTAGTGGCTTGACGGGCAGTAGAACACGGCCAGCTTAGCCGAGGAGCCTTCGTTCTGTTATGAATTACTCACATCACCTCCAAAGGGAGGGTCCCGTCTGCTTCGAGCCTGTGTGCCGCCCAATCGAAGGGCAACTTCCGCCCGAACATTCACAGTTTAGAATTGGGCTCCTACCGGTTGCCATCGGGAAAATGCCTGAATCTAGAAAACGAATGTACCATCCTGATTTAGGCTGTTTACCTGAGGAAACCGCAGGATGATCGCCGAAAAACTGTGGAAAAGGCGTCGACGCACCTTGACGATCTAGCGGTGCATCAGGTTCCTCGAGCCACGGGCTAGCACGGAGGCTCAGCGGTAGCAGGAAGCTTGGGCTGCCTGGCTTACTCCACGGTCGGGATGAGAGTTCGGTGCAGCATCATTCATGCAAAGTCTTTCCGTAAAACAGAAAACGGGAGCCGCTTTTCTCCGGCTCCCATATTCGTGAACTGTAAAAAACAGCCCCACAGAAATATCCGCGAGGCCGCGCTTCAGTTCAGAAAGGTTGCTTAGCCGGAGTGGAAGTTCCCAGGTTACGCGGCGTTCTCCGGCTCCGGTCCGCGCTTCTGAAACAATCCTCCCCCCGAGAAGTTGTCAGTATTTGGAGTCGATCAGAATTGCGAATATCATCGGAGCCTCACTTAGCCGTCGGCTCGCTCTGCCACGTAGAGGAGACTCGAATTCTCCCTATCGTCTTTGGCTTCCGGCGCCACTTGGCCGTCAGAATCGAAAACCTCAATGAAACGAAATGCGGCGGTTGCCAGTTGAGAGCAGACGGTGGATCGGGCTGCGTAATAGTGCAGGCAGGCATAGCGATGCCCGGGGTCGTTAAGCAGTGCGTACTCGGACGTAGTTATCCGCAAGGGAGCCACGCGATAGTGGTTCCACCTGCTTAAAATGTAATTGACGCAGTTGGCGGCAAGCCTGACCGGGTGGTACGACCAATTTAGCTGAGGGCCTCCAAAAGCCTTGTCGTAGTGAATATTATGTGACGAAAATGCCAGGATGCCGCTCCGTCGAAGCACTCTATGAGCTTCCCTCAATGCGCGCAGCCGATCCCCATGTGGGAGCGCGTCGATTACGTTGTCGGTGGCAAAGACGAAGTCAAAAGATTCATCGTCGAACATCGTTAAATCCCGAAAATTTGCCTGACGGACGCTGATCTCCGGCATGGTTTTTCTCATGTAGCTGACCATGACGGATGAATAGTCCACTGCTTCGTAACGCCGCGCAAGCGGGGCTAGGTAGCGGGTGGTGCGTCCGGCGCCTACGCCGATGTCCAGAACATTCCCCTGAGCAATATGGGTTTGATACTTGAAGAGGCAGGCAACCTCTGCCGGTGTTAGAAGTTTCGACAAATAGTAACGGTATACGCCGGGCGAATTATAAATAGCTCGGTTGATCTCATCTTGCCGATGCGAACCGATATTGTTTCCAGGATCCACAAGAATTTCTTTAACGGATGTCATCTCTCGGCAATAGCGGCATCGCTTTTTCCAGTCTTCATGATTGGAGTCCCGCGTAACTCTCGCTGGACCTCCCGGAGTTCGTTGTCGATCAGTTCATGAGCCAATTGTTGGGCCCACAGCGGGCGGAACGTGTGCCCGCCGTTTCCCACCCGGATGCATCCAACACGGGAACAGGATGGTGGGGGCATCTGCCCCTCCTCCTCCATCTCGCGCACGAGAGGCTCCCCCTCTGTGAAAATGAGCGTAACCCGGCTCTGGTTCCGCTCAATGGCCGCCCACGCTCGTGCCATGGCCTCAGGTTGAATCTGCAAATGCCGGCTACCATCCGGCGTTTGAAACTTCCCCAGCGCGATTCGTCCTACTTGTTTAACTTTTTCGAAGGGCACTCCACCCTGAGCCAAACGGGACCAGTCTCTCCAGTTGGTCACTCGATTCAAAGTGCGCCGTAAAAGTCGCCGGCGATCTACTTCGGGATCCCAAAAGAACAAACGCGGATTCAGCAGAATGGCGGCGCAAATGTCGCGATTACGGACAGCCGCGTGAAACGCCCAAAACGCCCCTGAGCACAGCCCGATCGCGACGAACCGCTGGACACCCACTCGGGAGCGCAGAGAATCCATCGCCATTTCCACCTGGTCCACCATACGATCCTGATACAAACTTTCGGTTCCGATGATTTCTTCACCATCGCTTTCGCCGATCCCTCCTAAGTCCAGTCGCAGCGAACGAACCCCCTGTTTTGCCCAGCGCCGCGCTGCTTCCACCCACATGCGGTTCGGCCCGGTATGGCGAACCGCGCCGGCATTCAAGAATAAAATGCACCATTCCGCGAGATCCACACGCGGCCCCGGCTCCGAAAGGATCCCGAAAAGCGAATGGTCTGGCTGCTGTATCGTATAGATCGTTTCGGATACTTGGGCGCCGCCAGTGTCAATCACCGCTGTAGTGGACTGGGCCTTAGAGCGCTGCATCAAACCAGTTGCCAGTTCCTCCTGCCTTAGTTGGCGTTCCCTTTTTTGTGGAAGCTCCTTTTTAAGGAACTCAACGATCAGATGAGCCGTCGCCGCAGGAGGAACTGCTTCGTGCGGGAGTCCCATCATTGCGGCGTAGCCACTCCCGGTTTCAATCTCCAACGTACATTCCGACGACTGCAAAGCGCCAATTAAATTCGCGTCCGGAGCAAGTTCATCCCGCGTCAACAGGAGGGCCCGCCTCCCGCGCATTCCACTAAGAGCAGTCAGCTCGTAAGTCTCCAGCGCGTTTTGAGTCTCTGGAGCAATGAGAAAACCGCCAATTTCGAGACCCGGAATCGGCTGCTCAGGCACGCTTTCACCATTCGCGTATTCGATTCGTTCCAGGTTGCCGAAAGCACGCAGTTCGCGGAGCATCGCGCGTCCGCTCGCCGCTGCACCCCACAGCACCAAGTCTTGTAGATTTGCTCCGCGGTCCGCTGCACTCACCGCAAGCATCGCCCCCAAGCGGATACCGACGGCGGCCACATCCACGACGCCGGTTACCGCACGCAATTCGGCGGCTGCGTCCCACACAGATTGGATCCATGCTTCAAACAATCCACCATCGAGCGCGCTACCTGAGCTATCTGCGGTTCCCGGCAAATCAAAACGGAGAGCCGGGATTCCGCTTGCGGCTAGCGCCTTTCCAAGGAAGCGCAAGGGGCGATAGGAGGAAATATCTTCCCATCCGAACGGCGGCACGATGAGCGCCCCCAAACTCTGCCATTGTGTTTCTGGAAGATCGATATGGCCTATTAGCGAATAAGGGCCGGAATGGAACCAACCATGACGAGTGTTCATGCAATCCTTTCGACGGCAACCGCAAAGTGACCATCCGCATTCATAGCCTTCACCGCAATGCGAGCGGGCATCTCGCCGAATTGAAGGAGCCGCGGCACGATCCTGCGTCTTCCGCCGGACTCAACGGTCGCGGTGTTTGGACGCCGGTTCCGTTGCCGTAGCGACACCGTGAAGCGGGTGCGATCACTCATGTGCCACGCCCTTTGATCGCGCAACGCGGAAGCAATGGTGCCCAGCACTTTGGGCGATAGAAACCGCAATCCACTCACTATCGCGGGGACTATCAAGTCGGCCAACCACTGGCCGATAAAGTTGCGTCTCATTAACATCGGTCGCATGGAGGCGCGTCATCTCGTCAAGCGCAGGTTTGAAGAAAGTCCACGGATCGCCCGCGAAGTCAACCGTACACGCGAAGGCCATGGCGCTGGCCGAGTCGATGCCGCGGGCGTGCAACAATTCAATCCAGACGTCGACGTAACAGTTGGTTTCGCGGAATGTTCGGTCGGGATAGTGCAGGCACCGGGCGTGTAGTCACCCGGATTGAGACCGAGCAGGCTCACCATGGCGGGCTACCTCCGCCGCAAGGAGCCATCAGCCTTAGACCAAAGTTGCTTGCGGACGTCCTTCGGCCAATGGCGAACATCCATGCCGTGCGCGCGGAACAAGGCCAGAGTGATGCGTTCCAAGCCGAATCCCACGCAGGCACTATTGGCGACGGTTCCGTCATGCAGTTGAATTCCGAACGCTGAGGCGAAGTGGTCTTGATGAAAATTGAAAGAGGAGACGGCCGTCGGGTGCGGCGACGCGATAGGAATCAGCACTTCGAACTTTAAGCCCTGATCACGCTGGTTTTTCGCCATGAGTTTACCGCCGCGGCCGAAGAAGGGGTCCGATGCCACGGCGAGCGTAGCATCCAGACCGCTCTGTTCGAAGATCTTTTTCGCCCGATCCATCCAGGTTTCGCGCCATGCCAGAACTTCTTCGGCTTCGCCAACGCGCACGAGCTCCCGCTGGTGAAACATCTGCAGTCGGGCCGGATCGCCTGACGGCTCATTTCGAAAAACGTAGCAACCACCGAGGTCCAGCGTTGATCCACCTCCAGGCAGCCGCCCGCGGAGCGCCAGCGCGGGATACGCCGGATAGCAGGCTGCCGGAACCAGAACTACATCGGTCGTTGAAAGGTGATGGCTCCAGTCATCGCCCCGCGTCGCGCGTTCGCCCACATCGAGCGCCGCCGCTTCGTTTCCGGCGAAGCTGTACACCACTCCGCACAATTGCGGAAACGATTTCAAATATCCGGCTTTTTCCAGAGTGCGCTTGGGAATGATCGGCGGAAAACGCGGCGTCTCCGGATTGTCCGCAGCGGATACACTTGTGACCAGATGGTCAAAACGGTTGCGAACGTCCTCGAATGTCATGCCCCGGCCATAGACACCGGGTTCTCCGCTCGGCAGGAAGTGCCCATGGTGAATCAGTTCGTCAAGGAACTCTCGTTCGCCCGAAGTACCGGCCACCCGAGCCACCACCGCCGGCGTCATTTGCCCTCTCGGTATACCAATAAAAGTGCGGCATTGGTGGCGTGCAGACGGTCGTTAGCGATCATCAGCGTCGCGGAATAGGCGTCTCGCAAGTGGCGGCCCACCGAATATGGCCCAGCGTTCCCGTAGCCTGCGAAGCCACAAATGCGGAGCGCGCTCTGGCAGGTTTCGACCGTTGCTTCCGAAGCTGCGATTTTCAGATTATTGATGCGAACCGCATAACCAACGGTAGAAAGAGTAGGGCTCTGGGCCAAGCTCATATATTCCTGCATGGAACCCTGTACCAAAGCACGGAATTCCGCCATTCGAACGGAAAGTTCCGATAACCGAACCGCCGAGGGCGGCGTAATCCCCGGATTCTGGCGGGCTTGCACTCGCACGAAGTTTTGTGCCCGGCCAAACGCTTCCGTTGATATACCCAGCCAGACGTGCGCCCACAAAATGTGTGAGAACGGCACCATAGTTTCAGCGGCAATTACAGCAAACGGAACCGGCAGGACTTGGTCTGCCGGGCACGTAGCACGCACGACAAACCCCGGACTGCATGTCCCACGCATGCCAAGCGTATCCCACTCACCCGTCGGCTCAGCCTCCATCTGGGCAAAGTCCGTCAGAATCAACACCTGATCGGAAGGATCCGCTGTCGGGCTACAGCGCACTGTCGTGAGGAGGTCATCCGCATGGGCCCCGTAAGAAATAGTAGAGGCTTTCTTTTCGAACCGGACCAGATCGCCCGGAGAATCGGGCGTGCGCTCGATCGCTGCAATGCTTCTACGCAGGTCGCCGCCGACGCCCACCTCCGAAGTCGCTGATGCGATCAGCCGGCGTTCGCGTACTACGCGCCGCAGGTAATTCCTGAACCAGGTTGAGTCCGCTAAGTGGCGGACGATGCTGGCGATCTGGATTTGGTGCATCGCAAAAACCATGCCCGTAGCTGCGCATTTGCGTGACAACTCAAAGGTAGCGTCCGCCAAATCATCGAGTTGGGCGTCGGCGCCCCCATATTCCCTCGGCACTCCCCATCCGAGTGCCCCGGCGGAGCGAAGCGCATCGATTGCCTCCGAGGGGAAACGGCCCCGGCGGTCAACGTCGTCAGCATGCTCGGCTGCGACGCCGAGAGCCTGCTGGAATGCCCCGGAAGCCGTGAGCTCTGCCACCTCAATCGCGCTCAGTG
>Ga0157372_10006659_pt1 | contig 12294 bp, 10 predicted proteins | sample C55metaG_FD_115307 | JGI IMG/M metagenome (GOLD analysis project Ga0157372, IMG submission 115307) | Corn rhizosphere microbial communities from Kellogg Biological Station, Michigan, USA - C5-5 metaG | ecosystem: Host-associated > Plants > Roots > Rhizosphere > Soil | place: USA: Michigan... | reverse complement strand
GTCGCAGCCGTGACCGGCGATTGTGCCGGTGGCTGCTCGCCAAGCGGACGAACGCATGGGTTCTCCCACGATGATCAAACAGCTGCAGGACAGCCGCGCCGTCCTTTTGGGCGCGGTAGCGATTTTTGCCGTCGGTCTCACGACCAGCGGTTACGCACTCGGGGATGGCTTGCGCCGCTCGAAGATGGCGGAGCACCGCACGGTCACCGTGCGTGGCGTTTCGGAACGCAACGTCACTGCCGACCTCGCAACGTGGCAGATCAACTTCTCGCACCAGGGATCCGATCTGGGTTCGGTCCAGCAGTCGGTCGACGAGCAAGCGCGCTCGGTGCGTTCGTTCTTCCAGCGGGCGGGCTTCCATGCCGACGAGATCACCGACGCTGACGTTTCGCTCAACCGCGAGCAGCCGAGGGACAAGGATGGAAAGCCGGTCGGTCCGCAGCGGCTGACCGTCAGCCGCTCGATCCAGCTTCGGACCAACGACGTGATGAAGGCGCGGTTGGCCTACACCCGCCAGGCCGAGCTTCTTCGCGACGGGGTCGAGCTTTCCGGAAGCAGCATCAGCTATACTTTTACCGGCCTGAATTCACTGAAGCCCGACATGATCGCCGAGGCGACCCAGAATGCCCGGAGAAGCGCCGAGCAATTCGCGCGCGACAGCGGCGCGGGCGTCGGCCGCATCAAAAGCGCCAGCCAGGGCTATTTCTCCGTCGGCGCCCGCGACGGCGAGGAGTGCGATGATTGCGGATCGTCTGGTGGAAGCTCGCCGTTCCAGAAGGTCCGCGTGGTTACGACGATCGACTACGACCTCGGTTAGGTCGCGCTCGGCGTTACTTCGGCTGCGTGGGGTCCAGCTTCACCGTCGGAGTGACGCCGAGCATTTCCACCGCTTTCGCTGCGGCCTTGCCGATCTCCCCGTTCGGATCGTTTCCGGCGGCGCGCATCCAGTAGCTCCGCGCCTTGTCATCGTCACCGGTCAAGTCGGCGACGTGGCCGGCCTCGAACAGGATCGTCGGGTCGGACGGAGCCAGGGTGAGCGCTTTGCCAATCGCTGTCTGCGCGGTCGTGGTGTCGTTCTCGCGGATCGCAAGCGCGGCTGAAAAGTACCAATAGAAGGGATCGTCCGAGATCGTCTGCGCGGCCTCGGTTGCCTTGGCTCGCGCGGTCTTGAGATCGCCCTGGGCCTCGGCGGCGCGGGCACGATCGAGGAGAGCCTCGCCGCGCTGTTCGGCCTCGAGACCCTTCATTCCCAGCGCCTTGTCGAGGTCGAACGCCGCCTTGCCGGGTTGCTGGGCCGCGATCCACAGATTGCCGGCCGCGGCCCACATGCGGGCTGTCTTCGGATCATTGTCCGGCGAGGCCTTGGCGGCTTCCTCGAACCCCTGAGCGGCCGCCTCGTGATCGCCCTGCTTCTCGGAATCGAGCGCGTGGCAGACGAGCGCGTCCGGGGTCAGCAAATCGGAGCAGCCGTGCTGTTGCGGAACGGCCGTGGCGACGGCAAAAGCGAGGAGGGGGATCAAGGGGTTGGCTCCAACAAAGCGATGACGGTGTCCAGGATCGCGCGGATCTCATGCGGCTCCGACAGGCGATGCCCGCCGCCCTTGAGCACATTCAGCTGGACATCGGATGAACGGAGCGCGCGCATCAGGCGGAAGGCGACGTCGAGCAGGACATCCCGATCGAGCTCTCCGTGGAGGAGGCGGACCGGGCATTCCACGCCAATCGGATGGTCGAGCAGAAGAAGTTGCTGTCCGGATTCCCAGAAACCCCGAGCAATATTGTTCGCGACCGCCGCGTCGCCATCGGCCAAGCCCCAATCGGTGAAGTCGGGCGCCGCCGCAATCCCGACGAGTGCGCGAACGCGGTCGGGGCGAAGCAGCGCCAGGTGGAGTGCGATCCAGCCGCCCATCGACGAGCCAACGACAATGACTTCGCCATCCGTAAGCTGGTCGAGGACCGCGAGCGCTTCCTCCAGCCAGAGCGCCAGCGTGCCGTCCTCGAACCTGCCGGCGCTGGAGCCGGTCCCCGAATAATCGAAGCGGAGCATCGAAAGCCCGCGCTCAGCCGCGAACGCGTCGAGGGCGAGCGCCTTGGCGCCCTCCATGTCCGACGCATAACCCGGCAGGAACAGGATGACTGGAACATTTGCCCGGCGAAGCCGATAAGCAATGGCGCGCCCGCCGACGTCGAGATGCTCGATTCCTTCCATGGCCGGCGCTCTAGCGGAGGAGACGCGGCGGATGAAATATCGCAAGATCGGCGATAGCGATCTCGAAGTTTCGGAAATCTCGCTCGGATCGTGGCTTACCTATGGAGTCGGGGTCGAAGCGGACAAGGCTCGCGCGTGCCTCGACGAGGCGTTCGCTCAGGGCATCAACTTCATCGACACGGCCAACATCTACGGTCGCGGCGCCGCGGAAAGCTTCCTCGGCGATGCGCTGAAGAACCGCGGCCGCGATTCCTATGTCCTGGCGACCAAACTATTCTTCCCGATGAGCGAGACGGATCGCGGCCTCTCCCGGGCGCAGGTTGAAAAGCAGCTCGATGCTTCACTGCAGCGGCTGAGGACCGACTATGTCGATCTCTACCAGTGCCACCGCTACGACTGGGACACGCCACTCGAGGAGACGATGGAAGCGCTCACGCGTGCCGTCGAAAGTGGCAAGACGCGCTACATCGGTTTTTCGGAATGGCCCGCCGAGCGCATCCAGGCGGCGATCGATCTCGCCGGACAAGGCCGCGTCGCGAAGTTTGTGTCGAGCCAGCCGCAATATTCAATGCTTTGGCGCGAGCCCGAGGACGAGGTCATCCCGTTGTGCGCCGCAAACGGCATTTCACAGATAGTCTGGTCGCCGCTCGGGCAGGGCGTGCTCAGCAGCAAATATGATCCGGACCAGCCGCCACCGAAGGATTCACGCGCAGCGAGCGACGAAATGGGCGGCTGGATGGACCGGCTGATGAAGCCGGAGGTCCTTCGCGCGGTGCAGCAGCTCAAGCCGATCGCCGAAGAAGCCGGACTGACCCTCGTGCAGTTCGCGCTTGCCTGGGTCCTTCGCGAGCCGAACGTCGCCTCTGCGATCATCGGCGCCTCGCGGCCAGAACAGGTGCGGGAGAATGCCGCCGCGTCGGGAGTGGTCGTCGATACGCAGTTGTTCATAAGAGCGGAGCAAATTCTCGACGAGGCGCTCGGCCCCGTCGAGATCGTCTAGATCGCTTTCGAGCTGCGCCGGGCTGGCGAGACGAAGATTTCCTCGATCGGCAGATCGAACAGCTCCGCGATGCGGAAGGCGAGGGGGAGCGAGGGGTCATATTTCCCGGTCTCGATCGCGTTCACGCTCTGGCGCGACACTTCGAGGCGCTCAGCGAGATCCTGCTGGCTCCAGCTGCGCTCGGCGCGCAGCACACGGAGGCGATTTTCCATCAGCAGCCGCCATCGCCGAGAGACAGCTTGTTCGCGACGCTGCCGATGCCGAGGCCGAAGTACCAGACGACGACGATCCAATAGCCGTCGACGGGGCCAATCAGGTCGAAGTTCTGAAGGAAGCCCCAAATGGTTGCGGCGCTCAGCGCGAAGCCGCTCGCCCACAGAGTCTGGCGAACCATCAGCATCCGCACGTATTCGTCCTGCTCTTCCACCAGGTAGCGGCCCATCGCGACGAACAGGCCGATGATCGGCAACGCCGGAAGGACGGCCACGACATATCGGACCGGACCTTCGAAAAGGTGATGTTTGAACCCGAACACGGCTCCGATGAGGAACACGGCATAGGCCAAGCTGACCCAGATGGTCCGGGCATTGTAGCGTTTCCACGCTTCGGTCTTCATAACCATGTCAAGCAACCTTCTCTTGTAGTAAAGGACGCTTTACAAACAACGCGGCCCAATGTCAAGCGAACTTTACGACAGCATGTCGGTTGAGCCGCTCTCGGCGCATCGCTACATGCGCTTTCGATGACGAGGATGTTCAAGATCGCGCTTCCCGACGGTTCGGTGAAGGAGATGCCGGAGGGCTCGACCCCGGCTGACGTCGCTGCAGCGATCGGACCCGGGCTGGCCAAGGCCGCGCTTGCCGCCAAGATCGATGGCGAAGTCCGGGACATCATGCGGCCGTTCGAGAACGATGCGAATCTCGCGCTCATCACCTCGCGCGACGAAGCGGACGCGCTCGAGCTCGTCCGGCACGACTTCGCGCACATCCTCGCCGAGGCGGTGCAGAACCTTTATCCCGGAACGCAAATCACCTTCGGTCCGGCGACCGACGACGGTTTCTATTACGACTTCGCCCCGACCGCTGAGCGCGGGCCCTTCACCGAGGAGGATCTACCGGCGATCGAGGAGGAGATGCGGCGCATCATCGCCGCCGATAAGCCGCTGGTCCGCGAGGTCTGGGACCGCGCCCGGGTGCGTGAGTTCTTCATCGACCATGGCGAGGCCTTCAAGGCCGAATGGGTGATGGAGCTGCCGGAGGGCGAGCCTATCACCATGTACAAGTCGGGCCATGGCGAGACGGACTGGATCGATCTCTGCCGCGGCCCGCATCTTGCATCGACGGGGAAGCTTGATCCGAGCGCGTTCAAGCTGACTCGCGTGTCGGGCGCTTACTGGCGCGGCGATCCCAAGAACCCGATGCTGTCGCGCATCTACGGAACCGCGTGGCTGAACAAGAAGCAGCTCGACGCCTATCTCGTGCGCCTCGAGGAAGCCGGAAAGCGCGACCATCGCAAGATCGGGCAGGAGATGGACCTGTTCCACCTCCAGCAGGAAGCGCACGGCAGCGTCTTCTGGCACCCCAACGGCTTCGTCATCTACCGCCAGCTCGAAGCCTATATGCGCCGGCGCATCGACGAAGCCGGCTATCAGGAGATCAAGACCCCGCAGCTGATGGACGCCAGGCAGTGGGAGAAGAGCGGCCACTGGGGGAAGTATCGCGAGAATATGTTCATCGTGCCGGACGAGATTCCCTCGACCGAGGACGATGCGCCGGTGTTGTCGGGCGACGCGGACCTGATGGCGCTGAAACCGATGAACTGTCCCGGCCACATCCTCGTCTTCAAGCAGGGAATCACCAGCTATCGCGACCTGCCGATCCGCTTCTACGAGAACGGAAGCTGCCACCGGAACGAGCCGCACGGAGCGCTCCACGGCCTGATGCGCGTTCGCCAGTTCACCCAGGACGATGCCCACATCTTCTGCCGCGAGGACCAGATCGTGGAGGAGGCGCGAGCCTTCTGCGAACTTGCCGACCGGGTCTACAGGGACTTCGGCTTCACTTACGAGATCAAGCTTGCGCTTCGGCCAGAGAAGCGGTTCGGAAGCGACGAGGACTGGGACAAGGCCGAGGATGAGCTTCGGGCCGCGGTCGTGGCCGCTGGAATGGCGACCGAACAGTTCGGTTGGGAGGAAGTACCGGGCGAAGGCGCTTTCTACGCGCCCAAGCTTGAGTGGCACTTGAAGGACGCGATTGGCCGCACCTGGCAGGTGGGTACGCTCCAGTCCGACCGGGTGCTGCCCGAGCGCCTCGATGCGACCTACATCGGCGAGGACGGGCAGAAGCACCGCCCGATCATGTTCCACCGAGCGATCTTCGGCTCGTACGAGCGGTTCATCGGAATCCTGATCGAACATTATGCGGGCAAGTTCCCGCTGTGGCTCGCACCCGTGCAGGCGGTGGTCGCGACCATCGTCTCGGAAGCCGACGATTATGCGCTGCAGGTCGCCGAGAGGCTCACGGCGGCGGGCATCCGCGTCGAGACCGATCTTCGCAACGAGAAGATCAATTACAAGGTGCGCGAGCACAGCCTCGCCAAGGTCCCGCTGCTGCTGGTCGTCGGCAAGCGCGAGGCCGAGGAGGGCATGATTGCGCTTCGCCGGCTCGGGAGCGACGAGCATCAGAAAATGATGAGCCTCGACGAAGCGGTCGCGATGATTCGCGAGGAGGCGGTCGCCCCGGGCCTTCGATGAGCGGAAACTTCCGCGTCCGCGCCTCGCGGCCTGACGATGTTCCACAATTGCTCGAGGTGTGGCGCCGGGCGGTCGATGCAACTCACAATTTCCTGACGAGCGACGACCGGCTGACGATCGACCGCATCGTCGCCGAGGATTACCTGCCCACGGCGACGCTGATGGTCGCCGCCAATTCCGATGACGTGCCGGTCGCATTTCTGGGTGGGTCGAATGACGAGATCGAGTCGCTGTTCGTCGATCCCTCGGTCTACGGACAGGGCGTCGGGCGCTTGCTGGTCGAAGATTTCGCGGCGGGGCATGAAGGAGCGCTTCGAGTCGACGTTAACGAACAGAACGCAGGCGCGCGCGCCTTTTACGAGCGGCTGGGCTTCCGGGTTGCCGGACGTTCAGCCAACGATGGCGAGGGGCGGCCTTATCCCCTTCTGCATCTCGTGCGCTGACGCGAGTCCGCCACAGCTCACGGCAAAAAAGACTCACAATTATTCGCGCGGACTTTTCATGAGGCTCGCGAGTGCCTAACTCGCGACGCTGAAGACCAATTTTTCTGGAGACTGCATATACCACCGCCCTATCCGCGCCGAGGAATGGCGCCGCCGCCGCCGATGAGCGGCCCCCGCTACAACGAGTTCATCCAGTCCCAGAAGGTCAGGGTGATCGACGAAAACGGCGAAAATCTGGGCGTGATGTTTACGCGCGAAGCCTTCGAACAGGCGCAGGAAGTGGGACTCGACCTGGTCGAGATCTCCCCCAACGCGGATCCGCCGGTCGCCAAGTTCCTCGATATCGGCCGCTACAAATACGAAGCGCAGAAGAAGGCCGCCGAGCAGCGCAAGAAGCAGAAGACGCAGGAGATCAAGGAGATCAAGATGCGTCCGAACATCGACGACCACGACTACGACACCAAGATGAAGAAGGTGTTCGAGTTCCTCGAGGAAGGCGACAAGGTAAAGGTCACCATGCGCTTCCGCGGCCGCGAGATGGCGCATGGCGAGCTCGGCATGGCGGTGCTCCGCCGAGTCCAGGAGCAAACCCAGGAGATGGCGAAGGTTGAGGCGCATCCGCGCATGGAAGGCCGCCAGATGCTGATGGTGCTCGCGCCCAAGTAAGAACGCCCGCGCTTACTTACACTCGTGTTGCCAAATTGCTTCACGCGAACGGCAATTTGGTCGTTGCGCGGACGCATTCGCTTTCTTTGATTAGTTATCAGGATTAGCTTCCCCCTCGGACCGGGCGCACGAGCGCTCACGGGGGAGAGACTGACATGATCCGCAAGTCCGCGTGGCTGCTTTCGGCTGGCCTCGTCGCTGTTGCGACTCCGGCATTTGGCCAGACCGCCGTTTCAAACACCGACACCGACAAGCAGGCGGCGCAGCCGACTCCGGGCGCTGCCGAAGGCGCGGCCACCCAGGACCAGGCACGCCAGCAGCAGCCCGTCGACACCAGCGACATCGTCATCACCGCGACTCGGCGCAACGAAGCTTTGTCCGACGTCCCGATGGCGGTGAGTGCGGTAACGGCGCAGGCCCTTCAATACACGGGCGCGACCGACATCAGGCAGCTCAACCAGGTGGCGCCATCGCTTCTTGTTTCCTCGACCTCGTCGGAAGCGGGCGCTGCAGTCGCGCGTATCCGCGGCGTCGGCACGGTCGGCGACAACCCGGGCCTCGAAAGCTCGGTCGGCCTGTTCATCGACGGAGTCTATCGGGCGCGCACCGGAATCGGCCTGACCGATCTTGGACCGCTCGACCGAATTGAGGTGCTGCGCGGGCCTCAGGGTACCCTGTTCGGGCGCAACACTTCCGCCGGCCTGATTTCGATCATCACCGCGAAGCCGCGATTTACGCCTGAAGCGAGCGGCCAGATCGACATCGGCAATTACAGTTTCCGCCGCCTCCAGGCCAGCGTGACGGGGCCGGTTAGCGACGCGATCGCGCTTCGCCTCGACGGCGTTTGGGACAAGCGCGACGGCTTCCTCAAGGACGTCATCTCCGGCCGCGACGTCAACGACCGCAACCGCTGGATGCTTCGCGGTCAAGCGCTGTTCCAACCCAATGACAATCTTTCGTTCCGGCTGATCGCTGATTATTCGAAGCAGAACGAGGAGTGTTGTGCGGCACCGTATTTGCCGGCCCACGACACGGTTTCAAACGGCAATGGCGGGGTTACCGAACAGCCTTCCACGATCGCGGCGCTAGAGCGCGCGCTTGGCGCGGTCATCGAAGACGATCCGTTCGCCCGGAAAGTGTCGATCACACCGGGCCGCAGTTACCGCTCCGACGTCAAGGACGGGGGTATTTCCGGCGAGCTGGTGTATGATTTCGGTGGCGCGGAGCTCACCTCGCTGACCGCCTATCGCTTCAACAAATATGTCGGCGGCCAGGACGCGGACTTCAACAACCTCGACATCCTCTACCGCGACGACAACGGCGGCCTTGCGAACAAGTTCAAGACGTTCAGCCAGGAGCTGCGGCTTCAGGGAAATACCTGGAATAACCGCCTCGACTGGCTCGTGGGCGCCTATTTCGCGGACGAAAACCTGACTAGACGGGACAATCTCTCGGTCGGAAACGACGCGGACCTTTATTTCGGAACGCTCGTACGCGCGAGCAGCCCGCTGCTTGCCGGATTCCCGGGCTTCAACCTGCTCAATCCGTTCGCTCAGGGCTTCGTCGCCAACCAACTTGCGACGAACCCAGCCTTCGCGGGCGTCCCTGTCGTCGCTTATCCGACGGTCATCAATGCGATCGCCAGCCAGGTCGTCAATACGCCGCTGTCGAACCAGACTACGGACGACGTGTTCAAGCAAAAGGGGAAGAATTACGCGATCTTCACCCACAATATTTTCAAGATCACCGACCAGCTCTCACTGACGCTCGGTGCGCGCTACACGATCGACAAGAAGAACCTCAGCGCGGACCTCAACAGCACGAGCGTGTGCGCCAACTATATCGCGAACATCGTCCGCCTTCAGACTCTTGCGGCGACCGCCGGGGCTAATCCGGGCGGGAATGGCGGACTGAACGCGGCGATCGCTGGCCTCGCCAACGCGCTGGCAACGCAGGTGCTCACGCCGCTGGGCCAGGCACCTTGCATCCTCAATTCGGTCAACGGCAATTTCGGCGGCGGCCGGAACAAGGAGGACAAGCTCTCCGGCACGGTGGTGCTCAGCTACAAGCCGATGGATCGACTCTTGACCTACGCGAGCTATTCGCGCGGCTACAAGGGCGGCGGATTCAACCTCGACCGCGCGGGCCTCAATCCAAACGCGCCCGACCTCAACGACCTTCGCTTCAGGCCCGAAATCAACAATGCGTTCGAAATCGGCGCGAAGTACAACGGGCGCGGGATCGACGTGAACCTCGCCATCTTCCACGAGGCGTTGCGCGACTTCCAGCTGAACACGTTCAACGGAATCAATTTCGTCGTCGAGAACATCAACAGCTGCAGCCACAACCTCAACGGGGCCGACACGGACAACAATCCCGCGACCGGCGCTTGCGACGGCAAGTTGAGGAGCGGCGTCGTCAGCCAGGGATTCGAGCTCGAAGCGTTCACCCGGCCGATCCGCAACGTTCAGTGGAACGCCGGTCTCGTCATGGCCGACACCAAGTATCGCCACAATCTGGTCGGTGCGAACGGGGTGCCGCTGACGAACGCCTTGTTCCAGCTTCCCGGGCGGCAGATTTCGAACGCTCCCAAGTGGACCGGGACGACGAGCATTGCCTGGACTCCGCCGATCGGCGGATCGGGAATCCGTGGCCTGATTTACGCCGACGCTCGCTATATGAGTAAGTTCAACACCGGCTCCGACCTCGACATCGAGAAGACCCAGAAGGGCTTCGCTCTGTTCAACGGACGCATCGGAATTCACGGGCCTGATGACGCGTGGGGAGTGGAGTTCTGGGGCCAGAACCTGTTCGACAAGCATTACATTCAGGTCGGCTTCGACGCTCCGGTCCAGGGAAGCGGAACGACGCGGGCAGTTGAGGCTGGCTTCATTCCGGCTGCGACCCAGTTGTACGGCGCATTCCTCGGTGAGCCGCGGACGTTTGGCCTGACGCTGCGGGCGAAGACGGGCTTTGCAAGGCCGGCGCCGGTCCCATATGTCTCCCCGCCAGCGCCGCCTCCGCCGCCTCCGGTGGTCGAGCAGCCTGCCCCGCCCCCTCCGCCTCCGCCACCTCCGGCTCCGACGGAACGCGGCGAGCGCGGCTGAGCTAGGCCGCTTTCGCTCGCGAAGGTTCGCGTGCGGCTTCGAGCAGGCGGGTGCGAAGAGCGTCGATTTCTTCGCTGCTAAGCTTGGTGCCGCTCGGCGCCGTCAGATAGAAGACGTCCACCGCGCGCTCGCCGTACGTCGCGATGTGCGCCGAATGGATCGTGTGTCCGCAGTCGTGAATCGCGCCCGCTAGCGACGCGAGAAGCGCTGGCCGGTCGCGCGCATTCACCTCGACGACCGTGGTCCTGGTCGAAGCCCGCTCAGCGATCGCCACCGAAGGAGCCACATCGAAGGCGTTGACCCGGCGCGGAGGCTCGAGCGACGGCAAGGGCGGTGCTTCGGCGCTGGTGAGCGCAGCCTCCACGGCACGCGCCAGGCGGCCGCGCTGACGGCGATCGCGATAGGTCTGCCCCCGCCCGTCGAGCACGAGGAGATTGTCGAGCGCAATTCTATCTCTCGTCGTGTGAATCCGGGCATCGATGATATTCGCGCCCGCCGACGCGAGGCCGGCACAGATGCGGTAGAACAAACCTTCACGATCGGGCGTGAAGACGCTGACGCGCGTCGCGCCGCTTTCACCATCATCCTCGACGGCGACACTCGGGCTCGGGTCGCCGATCCGCGCCTCCGCCTCCGCGACCTGGCGCGCATTGGCGACCTGCCAGGCGAGCGGCTCCGCAATCCAGTAGCTGTCGGGCAACCGCTTTCCGTGGGCGCGAATCGCGCTCGACTTCCAGCCCAGCGCCGTCGCCAGTTCGTCCTGCCGAGTATGGACGATCTCGGTTCGCCCATGCTGCTTGTGGCCCAGGCGCAGGCGCTCCTCCGCCGCCTCGAACAAGGTCCTCAGGAGCGAGCGCTTCCATTCGTTCCAGACGCCCGGGCCTACGGCACGGATATCGACGACGGTAAGAATCAGGAGAAGCCTGAGGCGCTCCGGACTCTGCACCTGGCGAACAAAATCCTCGATAGTCTTGGGGTCGACCAAGTCGCGCTTGAACGCTGTCGAAGAGAGCAGGAGATGGTAGCGTACAAGCCACGAGACCGTCTCGGTCTCGGCAGGATCGAGGCCGAAGCGAGGGCATAGCTTAAGGGCAATCTCGGCGCCGATGACGCTGTGATCGCCGCCGCGGCCTTTCGCAATGTCGTGGAGTAGAACGGCAACGTACAGCACCCGGCGCGAGGCGATCTGCTTGAAGATCGCACTCGAGATTGGATGATCGGCCTTGAGCTCGCCGCGCTCGATCGCCGCGAGCAGGCCAATGGCCCGGATCGAATGCTCGTCGACGGTATAATGGTGGTACATGTCGAATTGCATCTGAGCGACGACCCGGCCGAAGTCGGGAACGAAGCGGCCGAATACGCCGGCCTCGTTCATCCAGCGCAGAACCAGCTCGGGATGATGGATCGCTGTCAGAACTTCCAAGAACAGGGCGTTGGCGCGAGGATCCTGTCGGACTCCGCGGTCGATTAGTACGGCGTCGCGCGTCGCGGTGCGCATCGCGGTGGGATGGATTTCCAGCTGCTCGCGAGCGGCGATCGCAAAGATTTCCAGCAGGCGGACTGGATCGCCACGGAAAAAGTCGTCCGAGGGAATGGAAATACGTCCCCGGTCCAGTACGAACCCCGCCAGGCGCTTTGGCCTGCGACGAATGGTGGGGAGAGCGAAGCGGAATCCTTTCCTTCCCAACTGCTCGTCGAGTTGAGCGAGGAACAATCCGGTCAGGTCGCCGACAGTCTTCGCGTTAAGGAAGTAGAATTGCATGAACCGCTCGACCGCCGATTTCCCGGGCCGGTCGGCGTAGTTCATCAGCTCGGCGATGCGTGGCTGATATTCAAAGCTCAGACGCTCCTCGGCGCGACCCGCCAGCAAATGGAGGTGGCAGCGGACTGCCCAGAAGAAGCGTTCGGCGCGGTCGAAACGCTTTAACTCGGCAGCGGTGAGAAGCCCTGCGCCGACGAGATCAGCGGGCCGTTCGACGCCATGCACATATTTGCCAATCCAGTAAAGCGTGTGGAGGTCGCGAAGCCCACCCTTGCCGTCCTTGACGTTGGGCTCGACGACATAGCGGCTGTCGCCCATCTTGACGTGGCGCTGGTCGCGCTCGGCGAGCTTGGCG
>Ga0157372_10006658_pt1 | contig 12295 bp, 8 predicted proteins | sample C55metaG_FD_115307 | JGI IMG/M metagenome (GOLD analysis project Ga0157372, IMG submission 115307) | Corn rhizosphere microbial communities from Kellogg Biological Station, Michigan, USA - C5-5 metaG | ecosystem: Host-associated > Plants > Roots > Rhizosphere > Soil | place: USA: Michigan... | reverse complement strand
GCGCGCCTGGCCTTCCTTGGGCAGGAATTCCGAATACGGGAACCGCGAGCCGATCATCAGGAACGTGTCGCAGCCGGTCATCAGGTCCCAACTCGGCTTGGTGCCGAGCAGGCCAATGGCACCCGTGACGTATGGCAACTCGTCCGGCAACGCGGCCTTGCCGAGGAGTGCCTTGGCGACACCCGCGCCGAGCAGGTCCGCCACCTGCATCACTTCGTCGGTGGCGCCGAGTGCGCCGGCGCCGACCAGGATCGCGACCTTCTTGCCGCTGTTCAGCAGTTCGGCCGCCTGCTCGAGGTCCCGATGTTCCGGGACGATGCGCGGCGCGCGGTAGCCCATCCCGGAATGGATCGTTCCATGTGCGCGCGGCGGCGTTTCCACCGCCTCCATCGTCTGCAGGTCGTTCGGGACGATCAGGCAGGTGACCGTTTTCTTCGACATCGCGATGCGCATCGCGCGGTCGACCAGATGCCGGACCTGCGCGGGGACCGTCGCCATTTCCACGTACTCGCTCGCGACGTCCTTGAACAGGTTCGGCAGATCGACCTCCTGCTGGTAGTGTCCGCCGAGCGCGGTGCGCGCCTGCTGCCCGACGATCGCGAGCACCGGCTGGTGATCGAGCTTGGCGTCGTACAGCCCATTCAGAAGGTGCACGGCACCCGGGCCCGACGTGGCCATGCACACGCCGACCTCGCCGGTGAACTTCGCATGCGCACAAGCCATGAAGGCGCACATTTCCTCATGGCGCGCGCGCACCAGCTTGATCTTGTCGCCGATCCGGTCGAGCGCCCCCATCAACCCGTTGATCCCGTCGCCCGGGTAGGCGTACATGCGCCGCACGCCCCATTCGTGCAGCCGGTTGAGCAGAAAATCGCTGACCATGGGCGATGACATGAATGAAACCTCCTTGTCGTATTGCTGCGCCGAGAATTGCGTACTGCGCGTTCCACGCCCGGCCGGGACGGCCATCGACGCCATGTCGAACGGTTACTGTGCTCGGCACCGGGTGAAACGACCGTGAATCACGCATCGAAACTCCGCGCTCCGCAAGGCTTTTTTGACGCGGATTCACGTGGATACAGTCGAAATCAAACAGCTCGCAGCCGGATGCAGGCGATCAGCGGCGGAATCGGGGAGAGCCTCGGATTGCGCTACGCTCCATCCGGCTACAACTCGCCGCGCGACGCCAGCACCTTGATGCGATCGGCGGTGCGGCAGGCGATCGCCTGGATCGTCAGCGAAGGATTCGCGCCGCCCACTGTCGGGAACACCGAACCGTCGCAGACCCACAGGTTCGGAATGTCCCAACTCCGGCAATCACCATTGACCACGCTCGCGTGCGGATCGTCACCCATCCGCGCGGTGCCACCGAGGTGCGCGGTGTCGTCGGCTTCCGCCCAGACGTCGCGCGCACCTGCGGCGCACAGCGTTTTCTTCATGAAATCGACGGAGTGTTTCACCAGTGCCTTGTCGTTCTCGCACAGCGAGAAGGTCACCCGCGCGACCGGCAGTCCGTACTGGTCCTTTTCGTCGGCGAGGGTGACACGGTTGCGTTCCTGCGGCAGCACTTCGCCGACGATCTTGAGGCCCGCCTGGTGGTTGTACTTTTCCATCTCGCGCAGCAGCGCCTCGCCCCACAACCCGCGGTTGCCGGCCTGGGTCGAGGCCCACGCCTGCGGCAGCGGCCCCTGCGCCATGAAGGCGTAACCGCCGAAGAAGTCCTTGCCGGCGTCGGTGTAGTTCCAGTGCTCGGTGAGGGTCAGCGACGGCGGTCCCTTGTACCAGCGGATCTCCTCGTCCATGACCCCGAACGCACCCTGGTTGGTCTGCACCATCAGGTTTTTTCCGACGAGTCCGGAGCTGTTGGCGAGTCCATCGGGGAAGCGCGCGCTGGCCGAATTCAGCAGCAACCGCGGCGTCTCGATCGCGTAGCCGGCGGCCACCACGTTGCGCGCCCGCTGGAAGTGCCACTTGCCCTCGCGGTGGAAATGCACTCCCGTCGCGCGGCCCGCATCGTTGGTTTCGATCCGCCCCACCATCGCGAGGTCGCGGATTTCGGCCCCTGCCTTCACCGCGCGTGGAATCCAGGTAACGAGCGCGCTCTGCTTGGCGTTGGTCGCGCAACCGATCACGCAGAAGCCGCGGTACACGCAGGGGTGCGCGAGGCCACGCGGCGCCGAGATCGTGGCGAGCGGCGTTTCGGTCCACTTGATTCCCATCGCCTCGCAACCCTTCGCGAGCACCCAGCCGGCTGCATTCACTTCGTGCGCGCGGTACGGATAGCGCGGACGCGGCGGACCCCAGGGATAGGTGACGGGACCCGAAATCTTCAAGGCCTGCTCGACTTCGGTGTAGTACTCCCACATCTCACGCCAGTCGACCGGCCAATCGGCCCCGTAGCCGAGCAGGCTGCGCGACTTGAACCATTCGGGGCGAAACCGCAACGACACCATCGCGAAATGCACGGTGGATCCGCCGACCGACTTGCCGCTGTTGTTGCTGCCGAGCTTCAGCGGATCGTCGCCGTCGCAGATGCGTTCATCGGTCCAGTAGAGCTTGGCCTGGTGCGTCTCGTCGGACGCGAATTCCTCGAGCGGCCGCCACCACGCGCCGGCATCGAACGCCACCACCGAAAACCCGGCCTCGGCCAATCGGCACGCCAGCGTTCCGCCACCCGCACCGGTGCCGACAATCGCGAAGTCCACTTCATCGTCTTCGCGATACTGACGCATCGGCATCCAGCCTCCGACCCGCAGCGGATCGGGCGCGCGCCCGCCCTTGCCGCGGGGGGTACGCAGGGCATCATGCAGATCGTTGGACTCGGTACTCATCGTTGTGGGATGGCAAAACCCTTGGGACGCGGATCGATGCGGATAAGAGCGGACGCCGTGATGACAGGGACATGCGCGACCGATTCGGCGAAATCACGAGAAGACAAGCTCATCCGCGCCGGTCCGCCTTCATCCGTCTCAGCGATCCGGGCTTGGCGGTCCCGATGTCTTCGTTGGCCTTCCGCGGTTCTTCTTCATGGCCCGGCCTGGCCTCCACGGCCTCCCACGGATCGCGCCGGTCGAAGTACATCCGCACGTAGCCGCGGGGGCTTGCGGGGCCGCCGAAGCCGAGTTCGTTCCACGAGGTCGGGTGCGAGTAGTACGCGGCGAGGACGTCATGGGTGACGCGCTCGGAAAAGAACGTGTCGGAAGGCATTCCCTCCCATGTGGCGCCGTCGAGCTTGCCGTCCTGCATCGCCCTCAGCATCTCGTCCTGGAGGTCGGTGGTCAGCATGTGGAAACGCCGCTGGTGTTTTGCCCGCGATTCCGCATCGAGTGCGGCAAGCCCGCGCCGCCATGCCTCGCGAAGCGGCGGCAGGCTCGCCTGGCGATAGCCGTCGCGGTGGTCGCTCGCGAGCTTGCGGTCGACCAGCGCCGCGATCGGAACCGGCGGACGATCGGCCGGCTGCGGGACGATGCGGTCGCAGATCGCCCGCAGGGTCTGCCACTCTTCGGCGCCGAGGAATTGGGGCGTGTCGGGGATCGCGAGACGCGCATCGATCACGACGCGGCTCGCATCGTTCCATGAAGGCGTGTCGTGCTTGCGCAGCACGTCGTAGCCCGGATACCGATCACGCATTCGGGTGCTTCCTCAACAAGTCGAGCGCCGCGAGTCCGGCCAGCGCCAGCCCCGTGAAGCTGGGCGGGGCGGGAATCGGTGGACCGTTCAGGACGTTCTGCCGCCAATCGCGCCAGCCACCCATGTTGCGATGCACGCCCCAGGCGTGGAAGGCGGAGCCGATGAAGCCGACCAGCGCGGTCAGCCGCAACCACCAGCCAGTAAGGCGACGCGGCCGGCGCGGATGGCTGACGGCGGTTTCCGCGAGCAGGATGGCTCCGACCGGCGGCACCGTCACCGGCACGAACATGAAAGGGTCGTGGTAGGCGCCGCGGAAGTGCAACAGGCCCGCTTCGGCCGCGGTGGCCAGAAGTCCAACGCTCGCGAGCGCCGCGATCGCGCGGCCGGCGCGGAAGCCGAATACACGCGGCCGCATGGAATGACTGTCGCGCAGCCGCTCCGAGTAGTATCCCAGCAATCCCGACAGTGCGACCGCCGCAGGCGCGCCCAGCGGCGAGCCATAGAACAGGTTCTGCCAGGAAAAGCCGCCGGGTCGTTTCGCGATGTTGTAGATGTGGAAGCCGGTACCGACCAGACCCGTCATTGCGGCAGCGGCGTAGATGGGATCGCGCACCTTGTGCGCGACCTTCCGCTGGTCGCCGGTTCCGTGCACGCTCACGGCCAGCGTGAGCGCGGAAGCGACGAGCGGCGTGAACATCGCCTTGTTGTGGAACGAGCCGCGGTAGTGTTCCAACGCGCTGTCCAGCAGGGTGGAGGTCGCGATCAGGCCCGCGCCACGGTTCAACCGCTGCGCGGCTTCGACGACCGCCGCACGATGGGTGTAGCCCGGGATCGCACGCACCCTCGAGCCGCGCGGGCGCGCAGCCGCGCCGCGCCGGACCGCCAATGCGCCGGCCGCGATCGCCAGCGCACCGGCCGCTCCGAGTGTCCATTCCCGTTTGCCTGGCATCCTTGGCATCATCGCTCCATTGCTGGGCAATCGGACGCACCTTGGCCATGGCCCGGCGCCTGCCGGGCGCGCCCGCATCCGCGCATGTTGCGGGCCACGGGATGAAGCACGTGTGAAACAGACGCAATCATCCGTCCGCCGCGTCATGGCGTTGCAAGCAGCCCCACGCACTCGCCGCATGCTCGTACGATAGGCACGCCCGAAGACGAGGGGCGCCCATGGCAGCAGGCAGAAGCGGCACATCGGATCGCGGGCTGGCGCGACACTGGCGGCGTGCACGCAGGCATTCCCGGTTCCTGATTTGCGCGGCGATCTTCATTGCGCTCGCGGTCGCGCTTTCCTCGGCCGGCGTGCAACCCGAGGTCGGGATACTGCTGGCGTTCGATGTCGCCGCGGTCCTTTTTCTCGCCGCGGCCCTCGTGATGATCGCGCGCTCGGACAGCCATTCCATCCGCAACCGCGCACGGAGGGAGGACGAGGGCTACTGGGGCTTTCTCCTCGGCAGCGCCGCGGTCGCACTGGTGGCGCTCCTGGCACTGGCCGCCGAATTGCACGCGAGCAGGCACGCCGGAAGCCTCCAGATCGCGCTGGCGGTGTGCAGCGTGGTCCTCGCGTGGCTGTTCATGAACACGATCTTCGCGCTGCACTACGCGCACGAGTTCTACGGCGAAACCGGCGGCAAGGGGGCCGGCCTGGAATTTCCCGGCGGCGGCGAACCGGATTACTGGGACTTCGTGTATTTCGCATTCGTGCTTGGCATGACCTTCCAGGTATCGGACGTGCAGATCGGCGAACGCACGATCCGGCGCGTCGCGCTGGTCCACGGCGTGATCGCGTTCTTCTTCAACGTGATCGTGATCGCCGTCAGCGTCAACATCGTCGCCGGCAATGCGTGACGGGAGTGGATCGCAGGCACGTCATCGGCCAGGCGCCACCAACGTCCTGGCAGCGCAGCGTCCGTTCAACCACCGGCGGCCCGGGCCCGATGTGCCGGAAAGCCGTAACGCGCGAGCACGGGTTCCAGCGCTGCAATCCAGATCGCGTAGCCGGCGGGCGCCATGTGCAGGCCATCCTCGCGGAACAGGTTCGCGCGGGGCTTGCCGTCCGGCCCCAGCATCATTGGCGAGACGTCGACGAACGTCACCCGCTTCCGGGTCCGCGCCCAGTGCGCGATTTTCCGGTTCGCCTCGCGCATCTGCGGCCACAACGACCAGCGCGCGAGGCTCGGCTTGATCGAGATGTACACGATGGCCACGTCCGGCAAGCCGCGACGCACCCGCGCCACGAATACCTTGAACTCGTCGAGCACCTGTCGCGGCGTGCAGCCTTCGTCGATGTCGTTGTCGCCCGCGTACATCACGATCACGCGCGGGTGATAGGGAACGATGATGCGGCTGGCATAGTACGTGCTGTCGGCGATCGCCGAACCGCCGAAGCCGCGATCGATCACCGGGATGCCGGGAAAATCCTGCTGCAGCGTGGCAGCCCAGAACCGGATCGAGGAACTGCCGACGAACAGGACGCCGTGTTGCGGCGGCCGATGGCGCGCATCCCGGGCGACGAGCTCGTCGATATCGGGTTTCCAGGATCGCGGCGACGGTGGCAGCGCCAGTGCCGCAGCGCCCCCGGACAGCATGAGTGAAGCCGCAAGCGACACGAGCAGAAAAACCGACTTCGACATTTCGCTTCCCCGCGGCATGACGACCCGACGCGCCGGATTATAGAAGGTGGTGGCGCGACGCCACGCTGCGATCCGCCTGCTCCGGTTATGCTGGCGGTTCCGGGAGGCGCGGAGCGCATCATGCCTGCACAAGGTTCTCCTGCGAAGCTGGCCGCATGCTTCGTGTTGTTGTGCAGTTTCGTGTTCCCGGCATGCCTGGCCTCCGTGCCCACACATGACCCGATCACGGTCGGCAATGCGGACAACCGCATCGTGGTTCAGGCGGATCCGACGTCACCGCGCGTACTGCGTCTCGCCGGCGGCGGCAGCGCGGTGTGGACCATGGCGGGCGTAGCCGGTCATTTGATCGACCGCGTGACCGTGGACGGCCGCGATGTCGCGCTGCACTGGCGCTTCGACCCGGCAGCCAGCCGCGCGGACGGCGCTTCCGCGGATCTGGTCTACGACAATCAAGATCCCCGTCTGCGTCTGCGCTGGCAGTGGCGCATGCGCGCCTTGCATGGCCCGATCGAGCACACCATCGTCATCGAGAACCGCGGCAGGCAAACGCTGGTGATCCCGCTGCAACACAGTTTCGATTTCGACTGGAGGGTCGAATCGCAGGTCGGGCTGCAGCAGTTCTGGGTCGACAAGGGCGCGGGCGAGCCGCCGCCGGTCGGCACCCACGTGTCGGACGTGCCGCAGGGCTACGCGTGGCGCGGCGAGTCCAGTACCTTCGCGCATCCAGGCAAGGGCCAACCGCGCGAGATCATTCCCTATTTCATGGTGCGCGCCGCGGATGGAAAATCGGGCGCGTGGTACGCGGGAGTGGAATTCAGCGGGCGCATCGCCATGACCCTGCATCGTCGGGGCGACGACCTTGCGGGCAGCGTTGGCCTGAATCCGCGGCCGGCTCCGTTCCGCACCCGCATCGAACCCGGCAAACGCTTCGTGACGCCGACGGTGTTCGTCGGCGCGAGCGATGGCGACATCGACGACACCGGCAATACCTTGCGCCGCTGGGTACGCGCGGTGCTGGACAACCCTGCGACGCTGCGCAATCCCGACTATCCGCTGGTCACCAACAACAGCTGGGGATCGGCCATGGCGATCGACCAGGCGAAGGCGCGCCGCATGATTGCCGACGCCGCCGCGCTGGGGTTCGAGATGTTCCACCTCGACGCGGGCTGGTTCCGCGCGGTCGGCGACTGGCGTCCCGACCCGCGGAAATTCCCCGGCGGGATCGCGGCGCTGGCGGACGATGCCCACCGGCACGGCATGAAGTTCGGGCTCTGGGTCGACTGGGCGCAGGCCGGCACCAGCAGCGCGAAAGGTGCGCTCGACGTCAACGATCCGCGCGTGCGCGACTGGCTGACCACCGATCCGCCGCCGGACTGGAAGCCGGGGCCATTCAAGGGCATCACGATCGACCTCGGCGTCCCGGCTGCACGGGCCTGGGCGGCACGCGAGACCAACCGCATCGTCACGGATTACCACGTGGACATGCTGGAACACGACGGCTATGTGGTCGCGCAGGGCTGCGATCGCAGCGACCATCCGCACATGCCCATCGATCCGGCGAAGACCCGCCGCTACCGCGACGACGATTTCCTGTGGGTGGACAGCAGCAATTCCACCGACGTCAGCCTGCACGCGACCCATGCCTACTACGCGATCCAGGCGGAGCTGCGTCGGCGGCATCCGGGCCTGATGCTGGAGATATGCAACGACGGGGGCCGCATGGTGGATTTCGGCAGTGCCGCTCACGGCGATTACTTCTCGATCGTGGATTCCTATGACCCGGTGTCCAATCGCAAGGCGTTCTACGACGCCAGCCACCTGCTGCCGTCGGCGATGCTCGAGACCTATGTGATGGCCGTACCCACGCCGCGCCTCCGGAATTTCGTCTACATGCTGCGCAGCGGCATGATGGGCTGGTTGTCCGTGATGATCGACACCAGCTCCTGGACGCGCGCGCAACATCGCGCAGCGGCGCGCGAAATCGCCTTCTACAAATCCACCTTGCGGCCCTTGATCCGCAATGCGGATCTTTATCATGTGAGTCCCCGCCCGAATGGAGTGGGCTGGGACGGCTTGGAGTATTTCGACGACCGCCGCGGGGTCGGCGTGTTGTATGCATTCCACGGCAGCGAGGTCGAACCGGCCATGCACGCGTTCCGCCTCAAGGGTTTGCGCGCGGCGGACCGTTACCGGCTGCATTTCCGCGACGGTTCCTCGCCGGACCGGACCGAGAGTGGCGCCGAGCTCATGCGGTCCGGCCTCAGGGTCAGACTGCCGTTTGCCGATTCGTCGGAGCTCGTGACGATCCGCCAATGGCATTGACGGTCATTCGCTCGGTGTTGCACCGGAACCATGGTGCGCGCACCATGCAACGGACGACGATGACTTGCATGACGGTGGCATCGCGGTTGCACAACGGGGACGCGGGATGAATTCGGACTTTCGCTACACGTTTCGATGGCAGGGCAATGGTGCACCCGCCACCGGCGATCCGACGACCGGAAGCCGCTCGCCGGCACCGGCGCTGCAGTCCTACGAGCTGTTTCCGACGCGCATCTGGCAGGCGCGCATGCCGGCACTGCAACCGCATCTGGAAAGCTGGATCGCGGAAGTGTTGCGGATGCGCGTGGCCAGTCCGGAACCGGCCGGTCGCACCAATCGCCACGGCTGGAACAGCCGCGACATGGCGGTGCTGGAACAGCCTGTATTCGCGCCGCTTCGGGACGCGGTGCGTGCCGGCTGCGCCAGCGCGCTGCGCGAAATGGGATTGCCCACCGTTCGATTCGAATTGCAGTCGTGGATCAATCTGCACGACCGCGGCGGCTTCAACTTCCTGCACGTGCACGAGGGCTGCCTGCTTTCGGGATCGTTCTACCTGCAGGTACCGCCGGGCTCCGGACCCTTCGTGTTCCGCGATCCGCGGCCCGGCGTGGTGCACGGGCAAGTCAAGGGCGCGGTGCCGAATGGCTACAGCGACGTCCGGCTCGCGCCGGAGGCGGGGCTGCTGGTGCTGTTCCCGTGCTGGATGGAACATTTCGTCGAGCCGCACGAAAATGACGAACCGCGCATCGCGATCGCGTTCAATGCGGTGACGGCAAGTCCCTGATCGCGGCGCGGCGAAAAGCGTCGTCGGGGCGGCACAAGCGCCTCGGGGCGTGCAGCACGATCGATCGGACGTTCCTTCGCATCAGCAATGGGGTGCCGCATGATCATTCGTTTCCGTTGGCCGTGGCTGCTGATCGCATGCATCGGGATACCACTGGCTGGCCTGGCAGCGGCGCCCGGAACGACTGCGGTACTGGCGGGCAACGCGCGCTTCGAATTCCTGACGCCTTCGCTGGTCAGGATGGAGTATTCCCCGTCCGGCCATTTCGTCGATGCGCCCACCGCCGTCGTCCAGCGGCGCGACTGGCCGCACGTGCCGGTAAAGAGCACCACGACGGACGGCTGGCTGGTCGCAAGCACCGGTGCGATGACCTTGCGCTACCGGCTGCGATCGGGCGCCTTCGCCCCGGCCAACCTGAAGGTGACATGGACGGATGCGAACGGCCGCACGCATGCCTGGCATCCCGGACTGGTCGATGACCGCAATCTAGGCGGGCTGACCTATTCGCTGGACAACGTCAGCGCGAAGAACCTGCCGGCCGACGTTCGCGACAGTCCGGTCCACGACATCATCCCCGGCATCGACGTGCTGCTGCCCAAGGCGCAGCCGGGCCTGCTGAGCCGCAACGGTCTCGCGTTCATCGACGACAGCCGCACGCCGGTGTGGAATGCCAGGACCCAATGGATCGAACCACGCCGGACCGGCGGCGGACAGGACTGGTATCTGTTCACCTACGGCCGCGATTACCGGAAGGTCCTTCGCGAATATGCCGCGTTGTGTGGTCCGGTCCCGATGATCCCGCGCTACGTGCTGGGTCCGATGATCACGGACCTCAACTTCGAATACTTTCCCGGCGCCGCCGAAACGAGGTCACCGGCGTTCCAACGCTATGGCGAAAAGCACCTCGAAGACGAGATTACCCGGCTTCGCCGGAACCATATCCCGTTCGATACCCTGGTCCTGGATTTCGCCTGGCACAACCATGGCTGGCAGGGCGGCTACGACTGGAGTCCGTTGATCCCGCACCCGGATCGGCTCTCGGACTGGCTGCACGCACGCGGCATCGAGCTGTCCCTCAACGACCACCCGGGTTACGCGAACACCGAGGAGAACATCCTGTCGCAGGAAGACAGCCGCGCGCCGGCCGTATTGAAGGCGCTCGGGAAACCGCTGCCGCCGAAACCGTCTTTCGACCTGGATTTGTCCGGTGGTTGGGTATTCGCCACCGATCCACGCGACGAGGGCATTCGCCAGCACTGGTTCGCGTCCGGCTACGACGATTCGCACTGGAAAGCCATCCGCACGGATGCGCCGTTGACGGACCAGGGATACGCGAGGAATGTCGGCATCGTCTGGTATCGCCGGCGCGTGCAACTGCCGGCGCATCTGCCGGCGCACGTTTACCTGTACGTGAGCCGCCAGGGCAAGGACTACCGGCTCTACGTCGACGGCCGGCAGGTCACACACAGCCACGTGCGCTGGCCACGACGGCTGACCTTCGCCGACATCGGGCGGTACGTGCATGCGGGCCAGCCGGTCCAGATCGCGATCCGCATCGAGCCGAACGAGTACGGCAGCGGCTTCCTGCGTGGACTCGTGGCGATCCGGGATGTCGAACCGCCGCCGTCGATCCGCTTCGACCTCTCCGACAAGAAGCAGGCGGACGTCTTCATGCGGCTTCTGCACGGACCGCTGATGCAACAAGGCACCGACTTCTGGTGGGTGGACGGCGGCAGCGGCGCCACGGAGATGCCGGGCCTCGATCCGCAGCTTTGGACCAACCGGGTTTTCTACGACGACTCGCAAAAGGAAACCGGCAAGCGCGGTTTCATCCTCGCCCGCTACGGCGGCTGGGGCAGCGAACGCTATCCTGCCTATTTCACCGGCGACACGTATTCCGAATGGCCGGTGCTCGCCTACGAGGTCGCCTACAGCGTGCGCGGTGGCAACGTGCTGGTCCCGTACATCAGCCACGACATCGGCGGATTCCACGGCGGCAGGATCGACTTCGACCTGTACGCACGCTGGGTGGAGTTCGGCGCGTTCAGTCCGCTGCTGCGGATGCACAGCGCGCACGAGAATCCACGCGAAGGCAACCTGCGGATGCCGTGGACCTATGGGGAGCGCGGCATCGAACTGGCCAGGAAGTATTTCACGCTGCACACGCAACTGATCCCCTACATCTATACCTACGCCTGGATCGCGCACAAGGAGTCCCTTCCGATCCTGCGTCCGCTGTACCTCCGACATCCCGATTCCGCGGAGGCGTACCGGCATCCGCACGAATACTGGTTCGGCGACGAGATGTTGGTCGCGCCGGTCATCACAGCGGACGGCGACCGCGAGGTCTGGTTGCCGCCCGGAAACTGGATAGGGTTTTTCGATGGCAGGCATTACGAGGGCGGTAAATCGTTCACCGCACGCTACGCCGTGGACCAGACGCCGGTCTTCGCACGCGACGGCGCGATCATTCCCGAACAACCGGCTGGTTTCGCCTCATCGAACGCGAAGCCGCCTGGTCATTTGATCGTCAACGTGTACGGCTCCGGCAACGGCAAGTTCGACCTCTACGAAGACGACGGCATTTCGCTGGACTACGAAAAGCATCGATTCGCGCTGACGCCAATGCGCTACACGCGCGAGAACGATGGCGCGCATCGAATCGCGATCGGGCCCACCGCGGGTGCCTTCGATGGCCAGGTGAAACAGCGTTCGTACGAGGTCCAGATCCATGGCATCGCCAGACCGGCCAAGGTAACGGTGGGCGGCAAGCCGGTCAGGCGTTGGCACTGGGATGCCGCGGATGATACGGCGACCTTGATGGTTCCGGCGCACGATATCCGTACCCAAATCGTGATCGACTGGCGGTAGGCCGCATGCAGGGTGCACACCGTCCGCCGATCGGGTGCGGCGGGCAATGCCCGCCCTG
>Ga0157372_10006654_pt1 | contig 12299 bp, 12 predicted proteins | sample C55metaG_FD_115307 | JGI IMG/M metagenome (GOLD analysis project Ga0157372, IMG submission 115307) | Corn rhizosphere microbial communities from Kellogg Biological Station, Michigan, USA - C5-5 metaG | ecosystem: Host-associated > Plants > Roots > Rhizosphere > Soil | place: USA: Michigan... | reverse complement strand
GCCCCAGTAGTAGACCTTGTCATCAGCAAACGGTGGCCGGGCTTCTGCGATCGTTCCGTCGGATTCATGCGGGTAGAAGCGATAAACGTTATCGATCTTCCTGTGATGCATCACCAGCAGCACGCCAGGCATCTTCTCCGCCGCCGAAGCATCCAGACTGCGAACTCTGCCTTTTCCTATGGTGGCTTGCACCGCGACTGCATGTACGAGATTCGGGAAATTGTGATCGACTGCATAACGCGCAGTCCCTGTCGTCTTCAACGATCCATCGATGCGAGGCACAGCCGCGCCAATAATGCCAGCTGCGTGGGGAAGTGTATACGTCGCCATAAGCAACTCCAGAATGTGCAACTATGCGGTTGCTGTTGCGTTTTTAAGCGAGCGCACCAGGCATCGCTTCGCCAGTTCCACTTTGAATGCGTTGTCTTTGTGCGGCTTGGCCTTTGCCAGCGCGGCCTCTGCCGCAGCCTTGAAGGTCGCTGCATTCGCGGACTTGCCAATCAGCGCTGCTTCGGCTTCGCGCGAGCGCCACGGCTTGGTTCCAACGCCGCCCATCGCCACGCGAATGTAGCGAATGTGGCCGCCTTCGACCCGCGCCACGATCGCGGCGGATGCAAGGGCGAATTCGTAGCTGGCGCGGTCGCGCAATTTCAGGTACGTAGACTTTGCGCCCTCTTGAGGCTTGGGTAGATCTACGTACGTGATCAGATCGCCCGGTTCCAGAGCGTTTTCGATATGCGGCGTTTCGCCCGGCAGCTTGTGGAAGTCTGCAATCGGAATGGTGCGCTTGCCCTTCGGCCCTTCAACATGAATCACCGCTTCGAGAGCCACCATGGCCACACACATGTCAGAAGGATGCGTTGCAATGCACTTGTCGCTAGTGCCCAGCACAGCGTGCATACGGTTGAAGCCTTCCATCGCAGCGCAGCCAGAGCCCGGAGTCCGCTTATTGCAGCCGTAGCCCTCTGGAGTGCCCGCATTCGGCTCGCGGAAGTACATGCATCGCGTGCGCTGCAGCAGGTTTCCGCCAGTCGTAGCCATATTGCGCAACTGCGGCGAAGCCCCGGAGAGAAGAGCTTCTGACAGGACCGGATACGATTTCTTCACTTCTTCGTTCCATGCCAGGTCGGAATTCCGCACCATCGCCCCGATGCGCAGGCCACCATCGGGCAGCTTCTCAATCTTTTCAAGCGGCAGCAGGTTGATGTCGACCAGCGTCTTCGGCGTCTCGACGTGCAGCTTCATCAGGTCAACCAGCGTGGTGCCGCCGGCGATGAACTTCCCCTCATGCGCGCTCGCCAGAGCTTTTTCAACGCTCGGAGCTTTGACGTAATTAAATGTCTCCATTGTCAGTCTCCTCTTTCTATGCGCGCGACCGAACTTGTTTCACGGCGGCGAGAATGTTGGTGTAGGCACCGCAGCGGCATATGTTGCCGGACATCGCCTGCTTGACTTCGTCGTCCGTGGATCCGATCGGCTCCTTGAGCAGCGCAACCGCGCTCATGATCTGTCCGCTCGTGCAATATCCGCACTGGTAGCCATCGTGCTCGACAAAGGCCGCCTGCATGGGATGCAGATTGCCGGGCTGGCCGACTCCCTCGATGGTCGTGATCTCGTCGCCTTGATGCATCAGCGCGAATGAGAGGCAGCTATTCACCCGGCGTCCGTTGACGTGGACTGTGCATGCGCCGCACTGCCCGTGGTCGCAGCCCTTTTTCGTGCCGGTGAGGTGAATGCGCTCGCGAAGCGTATCCAGCAACGTGGCACGCGGATCGAGATTCTTGAGCGGGTACTCTTTGCCGTTCACTCGCAGCGTGAGGGTGATTCCCCCTGCAGCTTCGGTCTGCTCCTGAATTGGCTCTTCAACCGGAGAAGCCGCGGCCAGAGGCGCCGTCCCGGCCAAAAAGCTCGTTGCACCGATGCCGCCCAGGAACGACCGCCTGCTCACACGCACCTTTGCAGATTCGAGTCCGAGCGGTTCAAGTTCTACGGATTGCTGGTCGGGGGCGAGCTGATGATTTGAGTGCTCCGGGGTACGCGAGCGCAAATGCCTGAAGCGCGTGTCAATGCTGTCTGCCACAGGTCGACCTCCTTGAGACAGGACTGCCTATGAAATTGTTTCGAACTGGCGGCGTGCCGAACAGGGGAACGAGCCAGAAAACGCCGTGCCGATATCCTACGCCCACGACCTTATAGCTGGGAATCCGGCCGTTTGAGCGCAGCAAAATCGGCTTACCAGGATTTCGCAGCCATTGACCCGAGGGCTTCGGCCTCAATGAAAATGATCCCCTCGGGCCTGCGATGTGCTTAGCTTGCTGTTGCCAGTTCGGCCGGCTTTTCCCGTTCAACCAGCTGCGGCCCGCCAATCCGGATCCGATCTTCTATAGCCTTGTAGTTGGCGATCTTGTGAGCTAAAAGGGCGTGAGCTTTCTGTAACTCGGCGATCTTCTCGGCAATACCTGCCTGGTGATCTTCGAGCAGTTTGCGCCGCTCCAGTGAAGTTGCGTCTCCCTGCTCGCGAAGTGCCGCATATCGCTGCATCTCGCGAATGGACATGTTTGTGGCTCGCATGCAGTGCAGGAAGTTGAGCCACGCCTCGTCAGCTTCTGAATATCTTCTGTGACCGTTGCGCGCGCGGCCAACTGGCTGGATCAAGCCAACGCGCTCGTAGTAGCGAAGAGTGTGCGCGGTCATTCCGCAACGCTCAGCCATGGATCGGATAGTGTAACCAGCGTCTCTCATCACCTCCAACCTACAACTTCGAGCGCGCACGAAGTCAACGGCGCTAGGCGTGTGAAATGAGGTCTTTACGCATTCCTTATACGTCCTTTTTTGCCGCTATATTTCAGCAATTTCACCGTTTTCAGATAGTTAAGGTCTCTGGCTCAGATCACAGCCCTTGCTGGGACTTAACATTTCTTAAGGAAATATGTTTCCAGTTGTCCCAGAAGGTGAGCTATTCCAAGGGGTTTGTGGGCTGGAAACTTGGGGCCGGGTGCCGCGATTTTTGCGTCTCTCAACGGCTTCCATCGCCTATGATCGTTTGGACATGAAAGACGCTCGCGACCAGCACGAATCCATGCTCGCAAGAGCAATTGAAGAGGCCCGCTTCAGCCGGGCTGAAGGTGGAATTCCCATTGGAGCCGCTCTCTTCACCAGCGCTGGAGAACTGGTTAGCAGCGGCCACAACCGCCGAGTGCAGCAGGGCGATCCGACCATGCATGGCGAGATTGACGCGTTTCGGCGGGCCGGACGGCAGAAGAGCTATCGCGACTTGATCATGGTCACGACTCTCGCACCATGCTGGTACTGCAGTGGCCTCATCCGTCAGTTTCACATCGGCAAGGTGATTGTCGGCGAGAGCCGGACCTTCGCAGGCGGCATCGAATGGCTTCGCGAGAACGGAGTCGAGGTCATCGACCTCGATAACAGTGCCTGCCGTGAGTTGTTGCAAAGCTTCATCGCTGAACATCCCGAGATCTGGAATGAAGATATCGGGGAAGAGTAGCGACCGGACCTCATCTACTTTTACTGGAGAAACTATGGAGCGTCGCGATTTTCTAGCAGGAACCCTCGCCGCATCCGCGCTTGCTGCGGCGCAGGGTGCCGGAGCACAGACCCAGGGCAATTCATCCAAACAGCGCGAGTATTACCAGATTCGCCGTTATTTCATGCAATCGGGATCGCAGACTTCGCTGACGGAGAAGTACATTAGCGAAGCGCTCATTCCAGCCCTCGCGGGCAAGGGTGATCCAGTTGGCGCATTCCGCCTCGAAATCGGCCCCGAGACGCCGACTTTCTATGTCCTTATCCCGGTGCCGTCTCCAGCGGCTGCTGCTTCGCTTGAAATCGACCTCAGCCAGAATGAAACGTACCTGAAAGCTGCCGAGCCGTTCTGGAGCGCACCCGCGTCGTCGCCGGCATTCGTTCGGGTTGACTCGTCCCTGCTGATTGCGTTTGAAGGCTGGCCGAAGATTACGCCGCCTGAGAAGGGAAAGCGGATTTTTCAACTCCGCACCTACGAGAGCCCCAGCTATCGCGACCACATTCGCAAAATCGAGATGTTCCACTCGGGCGAGTTCGACATCTTCAAAAATGCCGGCTTCCACCAGGTCTTCTACGGCGATACCGTGATTGGACCGCGCATGCCGAACCTCACGTACATGCTCAGCTTTGCGGATCAGGCGGAACTCGATGCCAAGTGGAACGTTTTCCGTAATGATCCTGCATGGAAGAAGCTGTCCGCCGATCCGAAGTACGCCTTCGAGCCGATCGTCAGCAACATCACAAATTTGATCCTGAGCCCATTGTCCGCATCTCAGGTCTGATTCCGCTTGGCTATTGCCGCACCGCCCGTCGTGCTCCGAGCCGGACCGCGAGCCCTAGCAGACTCTGGTCTTCTTCGCGGGCAGCGGCAAGCTGCATTCCCCCCACGCGGCATGGAATTGTCACCACAGGATTGCCGCCGAGGCTGAACGGTACGGTATAGCGCAGAATTTGGCTTCGCGCCTGACTGTGATCCGAGCCCACGTTCAGTCGTGTAACTGGCGATGTCGGCAGCAGGATCAGTTCATGCTCGCGCAGCACGTTATCGAGGCGCGCGCGGAACTCCGCATGGCGTTCGCGCAAGATGGCCAGTTCTGAATCCCTGATGTGAGCGCCCCACTCCAGCCGCTCTCGTATGGCAGGTTGAATCTTGTCGAAGTGGCCGGCGTGGATGCGAGCTGCCTCCCATGCCTGGATGGGCGCAAAAATCTCGAATGCATCACGCCACCAGTCAACGTTGATGGCCGTGCTCCGCAGGCCGAGAGCCTGCAACTCATCAGTCAACGCATGGAAACTGCTTACGACTGTCGGCTCGCAGTCGTGCAGAAAGGCGTCATGAACCACAGCGAATCTTCGATACTCGCGCATTTCGGCCCTGTTCGCTCCGGCGAATGTCTCGGCCAGTAAAGATGCATCCTCAAGATCGCGAAACAGCCACCCCATCGTGTCGAACGACCGGGCCAGGTGCGCGCCCCCGCGCCAGTCACCGCGTCCGATCGAGGCGCGAAATCCTGCCAGTCCGCACAGAGCCGCAGGGCCGCGAATTGACCCGCCCGTATCGGTCCCGATTGCCGCAAGTGCAGATCCTTCAAGGACGCTCGCCGCAGCGCCGCTCGAAGATCCGCCCGTGAGTGCGCCGGGGTTGCCAGGCTGATCGCAATCGCCGAACTCCGGATTCTCGCCTGTGATGCCGTATGCCAGCGGGTGAAGATGCGTCTTGCCCGTAATGACCGCTCCTGCCTCGCGAAGCTGCTCCACTAGCCACGAATCCTCAGCGGCAATCCCGTTCACCTCTCGATAGAACTTCACCCCGCAAGTGGTCGGCGTTCCGGCAAGATCAAAACAGTCCTTCACCGAAACCGGGATGCCCCACAAGTTCGCTCGGCCATCACCGAAATCTCCGCCTGCAGCAGCGGCGATCGCCGAGGCACGCTCCGCCTCGTTCAACGTCCACTGTGGATCGCGCCACAGATAAGTGTTTTGGTGAGAATTCCGATTTGCACGGTCTAGAGCAGCTTCGGCGAGTTCTCTTGGAGCGACTCTGCCCGCAGCGAGCGCTGCGCGTGCACCGCGGATAGTGCCCGGAATCCACATTCCCGCATTCTATGCGGTGCATCAGCTTGCTCGGGCAAACCGCCCAGCTTCCACCTCAACTGAGTCCGTTCTCGACGAAGATGGCAGATCGCGCATGCAGTACCATGCCATCGGCAATAGCACCACGAGCATTGCGCAGCCAAACTCGCCGATCAGGTATGGCGTCCATGTGCGCTTCTCAGTGATGTGATCGAAGAATAACTGGATCACAGAATTGTGTGTTGCGTGAACCAGCGCGGTGGGCCAGATGCTGCCCGACTTCAGACGCAGCCAGCCCAGTACACACGCCGACGTGAGAACCATTGCGGAGAAGCAGGCGATCTGGTATGCCCTTGGCGTTCCATCGGCGCCATAGCCACTGAGGAATGCAGGAATGTGCCATGCAGCCCAGAAAACGCCGCTCACGATACACGCCATTCGCGGTCCAACCCAGTTCGACAACTCGGGGAATAGAAAGCCCCGCCAGCCGATTTCCTCACCGAGCCCGCTGATCATTGAAGGCGGCAGCAGGATTACGGAGATAAACCCAAACGCGGCTGCGATGACCATCCAATCCGGTCGCGTGGGCATATTCAAGGTGATGCGTGCTCGTTCCAGAAATGTTGCGCTTGGAACTCCACCGAGGCCTGTGATCCACACCAGCCCATACGAAATAGACGCGTAGGCAATAGGAATGAGCCAGCCCAGTGCAAGCCACTTCGGACGTGTGGTCCAGCCGATCGCCTTTAATGATCGTGCCGTGATGAAAGTGCTGATGATTGCAGCCAATCCTGGGCACCACATATATGCGAGGCTGCCTGCATGACCGAATACGCCGCGCCTGTCGAGGACCGCGGCAACTGAACTCAGGATGGCGGTGAGAACAAGAAACGTGATGACGCGTTTCTTAGGTGTGAAATTGCGTGAATCCGTTCGCATGGGCCGACCTCCAGCCGCTTCTGAGATGAAGGCCAGTACGCGCCGCGTTTCGCGAAAGTTCCACTCTTGCTCGCCGATGTCAGATGTGATGAATCATTGACGCAGCAGGATTGTGCCACTGCTGCCACCGCCTTCTCATCCCGGGAGTAGACTCATTCCGATGAAAGACGTTGCAGCAGTCATCATTGCTGCCGGCTCGAGCAGCCGGTTGGGCCAGCCGAAGCAGTTACTGGTTTTTGAAGGGGAGATTCTGCTGCAGCGTGCCATTCGCATCGCACGCGAGGCCGGAACATCACGCGTGCTTGTCGTGCTGGGAGCACACCGCCATCAGATCGAAGGCCGCGTGAATTTATCAAACGCGGAGATTGTCGCGAACCCGGAATGGGAAGAAGGAATGGCCAGCTCAATCCGCGCGGGGACTCAAGCCCTGGATCAAGATGCTTCGGAATGCTCAGGTGTGCTGTTGCTGATCTGTGATCAGCCTGCCGTCACGGCCGAGCACCTGCGCGAGATGCTCGCCGCATTCAAGAGAGACCCTGACAAAGCGGTCGCTTCTGTGTACGCAGGAAAGCGCGGTATTCCCGCCATCTTCCCGCGAGAAGCCTTTGCTGATCTGCTTTCACTCCGGGGAGATCAGGGTGCTCGCGGTCTGCTGGCGCTCCCGAGCCGGAGTGTGGTCGAAGTTCCGCTGGCTTTCGGAGAAATTGATATCGACAGCCCGGAGGATCTGTCCCACCTGTGGGCGCCTTAAATGCTGTGCAATACTGAACTTGGCCTACCAGAATCGCTGCCACAAATGCCGAGTAATCGCCAGCCCAACCTCGACTTCCTCCGACAGGCAATTTCCCTCGCTACCCGTAACGTCAGCTCCGGCAACGGTGGTCCATTTGGCGCTGTTGTAGTGCGGGACGGCAAGGTCATCGCAGAAGGAGTCAACCTTGTGACTGCGACGAAGGACCCCACGGCCCATGGTGAAGTCACGGCCATCCGCAACGCCTGCAAGACGCTGAATACCTTCTCTCTGGCGGGGTGCGAGCTTTACTCGAGTTGCGAGCCGTGTCCTATGTGCCTGGCAGCATCGCACTGGGCCCGGCTCGATGCCGTCTTCTTTGCTGCCAGCGCTGAGGACGCAGCGAAAGCGGGTTTCGATGACGAGTTCCTCTACGCCGAGTTCCGCAAAAATTCAGCCGACCGCCTGCTGCCCCAGGTTCAGTTTCTTCGCGACGAGGCGTGGTCCAGCTTTGCCGTCTGGATCGCTTCAACGAACAAGATGCCTTACTGACCCGACTTGACCTGCGGGTTCGTCATTCCTGCCTCAACCGCAAGCATCTGATTTCGCGGAGATAGCGATTAGAAGTGCTTTAAATGCAATGTTCCGCTCTTGCCCAAGCTTGTTTCGGTGCGATAACGTCTATTACTCATCCCTTTTCTTACGGGAGTCTGCCGCCCGATACTGGATTAAGGCCGGCAGACCAGAGTACGCGAGCTTCCCGAGGTCTTCATGAGTACCGCAAGCATCCCTGACGATCTACTGCTGCGAGAGCGCTTTACAGACATAAAGCCCCCGCTTTCGCCGCAGGCGGCTGTCATTGAAGCAAATCGTTGCCTGAACTGTTTCGACGCGCCATGCACGGCGGCCTGCCCCACCCATATCGATGTTCCAGGATTCATCAAGCGCATCAGCACCGGGAACCTTCGCGGCTCCGCTCTTCGCATTCTCGACGCAAACATTCTCGGCGGCAGCTGCGCCAAAGCCTGTCCGGTCGAAGTTCTCTGCGAAGGCGCCTGCGTCATGCACCGCTACAACAGCGAGCCAATTCAAATCGGACGCTTACAGCGCTATGCGATGGACTCCTTCCAGGCTACAGGCGAGGAGTTGCTGACCGCACCGCGCGGCTCCCGCAACGTACAGGTTGCATGCATTGGCGGGGGGCCCGCGTCTCTGGCCTGTGCGGCAGAGCTTTGCCGGCACGGTGCGCACGCCATCATTATTGAGCGCAATGAACTGCCCGGGGGCCTGAACACCTACGGCATTGCCGAGTACAAGCTCCGCACTTCTGATAGCCTGCGCGAAGCTGAGATGATCCGCCGCATGGGGGTGGAGTTCCGCACAGGCGCAGCGATCGAAACGGCTGAGGCTCTGGAGGAACTGGAATCGGAGTTCGACTTCCTATTCCTCGGGGTAGGTCTCGGCGCGATGCAGCGGATGAACATTCCCGGCGAGGACCACAAGGGCGTACTCAACGCACTTGAGTTCATTGCCTCCTATAAAACAGGCCGTCTCCGGGAGTTGACCGGAACAGTCGTGGTGGTCGGAGCCGGAAACACTGCTATCGATGCAGCCAGCGCGGCCCGGCGCCTCGGCGCGGAGACCGTGTACCTGCTCTATCGCCGCGGGGAGCGCGAGATGACTGCCTTCGATTTCGAATACGAGCACGCCAAGCACGAAGGCGTGCAGTTCCTCTGGCGTCGGCAGCCGTACGCGATCCGCACCAACGAGCGTGGCCGCCTGCTGCTCGACACTGTGCAAGTCAACGAGATAGGCAGGTCGCTGCAACCCGTCGAGGGCTCGGAAAACGTAATCGAGTGTGACTACGTGATTCCGGCGATCGGCCAATCGCCTTTCGCCCAGCTTGTTCAGGAACTGCGCCGCATCGAGTTGCGCAACGGAGTGATCGTGATTGATCCCGAAACCGGCCAGACCGGAAATCCGCGCTATTTCGCCGGAGGCGACTGCGCGAACGGCGGCAGGGAAGTAGTCGATGCAGTCGCCGATGGCAAGCGGGCGGCACGGGCCATCCTCAAGATCGCGGAGGCAGCCTATGCCTGATATCCGCGTCCATCAATTTGCAGGGCGCATTGATGCGCCCAATCCCTTTTGGCTCGCCTCCGGTCCAACCACCAACACCGGCGAGCAGATTATGCGCGCCTTCGATGCGGGCTGGGGCGGCGTGGTGTGGAAGACGATCGGCGATCCCATCACAAACGTCTGCTCGCGTTATTCATCGGTGGACTTCAATGGAACTCGCATGATGGGCTTGAATAACATTGAGCTCATCAGCGATCGCTCCATCGAGGAGAATCTGCGTGAACTGGGCGAGGTGAAGAAGTACTACCCCTATCACCCGATCATCGCGTCCCTTATGGTCGAGTCGAAACGCGAAGCCTGGCATGACATCGTGCAGCGCACCGAAGACGCGGGCGCGGATGGCATTGAACTCAATTTCAGCTGTCCTCATGGAATGAACGAGCGGGGTATGGGATCCGCTGTCGGGCAGGTGCCTGATTACACCGAGATGATCACCGCATGGGTTAAGGAGAAGACACGTACTCCCGTGCTCGTGAAGCTCTCGCCCAATGTCACCGACATCCGAGCGATCGCGGCTGCCGCCCGGCGAGGCGGAGCGGATGGTCTCTCCGCTATCAACACGATCAACTCAATTACGGGCATCGATCTCGACACATTGGTCCCCAGGCCGAATGTCGATGGGGCGAGCACCCATGGCGGCTACGCTGGCCCAGCCGTCAAACCCATCGCGCTGAATCTCGTCCAGCAAATCATGTCGGACCCGACGGCTGCGCTCCCTTTGTCGGGCATGGGTGGAATCTCAACCTGGCGCGATGCCGTCGAGTTCATGCTGCTCGGCTGCGCAACAGTGCAGGTGTGTACGGCGGTCATGCATCATGGCTATCGCGTCGTGGAAGATATGGCTGAGGGGCTCGAGAACTGGATGCGCACGAAAGGGTTCGCTACCCTCGACGAGTTCCGAGGACTTTCTCTCGGGCGCGTTACTGACTGGAACAGCCTTAACCTGAACTACAAGATCGTCGCGCATATCGACGAGCAGACGTGCATCGGTTGCGACCTCTGCCACATCGCCTGCTGGGACGGCGCGCACCAATGCATTCACATGGATCGTGTGTCGGGTCCAATCAATGGACAGGTTGAACTTCATGATGGGCCGCCAACCGTGGAGTTTCGCTCACGCACATCGATCGCCACCACCCCGGTCACCCGGCAGGAGCGTGCCGCCGCTGCTTCGAACCACGGACCCTATCCCACGCCTCTGGCGAAAATTCCGCGGGTTGACGAAACGGAGTGTACCGGATGCAATCTCTGTGCACTCGTCTGTCCCGTCGACGAGTGCATCACGATGGTTCGGGTTGGTGACAATGGCCGTCCCGAGAACCGCGATCAGCGCTCACGAGGGTCAGAGGTTGCTGCGGGACCCCAGCGGTCTTAGCCGCGAATCAGAACAACATCCGCACTTCCGTGATCAGGTTGTGATTGTAGATGTGCAAACCTGAGGTCGCGATCTGCATTCCCCCATCAATGATGTAAGTCGGATGCGTCGCCTTCCAGTTCTTTCCGCGAATGATGTAGAAGGCTGCCGGAGTGATGAAATTCTGCATTTTGCCGTCGCGAGTGCCTCCGGCGAAAAAGGTGGCGTTGTTCTCGACTTCGAGCCAGACGTTCGGCTTGATGTGTGCCTGCGAAACTGTGTTCCACCCAATGGATCTGCCCTGCGTTGCGATCTTCCCCGTCGGAAGTGTTCCCCCGAGCGACGAGATCACATCAAAACGGTGGAATGCGTAGCCGGCTGCGAGTGCAGGGCCGAATGAATCTGTGCTGGCTCCGTTTTTGTGGCTGCCGGTGGCGAAGCAGTGGCCCAGAACAAAGGCGACATCATAATTGCCTCCTTCCTTGCTGGCTGACGCAATTCGGTATTTCGCCAGAACCGCGGTGTCACCGAAACCGTCCTCTGCGGCACTATTGTGCTGGATGTAGGGCGGCGCCATGAAATCGAATTCAAAGCGATCGCCGACAATGATCCCGGTTCCCCGTCCATTTCCATAGTTCACGGTTTCTGTTCCGGCGGAGGTGTACTGATGTGAGACAGAAAACTTTGTGTACTGAACGATCCTTGGATCTGCCGTAACTAGTGGCGTGATGAAGGCAGGCTGTTTGGCAGACATTTGCCGGTTATGCGCCGTGAAGCGCTCAAGGAAAGTTTGCTGGGCTGAGAGGTGGTTCGTTCCAGTAATGAATATGAACAAGATTATTGCCGTAGAAGTGAGTGATACACGTTTCATGGTTGACCTGTTCCGTTTGTAGCAACGAGTGATTTCTGGCGCCGTGACATTTAGCACCCGGCTTGCAGAATTCATCGGCGGCTTCTCTAGCGACTTCATCCCTCGTTGAGGCGGGCGCGACTATTGGGGTGCGGCGAACCGGAGACCTTGCAGCAAGGCGGTAAACCTGTCCCGCCGCTTCAAAGCGGGTTACTTCAAAGCGCACCGAAGTGACTTTGGCCATGACAGGGAAATCGGTTTAGCCGTTAAAATGAAGGCAGCGAATGGTTTTCAGCACCCCAGCGGCTGCCGGGCAGGCGATCCGCTTCATGCGGCAGTCGGACGTGCGGGCGCAGCAAACGTCGCCTCTTATCCAGGTACACAATCTCGAGAAAACCTACCGCACCTCGCGCGGAGCGCTAACTCTTTTTGAGGGCCTTGAACTGACGGTCAACCCAGGCGAACTTGTTGCAATCGTTGGCCAATCCGGCACGGGAAAGAGCACACTTTTGCACATTCTGGGCGCTCTTGATGCGCCGACTGCAGGCACTGTACACTGCGCTTCAACCAACGTGGCAGCTCTCAACGCCCGGCAGGCCGCAGATTTTCGCAACCGCGAGATCGGCTACGTTTGGCAGTTTCACTATTTATTGCCAGAGTTTTCGGCG
>Ga0157372_10006653_pt1 | contig 12299 bp, 11 predicted proteins | sample C55metaG_FD_115307 | JGI IMG/M metagenome (GOLD analysis project Ga0157372, IMG submission 115307) | Corn rhizosphere microbial communities from Kellogg Biological Station, Michigan, USA - C5-5 metaG | ecosystem: Host-associated > Plants > Roots > Rhizosphere > Soil | place: USA: Michigan... | reverse complement strand
TCAATAAAAAATGAAACACCGATGTTCGATAGCATTGATGTTTCACAAAACATTTTTGATTTTCATTTTAATAATCATGCAAATTCTCCTGCGATAAACGCCGGTGTTGTAACTCCGTTTCTTTATGATCTGGACGAAAAAATGCGGGATTCGCAACCAGATCTGGGTTGCTATGAAAGATAAAATTCAAAATAAAAATGTTTGAAATTTCTTTGTTCACTTGAAATTTCTTTGTTCAGAAATTATAATCATCAATAATCATATCGGCAATAGAAAGTTCTTCTTTTGTTTGAGTTGTTGCAACAGCAATAACCTTCATTCCTGCAGCCTTAGCGGATTTTATCCCAACTACTGCATCTTCAAAAACCAAACAATTTTTTGGAGGAATATTCAGCAGCGAGGCGGTTTTTAAATAAATTTCAGGATCAGGTTTTCCTTTTTTTATGTGAGATGAGTTAACAACTTCCGTGAAATATTGCCTGATCGAAACTTCTTCAAACATAAAATCAATATTTGGTTGTATCCCTGAAGTAGCAATTGCCATTGGAATTTCCTTTTGTTGAAGTATTTGCAAAAAATTAATTAGTCCCGGAATGGGTTTAATAAATGGCTTGTACAATTCCCGATATAACGCTTCTTTCTCGAAAGTATATTTCAAAATCTCTTCATCAGCCATTTCCCTGTCATAGATATATTTGATGACATCGGTATTGGTTCTTCCGTTAATATTTGCATTATATTCTTCTTCTGAAATATTACGGCCTATGTTTTTCAGGTATTCGAGCCAGCTTTTTAAATGATAGGAATTATTATCCAGCAAGGTTCCATCAAGGTCAAAGATTACTGCTTTGGTTTCAAACGTTTTCAATATTTTCTCTACACGCGGCTCAACAGACGCTTCTTCTTTTTTCATCCATCTAAATTTAGAAGCGCAAAGTTCGCGTAAATTGTGACTGAATCTTTACTGTCGGTATTATTGAATTGCTACCTTTATAAAAAAAGTCATGAAAAAGATAATTTTTGCAGCAATTCCTTTTCTTCTTTTGTCCTTTGCATTTCCTGCGCCTACCTCTACCATTATGAAAGCAACTTCAATTTACCAGTTCAAAGTACCGGGGCTGACCGGGGGAACAATAGATTTTTCTGAATTTAAGGGCAAGAAAATTCTTATAGTAAATACTGCTTCAAAATGTGGTAACACGCCTCAATATGATGATCTTGAAAATTTATACAAAAAATATAAAGATAAATTGGTTATCATAGGATTCCCAGCCAATAACTTCGGCGCGCAGGAACCCGGAAGTAACGACGAGATAGCAGAATTTTGCAAAAAGAACTATGGAGTTACGTTCCCGATGGCAGCCAAGGTTTCTGTAAAAGGAGATGACATGGCACCAATTTACAAGTATATTGTCGGTGTGGCGGAAAAGAATGGCTACAGCGATCCAATAAAATGGAATTTCACCAAATTCCTTTTTGATGAAAATGGGAAATTTCTTACCGTTTTTTTCAATAGCGCCAGACTTATTCCTGATAATCCCGATCCAAAAGGTAAAGAAGCTTATCAAACCTTATTGAAATATTTAGGCGGATCGTAACGGTTCTTTTTTCGAATTTTTGATAAATTAAAAGCTTCTCTTGCATTTAATTACAGGGAAAGTTTATCTTCCCCATTTTTAATTCTTTTCTTTTTATGCAGTTTGATAAAATAATAGCGCAGGAACAGGTAAAACATAAATTAAAAGAACTGGTTCAAAAAAATCGCCTTTCGCACGCCTTATTGTTTCTCGGAAAAGAAGGCAGCGGCGCTTTGCCTTTGGCAATTGCCTTTGCCCAGTACATTCTTTGTGAAAAAGTGAATTCAAATTACTCACACAAAAGTGGTGCACCGCTTTTTGCTGAGAAAGAGCTACTTGCAGCAGAAACGCTTCTTGAAGATAGTTGTGGTGAATGTTCTTCCTGCATTAAAGTAGCCCGGCTAGCTCATGCCGATTTACATTTCTCATATCCTTCTTTGAAAAGGGACAACCGCCACGACCGGGTTTTAAGTACCGATTATCTACCTGAATGGCGGCAATTTATTGAAGATTACCCTTATTACAATGTGACTGGTTGGATCAACTTCGTAAAAGAAAATTCCAGGTCAAAGATTGACAGTCCGGTTAACAAACAGGGCAATATTTCTGCCTTCGAATGTGAAGATATTATTCACAAGTTAAGCTTAAAATCCTTTGAAAGTAATTATAAGATATTGATAATGTGGATGCCCGAATATCTTGGAAAAGAAGGTAATAAACTGTTGAAACTAATTGAAGAGCCTCCTGAAGATACACTTTTTATTTTTGTTGCAGAAGACGAAGAGGCGATATTACCAACCATACTCTCGAGGACGCAACTTGTGAAAATTCCTTCTCTTTCAAACCGCGAAGTAAAGGAAGCCCTTATAAATAATTATCATATTGATGCCGAAAAAGCTTCACAAATTGCGGGTATAGCGGAAGGAAACTTTAGAGAAGCATTACAATCATTACAAAATCCCGAAGAAGATTTGCAGGCACAAGTGCGTGATTGGTTAAATATTATTTTGAAGAATCACGTTGATTCACAAATTAAATGGGTGGAGGAAATCAGCAGGATAGGAAGGGAAAAGCAAAAGACTTTCTTAAAATACTTTATTCATTTGCTGGAACAAGCAGTGAGAACTACTTTTTTACCGGAAGAATCGTTAAAAATGATTCCGGAAAAAGACATGGATTTTTCCGTAAGAATTAATAAAATTGCTTCTTTGGAGGCGCAGCAAGCGATGGTAGAGGAACTTGAAAAAGCGGCTTATTACATCGAACGCAATGCTCATGCAAAAATGTTATTTCATTCGCTCACGATTCGCTTTTTTCACATTATTAAAGATAATTCGCTAATTTTGGTTAATTGATTGAAAGGTAAGCTCAGGCGCTTTTTAAAATTTGTTTTTAAATACTTTTATTTAAATTTACAATTAAAACCAGTTGGTTATAAGCATATTATAGAATAAGAAATTGATTTTTACCCCGGTTTCCTTTTTCTTTTAATCCAACAACTAAAAAATAATTGTATTGCCGCCTCTGCGCTAAATCCTTTTTTTTATTTTTTTAAATAACTTCTTTAACTATTAATAATGGGATGTACGACTTGTGGAACCGGTAAACCTAATGGCTGTAAAAGCAACGGAGGATGTAGTTCTGGTGGCTGTAACCGCTTAAATTCTTACGACTGGCTTTCCAGTTTACCAATAGACGATATAGAAAGTTCTTGCAAAATTGTTGAGGTTTCCTTTAACCAGGGAAGCCGGAAAGATTTTTATAGAAATAATACTGTTCATTTTTTTGCAAAAGGAGATATTGTTGCCGTAGAAGGTATCAGTGGATTTGATGTGGGAACTGTAAACCTTACCGGCGAATTGGTAAGACTTCAATTGAAAAAGAAGAGAATTGACGAAAAAACAGCCGAATTCAAGAGAATATTGCGCGTCGCAACAGATAATGACATTGACAAATGGAAAGAAACTAAAGCACGGGAACGGCAAGTTTTAGTAAGAAGTAGGGCCATTGCGCGACAGTTAAACGTGGACCTGAAAATGAGCGAAGTGGAAATCCAGGCTGATGCAAGAAAAGCAACCTTTTTTTATATAGCTGACGAGAGAGTGGATTTTCGTGAATTGATTCGCCTTTATGCAAATGAATTTAAGGTAAAGGTAGAAATGAAACAAATAGGGGCGCGGCAGGAAGCAGGAAAAATTGGTGGTATTGGAAGTTGCGGCCGCGAACTTTGCTGCAGCACTTGGTTAACAGATTTTAAAAGTGTTAATACAAATGCTGCTCGTTATCAAAATCTTAGTATTAATCAAACGAAATTAAGCGGTCAATGTGGCAGGTTGAAGTGTTGCCTGAACTATGAACTGGATACTTACCTGGATGCATTACAGTACTTCCCGGATGATGCGGATGTCATTGAAGTAGCAAAAGGGCGGGCGTTCTTGGTAAAAAAAGATATTTTTCGCAATTTGATGTGGTATACTATGGCCGATAGTACTAGACATTACCCCCTTTCAATTGAATCTGTAAAGAAAATTAAAGATCAAAACAAACAAGGAATAAAACCGGCCGCGTTGGAAACGGTGGAAATTATAAGTGAAAAACCAAAAGAAGTAGAACCGGAATTTGTAGATGTTGTTGGGCAAATAACTTTGAAAGCTCTGGAAAAGAATAGTCGTAAAAGAAAAAACGGCGACAGAACGTCCGACAACAACAGAAACGGGCCCAGAAATAATCAACCCCAGAAGAACGAGCAAAAACAAGCTGGAAATACCAACCGGCGGTCAAATAACAAAAACCCGAGAAACAACCGAAACAATCCGAAAAAATAACCGTTGATTAAGAAAAGGGGTGGCAAGTAAAATTAGAAACCGGTGATTTTGTTTATTTACTGTCAACAATAATATTGCTGATTTTCAATTTCTTCTTTCACTACATCGGGAACCAGGTATCTGATTGATTTCTTTTGCTTAATCATTTCCCGAATTTGTGTGCTTGAAATATCAAGCAATGGCGCTTTCAAAATAGTTCTTCGCTCATTCAACATATCCGGTTTCACTTTAAATCCCGGTCTTTGATAAATGAAAAACGAGTAATTCTTCAATAAATAATCGGCGTTTTTCCATTTTTCTATATTTTGAAAACTATCACTGCCTAAGATCATTGAAAAAGTATGCTGCGGATGTTTTTCATTCAGATAAAGGAGTGTTTCAATTGTATAAGAAGGTTTCGGTAGTTTAAACTCGATATTTGAAGTCCGCAATTTCTTTTCTCCCTCGATAGCCAAATCAATCAAATGTTTTCTGTGATTTTCACTGATCAACGATTTCTGTTGCTTGAAAGGGCTTTGAGGAGAAACAACAAACCATATCCTATCCAAGGCGGTATAATTTGCGATAAAATTTGCGATAATCAGGTGGCCGTTATGAACCGGGTTAAAAGATCCGAAATACAATCCGATATTCATCTAAACTCAAGTATTTACAATAAGATCAACAAATATTTGTTCAGCTTCATCTAATCTAAGGCTCAAGGAATACCCTGATACCAAAACATAGATCGGGTCTCCGAGTGGCGCCTTTTTCCACACTGTAATTTCTTCTTCCGGAAGACAACCCATCTCCATCAATTTTAAAACTATTTCATGATTTTCAAAAGACTTAATCTTTACTTTTGTACCTGTTTTTACTTCTGATAGCTTCATTAGCTCTTAATATTTCTTCAAGTTCTTGTCAAATTTCACTCATTTTGGGCACAATCACTTTTAATAATCACAATATTAAATTCAACTTAAAGGATAAACTGTATTTAAAATCCTTCCTTTCGCGTGTGTTTGTCGACGAACATGTTTCTTTCAAAGCTATTTCATATGTGTTTTGTTCGGATGAATTTTTGCTAAAATTAAACCAAGAATACCTGGAGCATGACACCCTCACAGATATTTTAACCTTTTCTCTCTCAAATTCCCCTCTTGACATTGTAGCGGAAATTTACATTAGTATAGAAAGAGTAACAGAAAATGCAGAAAAATTAAAGCTTCCTTTTATTTCTGAGCTCTACCGGGTCATGATCCACGGAATTCTTCACCTCTGTGGTTATTCCGATCACACTAAAAAAGAAAAGGTGAAAATGCGCGCAAAAGAAGATTACTATCTTTCATTGCTGTAACGTTTCACGTGGAACAGATCTTTATCTTTTGTTTCACGTGAAACAATTTCACATAAAATTTCCTTTTGGTACTTTTGTAAAATGTTTCAGGAATATGATGTAATAGTTGTAGGAGCGGGCCACGCGGGATGTGAAGCAGCTGCTGCTGCGGCAAATCTTGGTAGTAGCGTCCTTCTTATTACAATGAATATGCAAAATATGGCTCAAATGAGCTGTAATCCCGCAATGGGAGGTATTGCAAAAGGTCAAATTGTAAGGGAAGTGGATGCATTAGGCGGTTATTCAGGAATTGTTTCAGATAAGAGTATGATTCAATTTCGAATGCTGAACCGAAGTAAAGGACCGGCGATGTGGAGTCCGCGCACTCAAAATGATCGTATGCTGTTCTCTGGTACATGGAGAATAATGCTCGAAAAAGCGCGGAATGTTGATTTTTACCAAGATTCGGTCGTCGGTTTGCTAAAAAACGGTGATAAAATAAGCGGAGTAAAAACAGCCCACGGACATTCTATACGGTCAAAAGCTGTAGTTCTTACTAATGGTACATTTTTAAATGGCGTAATTCATATTGGAGCAAAACAATCAAAGGGCGGCCGAATGGCTGAACGGGCTTCTGAAGGAATAACTGAACAGTTGATCAGTTGGGGATTTGAAAGTGCGCGTCTGAAAACAGGAACGCCTCCAAGAATTGATGGCAGAAGTTTGGATTACTCAAAAATGGAAGAACAAAAAGGGGATAGTGACATTGCCGGGTTTTCCTTTCTTGCTCCCAACTGGCCTGAGGAACAAAAGAGTTGCTGGATAACCTACACAAACCCGGAAGTGCATGAAATCCTGAGATCCGGATTTCATGAAAGCCCAATGTTCCAAGGAAGAATAAAAGGAACTGGCCCAAGATATTGCCCAAGTATCGAGGACAAAATCAATCGCTTTTCTGAAAGAGAACGACACCAGTTATTTGTAGAACCTGAGGGTTTTGAAACGATTGAAATTTACCTGAATGGATTCTCATCATCATTGTCAGAAGAAATCCAATATAGAGCACTCAAAAAAATCCCAGGTTTTGAAAATTGCAAAATGTTCAGACCTGGGTATGCCATTGAATATGATTATTTTCCGCCGACACAATTAAAGATTAACCTGGAGACAAAGCTTATAAAAAATCTTTTCTTTGCCGGGCAAATAAACGGCACAACTGGTTATGAAGAAGCTGCTTGCCAGGGTCTTATCGCCGGAATCAATGCTCATCAAACTATTAATGGGCTTGAGCCATTTATACTGAAAAGAAACGAAGCTTACATTGGCGTTTTGATTGACGACCTTATAAATAAAGGAACAGACGAACCATATAGGATGTTTACAAGCAGGGCTGAATACAGAACCTTATTAAGACAGGATAATGCTGATCTTCGGCTCACAGAAAGGAGTTTTCGAATTGGCTTAGCATCAGAAGACAGAATGAAAAAAGTAATCGAAAAGAAAAAGGAGATAGAAAAAATTATCAATTTTCTTGAATCCCGAAAATTCGAACCATCTGAGGTGAATCAATATCTCGCCGATTCTTCTTCAGCCCTAACATCACAAAAGATTAAGGCGACGCAGGTTTTATTAAGGCCACAAATTTCTTTGGAAAACATAATAAAAGCGCTTCCGGCAGTTCAGGAAGAATTGAGCTCTTTTTCAAAAGAAGCACTTGAACAGGCAGAAATTCAAGTCAAGTACCAGGTATATATTGATAAAGAAGAAGAAATGGTTAAAAAAATGCGTTTACTGGAAGAACAACTGATTCCCGAAAGCTTCAACTATGAAAATGTATCTTCATTGTCTAATGAAGCAAGACAAAAATTTAAAAAAATAAAACCGCAAACGCTTGGCCAGGCCAGCAGGATAAGTGGCGTCAATCCCAGCGACGTCCAGATCCTGATGGTGTATATGGGCCGATAATTGCGTCTATGCATAACCGTTATATACAAGAATATGGACTTAAATTTATCCCCCGACCTTACAAAGAATGAAGTGTTTAAAAAAGTAGAAAGCTACCTGGAGAAAAATGGCTTTAGAATAGCAAATTCGGATCAAACACGTCCCTGGGGCGGATTCCTTGTAATAGATGAACAACAATCACAAAAATTTACTAACTTCTTTTTTGCAAAGGTGAAGAATACAAAAAACGAAACTGGCGGCAAGATTAGTCCAAAGATTTTAATTGTAGAAAAAGGAAAAAGGCTTAGCTGGCAATACCATCATCGCCGGTCTGAATTATGGAAAGTGATAGGAGGAGAAGTAGGTGTTATTCAAAGTGATAATGACCTGCAAACGAATATTCAAACAAAAAAGTTGAATGAGATAATTGCGTTAAAGCAGGGAGAACGTCACCGTCTTATCGGTTTGGAAACATGGGGAATTGTTGCAGAGATCTGGCAACATACAGACAAAGAAAACCCAAGTAATGAAGATGACATTGTTAGGGTGCAGGATGATTTCGGAAGATGATATTAAGTCTGTAATTATTTCACTTTATGCCGTAGCCTTAAAAAGCGCTTCTCGATAAGATTCCAGGATAGTATCGCCAACAGCAATACTATGGCAAGAGTAAGAAAATAAATAAGGTAAGGATTTAAAATTCCTTGCCGGATTAGTATTTGCTGAACAGGAAAAGAGAAAATATACGTTCCGTAAGTGAAGTCTCCATATTTTCCGGCATAATTCGTTTTTCCCTTAATTTTTGCAACTGCATTAACTAATAAGGGAAGAGAAATAAAATAGATAAAATCAATTTCCGGAAATACAAATGCGACAAAGAATCCAGCAAAAGCGGTTATGATTACTAAAGCAAGGTTGTTTTTAAACCGAAAATTGCTAAGATAAAGCGCGGCTGAATTAAGAAAAAGTAAGGCATAAAAAAACGCCATATTTGAAAAATAAGGAAGCATTTCTCCATAAAAAAAATACCGGTTAACCAGGTAGAAAAGGTTGAGTAAGACGATCAAAAAAATAAAGTAAAGAGACTTATCCTTTCGATACAAGAAAACAACCGCCATCAGGAGATACATTCTTTCTTCAACAATTAATGTCCATAAGGAGCCATTAATTCCTTTATCAGCCAACTGATGAACAAAAACGCCCGGCAGTGTAAATTGGATGCCAAACACGGGAAGAATATTTCTGAAATAACTGTAAGTATGGCCATCCAAAAAATAGCTTTTCAAGGACATTTGCGTTAAAAACGGCCCAAGAAAAAAAACAGTTATAATACAGGTAACAATCAATAAGGGCTGGATTCGGAGGAAGCGTTTCCACAGATAATTGGCTAACGTTGGAGATTTTACAGCGCTTTTTCCAATCAGGTAGCCACTGATGCAAAAAAATATACTTAGGCCAATAAATGAAAAGTTAATCCTCCCGTTAGATATATGCACAAGGGGTTCCTCGTTTGTTTTACCAACCAAGGCAAATGAATGAAAGAAAATAATACAAAAGGCTGCAAAAATCCGGAGAAAATCGTAGTTGTTTTGGAACCTTTCCTTTACTAGCATTTATAAATTAATTTCCTCGCGGAAAAGTAGATCATTTTTTCAAAAGGACATAAAAAACCCCCATAACGGGGGTTTGTGGTGTGGGGCGGGATCGAACCGCCGACACAAGGATTTTCAGTCCTTTGCTCTACCGACTGAGCTACCGCACCGACGGGCGGCAAAAATAGAATTATTCGTTTAAAATAAAAATTCCTTTTTACCTTTTTTTAATTTCCGTATTCACAAAGAAATTTAATCCTAACGATTTTCAATTGTTCTAATGAATAGTTGCCCTCAGAAAGTTCTTCTTTGGCAATTTCGAGGCTGGAGGTTTCACAACCCTTAAAATAATCGATAATTTCTTCCTGTTCATATTCTTCCATCAAATCTTCAATGGCGTAATCTAAATTAAGCTTGGTGCCACTTGCCACAATGGTTTCCATTTCTTCCAAAAGCTCGGGAAGCTCAAGTGTACGGTTCTTTGCAATAGTTTCAAGAGGCATTTTCTTATCAACATTCTGAATGATAAAAATCTTGTTATTATTTTTGTTTACTACGCTTTTCATAACAAAATCATCCGGCTTTTCGATGTCATTTTCCTCTACGTATTGTGCAATAAGATTAACGAAAGGCCTTCCGAATTTCATCGCCTTACCTATGCTTACTCCCTGGCATTTCTCCAATTCTTTCAAAGTAGTTGGATAAAGTGTAGCCATATCAATCAGGCTATTTTCAAGGAATATCACAAAAGGCGGTAAATTTCTCTTTTTAGCTTCCTGTTGCCGTAAATCTTTCAACAGTTGAACCAACTTTTCATCTGCAGCTACGCCTTCACCTGCATCTGCGCTATCATCGTCTTCTTCCAAATCTGTTTCATAAATATGGTTCAATGCTATTTTAAAAGAGGTCGGTTTTTTCAAGAAAGATTCACCGGCCTTTGTCAATTTCAAAACTCCATAATCTTCTATGTCCTTTTGAATCAGGTTTTCCAGCAGCATTTGACGGATAAGAGAATTCCAAAAATGTTCATCCTTTTCTTTACCTGAACCAAAAACCAGCATTTCCTCATGCCTGTACATTTTTATCTGCGGATTCAATTTTCCAATGATTACGGGAATCATATAAGTAATAGGAAACCTTTCTTCCAGCGCCTGAATTGCTTTTAATGCTATTAGCGCTTCCGATTTAGCCTCAACAACTTCCTTAGGATTCTTACAATTATCACATTTTCCCCCACAATTATCCTGGTCATACTTTTCACCAAAATAATTCATTAATATTTTCCGCCTGCAAACGCCGCTTTCCGAGTAAGCAACGGTCTCATTAATTAATTGGGCTCCTATTTCTCTTTCGCTCAACGACTTATCACGCATTAAGTGCTCCAGCTTCGCAACATCTTTATGAGAATAATAAAGTAAACATTTTCCTTCAAGTCCGTCCCGTCCTGCGCGGCCTGTTTCCTGGTAGTAATTTTCAATTGATTTAGGAATATTGTAATGAATGACGAACCGGATATCAGGTTTATCAATGCCCATTCCAAAGGCTATGGTAGCAACAATTACCTGTATCTCTTCGCCTAAAAACTGATCTTGTCTCCTGGCTCTTAATTTGGTATCAAGGCCTGCGTGATACGCTACCGCCTGGATTCCATTCGCCATTAAGGTCTCAGCAAGTTCTTCCGTTGTTTTACGGTTCAATGTATAAATGATGCCGCTTTTCCCTTTATTTTGAGAAATAAATTTTACAATACTCTTAATTGCCTGCTCCTTTTTAACCTTTGGAACTACTTCATAATAAAGATTAGAACGGTTAAAAGAAGAGATAAAAATATTAGGATCGCGAAGACCGAGATTTTTTATTATATCACTTTGAACTTTTGGAGTGGCGGTAGCGGTTAAAGCAATTACCGGTTTTGTTTCATCAATCAGGTCCATAATTTCCCTCAACCTGCGGTATTCCGGTCTGAAATCGTGTCCCCACTCACTGATACAATGAGCTTCATCAACAGCAAAAAATGAAATCTTTAAATCTTTAAAGAATTCAACATTTTCTTCTTTTGTCAGTGTTTCAGGCGCTACATATAAAAGTTTGGTATTACCGGATAAAAGATCGTCTTTCACTATCTTTTGTTGACCTTTATTTAAAGAGCTGTTCAAAAAATGAGCGATATCATCGGTGCTGCTGTAACCGCGTACAAGATCCACCTGGTTTTTCATGAGGGCGATCAAGGGAGAAACAACTATGGCGCAACCTTCACTTATGATGGCAGGCAATTGGTAGCAAAGGCTCTTGCCTCCCCCGGTTGGCATAATAACGAAAGTATCTTTACCGGAAAGAAGACTGGTAATTATTTGCTTCTGAGGTTCTTTAAATGAATTGAAGCCAAAATGTTTTTGAAGTTGTTCTGTGAGAATAATTTCGTTAACTGTTGTGTCGTTGCTACTGTTATTTGAAGGTTTTGATTTTTGGATTCTAGGATTTTTTGATTTTACTGTGGGCATGGTTTTTCTTTTCTACTATTCATTTCTAAAAGGTTCCAAAGTTAATTCTTTAATTCAAAAATTGGGTTAAAGTTATTATATAGAAATGCACTTTTGTGTGGTAATTCGGTTAAGGTACGAAGTTTTTTGCATTAATAGCATGAAAATCCTTTGCTTTGTTCAACCATACATTTCAAGTACGTTTGCACTCATTTCAAAGAATTTCTGCATATTTGAAGATCAGAACAGTCAATGGCAAATAATATTATAACTACCGGTAAACAAACAATTATTGCAGAATCTAAATCTGTAGCGGCGCTCGCAAATTATATTGACCAGGATTTCGAAAAAGCAGTTTCAAAAATTTTTCAATCTAAAGGAAGGCTGGTAATTAGCGGAATCGGTAAAAGCGCTATTGTAGCTCAAAAAATCGTTGCTTCATTAAACAGCACGGGCACACCCGCTATTTTTCTTCATGCGGCAGACGCCATTCATGGAGATATTGGAATGGTTCAGCCCGATGACTTGGTAATGATCATTAGTAAAAGTGGAGACAGCCCCGAGAT
>Ga0157372_10006649_pt1 | contig 12306 bp, 14 predicted proteins | sample C55metaG_FD_115307 | JGI IMG/M metagenome (GOLD analysis project Ga0157372, IMG submission 115307) | Corn rhizosphere microbial communities from Kellogg Biological Station, Michigan, USA - C5-5 metaG | ecosystem: Host-associated > Plants > Roots > Rhizosphere > Soil | place: USA: Michigan... | reverse complement strand
TTGATAATTCTTTTATGATTGTGGATAACCTTTCGGGATACCGCAAGCATAAGCAGAAAAGCAGTTTCAGCAGTAGCATGGTCTACAACTCCTGGTGTATTTCCTACCGGGATGTTTAGTTCTGTTGCTGTTTCAATATCGATATGATCATACCCTACTCCATGTGTTGCTATCACTTTTAAATGCCTGCACTCATACAAAAACTCTTTATCTATTTTGACAGGTCCGGCTACAATTAAGGCTTCGTGTTGCTTACAAAAGGCAATTAATTCTTCCCTTGTCAAATCTCTTTTCTCCTGCCATTGCGTTACAGTTATTCCTGCCTGCTGCATTAATTGTACGCCAGCATCAGTAATAACACGTGTTGCAAATACTTTCATATACATTGTATTTAAAAAATAAAGGTAGAAGGAAAATGGTCCATTTCTGGTTATTAGTCCAATTATTCCACGCTTTGTTGATTTTTAGGATTGCGGGAGCTACCATGATATTACATTTCAACCTATAGGTAAATCCTTAATTGAAGGATAAAATTCTTAAATTCATGTTCATTTAATTATCCAAAAAACTCTTTTACTGGCTATTACATCGACTTTTGCCTATAGTTGAGTATTTCCACCAGCTCCAACAACAACCCAAATTATTCCCGCTTAATCTGCTTCGGCATAGGCATTGAATAGAGACCAGCAACAATAGAAACTATCTTAAGAAAAACATTATGAAAAAAGTATTTGCGTTAGTAGCATTTGTTGCAGCAGCTTTAATTTGCGACAGTGCATATGCCCAAACGAGCAGGAGCAATCGTACGGGTGTAACCACCGATACCACCACTCACAGTAGAACTAAAAGCAAAAGAGGAACAACTACTGATGGTACAACCGCAACACCGCGTTCGGGCACAGGAACCAGCACTATAGGTACAGGAACCGGAACTGGCACTACAGGCACTGGCTCCACTACTCAGGGAACAGGAACACCAACCGGAACTACAACACTTCCTTCTGGTAATGGAACAGGAACAACAACTACCCCCCCAAGATCTGGCACCGGAACTACAACTACCGGTTCAGGTACTGGAACAAGTACAACTACTCAAGGTACAGGCACTCCAACAGGAACCGATACTACTACTCCATCAACAGGAACAGGAACTACCGGTTCGGGTACAACCTCAGGATCTGGAACGACCGCTACACCTACCCCCAAACCTTAAGATTTTATTAATTTAAAGGTAATCCCTGGAGTGAAAGCACTTCAGGGATTTTTTTTGTAATTTGTTGATCAATTCCCCTCCACACACCACAAATTACATTCATCCCCTTTTTTGAGTTTTTTCTGTTAACTTTTTTAGATTCCTGAGATCTTGAAATTGTCAAATTAAAGCTTGAAGCTGCTCAGTATCTGAAGGTAGAAAATTTATTATTTACCTTTAACATCAAATAATTCCTACATAAAATAGCGATGAGTGATGTTAAACAAGCCTTTCATGAAAACATTTTTACCTTTAACTTTTATCCTTTTAACCAGCTCAATTTCTTTCGCTCAAATGCCTCCTGGACTTAGTAACTCATTTAGTCAGATGCAGCTTCGGATGATGATGCAAATGATGAATACAAGATACTGGTACAGAAATGCTGATTATTTAGAGAATAACAAATACAAATTCACAGTTACTTTAAAAGATGGAAGTACCCGGAAAGTAAATTCTAAAATCTATACCGACACACTTCTGCATTCTTCTTACCTTTTATTTGTAAACAAGAAAATATCACGCTACGACGCTGCCAGGGAAGAGCGAATTTATCCTACGAAGACCTTAAAAATCAGTCGTATTTATCAGGACTTTAATCATCCGGAAAAAACAGAAGTGTTAGAGGGAAAAGCGACGGATAGTTGCTGGTTATTTAAAGCTATCACCGGAAAAATTACAGCCTATTCATTTTTGTCAGAAAGGTTAAATCTGAACACCTATTATTTGTCAGCTTTTCAAGTTGAAAATGGCGAAATACAACGTTTAGATCCGCAAAAACTAAAGGCAATTATTGCTGATAACGACAAAGCAATGAAAGCGTTTAACAAGAAAGATTATTATACAGCGATCATCAGATATAATAAATCGGCCAGAAAATAAAAAAAGCTATGAGAGAAACTTCTCTCACAGCTTTTCCGCCCTACTCCTTCAGGCCATCGTCCTTCCATTTTTGGATTAGATCGATCGTTGCCTGAGGTAGTTTTTGTCCGCCATTCGGCATCATTCCCGCAGCACCCTGTGTACGTTTTATCCTATCCAGAATCATATCAATATTATTCTTTGCATTGGCATAAACATCATACCGGGTTTGAGGTCCGGCGGTATGACAGCTTGCACAATTACTTTGAATAACTGCCTTAATATCATTATTAAAAGTTACTGCAGCACTTCCTACCGTAATAGTATAAACATTCGGAAAACTACGGCTACCATTAATATCTGTTGCTGTTACAGATACCTGGTATGTTCCTGCAGCTAACGAACTGCTTGCTGCTATCACTCCCTGGTTGTTAATTATAATACCTGTAGTTGCAGGTGAAGTTATGAGTGAATAGCTAACAGTACCAGAGCTAAATATAGTTGGAGCCACAGAAGTACCGGTTGAACCAAGCGTTACATTAAGTGTATTAGGTGAATAACTTAAGTTTTTGGGGCCGGTAGATGGAGAAACTGTTAAATTGAAAACATTATTAAAAGTAGCAGCCCCCGCAGCATTAGTTGCAGTAACCGAAATAGCATACGACCCGGCTGTAAGGGCACGGCCAAAATGTAGTTTTCCTGTATTATCAATGCTGATAGCTGTACTTACCGGAGCGGATGTTACCGCAAAAGTTACAGGTGTACTTCCATTCACTACGGGCACCGATGAGATTTGCTCATCTCCCGCTTCCATCATTAGCGAATTTGGAGAGTAGGTTAAAGCAGTAGCTAATACCGGATTAGCAGTAATTTTAACTTTGTAAACATTTTCGAATTTAGCTGAACCAGCAGTATTTGTTGCAGTAACAGAAATAGTATACTCGCCAACTGCAAGTGTTGATTCTGCCTTTATTACTCCTTCTGAATTAATACTTATACCGCCATTACTTGCGGGGTTGGTAGTTAAGCTATAAGAAACAGGGAGATTGCTTGTTATTGTTGGCTTAACTGAACTACCGGATACACCTGTTTTAAGTTCAAGTACTGCAGGAGAATATGCAAGGCCAGATGGTGCTTTCTCCGTCTCGCTATCATCGCTTTTACTACAACTAACTATCAGTGTCAGAACTGATAAACAAGCTAAAAGCGAAAACAATATAAGTTTCTTTGGTAATTTAAGATTCATACTGGTTGATTAGTTACGTATCTTCAGGTACGCGAAGTTTTCTTTTCCGGTTGCCTTGATACAAAAATTTATTTTATCCACGATGAATTCGGTAGCCAAACAGAACTTTAAGACGACACTTCAGCTTTTATCACCTTAAAGTAATTACACTGCTCTTTATTCCGGCTATTACATGTAAACTTCTATTTTTAAAAAACTTCCATAAATCAAGCAATGTCAGAACCGCATCTTACCCGTCGTTTAGGTTTAGCGCAAGCTACCGCAATTAACATGATCGATATGGTTGGTATTGGTCCGTTTATCACGCTGCCAATGGTAATAAGTATGATGAATGGCCCTTACTTTTTATATGCCTGGGTAGCCGGTGCCTTTTTATCTTTTGTAGATGCGATGATCTGGAGCGAACTGGGAACAGCATTTCCCCTTGCCGGCGGAAGTTATAATTTCCTTAAGGAGGCTTACGGCAGTAACAAACTGGGAAGATTTATGAGCTTTCTGTTTGTATGGCAAACCATGATCCAGGCTCCTTTAGTTATTGCCTCTGCATCCATCGGCTTTGCTACTTATTTTTCTTATCTGGTTCCTTTAAATGACATTACAGCTAAGTGTGTTAGTGGTGCTGTTGTAATATTGATTATAGTATTACTGTACCGAAAGATTGAAGATATCGGTAAGATAAGCGTATTTCTATGGGGAGGAGTATTATTTACCATGTTCTGGATTATAGGCGGAGGAATTGCTCATGGTAACTTTACAACGCCGCTTAAACAGATTAACGATGGACTTACTCTTAACTACGGCTTTGTTGCAGCTATCGGCTTTGCTTCGGTAAAAACAGTTTACAGTTACCTTGGATATTATAACGTTTGCCATTTGGGCGGAGAAATTATCAATCCTTCTAAGAATATCCCCAGAAGCATGTTCCTTTCTATTTTCGGAATTGCTATTCTGTACCTGATGATGAATATCAGCGTAGCCAGCGTAATCCCATGGCAACAAGCAAAAGAAAGTGAATTTGTAGTAAGTATTTTCATTCAAAAGATTGCAGGAAATACTGCTGCAAAAGTTGCTACAGTACTTATTTTATGGGTTGCCTTTGCCTCAGTATTCTCAGCAACATTGGGATATAGCCGTATTCCATATGCTGCCGCCGCAGATGGTGCTTTCTTTAAAATCTTTGCCCGTTTGCATCCTACAAAAAACTTCCCTTATGTGTCTTTGCTTATTCTAGGTTCTGTAGCCTTTGTTTTTAGTTTACTTTTTAAATTGAAAGATGTAATAAGTGCGATTCTGGCTATGCGAATACTGATTCAATTTATTGGACAAGCCGTTGGTTTGATATTATTAAGAAGAACAAGAGGAAAAAGCAGTTTTCCTTATAAAATGCCTTTATATCCTGTCCCCGTAATTTTAGCTATTCTTATTTGGTTAGGAATTTTGGCATCAACAGGTACAAGAATGGTTCTTTCAGGCATTACAGTTATTGCCATAGGAACAGTAGTTTATTTTGTTAAGGCAAGAATCACAAACGATTGGCCATTTAAAAAAGAGGAAGTATAGCTAACAATTACGCTGGAACATCTTTAAATCCTTTGGCAAAACTTTGGGCTAATTTTTCTAACAGCACTTCTTCCAGAACTATCCGGTTTGAAGCATTTTTATCATCATACTCCCATTTAATAAGTCGTAGATATCCATTTTCTATTTCAATTCCAGTAATATCACCATCACTAAAACAACAGCAACCGGTATTAAAATAGGTAGGTTGGTAGGCCAGAAAATTAGTAAGACTATGTTCCTTTACTCCTCGTTTTTTTATTTCTGCCTCTATTGCTTCAATTTCAGTTAAATTATTCTCCTGCTTAGCCTTAAATAATCTGCCAAACAATCTTTCTAAATAAGTTAGTGAAAGAAAAACAGGTTGATGTGTATGACCGGTGATTAGAAGGAGATTTTTCAACGGTGCCACCCATTCATACATAAATTGGTTGTGTTTTGATTTAAGCACCACATCGTAAGCGGGAGTATTGAGATTTAGTTCGAGATACATCTGAAGTGGTGCCCAAATGGTAGAAACAAACCATTTACTAAACCAGTTCCCATCACTTTGCTGATCTCCCTGGTGCCCGTGTGTTAAGAATATACTTAGCGATTGACTATTTACTTTAACTTTTAGTATAACACCTTCGTAGATCTTCACAACTTCATTATAGATGCTTTGCAGCATAGCCGGAGCCAGGGGATCGTTATCCCAATACAGATCATGGTTACCAAAAACTTTAATAAGGGCTTTTCTTTTCAGGAACAACTTCTCCAGCTCAAATGATGAAGAATTATGTTTTTTAACACTTAAAACAGTATTCTCCCAAAGCTCTTCACAATCGCCCAAACTAATAAAAGTGAAGTTTTGCTCATTGTAATACTTCAGCGCTGTTAAGTAATTCTTTTCCGAGAAGGAAAAATCATCCGACCCGTCCTTTGCTCCTTTATGCTGATCAGAAAAGATGATAAACTTATCTGAAGGTTCGATAGAAATTACAGGCCCCTTTTTACCAGGATTAGAACTAATATCATGATACAACCTGGTTAAAGAACTGTGAACAAGATTTTTATCCGGCCTCGATTCGAACTTTGCCGCTAATTTAGCTACGGGTTTCTTTAATACTTTTTGTAAAAGCTTTCGCATTGAGTGGATAAGGAAATTTGTGCATTTTTGGTTTTAAATGAGGAAGCTTATTTAGTGCTTTACCTCCCAACCCTTTCAAATGCTGCCCTTATAAAATTCATTACGCCATAACAAATTAAGCCAATAGCTAAAATGGCGAGCAAATAAGTTCCGTATGGATTATTCTGAACAAAACTGAATGCAGTTCCGGTATCACCCGCTTCAGATGCATTGTGATGAGTGATGGCTTTAAATAACAGAAACGCAATGAGCAACCAAACAATTCCCCTTGCTATGTAGCCAATTTTACCTGCCTTTAGTAAAGAATAAGAGGTTTTTTGATCTAACTCCTGCGCATCCACATGCTTTTTGTACTTCTCTGAAAACCCATACCAAACCTGATAAATACCTATTCCCGATAAAACTAAAGCCTGAGCTATCAATACCCATACGCCCCATGGCTTTTCAAGTAGCGATTGTACCATATCGGCTCTGGACTTCCCATTGGAATTTGCTGAGTTTTCTAACACAGCTTTAATGGCAATAAAAGAAACAGAAAGATAAGCTACACCACTAAAAAAATAACTGAACCGTTTTCCTAGTCCCTTTGGCTCTTTTCCTTTATGTTCAGTATCCAGAAAAGTTTGCATGAAACGCCATATACTGTAACAAAGTAATCCTGCAGAAATTATTATCAGGGCAATCTTTCCCAAAGGCTGCTGTAATAAATATTGCACCAGACCACTTTTGTCACTTTTACTTGCCGACTGTCCCCCAATATGAAAAGCCGACATAAAGGCTAGTAAACCAATAAGACAATACACAATACCTTTGGCAAAAAGACCAACTTTAGCCACAGTTTTTATCAGAAAGGAAGAAGGTGCCGTATCCAAAATAATGAGTTTTAGCCGTTTGATTGGGTTAAACTCTATAAAACATCACCTTGTTTTATTTATGATTAAGTAATTATAAAACCTAAACTATTCAGTTTCATTTCTGTTAGAATAATTCCTCCCTTTTCTTTCACGTTATGGACTTTGAACATAGTACTTACTTAACAGACAATTCTCCACTTGCTACTTTTGTTCTTGACATAACCAAACGTGAGTTTACCTACTTTAATCTCGCATTTATAAAGCTTCTGAAACTGAAAAAAGTTAAAGAAAAGCTTTTGGTTGAAGATGTTATTGATAAGATTTCAGAAGAGGACAGGAAATATTTAAAAAAAACATACCATAAGCTTACCAGGGGAATTAACAATACCAAAGTAGATATCAGGTATAGAATTAATGATAAAACTTTTTTATCACTCCGCCTTGCACCTTTTATCATAAACTCCACTTCTCAAATTGCTTCAACTGTTATGGATTTAACTGAAGATGCAAGAAGCTTGATGACCAAGGAAAAATATGCCAATAAGAAGAATTCAGTTTTAAATGTCCTTGCACATGATCTGACAGGGCCTCTATCTGTTGCCAATACACTTTCTCAATCTTTAAAAAGCAAGCTTGATACAAATCTGGGCAGCCAGGTAGAATCAATCTCAAAAATTATTCTTCAATCCCTGGGTTTAATACGCGACCTTGTTAACCGGGAATTCCTGGAAACAGTAGAGATTTCGCTGGTAAAAAACAGAGTAAACGTTACGCAAAAGCTACAGGAATATTTCGAGGAATACCAGGCAAGCTCCCCGGTAACTAAAAGGGAGTTTATTTTAACCTATTCATCCCCTGAAATTTTTATAGAACTTGATGAAGCAAAATTCATCCAGATACTGAATAATTTAATGACCAATGCACTTAAGTTTACCAGGGACGGTGGTGTTATTTCTTTTGATATTACTGAAAAAGAGGATTCAGTTTTGTTTGTATTTAAAGATAACGGTGTAGGAATTCCGGAAAAGTTACAACCTGTGCTATTTGAAAAATTTACTACTGCAGGCAGAAAAGGGCTGCAAGGCGAATCTTCTACAGGGCTCGGGATGTGGGTTATAAAAACCATAGTAGAATGGCATAACGGGAAAATATGGTTCGAAAGTAAAGAGAACGAAGGCAGTGCCTTTTACTTTGAAATTCCCAAACTTTAATTAGTTTGCTTCTACTTAGTATATTTAACCCGTTTTTAATTTGTAGATGCAGGATAATAACATAAACCCCGATAAGAATAAAGAGGAACTGTTTGAAGCAACACTGCTTAAAATATTAAGTAATAAATTGGTAGAAATAGGCGAAATCCAAAATCCTGAAGAATTCCTTGAAAGCTATCCTAAAGACAATCTTGCTGATATTCATAACAATGAAACTGGCGCTTACTACCTAATGAACAGGGAGAAACCATTAAAGCTTGTGGAGTATAATTTAAAAACGTACGAGGTTTTTAAGGTGTGATACTTTACTAAACTAAAGGGATTTATTACAAATCCTCCTTTATAAGTTCTTCCATTATTGGAATATCGGCTTCTGCCCAATCCAAACTTTGCAGTTCATTTTTAGTTAACCATCGGTAATTTAGATGCTCTTTAAGTACCAGATTACTATCTTCAATCTGGCAGATAAAAGGGATTAATCGAATTACTTTGTTACTGTAAGCGTGAATGTTTGGACTTAAGGGGCGAAGAATTGTAATCTCGAGATCCAATTCCTCTTTTATTTCTCTGATCAAAGCTTCTTCAGCTGATTCATTTGCTTCAACCTTGCCTCCCGGAAATTCCCATTTAAGCGGTAGATCCATTGTTTCGCTTCTTTGTGTTGCAAGGATCTTGTCATGAAAGAGGATAATGGCACAAGAAACATTTAACATCCTCTAAGATAATAAACTTTGACTTTGAAAACTCCCCTCAAAACCTAGAGGAATGCAAATACATTAACCTGATTTCTATAATTGAACTGCCTTTCCAGCCTCTGAGAGGCGTTATATTAATAGAACTATGACGAAAAATTTTAAAGAGCCCCGTTAGGGGTGAAATGTATAGCTTTATTTCGCTCCTACCGGAGCACCTATTGGGTTAGCTAATTATTTCTATCAACATTTCGCTCCTACCGGAGCTGATATAATCAAACTAAGGTTATTAAGGAGTGTCTTTTTTATCTTCAGGTTCCATTTGCTTGTGCATCAGATCGGCTACTTTTTCTTCTGGTACAAAATGACTGGTTCCTATCATGACTTTATTGGCAAAACCCGAAATTATTTTATCATCACCAGCTAATAATGCTTCATAGCCATCTTTAGCAACTTTGGCAGGATCGGCCCGATGGCCTTCTTTTACCATTTTTGCCTCTTCCTGTTGTGCCTTATGGAAGAAGTCGGTATCTGTAACGCCTGGCAGCAGCGCTGTTACCGTAATATTTCTGTCTTTTACTTCACTTCTAACAGCTTCTGTAAAAGAGGTAACAAAAGCTTTGGTAGCATGATATACGGCTTGTAATGGTCCGGGCATTTCTCCTCCAATTGATGAAACGTTAAGGATCTTTCCCGCGCCCCTGCTTAACATATCTTTAAGAAAAAGCTTGGTAAAAATCACATAAGCACCAATATTAAGTTGAATAATATCTAATTCACGGTTTATATCAGTGTCGGCAAATTCACCGTACTGACCCTGCCCGGCATTATTTACCAATGCATCTATATATATGCCTCTGCTTTGTATTTCCTTATATACTTCGAAAGGGCTTTCCCGCATAAACAAGTCCTTAGCAATAGGCAGTACTTCAATGTTATACTGTTTACTAAGCTCTTGCGAAGTGCTCCGGAGTTCATCCTCACTTCTGGCTACAATAACAAGATTGTAATGATCCTGGGCAAAAAGTTTTGCAAGCTCAAGCCCTATTCCGCTGGTTGCACCGGTTATAAGGGCATATTTCTGATTAATTGACATAGGTATAGTATTTTAGTTCAGCCAACTGAAACTATTACTATGCCAATAAAACTCTATAGGAAAAGGATTTGCAAATTATCTCCGGGAAATTTCATCTCTGATAAGTGCGCACTGTTCGTAATGCTCAATTTCTACTTTTTCTATCAAAAGTTCTTTTAATTCAGCAGTCGACTTACTTGCGTATTCTATTTTCGCTACTGTTAAATTACTGATTGCCTGAAAATGTCCATCAGGTGAGAAAATGCCCCAGGTAGTTTGCTTATTCATGGCGATTATGTTTGGTTTCTATTACGAATAGAAATTCAAGAAGTTATAAAAGAATAAAATTTTTACCGGAGCTTATTGAACCTTATTTAATAACTTCTGATAAAACAGGCACAGCCTCGCAAGTACCATTTCCAAAATCAATATATCGGCTGTCGGCACCCATTCTATGATATAATATTTTTCCGGTTCTTGGCCTGAATTTATCACTGCAGGAATACTTTAAATTGTAGGGTACATTAGTGCTTCCTTGTATCAAAGTATTGGTAAACAGATTAAACACGTTCAAATCATATTGGGCATTTTTAATTTCTATAACATCATCAGATAAATCGGCAGTAGAGCTTCCTGCTTTAACTGCTGATTCGCGGCTTATTGAAAACTTAATATAAGCTCCGGTACTCAGGGTAAATTTTCCATCTGGTACATCTAAAGCCATATAATTATTTTGAGAGCCGGTCATATTCTGAAATGTGAACACACCATTAATTAAAGTACTTTCGATAGCGTAGTTTTGGGGCGTGACAGTGATAGCTCCATTAGTATAATACATTAGTGAAAGTTTTCCCGAACGGTAAGTTTTATCACTGCAAGCTATATTACTGTTAAAAGTTATTTCAATCTTTTGTCCTTCGCTTACATTTTGCTTTTCAATATTGGCACAGGAAAGAAAACTAGCACTTTGATCTGCAAGGGGAGCCTGTCGTGCAATAAATTCAAGCTCATTAGCCATACCTTCAACAGAAATTATTGCAGTGGCTGCATAAGTATCATCTTGTAAAGCTCTTTGTTCTGCCGATTCTTCCGAACTATTTTTTTTACATCCCCAAAAGCTAATCCCGATTATAGCACCCAGTGCAATTCTTTTCAATTTCATGTAAATCATTTTAATATAAGCCTTACGGTTGCTTTTGTTAATACGCTACACTATTGTAGACTTTTTACCGAGGGTGTGCAGGTATGTCTACAGACTAATATTTGTGCCCGGATCTTTAGATAATAAATTTAAAATTGAAAAAACAAGGATAACAAGCTCAATAACAAGCTTTTTATAATAAAGAAATTTTTAAATAATGTACAAAATACACTGGCATTGTAATTGTATAAGTAGATGCAAAGGTTTATAATTGGTTAGTTTAAAGGCTTTCACTCTCCCCGTTTGAAAGCCTTTTTTTTCTTGAAAGTCTAATTGTTTTTTTAAGGCCAAGAAGAACCTTCATATCTACTTTCATCCTCCGTTTGTGAAATTCAGTTCATGAAGGTTTTATTTCCGCCTGCTCCTCTTTTATTCAGCCTGCTCTTCTTCTTCCAGAGTAATATCAAAGGTTTCTTCCCCCCGTACAATTTTTATTGCTATTTTTTTATTCCGTGGTTCAAGCGTTTGTGAAATACGATCTAAGTGTTCTCTGATCTTTAAGCACACTGCCTCAAAAGGTTTATTACTGTCGGGAACTTCAATTACAATTGTTCCGTTTGCTAAATCAATTTCATAGTCGCCAAAGCCAAGCACTATCTCGTTATAGTATTGATAAGTGATATCCATATTTAAGGCACCTAAGTTAGTGAGATTTAAAGTGAAGTGTATATGATTGGATCAGAAAGGATTTTGTAATGGTATTGTTTACAGAATAACCAGGGGTGTACACTTGTTTTGTACACTTTACTATACAAAACAACATGTTTAAACACCGTTTTGCCTCCCAAAGCCGCATTTTACCAATTGGCATATTATTAGCAATAGATTAGACATCAACTTAAGAACATCATGAAAGAATCAACTACTACTACAAAAAATACTATTGACAGATTAACTGATCTTGAATTATTAGCAATTCTTAAATCTGATTTGAGAAACTTCAAAAAGAAAAAAGAAGGATCTCAACAACATCCGCTTCAAGCTGCATAAACACATATACTACCACATCTACCTATAAAAACAAGCAAGAGTTCCTTAATGAACTCTTTTTTTGTTTATGGCTAAAGCTCAAAGGTTATTGCTTGCCTCAATTGTTTTGGCTACGAAGCTTTTGTTATCTTGAGTAAAGCAACTTGGAAGAAAAATATATCGAGACGACATTCAGAGACGCAGTTAGACGCCCCTTGTCATCCCGACGATAGGAGGGAACTTAAAGCGCTTTACCTGCAAG
>Ga0157372_10006648_pt1 | contig 12306 bp, 11 predicted proteins | sample C55metaG_FD_115307 | JGI IMG/M metagenome (GOLD analysis project Ga0157372, IMG submission 115307) | Corn rhizosphere microbial communities from Kellogg Biological Station, Michigan, USA - C5-5 metaG | ecosystem: Host-associated > Plants > Roots > Rhizosphere > Soil | place: USA: Michigan... | reverse complement strand
CAGGCGCGCGACCTCATGGAGAAGAGCCTCGAGATCGAGCGCCTCGAGGCGCAGATCCGGCGCGAGCACCAGGCCTACCAGGAGCGCCCGAAGCGGACCTTCGTGGGGGCGCGCGCGGCGGAGTACCGCTTCGCGCAGTACGTCGACAACTGGCGCCGGAAGATCGAGCGGATCGGGAACCTCAACTACCCGGCCGAGGCGAAGGCGAACCGCATCTACGGCTCGCTCCAGCTCACGGTCGCGATCAAGGCGGACGGCGAGGTGGAGTCCGTCGAGATCAACAAGTCGTCCGGCCACAAGGTGCTCGACCAGGCCGCGGTGCGGATCGTGCGCCTGGCCGCGCCCTTCGAGCGCTTCCCGCAGAACATCCGCGCCGACACGGACATCCTGCACATCACGCGCACCTGGACCTTCACGCGCGGCGACCAGGTGGTCTCGGAATAGGCCTCAGGCCGCGGCGTCCTCCGCCGCGATCTCCTCCGCGCAGTCCTTGCCCGCGCCGATCGCCTTCTTCGCCTCCAGGCGCACGCGCTCGATCACCTTGCCGCGGACGTAGCCGCGGGGGTCCAGCGCGATGCCCACCCACGGCGGGATGCGCACGATGTGCTCGCTCACCTGCTCCAGCGCGAAGCCCGCGGGATTTGTCGCGATGCGGTAGATCCGCTTGGCGGGGGCGAGCTCGCGGTCGATGCGCGCGGCCTCGCGCACCGCGGCGTGCTCGCACACGTTCAACGCCGGCGCCGGCATGGCCTCCGCGGGCGGCGGGCACATCGGGAAGCAGTCGAGCGGCTCGGCGAGCGCGGCCTGCGAGAGTGCCAGCGCGAGGGCGGCTGCGAGGGCGGCGTTCGGGCGTTTCATCGTCGTTCTCCGTCGTCGTGGCGGATGCCACGGACCGCAGTATCCGCGGCGTCCGCGCGCCGGCAACGAGGTCGTGGCGCGGTATCGGAAAACGATACTTCCGGTTCGCGCGCGCGGCGAAGCCGCCTCCCGCGGGGGAACCTAGCCCCGGCATTTGAGCCAAACCTCGCCTGGGTTAAAATGCGCGACCGGTGGCCCATGCAAACGATCAACCTCACCAGCCACTTCCTCATCGCCATGCCGGCGATGTCGGACCCGAATTTCTCCCGCACCCTCACCTTCGTCTGCGAGCACAACGAGCGCGGCGCGCTCGGCATCGTCGTGAACCGCCCGATCGAGGTGACGCTCGAGGCGCTCTTCCGGCAGGTGGAGATCCCGCTCGAGGACCGGGTGCTCGCATCCCAGCCCGTCTTCTTCGGCGGCCCCGTCCAGTTCGACCACGGCTTCGTGCTGCACCGGCCGGTGGGCGCGTGGAAGTCGACGCTCCCCGTGGGCGAGATCGGCCTCACCACCTCGCGCGACATCCTCGAGGCGATGGCCGCGGGGAGCGGGCCGCGCGAGCAGCTGGTGGCGCTGGGATACGCCGGGTGGGCGCCCGGCCAGCTCGAGGACGAGATCCAGAGGAACGGCTGGCTCACCGTCCACGCGACGACGGACCTCATCTTCAGCACGCCGCCGGAGTCGCGCTACGAGGCCGCGATGGGCGTCCTCGGCGTGAACGCGGCCAACCTTTCCGAGGACGCGGGGCACGCTTGATGCCGACACCCGGACCGCGAAGCGAGCCCCGGGCCGCGCCACCGGCCCCCGCAGCGCTCCGCGGCACGGTCCTCGGCTTCGATTTCGGCGAGAAGCGGATCGGCGTCGCCGTGGGCGAGACGGCCACGGGCATCGCGAGCCCCGTGGGCGCGATCGAGGCGGCGGGGAACGAGGCCCGGTTCGAGGCGATCGGGAAGCTCGTGCTCGAATGGAAGCCCGTGGGCTTCGTGGTCGGGCGCCCGCGCCACGAGGACGGCTCCGAGCACGCGGTCGCCAAGCTCGCGGAGAAGTTCGCGCGCCGGCTCGCGGCGCGCTACGCCCTTCCCGTGCGCTTCGTGGACGAGACGCTTTCCTCCGCGGAGGCGGAGTCGCGCCTGCGCGGCACGCGCACGCGCGCAACGCGCCCGGGCGACGTGGACGCGATGGCCGCGGCCGTGATCCTGCAGAGCTACCTCGACCAGCCGGAGGCCCATGGCCCGCTCGCTCCCTGATCCCGAGCGCCTCGTGGGCGAGCTCGCCGCGCAGATGCGCGGGCGCCTCGCGGAGGACGCGGCGATCGTGGGCATCTACACGGGCGGCGTATGGGTCGCCGAGCGCCTGCACCGCGCGCTGGGCCTGGCACCCGCGCTGGGCACGCTCGCCGTGACCCTGCACCGCGACGACTTCCGGCGGATCGGCCTCCACCGCGAGGCGCGCCGCAGCCTCATCCCCTTCCCCGTGGACGGCCGCGAGATCGTCCTCGTGGACGACGTGCTCTACACGGGCCGCACGATCCGCGCCGCGCTGAACGAGCTCTTCGATTTCGGCCGCCCGCGCGTCGTGCGCCTGGCGGTGCTCGCGGACCGCGGCGGGCGCGAGCTCCCGGTCGCGGCCGACTTCACCGGCGCCACGGTGGAGATGCCGCGCGAGGAGGAGCTCGTGCTCTCCAACGAGGGCGGGAAGCTCGCCCTTGCCGCCGTGAAGAGGCCCGCGTGAGCCGCGGCGACGGCCTCCAGGTGGGCGCGGACGGTCGCCTGCGCCACCTCCTCACCACCGAGGGCCTCTCCGCCGAGATGATCCGCCGGATCCTCGACACGGCCGACCAGTTCGTCTCCGTGAGCGAGCGCGACGTGAAGAAGGTCCCGCTCCTGCGCGGGCGCTCGGTGTTCAACGTGTTCTTCGAGAGCTCGACGCGCACGCGCACGACGTTCGAGATCGCGGCGAAGCGCCTCTCCGCGGACGTGATCAACCTCAACGTGGGCGTGTCCTCGACCTCGAAGGGCGAGACGCTCCTCGACACCGTGTACAACCTGCAGGCGATGGACGCGGACATGTTCGTCGTGCGCCACGCGCAGTCCGGCGCCGCGCACCTCATCGCGCGCCACGTGAAGCCGGGGGTGGCCGTGATCAACGCGGGCGACGGCCGGCACGCGCACCCCACGCAGGGCCTGCTGGACATGTACACGATCCGGCACTACAAGAAGGATTTCTCGGCGCTCACGGTGGCGATCGTGGGCGACGTGCTGCATTCGCGCGTCGCGCGCTCGCAGATCCACGCGCTGAAGACCCTGGGCGTGCCGGAGGTGCGCGTGGTGGGCCCCGCGACGCTCGTTCCCGCGGCCGTCGAGCGGATGGGCGTGCGCGTCTTCCACGACATGCTCGAAGGCATCCGCGGCTGCGACGTCGTGATCATGCTGCGCCTGCAGAACGAGCGGATGAACGGCGCGCTCCTCCCCTCGGCGGGCGAGTTCTTCAAGTGCTACGGGCTCACGCCCGAGAAGCTCGCGCGCGCGAAGCCGGACGCGATCGTGATGCACCCCGGGCCGATGAACCGCGGCGTCGAGATCGATTCGGCGGTGGCGGACGGGCGGCAGAGCGTGATCATGCCGCAGGTGACCTTCGGGATCGCCGTGCGGATGGCCGTGATGTCGATGCTGGGCTCTCCACATGAAGGTTGAGATCCGCGGCGCGCGCGTGGTCGACCCGGCGAGCGGCCGGGACGAGAAGGCGTCCGTCTGGATCGACGACGGGCGGATCGCGGCCGTGGGCGCCGCGCCCCAGGGCTTCCGCGCGGACGAGACCATCGACGCCGCGGGGCTCGTCGCCTGCCCGGGCCTGGTCGACCTTTCCGCGCGGCTGCGCGAGCCGGGCTTCGAGTACAAGGCGACGCTCGAATCCGAGATGGCCGCCGCGGCCGCGGGCGGCGTCACCACGCTCGCGTGCCCGCCGGACACGGACCCGCCGCTGGACGAGCCGGGCCTGGTCGAGATGCTCACGCGCCGCGCCTCGGGCGTGCACGGCACGCGCGTGCATCCGCTGGGCGCGCTCACGACGGGGCTCAAGGGCGAGCGCCTCGCGGAGATGGTGGAGCTCGCGGAAGCGGGCTGCCTCGGATTCTTCCAGGGGAGCGCCGCGCTCCCGGACAACGCGACGCTCCTCCAGGCGATGCGCTACGCGGTGACGTTCGGCTTCACCGTGTGGCTGCGGCCGCAGGACGCGTCGCTCGCGGCGGGCGGCGTCGCGCACGAGGGCGAGGTCGCGACGCGCCTGGGCCTTCCGCCGATCCCGGTGATCGCGGAGACCGTCGCCACGCGCACGATCATCGAGCTCATGAAGGCGACCGGCGCGCGCGTGCACCTGGCGCGCCTCTCCGCGGGCGCCACGCTGGAGCTCGTCCACCGCGCCAAGGCGCGCGGCCTTCCGCTCACCTGCGACGTGGGCGTGCACCACCTGCACCTCTGCGACCGCGACATCGGCGAGTTCGACGCCCTCGCGAACCTGGCGCCGCCGCTGCGCGACCCCTCGGACCGCGAGCGCCTGCGCCGCGCGGTGGCCGACGGGACCATCGACGCCATCTGCTCGGACCACACGCCCGTCGACGACGACGCGAAGCTCGTCCCCTTCGGCGAGGCGGAGCCCGGCGCCACCGGCCTCGAACTCCTCCTGCCGCTGACGCTCCAATGGGGACGCGAGTGCGGCCTCGCGCTGGGCCCCACGCTCGCGGCGGTCACCTCGCGGCCCGCCGCGATCCTGGGGGTGAAGGCGGGCTCGCTCGCGCCCGGCGCGCCGGCGGACATCTGCCTCTTCGATCCCGCGCGCGCCTGGGTGGTGAAGCCGCAGGAGCTCGCGAGCCAGGGCAAGAACACGCCCTTCATGGGCCTCGAGCTCACCGGCCGCGCCGTGCGCACCCTCGTCTCCGGAAGGACCGTCCATGCCGCTCGATGACACGCTGCCGCGCGCCGCCGCCAATCCGCTCCTCGATTTCTCGGGGCTGCCCCGCTTCTCCGAGATCCGGCCCGGGCACATCGGGCCCGCGGTGGACCTCCTGGTGGCGCAGGGGCGCGAGGCGATCGAGCGCGTGGCGGGCGCCCCGGGCGCGCCCACGTGGGAGACCTTCGTCCAGCCGCTGGACGACGCGAACGAGCGGCTCGCGCGCGCGTGGGCCCAGGTGAGCCACCTCAACGCGGTCGTGAACACGCCGGAGCTGCGCGAGGCGTACAACGCGGCGCTGCCGCGCGTGACCGAGTTCTTCACCGAGCAGGGGCAGGACCCGCGGCTCCATGCCGGATTCAAGGCGCTCCGCGCCGCGCCCGGCTTCGCCGCGCTTCCCGCGGCCCGGCGGCGGTTCGTCGAGAACGAGCTCCGCGATTTCCGGCTGGGCGGCGCGGAGCTGCCGCCCCGCGAGAAGGCGCGCTTCCGCGAGGTGAAGGAGGAGCTCGCGAAGCTGGGCTCGCGCTTCCAGGACAACCTCCTCGACGCGACCAACGCCTTCGCGCTCTACGTGACCGATCCCGCGGAGCTCTCCGGGATTCCCGAGGACGTGGTCGCCACGGGCCGCGAGGCCGCGCGCCGCGACGGGCAGGAGGCGGTGAAGCTCACGCTCCACATGCCGTGCTACCTCCCGGTCATGCAGTACGCCGACCACCACGGGCTTCGCGAGCGCATGTACCGCGCCTTCGTGACGCGCGCCTCGGAGCTGGACAAGCCCGAGTGGGACAACACGCCCAACATCCGCCGCATCCTCGAGCTTCGCGCGGAGGCCGCGCGGCTCCTGGGCTACGCCTCGTACGCGGAGGTGTCGCTCGCCTCGAAGATGGCGGGATCGGCCGACCAGGTGCTCGAGTTCCTCGCGGACCTCGCGCGGCGCGCGCGGCCCTTCGCCGAGCGCGACATGCAGGAGCTTCGCGCCTTCGCGCGCGAGGAGCTGAACCTGGCCGACCTGCGCGCGTGCGACGTGCCCTACGTGGGCGAGAAGCTGCGCCAGAGCCGCTATTCGTTCTCGGACCAGGAGGTGAAGCGCTACTTCCCGGAGGGCGAGGTGCTGGCCGGGATGTTCCGCCTCGTGGAGACCCTCTATGGGCTGCGCATCCGGCCCGCGGAGGCCGAGACGTGGCATCCCACGGTGCGCTTCTTCGAGATCGCCGACGCCTCCGGCGTCCGCGTGGGGCGCTTCTACCTCGACCTCTACGCCCGCGAGGGCAAGCGCGGCGGCGCATGGATGGACGACGCGATCAACCGCCGGCGCCTGGGCGAGCGGGTCCAGACGCCGGTCGCGTTCCTCACCTGCAACTTCTCCGCGCCCGTGGGGGAGAAGCCCGCGCTCTTCACGCACGACGAGGTGACCACGCTCTTCCACGAGTTCGGCCACGGCCTGCACCAGCTCCTCACCCAGGTGGACGAGCTGGGCGTCGCGGGCATCAACGGCGTCGAGTGGGACGCGGTGGAGCTCCCCAGCCAGTTCATGGAGAACTTCTGCTGGGAGTGGGACGTGGTCGAGCCGATGACGCGCCATGTCGAGACCGGCGAGCGCATCCCGCGCGCGCTCTTCGACCGCATGCTCGCCGCGAAGAACTTCCAGAGCGGCATGCAGTTCGTCCGCCAGCTCGAGTTCGCGCTCTTCGACATGCGCCTGCACCACGGCTTCGACCCCGCGGCGGGCTCGGTTTCCGCCGTGCTGGACGACGTGCGCCGGGAGGTCGCGGTCTACCCGGTGCCGGAATACAACCGGTTCGCGAGCCAGTTCTCGCACATCTTCGCGGGCGGCTACGCCGCCGGCTACTACAGCTACAAATGGGCCGAGGTGCTCTCCTCGGACGCCTATTCCGCCTTCGAGGAGGCGGGCGTGCTGAACCCGGAGGTGGGCGAGCGCTTCCGCCGCGAGGTGCTCGCCGCCGGCGGGAGCCGCCCCGCGCTCGAATCCTTCGTCGCTTTCCGCGGCCGGCGGCCGCAGATCGACGCGCTTCTGCGTCATAATGGGATGACAGAGGCGGCCTGAAGCCCCCATCCACCACGGCGCTTCCGGGAACAAGGGAGAAACGCATGGCAACGCGCCACATCGCCGGCGCCGTCCTCGCGGCGGCCCTCGCGGCCGGACTCGGCGTCCAGGCCCAGACCAACGTCTACCGATGGACGGACAAGGACGGCAAGATCCACTTCTCCGATACGCCGCCCCCGGAAGAGGCGAAGGGCGTGACCCAGAAGCGCATGGGCGGCGGCTACGACCAGTCGCAGCTTCCCTACGCCACGCAGGTCGCGATGAAGCGCAATCCCGTGACGTTCTTCGTGAGCACCCAGTGCGGCGAGCCGTGCGCGAAGGGCCGCGCGCTCCTCGCCAACCGCGGCGTGCCCTTCTCGGAGCGCGACGCCCAGGCGAACCCGGCGGACGCCGAGGCCCTGCGGAAGGCGTCCGGGGCGCTCGTCGTGCCTTTCCTCCTCGTGGGCGACACCAAGATCAAGGGCTTCGACGAGGCGTCGTGGAACGCGGCGCTCGATGCGGCCGGCTACCCGCAGGGCCGCCTCCCGGGCCAGGCGCCCCTCGTGCCGGCGGGCCCGACCGCCGCACAATAGGAGCGCTTCCTTGAAGATCGCCACCTGGAACGTGAACTCGCTCCGGGTGCGGCTCCCCCATCTTCTCGACTGGCTCGCGGCGCAGGCGCCGGACGTGGTCTGCCTGCAGGAGACCAAGTGCGAGGACGCGGCCTTCCCCGCCGCGGAGCTGCGCGCCGCGGGCTATTGCGCGATCCACCACGGCCAGCGCACGTACAACGGCGTGGCGATCCTCTCCCGCTCGGAGCCGCAGGTGGCATGCCGCGGCATCCCCGCCTTCGTGGACGAGCAGAGCCGCGTGATCGCGGCCGACGTGGACGGCGTGCGCGTGGTGAGCGTCTACGTCCCCAACGGCCAGAGCGTGGGCTCCGAGAAGTACGCGTACAAGCTGCGGTGGTTCGAGGCGCTCGCCGCATGGCTCGCCTCCGAGCTCGCCGCCCATCCCCGGCTCGCGGTGCTGGGCGACTTCAACGTGGCGCCGGAGGACCGCGACGTCCACGATCCGCTCGCGTGGGAGGGCAAGATCCACGTGAGCGAGCCGGAACGCGAGGCGCTGCGGCGCGTGGTCTCCGTGGGACTCGCGGACGCCTTCCGGCTCTTCGAGCAGCCGGAGAAGTCGTTCTCGTGGTGGGATTACCGCATGGGCGCCTTCCGCCGCAACATGGGCCTCCGGATCGATCTCGCGCTCCTCTCGCCCGCGCTCGCCGCCGCGTGCCGCGCGTGCACGATCGACCCCGCTCCGCGCAAGCTCGAGCGCCCGTCGGACCACGCGCCGGTCGTCTGCGAGCTCGCCCTCGGGTGAACGCCCGCGCCGCCCCCTCCGGCGAGGCGATGGCGCCCCTCGAGGAGCTCGTGCGGCGCGCGCAGGACGCGGCGCGCTTCCAGTGCGCGTGGATCTCGCTCCTCGAGGACGGGTGCGAGCGCATCGTCGCGGCGCGCGGCTTCGCCCCCCGCGACCTCGCCGCCGGCGAATCCCTCGCGCTCGCCGTGGCGGAGCTGCGCGAGGCGCTCTTCGTCGAGGACGCGCTGCGCTCGGCCTGGCGCGAGCATCCGCTCGTCGTCTCGGCGCCGCGCGTCCGGGCGCTCGCGATCGTGCCGCTCGCCGGCGCGGACGGCCTGGCCGTGGGAACGCTCACCGTGGCCGATCCGAAGCCGCGCGCGCTCGCCCCCGCCCAGCGCTCGGCCCTCGCCAACCTGGCCTTCCTCGCCATGGCGCGCCTCCAGGGCTCGCGCGCCGCGCCGGAACCCTCCGCGGCGGCCGCGCGGCCGGCATCCCCCGCGGTGCTGGCGGAGCGCCTCGAGGCGGAGAGGCGCCGGCGCGAGGCCGCGGAAGGCGAGCTCGCCCGCGAGCGCGGTCTCCTCGAGGCGGTGCTCGACAACCTCGCGAGCGCCTTCTTCCTCGTCTCCGCGGACGGGGCGATGCTCCGCTGGAACGCGAGCCTCGCGGCGGCGCTGGGCTACGCCGACGCCCAGATCGCGCGCATGCGCCCGGGCGACTTCGTCTCGCCCGCCGACCGCGCGGAGGTCGAGGAGGCCATCCGCGAGGTGCTGGAGGAAGGGCGCGAGATCGCCCTCGAGGCCGAGATCGTGGACAGCGCAGGCAACGTGCGGCCCTACGCCTTCACCGGCCGCCCGCTCGTCCTGGGCAACGAGCGCTACATGATCGGCGTGGCGGGCGACATCACCCTTCGCAAGCGCACCGAGAGGCAGATGGCGCGGGCGAAGGAGCGGCTGGACCTGGCGCTCTCGGGCTCGCGCCTCGCGCTCTGGGACTGGGACCTCCGGAACGACAAGGTCTACTTCAACGAGAGCTGGACCGCCCTCCTCGGGAGCGATCCGCGCGAGCTCATGTGCTCGGGTCCCGAGGTCGCCTCGTGGAACCATCCCGCGGACCGCGAAGTGTTCGCCGCCGCGCTCGGCAACGCCATGAAGGGCGTGAGCGAGGGCTTCGACTGCGAGTACCGCGTCGCGAACGCGGGCGGCACGTGGACCTGGATCCATTCGCGGGGCAAGGTCACGCAGCGCGACGACGCGGGGCGCGCGAGCCGCATGACGGGCACCTCGACCGACGTCACCAAGCGCAAGCTCGCGGAGGAGCGCGCGGAGTACCTCGCGACCCGCGATCCGCTCACCGGCCTTCCCAACCGGGTCCTGCTGCACGACCGGCTGGAGCAGGCCGTCTTCAACGCGGCGCGGAGCGCCTGCGGCTTCGCGTTCATGTTCATCGACCTGGACCGCTTCAAGACCATCAACGATTCCCTCGGCCACCAGGCGGGCGACGAGCTCCTGAAGGGCGTGGCCTCGCGCCTCATCGCCTGCGTGCGCGCGAACGACACCGTGGCGCGCCTGGGCGGCGACGAGTTCGCGGTGATCCTCGAGGACCTGCGCGACGACCACGACGAGGGCGCGCAGCAGGTGGCGGAGAAGATGATCGCCGCGCTCGCGGCGCCGATGGTGATCGGCGGGCAGCCGCTCAGCACCTCGTGCTCGATCGGCATCAGCCTCTACCCCGCGGACGGCCGGGACGGCGCCACGCTCATGAAGAACGCGGACGTGGCCATGTACTACGCGAAGGAGAAGGGCCGCAACAACTACCAGTTCTTCTCTCCCGGCATGAACGCCCGCGCCCAGGAGCGGCTCTCGGTCGAGAGCTTCCTGCGCCTGGCGCTCAAGCGCGGGGAGCTGGCACTCCACTACCAGCCGCGCATGCGCACGGACGGCGGGGCGCTCGTGGGCGCCGAGGCGCTGATCCGCTGGCAGCACCCGCGCCGGGGCCTCCTCGAGCCCGCCGAGTTCATCGACGTGGCGGAGGATTCGGGCCTCATCGTGCCGATCGGCGAATGGGCCATCGCGGAGGCGTGCGTGCAGGCGCGCGCGTGGCAGCAGCGGATCCGCCCGGACCTGCGCATGTCGATCAACATCTCGGTGCGCCAGGTGCGCGACGGCGAGCGGCTCTACGCCGCCGTCGAGCGCGCGATCCGCGATACGGGGATCGACGCCGCGACGCTCGAGCTGGAGCTGACCGAGAGCCACCTCATGCAGGACATCCCGGAGAACGCGGCGCTCCTCACGCGGCTGGGGGACCTCGGGGTCGGCATCTCCATCGACGACTTCGGGACGGGCTACTCGTCGCTCTCGTACCTGAAGAAGCTGCCGGTCGACGCGATCAAGATCGACGGCTCCTTCGTCCGCGACATGGAGGAGGACCCGAACGACGAGGCGATCATCCAGGCGATCCTCGCGATGGCGCACTCGCTGGGGCTCTCGGTCGTGGCCGAGGGGGTCGAGACCGCGGCCCAGCTGGGCTCGCTCCGCGCGCTCGGCTGCGACGAGTACCAGGGATTCCTCGAGAGCGGCGCGCTCCCGGCCGCGGACTTCGAGAGGCGCTACGCCGGGCGCTAGCGGCCGGCCGCGCCCTCGTCGTGGGGCGGCGTGTCGATCTTCAGGTCCTGGACCTTCCGCGTGAGCGTGTTCCGGCCGATGCCCAGCAGCGTCGCCGCCTCGATCCGGCGCCCGCCGGTGTGCTGCAGCGCCCGCGCGATGAGGATCGTCTCGAACTCGCGCGTGAGGGCGTCCGCGATGCCCGACTCGCCGCGCCCCAAGCGCGCCGCCACCTCGCGCTCGAGCGCGCGCCGCCAGTCCCCCTCGCCCGCCGCCGCGAGCGCCGCCGCGTCGCCGCGCACCTCGGGCGGCAGGTCGTCCAGGTCCACCACCTGCCCCGGCGCCATCACGGTGAGCCAGTGGCACATGTTCTCGAGCTGGCGGACGTTGCCGGGCCAGTCGAGGGAAGCCAGGAACTGGATCGCCGCGTCCGAGAGGCGCTTCCCCTCGACGCCCAGCTCCCGCGCGCTCTTCGCGAGGAAGTGGCGCGCGAGCGGGGGGATGTCCTCGCGCCGCTCGCGAAGCGCGGGGAGGCGCAGCCGGATCACGTTCAGCCGGTGGTAGAGGTCGTCCCGGAAGAGGCGCTCGCGCACGCGCGCCTCGAGGTCCTGGTGGGTCGCCGCGATCACGCGCACGTTCGCGGCGAGCGGCGTGTGGCCGCCCACGCGGTAGAAGTGGCCGTCCGAGAGCACGCGCAGGAGCCGCGTCTGCAGGTCCGGCGGCATGTCGCCGATCTCGTCCAGGAAGAGCGTGCCGCCCTCGGCCTGCTCGAACCGCCCGCGCCGCATCGACTGCGCGCCGGTGAAGGCGCCTCGCTCGTGCCCGAAGAGCTCGCTCTCGAGGAGGTCCTTGGGGATCGCCGCGGTGTTGATCGCGATGAACGCCTTCGCCGCACGCGGGCTGTGGCGGTGGAGCGCGCGGGCGACCAGCTCCTTCCCGGTGCCGGACTCGCCGGTGATGAGCACGGTCGCCTGGGATTGGGCGAGGCGGCCGATCGCGCGGAAGACTTCCTGCATGGCGGGGGCCTGCCCCAGGATCTCGGGGGCGGCTTCCTCGCGCGGCGCCTCCTCCGCGGTCCGGCGGCTCTCCTCCAGCGCGCGCCGCACGAGCGCCACGGCGTAGTCCACGTCGAAGGGCTTCGGCAGGTACTCGAAGGCGCCGCCCTGGAACGCCGCGACGGCGCTCTCGAGGTCCGAGTAGGCGGTCATGATGATGACGGGCGTGCCGGGAAGCCGCGCGCGCAGCTCCCGCGTGAGCTCCAGGCCCGAGAGCCCGGGCATCCGGATGTCGCTCACGACCACCTGCGGAGCCTCGGCGGGAAGCCGGTCGAGCGCCTCCTGGGCCGCCGCGAACGTGCGGTGCGCGATCCCCTCGCGCGTGAGCGCCTTCTCGAACACCCACCGGATCGAGCGGTCGTCGTCGATGATCCAGACGGGGTTCGTCATGAGCCGTTCCTTTCGCGCACCGGGAGGAGGATCGTGAACCGCGTCCGGCCCGGGACGCTCT
>Ga0157372_10006646_pt1 | contig 12308 bp, 13 predicted proteins | sample C55metaG_FD_115307 | JGI IMG/M metagenome (GOLD analysis project Ga0157372, IMG submission 115307) | Corn rhizosphere microbial communities from Kellogg Biological Station, Michigan, USA - C5-5 metaG | ecosystem: Host-associated > Plants > Roots > Rhizosphere > Soil | place: USA: Michigan... | reverse complement strand
GACAATGCCGCGGCCGAGCTGAGTCGGTTGGCGTCGAGCGGCGTGCTCGAGCCGCGGGCGATTCGCGCGGTGCTCGTCGCGGCGGGTCATGGCGAGCCGGCGGCGTCGACTGCCCCGCCGGTTCGTCGCGGGAAGCATCCCGGTGGACTATCGCGTCGCGAAGTGGACGTGCTGCGACTCGCGGCAAAAGGGCTCACGACGCGCGAGATCGGCGAGCGTCTCTTCATCTCGGCCAAGACGGCCGATCACCACATTCAGCACGTGTACGTGAAGATCGGCGTGTCGACGCGTGCGGCCGCGGCGCTGTGGGCGATGCAGAACGCGGTCGTGTCGTAACGTCAGCGGCAGTTGCCGACCCGCGCTTGCCGCGGACGGTGCCGGCGGCGATCATACGCGACCACCGCTCACGGACTCGTCGATGATCTCGCCACGCTCGCTCGTTTGCCTCGTCTCGGCCGTCTCTGTCGCCTCGGCATGCGCGTCCGCCGGCCAACAGCAAGCGTCGTCGACACCGCCCGCCGCCGCCAAAGACGCGCTCATCGCGAAAGCGCGCGCGATCCACCAGCGTGTCTTGACGCTCGACACGCATGTCGACATCAACCCCAGTCAGTTCAATCCGGACGACTCCGTGAACTTCGCGAAAGGGGTTCCGGGCCGGCAAGTCGACTTGCCCAAAATGGAAGCGGGTGGGTATGACGGTGTCTTTCTCGCCGTGTATCAAGCACAGGGTCCGCTCGACTCCGCGGGCTACGCCAACGCGTATCGCGCCGCCATCGCTAAGTTCGACGCGATCCATCGTCTCACCGAGGTTCTCGCACCCACTCGCACGGGCCTCGCGCTAACCGCCGCCGACGCGCGCCGCATTCACGCCGCCGGGAAGAAAGTCATCTTTGCGGGGGTCGAGAACGGATACCCCATCGGCACCGATATCACGCGGGTCAAGGAGTTCTACGACCGCGGCGGCCGTTACATGTCGCTGGCACACAACGGCAACAACCAACTCTCGGACTCGAACACGGGCGAGATACAAGGATTCTCATATGACAACGGCCTTTCTCCCCTCGGCCGGGAAGTCATCAAGGAGATGAACAAGTACGGCATGATGGTCGACTTCTCGCATCCGTCCAAGGGCGCGATGATGCAGATGCTGGCGCTGTCCAAGGCACCGATCATCGGGTCGCACTCGGGCGTTCGCGCGATCTGCAATCAGACCCGCAATGCCGATGACGAACAGCTCAAGGCACTCGCGAAGAATGGCGGCGTCATCCAGCTCGTCGCCGTCGCGTCCTTTGTGAAGTGCGATCCCGCGCGTGACTCCGCGCGCACCGCCGCAACAACGGCGCTCAATCGGGAGTTCGGAATTGTGCTGCCGCAAGGCGGCCGCGGCGGCGCTGGACGCGGCGGGGCTGGCGGCGGCGGACGAGGCGGCGGCCGTGGCGGCGCGACCGCGCAACTCGACTCGATCCTCCAGACCTTCACCGAAGCTCGTCGCGCTGAGTATCAGCGGCGGCAGCAGGCGATCGCGGCGAAGTATCCACGGACGCCACGAGCCACGGTGTCGGACTTCGTCGACCACATCGACTATGTGGTCAAGCTCATCGGCATCGACCACGTCGGCATCAGCTCCGACATGGACGGCGGCGGCGGAGTCGATGGATGGAACAGCGCAGCGGAGACGTTCAACGTCACGCTCGAGCTGGTGCGACGGGGATACACGGAGGAGCAGATCGCCAAGATCTGGAGCGGCAACCTTCTGCGGGTACTCGAGGAATGCGAGCGCGTGGCGAAGGAGATTCAGACTGGCAAGATCAAGGCGTAGGCATCCGCCATCCCTCAGCCCTAGCAGAGGAATGGAATACGTGTCATGCTCACGGAGGCTCCGAGTCCGACAGCCATCGTCCCTCGAGCTGTAGCGCCGCGGCCGCCGGTTGCCGAAACGTCCAGCGCTGCGACAACACCGCCGACACCGGCTGCGCGATCGCGAACACCACTCTCGGATCGCGGTCTGCCTGCGCCGACATCTGCGACCCGGGAATCACGGCGACACGCACCACTCCCATGGCTGAGTCGATCGCCGATTCGGGAACTCTCAACACCGCTCGAATCCCCGGCGGAACTCGTCCCAGCCGCCACTGGAACTGCGCGCTGACGAGATAGACGTCCACCGACACCATTGCGTCGTTGCGGAACTGCATCGTGGCGACCTCCGGCTCGGGTCGCTGTGGGCGGCCAGCACACGCGGTGAGCCCGAGCGCGGCCGCGCCACACATTGCCGACACAATTGAAGCCGCTGAAACCAACCATCTGACGCCTCGCGTAGTCATGACATGCTCCCTGAGGGAAGTGGCGCCGTCGGCGCCTCACCCAATAGCGCGCAGAACAGAACCAAACCCGCTCACGCGGTGTCTCACTGTTCGCCGCCGTCGACCTCGACGTGGGTTCCCTGGGCTTCGACTTCATCGACCATGCAGCCTGCTGCCGCGAACGATGTCACCGACATGCTTCTGGCCTGGGGCGCGGGAGATGCGCGGGCGAGCGAAGCAGTCGCCCCGCTGGTCTATGGCGAGTTGCGCCGTCAGGCGCAACTCGCGTTGCGGGGCGAGGACGACGGACACACGCTGGAAACCACCGCGCTCGTTCACGAGGCGTGGCTCCGTCTAGACGCACAGCACGACGCGCGATGGGAGAGCCGTACGCAGTTCTTTGCCGTTGCCGCGCAGATCATGCGTCGCATCCTCGTCGACCACGCACGCCGGCGCCACGCCGTCAAACGCGGCGCCGCGCCGACGCACGTCACGCTCGGCGCTGTCGATCGCGAGGGACACGCAGCGGGCGTATCCTCGACCGCGCCGCCGTCGCTCGATCCCGTCGATCTTCTCGCGCTCGACGACGCGCTCGCACGCCTCGCCTCGATGGATCCGCAGAAGGCTCGACTCGTGGAGCTCCGTTACTTCGCGGGCTTGAGCATGCCTGAAACCGCCGAAGCGTTAGGCGTGTCGATCGCTACCGCCGGTCGCGAATGGACGGTCGCGCGCACCTGGTTGCGTCGGGAGCTCGAGCGATGAGCAAATCCACGATGTCGACAATGACGCCCGAACGCTGGCAGACGGTCGATCGCATCCTGCAAGGGGCGGTCACGTGCCCGCGCGCTCAACGCGACGCGTTCGTGGCGACTGCGTGCGGAGACGACACATTGCTCCGAACCGAAGTGTCATCGCTCCTCGTAGCTTACGATGCGACACCCGCCGACTTTCTCGAACGACCGGCCATCGAGGAACATGGCTTGAATGCGGGGACGCCTTCACAGGCGCCTTCCACAAACACGACGGCCGTTCCGCAAGCAAGCCGAATGGTGACCGCTCGTCTGGCGGTGTACGCGACCGCCGCAGGGATCGTGTTGGGCGTCATAGTCGGCTGGCGTCTCGCGCACTCACCAACTATCGAGAGCTGGCGCAGCGCGATCACGGCGATACGCCAGCAGACGAGGGGGACCGGCACTGTCAGCGCGACTGTCGCATCCAGTCCCGCAGGAGCGGGCGAATTATCGCTCGTCATCGTCGATCGTAGTGGTCGAATCTCGCGTGACATCGCCGCGGATCGACCGCGCGCGCCTCGCTTTTCTCCCGACGGTCAACGCCTCGCATACGGTGCGTCTGGTCAGGGACGTCGCACGAGCGACGTGTGGATCACCGATGTCGATGCGGGTACAACACGACGCGTCACCGATGACGACGGCGACAGCGACAATCCGCAGTGGAGCCCTGACGGTAACGAGCTCGCCTATGCGGTAAACCTGCGGACCGGAAAGGCTATTGCCCAGCGGCCGATCGCGGGCGGCGACGCGCACATCGTCGCCTCATGGCCGGCTGCTGCGTTCCCGACGGACTGGCTGCATGATGCCAGCGGGCTGCTGGTCAATAGCAACGCCGGCAGCAACCGCCTCGACATTCTCGTGCAACCGGCCGACGGCTCGGCGATGCGCCCATATGCCGCGACGAGCGCACAAGAGACCTCGGCGCGAATGTCGCCTCACACTCACTGGGTCGCCTACACCTCGGATGAATCAGGGCATGAAGAAGTGTATGTCGATTCGTATCCGCGCCCGGGCTTCCGCGTGATGGTTTCGCAAGCGGGCGGCGTCGACCCCGTTTGGCGCGGCGACGGTCGGGAACTGTATTACTGGCGCGGTGACGCGCTCATCGCGGTGCCCATCGACGGATCGCGCGGCGGCCGGCCACCGGAGCTCGGCACGGAGCGAGTGCTGTTTCACTCCGGATATGAGCGTTCAGTCAATTCGATGTACGACGTCTCGCCCGATGGAACACGATTCGCGATCGTTCGCCGTCGATGACTGGGTGCCGACACCCTGGCATCGTCGCACAGAGGGCGACATACTGAGGCCGCGGCTGGGTGATGCATCCATCGGAGGTTGCCCTCGACTGGAGAGATCAGTGACTCGTCGCGTCTCGTTGGTCGCCGTTTGTCTGCTTGCCATTAGCGGCGCGAGCTCCTCGTCGGGTCTCGGCGCTCAGTCCATGGCCTCGGCAAGCCTGCCTCAAACGGCGTCGGGCCGCACACTCAAAACGTTTCTCGAAACGTTCAACACCGGTGACAGCGCCGCAATGGACGCATTCGTCACCCGATACAAGGCCGTGATGAAAGTGCCGGCACTGATGCAGCTACGGAGCAGCACCGGCGGCTTCGACCTCGTCAGCGTCGTCGCGAATGAGCCACTCCACATCGACGTTGTCGTGAGAGAAAGAAAGTCTCCGACGGTGGCGCGAATGGTCGTCAATGTGTCGGACGGTGAACCGGTGGTGATCACGGGCCTTGGCATCCGGGTCGTTCCTCCCGGTGCACCTCCGGAGGGCTGCAAGACTTATCAGCCGCCACCGACATCGTCGAGCGGCGTGGCTGATCCCAAAGACGTTGCGTCCGAGGATGCGATTCTCGCGGCCTTATACGCCTCGATCTCGGGCCCCGCGTGTGAGCATCGCGACTGGGATCGCTTTCGATCGCTCTTCGCACCCGGCGCCCGCCTCATCCCGACGGGCATGAACGCGGCGAGACAAGCGGTCGCCCGGGTCGAGACGCCGGACGAATACGCCGCCGCCGCGAAAATTGGTCTCGAGGAAAACGGCTTCTTCGAGCACGAGATCGCGCGCACTGGGGAGATATTCGGCAGCATTGCCCACGCTTTCAGCACCTATGAATCGCGGCGCACGGCGGCCGACGAGAAGCCCTTCGCCCGCGGCATCAACAGCATTCAACTGCTCAATGATGGAACGCGCTGGTGGATCGTGACGGTGTATTGGCAGGCCGAACGGCCGAATAGTCCCATTCCGACGCAGTACCTCAAGAACCCGTAGGGACTTTCGAGTTATGTAATAGACAGACGTTGGACCATTCGTCAGACCCGGAACACGAAGTGGTCTAGTGTGGGCGGAAAGTCTTTCCCGTCTCCAGCAGAGTCTTTAGTCGCGAAAGAATTCGCGGCCAACCATCCGCATTCTGGGCGTACGCGGGGTCGTCGTCGGCCCATTGATCGTTCGTCACAACGACCTTCACTGCCTCTGTTTCCGGAGTCAGCTCGATCGTCACTCTGGACATCACGGCGCCCTCGCCTGGGCCGAACTTGTATTCGAACAGCCTTGGCGGCTGCACCCGACTGACTTTGCCGGTCACGTAGCGCGTTGGCGTTCCATCCTTCCCCGGCCCCGACCACGTCATCGCTCCGCCTGGCCTCAGATCCACCTCGAAGTCGGCGCCGAGAAAAATCTTTCGATTCGCCTCCTGGGAGACGAAGCCGTCCCAGACTTTCTCGAGCGGCGCGGCGATGTAATACGTGAAGACCAACGGTGTCTTGGCCATATGAACACTGAGGTTCAATTGTTAGCACGACGAGCTCGAGGTTCGCGCGCGAAGTATCGGCAATGTATCGAGCTACGCATCCACGGCAAGCGCTCGATCCAACCCGTCTGCTCGTAGAGGGGCGTCGCCCTCGCTCGCGAATCACGTGCCGAGCGTCGCCGCACGCGAGACATCTCATTCGTTCGATTTCGTAACAGTCGTCCGATCTTTGCCGATTCGGACAGCATGAATCAAATCGAATCGCGATCCGCCGGGCCGCCACCCAAGGCCGTGCGCCGGATGCGAAAAACACTCGTGTTGCTGCTGAGCTGCGCCGCCGGCGCGGTCGACGCAGCGAGCTATATCGGGCTCGGGCACGTGTTTGCCGCGAACATGACCGGCAACACGGTGCACCTCGGGATGGCGGTGGGACACGCGAGCCCGATCGACATCGGCCACTCCGGTTCGGCGCTGCTCGGATTCCTGCTCGGTGTTGCGGCTGGGGCGGGTATCGTCGAACGCGATGATTCCTCGGCCCCGTGGCCGCGTGTCGTCAGCGTCGCGCTCCTGTGCGAGATCGTCCTGCTGGCGCTCACTGCGGCCCTCTGGGGCGCCGTTGGCACGAAGCGCGCGCCGAGCACCGACGGTCTGCTGCTCACGCTCGGCGTCGCAATGGGTGTGCAGAGCGTGACGGTCCGGCGCCTCCGAATCCCGGGCGTGGCAAGCACCTATCTCACCGGAACGCTCACGTCACTCGTAGCGGGGCTCGTTCGACGGGCGTCGGGAAGACAAGCGTTCGCGCCCGAGGCGCCTACACACGGCAGCTTGCTGATGGCCGCTGTCTGGCTCATCTCCGCCGGCGGAGCCGTGATCACGACGGTGGCGGCGCCCCGAGGCGGCCCGTGGGCGCTGGCGCTGCCAATGGGGCTCATCGCGGTCGTGCTCGCCGCCGCCGATCGAGATTCGACGTGGCCATTGCGTGCCGCGTCTGGCTGATGCATCGGCCCGCGGCGGGTAATTTCTGTTTACTCATTGCAGATCTCGCGGAGTCGGTGAGCATCGAGCGTGGCAGCCTATCAGTGGTCTTCCTGGGCGCTCACGCCGGCGTCGTGCAGCGCCGCCATGATCGCCGCCAGATGCTCTCGGCCCCGCGTCTCGAGCTGCAGCACAATCTCGACATCGCGAACGGAGATGTCGGCGTACACGCGACGATGGACGACCTCGAGCACATTGGCGCCCGCATCGGCTACGAGTCGCGTGAGACGTGCGAGGTTACCCGGTCGATCCGGCACCGTAACCGCAAGTCGAACCAGCCGACCGTCCGTCACGAGCCCGCGATCGATAATGCGCTCGAGCAGATTGACGTCGATGTTGCCGCCGGACAGCACCAGCACGGCCACATCCGATGCCTCGAGCGGAACCTTGCCCGCGAGCACGGCGGCGAGCGGCACGGCACCCGCACCCTCCGCAAGCACTTTCTGATTCTCGAGCAACAGGTGCACGCCGTGCGCGATCTCCTCCTCGCTCACCGCGACAATGTCGTCGACGTAGCGCTCTATGATTGGAAAGGTGCGGTCCCCGACGCGCTTCACCGCGATTCCGTCCGCGATCGTCTCCGACGATTCGATGCTGACGATCGAGTCGGCGCGGCGCGACGCGAGGGCCGATGCGGCCGCCGCAGCTTCGACGCCGAAGATCTTGATGGACGGTTTTTGCTCCTTGATCGCGATCGCGATGCCGGAGATGAGACCGCCGCCACCAATCGGAACGACGACAGTTGTGAGATCGGGTCGCTGATCGAGCAATTCCAATCCGATCGTGCCCTGCCCCGCGATGACACGGTCGTCGTCGAACGCATGCACGAGTACGAGGCCATCGTCTGTCTCCATTCGCCGTGCTTCGACCATCGCATCCGACAACGTCTCGCCGCGGAATCGTATCTCCGCACCGAAACGCCGCGTGTTGAGCACCTTGATCAGCGGCGTGTGCTCGGGCATGACCACATGGACGGGCACGCCAAGCCGTTGGCCGTGGTACGCGACCGCCTGCGCGTGATTGCCCGCGCTCGCCGTGACGACGCCGCCGCGGCGCTCGGCGTCGCTGAGCGCGAGCAGACGATTGAGCGCACCGCGATCCTTGAATGATCCTGTCCTCTGCTGGCTCTCGAGCTTGAGGTGAAGCGACGCCGGAGTGCGATCGCCGAGTGCCAACGCGGGCACCGTCGGCGTGCGCACGACCACGCCGGCAATCCGGTCGCGCGCGGCTTCGATGTCGGGCAAACCGATCCCGAAGGAGTTGCTACTCACTCGGGCACTCGATTGGCGCGCGGCTCCTCGGCGCCGACCGTCCAGCTCGTGAGTAAACTTCAATACACACGAGGACGAACTCTCGCTTGTCGGGACTCGTCCACGACCAGCCATCGCGCCTTGCCGAATGAACGTCTCCCTTCGTCCGCCGGAAGAGATCAAAGAGTTCGTCCGGATCCGTCCCAGCCGATCGCGCCCGGCCTATCCACTCTCGAATGGTAGAGCGTATTCCCGCCTCATCCCGCGTCATTGTGAGGTTGTCAACGAGCTCGCATAGCAGGCTGCAATGTTTCTGTTTTCCATCGACCCGTCCAAGGTCCGGTGGCCTGTCAACAGCGTCAGCGTCGACTTGATCGAGAGGGGTCACCTTCCAATCCATGTCATGATCCGGCGCCGATCGCTGACTGACGGCGTCTGGTCGTTCAGGCACAATCAATGTCATGTCACTGCTCATCGCGCGACGTTCACGGTTTCGTGACTACCTTACAACGGAGGAATAGCGTGCGGCCTGACGACGGACAATGAATCGTTTGTACTACTGATCGAGATGTCCATCCCGAAGCGACGCGGAACGGACACGAGATCCAGGCACCTGCGTGACGTGACGAGGCGAGAGCTCATGCTGGAACCGGAGTTGTTCGCGCTACTCGAGCATACAGCCGATGCAGCGTACAGTGTTTCGCGGGACGGCGAGCTCCGCTCGTGGAACGCGGCGGCGGAACGTCTTTTCGGCTATCCGGCCGCCGAGGTTCTCGGCCGCAACATCGACGAGGTGCTCGAAGCGCGCGATGTGCTCGGCACGGATGCGCTTGCCGGCGGCGCCGACGCCGCGACGCGTCGTTGGGACGACAGCTCGGGCGGCATTGCGTCTTTCGACTTGGAAGTGCGAACGCGCGCCGGCGAGAGACTCTGGATTAATGTGTCGACGATTGTGTTCGACAACCAGCGCACCGGAAAGCGGCTCTTCATCCGCTTGGCCCGCGACATCAGCAAGCGGCGTCAGAAGGAAGATCTGCTCAATCAGATGTTGGATATCGCACGTCACATCGTCGCGATTAACGACGAGGCATCTGGCCATTCCCCGGTCGAACCGTTGTCGACCCAGGAGCGGCGGATCCTCACCCTCTTTGCTCGAGGCAACGCTCCTGGAACGATCGCGCGAAAGTTGAAGATTTCTCCGCAAACGCTGCGGAACCACCTCCACCACATCAACCGAAAGCTGCGCACCCATAATCGGCTCGAAGCCGTGACCCATGCGCAGCGCCGCGGATTGCTCGAATAGCTCGCCAACCAGGATAGACACGTCAGGCTGTCGGGGACTTATCGTCCTGCATCCGCATGGTCCTCACCGCTCTTCCTCGGCTCTCCGCAAGTTCGCCGCGAGCGGATGCGTTCTGGAGAGAAGTACGATCGCCAACGCCGTGGCGAGTAGGCTGCCCCCGAAAATCCCAATCCACGCCATGTCTCCAAGGGAAGACTCGGCCAGAATGTTTGTGAACATTGCGATGGCGCCCTCGAACGTCACGAGGCCGAAGATCATGGCGAACATCAGGCTCGGCGCGCGCTCCGCTCCATGAACCGCCGAAAGCAGCACGACGCCGTACGCGATGTTCAACAGATAGTGCATCCCGGTGAAGACCACTGCGCCACCCAGCACGGTGAGTGTATGGAATGGATGGCCGGCCACGGCGTCAACCAACGCGACCCACAACCAAGTGACGGTTGCCACCAGGACACCGAGCCTGATGCCTTCGCGTCGAGTGTTATGAGGAGTCGTTCGCGGCCAACCGACGATGTTTAGCATACTCATAGTCGCCTCGTTACATCGATTCTGCGCATGAAGAAGTAAGAACCCTGCACGCTCATGATGCCAATGCGGCGCGGCGCGGACAATGAAGCATTTGTACCATCCATTGAGACGCGCGTCGTTGCGCCCGCTACCCGGGAGTGCGCATCCAAAGCGGTGACCATGACGCGAGCGTACTCTGCGGGTCGACGTTCGTACTAGCGACAGCGCGTCACCCGATCGTTAGAGTGCTATATAACTATCACTCACGAGGAAGATCATGAGCAGATATCAGACGGCGATGGCGACACTATCGAGCGCGCTCGAGAAGGCTCGCACGCCGATCGACAATCGCTCAGCGGAGCAACACTCGCGAAAGCCCGCCGAGCACCGCGATTCAACATCGATGCCGCGTGCCTGGAAGCGGCGCGATCCATCGCATACAAGGCCGCCCTTGCTCGCGCGCATGTGGCGTGCGGTTGCGGATTGGAGCGCCGGCCGGGATTTCAACTCACACCAGTAGATCGTGAGCGACCATCATGCGCGAACGGGTTGATTCGACGAGGATGAAAGGCGCGACGTGCTTCGGCTAAAGCGGGCATATGAGCCGAAGTCGTCCTCTGATGGTCAGCGAATCCTCGTCGATCGACTCTGGCCGCGAGGTCTGAGCAAGAGGAAAGTCGCGATCGACGCTTGGATGAAAGAGCTCGCGCCGTCCTCAGCACTACGACGATGGTTTGCACACGACCCGAGGAAGTGGGCCGAGTTCCAGAGGCGATACAAGTTGGAGCTGCGTACACAGTCTGTCCTGTTGGACAAGATCGCCCAACGCGCGTTACGAGGTCGGGTCACTTTGGTCTACGGGGCGCGAGATGAAGCGCACAACGATGCCGTCGTATTGTCGGCGCTGATCCAGCGGCGGATGTCCCGTGTCAGGAAAGCCAAGCGGATTCGGCCGTAGCCATTGATGCGACCAATGCGTGCCCCCGCGGTGCGGGATATCATTGGATCAATGAATCTCCGCGGCAAACTCGAGCCGGATCAACCAATGCCAAGTCGTCGCTCGGAAACACCACCGCCATCACCGGTTCCGATGCACGACGCGGCTCCGATCGAACCGGATGATGTCGATGACGCGTCGTTGTGGAGCTTCCCGGCGAGCGATCCACCGTCGTGGTCCACTCTGCGAATCGGCCCGCCGCGCCAACCCTAGACGACGTCCCGCGGTAGCCAAAGCGTAAACGTAGATCCGCGTCCCAGCTCGCTCGTCACAGTGATGTGGCCACCGAGCGCTTGCGCGAGCAACCTGCTGATCGCAAGTCCGAGTCCGGCCCCGGTCTTATCGCCGTCGATTCGGCCAAACTCTTGAAAAATGAAATCAAGCTTCTCTAATGGAACGCCGCGTCCTGTGTCACACACCTCGATGACCAGCCAGTCGGGGCCTCCGGGAAAAGTGCCGTCCGATCGATGATCCGCGCGCACGGAAACCGAGCCCGAATCCGTGTATTTGATGGCATTCGATAGCAGGTTCGAAGCGATCTGACGGACGCGCGATTTGCTCGTCTGAATCGTCCCGATGTCAGCGGCAACCGACGTCGAGAAGGACAGGCCGCTGGCCACGGCTTTGGCTTGGTACTCCTCACCAAGAGTACCGATGAGCTCTGCGACGTTCACCGGCTCCGAGTGCAGAGCGAGATGTCCCGTTTCGGCGCGCGCGAGCTCGTGAAGATCGTCGATCAACGACAGCGCCTCGTGTATGCACCGGCGCATCCGCGCCACGCTTTCTTGCTGCGCCGCATTCAGATCACCGTACACGCCGCCGCTGAGCAATTCCGCGTAGCCGTCCGCTGCTCCAATGGGATTCTTGACGTCATGGCTGAAACCGCGCATCAAGCGCGAGCGGCTCGTCATGACGCGCTCCAATCTCAGCCGGCCGTCAATTGCCTCATCTAACAGCCTGACCTTTTCGTATGCGAGGGCGGCGAGGTGGCCGAAGATCGCGGCTCGCGCAACGTCTTCTGTTCGAAAATGCCCACGCCGGGTGAGAACGAAGAGCGCGCCCAGCGATGTTCCGGCGGACATCAACGGCACGACGATGGCGGGACCGCCGGCACCGTTCAAGGTGCTGAGCAGCGTTGGATGGTCAGTTTCGCCGGGACCAGCGATCAGCGCCGGCTCGCCGCTCGCCAATACTCGTTCCGTATACGACCCAGCGAATTCACAGGAGCTGTCGAGCGACGGAACGCCAGTTCCCGCGACGGCACCGACCCTGAGCATCGCCGCGGTCTCGTTCGGCAGCTTGGTGATACGCTCGACAAACGCGCCGCGTCCCTCGACCGCCTCCAGCGCCGAGTGCGCGATCCGTT
>Ga0157372_10006645_pt1 | contig 12308 bp, 11 predicted proteins | sample C55metaG_FD_115307 | JGI IMG/M metagenome (GOLD analysis project Ga0157372, IMG submission 115307) | Corn rhizosphere microbial communities from Kellogg Biological Station, Michigan, USA - C5-5 metaG | ecosystem: Host-associated > Plants > Roots > Rhizosphere > Soil | place: USA: Michigan... | reverse complement strand
CTCAGTTTCCCTTTCCTCCAAAACACGATTTAATTTATTGACTAATTCCATCAGGCGATTCGAATCGGACTCTTCCACGATAGCTTGGCACAATTCTTTCCAGCGTTCATCTCGTGTGCTGCTGGTCATGGTCTTTCCTTTCCGTTATCACCGGACAGAAATGCATGAGGAGTGCCAAAATGCAGAATCAAGCACATAGCCGCGCTTTCGCAAAGCGAGAATTGCTGGAATGAGCAGAAATTTCGTGGGCGATTTTAGGTATTCCGCGCCGAAAGCTACTGTAGAGACTGAGCTGCTTTTGTTGACGGAACGTCGAAGCCATACCGCTGCAATATTTTGGAAGCCTCGGGGGTCTGAATGTAGGTAATAAAGCGACGCGCAGGTTCCTGTTTAGTTGAAGATTTCAGAAGAACACAAGCCTGCTGGATCGGAGGGTATTCATTGGCAGGGATTTCAGCGAAACGGATTCGATCGCGGGCGGACGGTAGTATCGCAAGCGACTTGGCAACGATCCCAATATCTGCTGCTCCGGAGATGACGAAAGATGCTGCCTGCGCAACATTTTCTCCTACGACAATTTTGCGCGAGACCTGGTCATATATGCCCTGCGATTTGAGAGCAGCCACAGCCGCTTGCCCATACGGAGCATGACCCGGATCTGCGATTGCGATTCGCTTTATCGAAGGTTCAAGTAACGCTTTAAGTCCCTGTTGCAGGTCCAAAGTCGATGTGGAAGAGGTAAGCAGCACGAGGTGTCCGCGGGCGTATTCGTAATAAGTTCCAGGAACGCTCAAACTGGCGGCTTCCAGCTTTTTCGGATAATCGGAATTGGCGGAGAAAAATAGATCAAAGGGAGCGCCATTCTGAATTTGCTGGAAAAGATTCCCCGATGAACCGTAGACGACCTTCACGTGAACTGCGGTCTCGGTTTGAAAATGCGAGGTGATTTCGTCCAGAGCAGAGCGCAAATCGGCAGCTGCTGCCACGGTTATCTCCTGACCTTGGGACGGGACAGCAAGCACGAAAATCAATATGAAGGCCGCAATCTTCATGGCGTGAGAGCGTTTATCTTACGGCACCAGACTGCGCGTCAGTGAGCGTGGCCTGATGTATGCGCTGTCGCGTTTCCAGGTGCTTTTTGCGGAAGTGCGCGTGCGCTCTTTCTCCCCAGCCGCGCACGAAGTAATAATTCAGTACAGCTCCGATCAGTGAACTGGCGACAGGGATGACTCTTCCCGTCCACTTCTCGACAAACTCAGCGCTGGTCTTGGCAGCCATCTTTTGAATGATCCGCGGAATAAGCCGGTTCACGACATTTTTCTCCAGCAGATCGCGACTCAAATCGACGCCGGCCGCACTGGCTGCAGCAATCCATAGCTCCACTACTTCGTCATCGCTGTTGTACTCGTAGCCATAAATCAGACTGAGTTTCTGAATCATGCGCATGGTGATGCCGGCAAGAATACTGAAATCGGGCACGATGGTCAGCAATCCCCCGATCCCAAAACCGGCGCCTTCAGCGGCGGCGATCTTCATTCCACTATGGATGATTTTTTCGGAAATTTCGTCGAGGACCGCGACATCCACAGAGTACACTCCCTGAAAGCTACCAACTGCAAGGCCGTGATTGGCACGGAGTTCGAGGAGGAAGCGGTCAGGCTCAACTCGCACGGTTTTGTAAGCGCGCGTTAATGCCGATGAAAGCGCTTTCTCAGTGCGGCGGCGGAGCCATGATCTGGGAGCAGACATTGTGGTATTGGATGCTCGGCGAGTGCGCGCGGATTTAAGGGCTGCTCCGGGCAGAGCTTTTTCGGTTTTGCATTCTATTGGCCGGGCGCAGCAGGGCTAGTTGTCCCGTGCGTGGCAGCAATGGCGTCACGAGCTTTGTTGTAGTTTTCGACAGCTGCGCTGGAAGTATTCACCTGTCCGGAGGTTCTTGGAGCAGCCAGATTACGCCAAACAATGTAATTCGCCTGCGCCTTAATTACCTCGTCCGGTGTTGACTCGAGGTCGGCACGCACTAGGTCGGCAGAGGCGACATAGCCATCGACCAGATCACGTCGTTTATCGGCGTCGTCGTGAAGAAAGTGCTTGTAAATACCAGTATTGATACGGTCATTCATCTTCTTCGCATCGGATTTAATGCGCTTCCAATCGGCGTTCGAGGAATTCGCGATGGCCGAGAGGGCTTTGTTAGCGCGGAGCTGAAGAGAAATCTGGTGCATGGTCGAGCCGCTTGAAATCAGCTCGTGGGCGAGAAATAAAGAACCGTAGCTCAGGCCTTGCGCTCTTCGTTCGGCGAGTAATTGGGAGCGTGGAACCTTGAAAACATCAGCGAAAATGCGACTCACGATAGAACGCCCGGTATCATCCCATGACGTCGCAGTCATCATTCTGATCTGTTTTTCTGCCTTTTCCTGATCGTCCGCGCGGGCGGAAATGACGGAGGGAGCAATAAGCAGGATCGCGAGATAGAGCGCCCTCATCGTTCCCTCCTAAATGTCTTTACAAATTCTAATGAACTGAGATGCAGCAAACAACGGTGGATTTGTAAAATGACGGCGATCACGCAAAGCAGGGGCTTACGAGCGCAAATATTGGCTATGCTACGATCATTAAGTCCCTCAATGCCCACCGGAAAACTCAATATAGTGCCGCTCGGCGGCCTCGGCGAATTCGGCATGAACTGTATGGCGATTCGCTGGGGAGATGACATCCTTGTCGTCGACGCTGGACTTATGTTCCCCGAAGCCGAGTTGCTGGGCGTCGATATTGTTGTTCCCGACATCTCTTATCTGCTCGAGAACCGGCAGCGAGTACGCGGCATTGTGCTCACCCACGGTCATGAAGACCACATAGGTGCTTTGCCATGGGTGCTGTCGGAGTTGAATGTGCCGGTCTGGGGCACCGAATTCACCCTGGCCTATGTGGAAGACAAGCTAGATGAGCACGGGCTGCTCGACCATGCCGACCTAAGGGAGATTCGTCCCGGCGAAAGGGTTAAGGTTGGACCATTCACCATCCATCCGATACAAGTGACGCACAGCCTGGTGGATTGCGTTTCGCTGGCGATACACACGCCGCTCGGGGTTGTGATTCACACTGGTGATTTCAAAGTTGATCCGACCCCGACTGATAATCGGCTATTTGATCTGCACGCGTTTGCGGAATATGGCAAGGAAGGAGTGCTGGCGTTGCTGCAGGATTCGACCAACGTTGAACGTCGCGGGTATACGCCGAGTGAGCGCGCGGTTAGACGCAAGTTCGACGAGGTCTTTGCGCGCACGGAGCGTCGGCTGTTTATCTCCTGCTTCTCTTCGTCCATCCATCGCATCAAGCTGGCGGTCGAGATGGCCTGGGAACACGGGCGGAAAGTTGCGTTTGTTGGAAGGTCGATGATCAGCTCCTCAGAAATTGCTGAAGACCTGGGATACATTGAAATTCCCGAAGGACTATTGGTTCATCCCGGAGAGATCAAAAACTTTCCTCCGGAAAAAATGTGCGTTCTGATCAGCGGGACGCAGGGCGAACCTATGTCTGCGCTGTCGCGCGCGGCGGTGGACAATCATAAGCATGCGAGCATCGAAAAAGGCGATACGGTTGTACTCTCCTCGCGTATTATTCCCGGCAACGAGAAGGCGATCTACCGCATGATCGATCATCTCTTCCGCCGCGAAGCGCACGTGATCTATGAGGACGGCTCCAGCCCGCCGATTCACGTGAGTGGGCACGCCAGCCAGGAAGAACTCAAACTCATCATCAATCTCGTCAAGCCGAAATACTTCATTCCCATTCATGGCGAGTACCGACAGCTCAAGTTACATGCAGAGTTGGCGGCCTCGATGCATGGGTCGGTCGGTAACGTGATGCTGATTGAAAGCGGGGACGTACTGGAGTTTGACGAACTGGGTGCGCGCAAAGCAGGCCGGGTTAATGTCGGACGCATTTGTATCGATTCCGGCTCACGCGCGGATGTGGTTGAAGATTTAGTAATTAAAGACCGACGTCACCTGAGCGAAGATGGCTTTGTGCTGCCGATTATTGCCATCAATAAATTGACGGGCAAGGTTGAGATTTCCCCGGAAATTGTCACTCGCGGGTTTTCGGCAGGGGAAAACGGATTCATGGACGAGGTCCGTAACGTTGTGGTGCAGACGCTCGGGCAGTCGAGTGAAGAGGAACGCGCCGACTATGGGGTGATCAAGGAAAAGATTCGCGCAGACCTGAAGCGGTATATTTCCAAGCAAACTCAGAAACGGCCGCTGATTATGCCGGTGATTCTGGAAATTTAGATATCTCTGATAATTGGAGTGCAAATATCATCTCCCTCGAGGACATTCGCGAAGCGCGTGCTCGACTGGATGGAATCACCGTCCGCACTCCCCTAATCCCCATCGAGTGGAACGGCGGCAAGCTTTACCTCAAACCAGAAAATCTGCAACCCATCGGCGCATTCAAACTGCGCGGCGCTTACAACAAAATTGCGTCTCTCACTAATGAGGAACGCAGTCGGGGCGTGATCACCTATTCGAGCGGGAATCACGCGCAGGGCGTGGCGTATGCGGCGCGAGCTCTGGCGACCAAAGCCGTAATCGTTATGCCTCGGAATGCGCCGGCGATAAAGCGGGAGGCCACCTTGGCGCTGGGCGCTGAAGTAGTGTTTGTCGGTCCGAGCGGAGTTGAGCGGCAAGAGAAAGCCGAAGAACTGGCAACCCATCATGGATACGTAATCATTCCTCCCTACGACGATGAAAAGATCATTGCCGGACAGGGCACGGCTGGACTTGAGATCCTGGAAGATTTGCCGGAAGTTGACCTGGTACTCGTGCCAATCGGCGGCGGCGGGCTGATCAGCGGGATCTCAACCGCAATTAAATTATCCAAGCCGAACGTGAAAATTATCGGAGTTGAGCCGGAGCTTGCGGCCGATGCGCAAGCCAGCTTTCGCGCTGGAGAGATTGTAAAGTTCTCGGCCGAGCAAGTGTTATTGACCAGCGCGGATGGGCTGCGCTCGCAGTACGTGGGCACTCTAACTTTCGAACACGTCCGCCGCTACGTCGATGATGTGGTTACCGTCAGCGAGGAAGACATTTTCAATGCGGTCAGAATTCTGGCGGAAAACCCTAAAACTGTGGCCGAGCCCAGCGGCGCGGTGGCGCCAGCGGCATGGCTGTTCCACCGGGAGGCGTTGCCCGCATCCAACTATACAGTCGCCGTAATTAGTGGAGGAAATGTCGATCCCGAACTACTCAAAAGAGCGAATCTGTCGGAGAGGGCTGCGATTGGTTCGCGAATCTAAGCACGATAACCCTGTGCGCAACCCATACATCCTCGCGCTTGCGGTCCTCGGCGTGTTATTGCTCAGTTCGGCGCCGACGCTGGCAGATGTAGTGCGAGCCGCCACTATTCGGGTTGCGCCGATTTATCTTTCCCCTGACACATCGTCGGCGAAGTTGGCTGATGTGGACCGCGGACGAGAACTCATATTCCTTGAGACCAGCGGAGATTGGGTCAAAGTAGAAGCCAACTTGACGGAAGAACGGATAGTCACGGGATGGATGCAGACCAAAGGCCTGATCCAGTCAAAGACTCCGGACGGAGACAAAATCTTGTTTGGCGAAGCCGTCGATTCAGAAGACCAGGCCAGCCAGCGTAATGGACGCCGTTATGCCGCACAGGATGCCATGCGGCTTTATGGCGAGGTGGCGGAGATTTTCCCGCAGTCTCCGCTCGCGGCTGAGGGGATGTACCGCTCGGCCGATATCCGCTGGCAAATTGAGAAGGTTGATGTCATGTCACTACCTTCGGCGAAAGAGCAAGACGCTTATTTGCGCAAGGGGATGAATGAAGACTATTTCAAAAAAGTGATGAAGAAATTCCCTGGGACGAAATGGGCCTATCTGGCCGCATACCAGATGATCGACAACAAGCTTTGCGGCGACTGGCAGGGACAGTCGAAATGCCCGCAGAAAGAAGCAGAAATTTATGAAAATTATGCGAAACAATATCCGCAATCGCCGGCAGTCGCGCAGGCGCTGTACCATGCCGCATACCGCTGGTCGGCGCTGATTGAGATTTACAAAGCTGAAGATCAGGAAAAGAAATCAGGTGAAGCCCGAGGCCACGCACTTGCGGATGCGCAGAAAGCAATTGACCAGGCGGGAACAAGTGATTGGGGTTCGCGTGCGCAGCGCCTGTTGTATATGGTGCAGCAAGGGATTCCGACGTATGGGAATGGAGGGTGAGTCATGCGGGAAGCTGTAATCGTCTCATCAGTGCGTACCCCGATTGGCCGCGCTTTCAAGGGTACTCTGCGATCCACGCGGCCGGACGAACTGGCGGCGATCGCCATTAAGGGCGCGCTCGATCGCGTGCCGCAGCTGGACTCAAAAGAAATTGAAGATGTAATTCTCGGCTGTGCCATGCCTGAAGCCGAACAAGGCATGAACGTTGCCCGGATCGCTTCCCTGCGAGCGGGATTGCCGGTCGAAGCTTCAGCAATCACCATCAACCGATTCTGTTCCTCGGGACTGCAGGCAATTGCGAACGCGGCGGAGCGCATCATGGCGGGCGCGGCTGAGGTAATGGTTGCAGGTGGAACTGAATCGATGAGCATGATCCCGATGGGCGGAAATAAGATTTCGCCGAATCCCTGGCTGGTGGAGCATTATCCAGACGCGTATCTTTCCATGGGTTTGACGGCGGAGCGGTTAGCGAAAAGATTCAGCATCACGCGCGAGGCGGCGGATGAGTTTTCGTTGCGAAGTCATCAGAAGGCGATGGCTGCAATCCAGGCGGGTAAGTTTGATGATGAGACGGTACCGGTTCCGGTGAGCTTCACCACACCCAACGGCTCAAAACCGAAGCGGCAGGAGATTGTTTTCAAAGTCGATGAAGGTCCGCGAGCCGACACTTCTCTCGAGGCGCTAGCATCGCTTAAACCTGCGTTTCACGTGAAAGGCACTGTAACCGCCGGCAATTCATCGCAAATGTCAGATGGCGCGGCGGCGGCTGTCGTTATGTCGGCGGAGCGGGCGCGGGCTCTGGGGATCAAGCCACTCGCGCGTTTCGTGGCTTTTGCGACTGCCGGATACAAACCGGAAGAGATGGGACTGGGGCCGGTTTTCGCGATTCCCAAAGCGCTTAAGCTGGCGGGACTGAAGTTATCGCAGATTGACGTCATCGAACTGAACGAAGCTTTCGCCGCGCAATCGTTGGCTGTGATTCAGGAGGCCGGGCTCGATCCCGAGCGCGTCAATCCTAATGGAGGCGCGGTTGCGTTGGGACATCCGCTAGGCTGCACGGGGGCGAAACTGACCGCGACCATTATTCGCGAAATGAAGCGGCGAAACGCGAAGTACGGATTGGTGACCATGTGCGTCGGCGGCGGCATGGGTGCGGCTGGGATTTTTGAGAATCTAAACTGACGACACGTCGCATGGAGAATCAGCAGGTCTCGCCCATGATCTCTCGTAGTTAACCTCATTCTTGCAGTAGTACAATAATGCGTTTTGTTCTATGTCTCATGCCGTTCAGTTCGAATTGCGGCTGGCCAAGCGCATGTCGCGGTTGGGCACCGAAACTGCATTTGAAGTCCTGAATCGCGCGCGGGAGCTGGAGCGCCAGGGCAAAGACATAATTCACCTGGAAATTGGCGAGCCGGATTTTGACACTCCGGAAAACATTATTCAGTCAGCGGTGAGTGCGCTGAATGCCGGCTGGACGCACTACGGCCCCTCTGCCGGATTGCCCGATCTGCGCAAGGCTATTGCCGATGAAGTGAGCCATAGTCGCGGGGTTCGGGTGCAACCGGAGGAAGTGGTGGTTGTTCCCGGCGGCAAACCGATTATTTTCTTTTCGATCCTCGCGCTGGTTGACGAAGGCGACGAGGTCATCTACCCGAATCCGGGCTTTCCGATTTACGAATCCATGATCAACTATGTCGGCGGCAAGGGCGTGCCCATCCGGTTGCGTGAGGAAAGAGATTTTCGTCTGGATGTGAGCGAACTGGAAAAGCTCATCACCGACCGCACCCGGCTCATTATTATCAACTCTCCTCACAATCCTACCGGCGGCGTGCTCAACAAGCGCGACATCGAGCAGATTGCGCAGGCCATTGGGGACCGCAATATTTTTGTTCTCTCAGATGAGATCTACAGCCGCCTGATCTTCGAAGGCAGTCATCATTCCATCATGACGGAGCCGGGATTCAAGGAACGAACCATTTTGCTCGACGGTTTTTCGAAGGCTTATGCCATGACCGGCTGGCGCATGGGATACGGAGTCATGCGGCCTGATCTTGCATGGCAGGTTGCGCGGTTAATGACCAACTCGAACTCCTGCACTGCAAGCTTCTCTCAGGTCGCGGGAATCGAGGCGTTGCGCGGCGACCAGGGCTCAGTTGATCACATGCGGGAAGAGTTTCAGCGCCGTCGCGATATGTTTGTGGCGGGGCTGAATCGCATCAAGGGATACTCTTGCCGCATGCCCAAAGGTGCATTTTATGTTTTCCCCAACATCACGGCGACGGGGTGGAAATCAAAACCTCTTGCCGATGCCCTGCTCGAAGAGGCCGGTGTGGCCTGCCTTTCGGGGACATCCTTTGGCGTGTTCGGGGAAGGATATCTGCGGTTCAGCATTGCGAATTCGATGGAAAACTTGAGGAAGGCCTTGGAGCGGATTGAGCGCTGGGTTTCACATAAACGCATTTAACATAAGGGAGAGTCAACAGCTTTTAACCGCAGAGCACGCAGAGGAGATCCAAGAAGATCGCAGAGAGTGCTGCGGTTCAGCATTCGTTGTTCTAAGTCATATGCCGAAATTAGTCGTCAAACCGCCTAAGGGTACCCGGCCAAATATCCCCGGTTACGGGCTTCCGAAAAGCAACAAGGGTTTGCTCCCGTGGAATGGGCCGAGAACCGTCTCAAAAAGAGCCGTCAATTCTGGATCGCGACCACTCGGCCCGATGGTCGCCCGCACGTGATGGTCATTTGGGCCCTCTGGATGAATGGTCGCATTTACTTCAGCACCGGTGCTGAGACCGTGAAGGCCCGGAATATTGCGAAGGATCCCCGTTGTACTATGTGCGCGGAAGATGCGGCTGAGGCGGTTATTGTCGAAGGATTAGTTGAACCCGAGCGCAACGTGGACACGATTCGCAAATTCGTTCCGCTTTATGAGAAGAAATACAAATTTAAGCTGGGCGAGATGGGTGAGAATCTGATCGCGTTGAAGGATCCGCTGTTTTGTTTGCGTCCGACAGTCGTGTTTGGTTTCTGGGAGAAGAAGTTTTCGACCAGCGCGACCCGGTGGATATTTCAAGTAAGACTTTAAAAATAACTCCGAAGGGCGCCCTTCGACTTCGCTCAGTGCTGGCTGCGATACGCAAAAGAGATAATTCACAATGACCAAGAGTTTTCGGGTTTTTGCGACCTGCGACATTGGACCTGCCTTAAACATTCTTCGCGAACGGGGTTACCAGCTCGAAGTTTATTCCAATCCTAAAGCGCCAGCGAAGTCGCTGATTCTGGAAAAGGTGCGCTCGGGAATCGACGGCCTGATTACAACTTTACGCGACCAGATCGATGCCGAAGTTTTCGAGGCGGGCAAAGGGTCGCTTAAGGTTGTGGCACAACTCGCGGTTGGGTTCGACAACATTAATCGTGCCGACGCGAATAAATACAAGATTCCGTTTACTCACACTGCGGATGTGCTCACCGAAGCCACGGCCGAGTTTGCCTTCTTCATGTTGGGAGCTCTGGCGCGCAAAATGTGGCCGGCGGAGCACCTGACGCGGGAAAACCAGTGGGGATTCTGGCATCCGTATTTGCCGTTTCTGGGCGACGAAGTCACCGGCAAGACTATCGCGATCATCGGCACCGGGCGGATTGGGCTAGCGATGATCAAGAAGTGCGCCGGTTTTGATATGAATTTTCTCTGTTATGACCCGGCTTACGAAAATCAGGATTACATCAAGAGCATTCAGGAAATGATGGACCTGCGCCATGCGCGCGGCATCCAGAGGGAAAAGACGTCAATCAAATATGTTCCATTTGCGGAGGCGTTGAAGCTGGCGGACTTTGTTAGCGTGCACGTTCCGCTTTTGCGTGAGGGCGAGAGCGAAACGCCAACATTTCATTTATTCAACGAGCGCACGCTACGCATGATGAGGCCGACTGCGTTCCTGGTGAACACGTCGCGCGGCCCGGTGATCGATGAATCGGCTCTGGCTCGGGCGCTCAAAGAAAACTGGATAGCGGGCGCGGCATTGGATGTGTATGAGAAGGAGCCTTTGCCGGCGGATTCTCCGCTGCGTGATCCGGCGATTGCAGATCGATGTCGACTGATGCCGCACTTTGCCAGCGCGGCGAAGATCACGCGGTTGTCGTCTGATCCGAACAAGGGGATGGCGGGACGGTGTGTGCAGGGATTGATAGATGTGCTGGAGAAGAATTACGGTGGTGATGTGAAGAAGATGCCGTATGTAGTGAACAAGGAAATCGAGAGGAGTTAAAACTACAGAGCTAACTCACCCCTCCAGCAGGCTCGGACGGCGACCATGTTGAATATTGTCGAGCATATGTAGAGCTTTCTTCTCGCGAGCACTTGCTTCGGATGCGACCTGCTCAAAATTAGAGCGGTGCTGACGCTCCTCTTCGGCAATGTCACCCAGTTCTGAGTAAATTCCCTGCAGCGAGGCACCGATTTGAGAGTGAAGATCGCTGATCGGCGTTCCCAGAGATTCAACGGACTGCGCTAAATTGTCAATTGATGTGCTTATCTGCCACCCGATTTGATCGATGGCTTGGGCCAAATTCTTGAACCCGGCAACTAGGAGTTGGTTCGTCTTGCGTTGCTCGTAAATACTCGCAAACTGAAAATTACGCTGAGCCGCCCGAACAATTTGTCTCATTCGCGTCGCCGTATCAGCGCTAGCCGCGGCGAGTTTACTGACAGCATTTCGGTCTACAGGGAATTCAGGAATCGTACCCCTATACTCGTCGATAGCATGGGTATAGGAGGATGAGCAATCATTGATTTCGTTGATTTTTTCGTCAGCTTGGCATAATTCGAAAACAGCCCGTTCAATGGAGTCCCAAAATGGAGCGAAAACCCCCTCGTTAAAATCAGATTCCGCTTGGTCTAGATTCCGCTCAACTCTTAATAAGCGCTGCGGAACGACTTCAAACGACACAGCGGAGTTCTCAACAGATTTTAATATCTGACTCCAGCATTGCTTCTGTTTGTCGTTGTAGCGTCGAACACGCTCTCTTTCTTCTGTCTGGAGTTGAACGATCCTCTGTTGCTGTGCCGCCTGCTGTTCCTTTCTGAGTCTTCGATTCTGCTTGTACGCGAAAATCAACACTCCGATAACAGTCAGGGTGCCAGTAATGTACCAGTATTGAAAGGCAAGACCGATTGCGTAGACGATCAGCGCGATAACCGCCAAGACAACTACTATCCAGATCATACTCAGCCCTCAACATGCGAAGAGCAACAGCGCATTTTGATACTGTGCCGATGGAGTGTCAAGGAGAAAGGATGTTACGCGGCCTCTGAAGCGCCCACGGGCGAGGGCCGCCCGCGCCACTATTCCGGCACGCTTTGCTCTTCGCTTTGGGCGCGGAGGACGCGATCTAGCGAATAAGGGGCGCGCCGCGTGGGCTCATGATAGTGGCGCACCTGTAGCTCGCCAAGCAATCCGATCGCCAGCAGATTCAATCCCGCCAGCAGTAGCACTGCGGCGAAGATCATCATCGGGCCGTGTTCCATCATCACGTGCGAATGGCGCAGGAATTTCTCGACGAACAGCCACGCCGTTATACCCATGCCGCCGAAGATTCCCATCATTCCTACGGTGCCGAAAAAGTGCAGTGGACGGCCCAGATACTTCAACAAGAAGCGGATGGTGATGAGATCAAAAAATACCCGGAAGGTGCGCGAGATGCCGTAGTGAGATACGCCGCGCTCACGATTGATATTACGAATCGGCACTTCACAAATCGAAGCCCCATGCCACGAGGCCAGGGCCGGAATGAAGCGGTGAAGCTCGCCATAGAGCGGGACTTGCTCCAGAATGTCGCGCCGATAAGCTTTAAAGGTCGTTCCGAAGTCGTGAATATCAACTCCGCTCAACTTTGCCATCAGCCAATTGGCGCATCGCGACGGAATGCGACGCAGCCATAAATTATCAATGCGCTGTTTACGCCATCCGCTGACGATGTCATAGCCTTCTGAAAGTTTTTCGAGGAACAGCGGAATATCTGAGGGGTCATGCTGCAAATCGCCATCCATGGCGATGATGTACT